>Ga0181521_10006468_pt1 | contig 12699 bp, 8 predicted proteins | sample PEATcosm2014_Bin_32_FD_119764 | JGI IMG/M metagenome (GOLD analysis project Ga0181521, IMG submission 119764) | Peatland microbial communities from MTU Mesocosm Facility, Houghton, MI, USA - PEATcosm2014_Bin02_60_metaG | ecosystem: Environmental > Terrestrial > Soil > Wetlands > Peat | place...
GAGAAACGCACTCGCCACCGCACATCCCTTCCCCACCTGGACAAACGCACGTGCCGCCGGAACACGAGCTGCCCCCTTCACACGAGTTGCCGCAGGAGCCGCAGTCGGAGTCACTGTCGAGAGAAACGCACTCGCCACCGCACATCCCTTCCCCACCCGGACAAACGCACGTGCCCCCGGAACAGGAGCTGCCCCCTTCGCACGAGTTGCCGCAGGAGCCGCAGTCGGAGTCACTGTCGAGAGAAACGCACTCGCCACCGCACATCCCTTCCCCACCTGGACAAACGCACGTGCCGCCGGAACACGAGCTGCCCCCTTCACACACGTTGGAACAACTGCCGCAGTTGTTCGGATCGTTCTGAAGATTAGTGCACTGAGCGCCGCACCGGTCAGGGGTGTCACCGTCACAAGTCAGCAGGCACTGACCCTCTTGACACGTTTCATCCGTGTTGCAGGTGTTCCCGCATGAGCCACAGTTGAGGGGGTCGGTCTGGAAGTTTACGCATTGATCGGGACACATGTCCGGTGTGCTACCACCACACGTCAGGGGCTTGCACTGACCCTGCTGGCACGTGTCGTCCGTGGTGCACACATTATCGCAACCACCGCAATTGTTAGGGTCACTCGTCACGTCGGTACACTCACCATTGCAGCTAGTCGGCTTGTCACCGGAGCAAGCTACACACATAGCCGCCATACAGACGCCACCATTCGGACATACCTGACCGCAGCTCCCACAATTGTTAGGGTCGGTTTGGAAGTTAGTACACTGACTGCCGCAGAGATTCGGCGTACCCCCGGAACAGCTTGTTGTGCAATTGCCCTGCTGGCAGGTCTGGTCAGTCGAGCATGTACTTCCACACGCGCCGCAGTTGTTCGGATCTGTCTGCGTATTGACGCACAGACCGTTACACACTGTAGACGTACCGCTACTACAACTAGAACACTGACCTTGCTGACATGCCTCACCGGCGCTACAAACTACACTGCATTTGCCGCAGTTGGCCGGATCGGTTAGCAGATTCACACACTGATCGTTGCACTCGGTGGGAGTGTTCGGGTCGTTGCAGGTTATTCCTGGGCACATTCCCAGTTGGCAGGTCTGGCCGCTGAGACACATGTTGCCACACCCGCCGCAGTTGTTAGGGTCGGTGGTGACATCAGTGCACTGACCACTACATTCCTTTGGCTCATCAGTGGGACAGGTGCTACAGATACCAGCCATGCACGTGCCGCCAGCCGGGCACTGTGCGCCGCAGTCGCCACAGTTTTGAGGATCAGTCAGGAAGTTGGTGCACTGAGACCCGCAGCGATCCGGTGTGCTGCCCGAGCAAGGTGGAACGCATCGACCGCCCACGCATGTGTCACCAGCAGAGCAAACTGTTCCGCATGTACCGCAGTTGAGCTGGTCGGTCTGAAGGTTTGTGCACTGAGCACCGCACTGATTCGGCGCGCTGCCAGAGCATTGTAACGATGCCGAGCACTGGCTTTGTTGACAGGTCTGACCGTCGGGACACGAATTGCCGCATCCCCCGCAGTTGTTGGGATCGATCAGGAAATTGGTGCATTGAGAGCCGCACTGATTCGGTGTACTGGTCGCACAACTCATCGGTTGCGAGCACTGGCCCTGCTGACAGATGTCACCGGGATCACACGTGTCGCCGCAGGCGCCGCAGTTGGCCGGATCAAGCAGAAAATTAGTGCACTGGGAGCCGCACGTATCCGGCGTGCTTCCGACGCAAGCCATCGGCTGTGCGCAGAGGCCCTCCTGGCAGCTCTGACCCGCCCCGCATACGTTCCCACAACCACCGCAATTGAGCGCGTCGGTGTCGAGATTTGTGCACTGCTTACCGCACTGATCCGGGCTGCTTTCTGTGCACACAGCGGCTTGGGAACAAGCCCCCGCATCACAAGTCTGGCCCGCGCCACACGTGTTTCCGCAACCACCGCAGCTGTTGGGATCGGTCAGAAAATTAGTGCACTGAGAGCCGCACTGATCAGGCGCGTTTTCGTTGGTGCAAGCAATCGGTTGCGAGCACTGGCCCTGCTGGCAAATTTGACCCGTCAAGCAAACGTTGCCGCAATTCCCGCAATTGTTGGGGTCGAGCCCAAGGTTAGTGCACTGAGGCCCGCACTGATTCGGCGTGCTTCCGGTGCAAGCCTGTTGATTCTCGCATGTGCCTTGTTGGCAGACTGGAGGCAGTTGTTCCGGCGAGGACGGCGTAAGGGTGGTCAGGTTGATCCCCGAGGCACTGGCAACTTCGCTGCCGTCGGCAAGATCAAAGACGTTCCGAGTGAGGTTCTGATAGTTGGTGGTCGGTACCTGAAGCGGAACGTAAATGTCGTAGTTCCCGCTCGGGTCACCCACGGCCGTAGTATCTAACTGGCTCGCGCCAAAGCAACAAAGGTTGATTCCTTCCAGCGGTGCTTGCGACACGCCGCCGGTAGCGACATTGGCCACGCCTGTGGCCATGGCAATTCCTTGACCGGATGGCAACGGGTTGGGAAATTCTGTCGTGATTGCGAGCGATGTGTTGTATGCACTTTGTTCGTTTTCAGACTCCGTCTGGTAGACATCGACGAAATTGAGCACCATTGAGGTAGGTGTAGCTACGGCTTCTAGTCCGGAGAATGTTCCGAACAAGCCGGAAAGGGCCTGAAGATAGCTCAGCGTAGGCACGCTTTGCATGTCGCTTACGGCCGCGTTCAGGACGCCCTGATTGCTACTCGCTAGACCAACAATAAATGCCGCGTCATCACCGAAGGCATTGCCGATCGTGCGGGCACTGCCCGCTACTGCACCAAGCGCGCCCAGTTGCTCCTGAAGATTTGCGTCCTGAAGTGTGTCGGCGTATACGGATACGCCACCTGCAAGCGCCTCCAATAGATCAGGAATGCTCTGCGTAATTCCCGCCTTGACCAGGCCGGCGGTGAAGGAGCCGACATCGCTGATTTGCGTGAGCCCTTTGATGAGGTCGCTCATCTCCGACGGTGTAGCTGCCTCGGAAGAAATTGCGCGCGCGTCCTGAGACGTGGACGAAGGCGCCGAGGGGGACATAAACGCGCCTGAAAGGAAAACACCGAGCACGCGATCCATCATATCGAGGGAGCTCGCGTCGAACTGAACCAGAGTACCATCCGCGAGTGTTCCAGAACTGATAACCGCCGAACTGTTAAGCGAAATGCGATCGACCTCGCTACGCGCCATGACCAAGGGACGTAAGATCGTCTGAAATGTCGATTGCGCCTGGGAAGTATCCACCGTGTTGCCAGGCAGGACTTGGAAAGCTTGAAGTTCGCTCAGCCGTTGCCCCAACCCCATAGCAGCAAAAGCCAAAACTGCGTCGCTAATCTGGCCCGGCGCGACCCCGTAGCTCGCCACCGACGGCAGGTTCTGGATCGTAATCGTGACTGGCGCGGAGGACTGAGCACCCTGCGCCAGCACAAGCGAAACCACGCCAGAGAGGATCTCTTTGCTGGTGGGATCGACATAAAGCGGTACTCCAGCAATGACGGTTCCGTCTGCGACAACGCGAATAGGTCGCTCACTTACCGAAAATCCAGAGGTATTCGAGAATTGGACAGACAGCGGCCCGTTCGGGTTGAGACCGAGTGTACTGATTTGAAGCGGTGTCAGCGGCATCGGTGAAGTATTGGACACCGAGGTTACACTTAGGGATGTCGACGTCGGAGTCGGGGTCGGAAGTGCCGGTGACGTGCTGCTACTTGCAGTCTGCGTCGCGCCGGGCGTCGATGTTGGGGATGCCGTCGGTGTCGAGCCGGGCGTCGGCGTCGCGCCAGTCGCGGTCTGCGTCGCCCCGGGCATTGATGTCGGGGATGTCGTCGGTGTCGAAGTGGGCGTCGGCGTCGTACCAGTTGCGGTCTGGGTCGCCCCGGGCATCGATGTCGGAGATGGTGTTGGTGTCGAACTCGGGGTCGGGGTCGCGCTGGGCGTTTGCGTTGGGGCAAAGGGCGGTGCCCTACCAAACGCTACTCCGGACACCGTAATCATTTGTGGACTGCCGACCGCATCGTCTGTTACGAGGAAAGCTCCCCTCACCCGGGTTCCCTCAGGATTATTCGCGACCGCCGGCGAGAAGATTACCGAAATCTTGCAGGCTCCTCCGTTGCCGGCCAGTTCGCCCACACAGTTCCGGCTAGCGCTGAACTCTCCGTTAGTAGGCTCAATGCCGTTGACTTCAAGAGCTACCCTGTTCTCGTTGGTTAGAGTCACAAACACAGGAGGGCTTGACGTACCGACTTGAACTCTACCGAACGAAAGACTGTGAGGCTGGTCGAGCAGTATGCCTCGAACACCCACGCCCGTCACATTGACCGGCTTGGCTGTGTTTCCAGAAGCATCTGACACGCTTAACGTGCAAATGCGTTTACCCATGCTCGTGGGAGTGAACGTCACCTCAATGCGACAATTCTGTCCGGGTGCCAAGATGGTCCCGACGCACTTGTCCGGATCCTGAACCGCAAAATCGTGATCGTTCGTGCCGTTGATCAGGACCCCCCCAACGGCCACCGGTAAAGCGCGTTTCTTCTTCGGATTCGAAATCGTAACGTGCATCGGTTGGCTTGTTGCCCCTGACACACCGAAGACTTCGCTGCCGAAGCTCAAATGCTCGGGGGTCAGTACCAAAGTACTCTGCGTTGATCGAGCAGGGGAAACTGATCCGAAAACGACGACCACCGTAACGACCGCGGTTGTTAGTCTGTGGCGAATCTCCGCGCAAGCTACGATTGAACGCATGATCAGCCCTCGCCACCTTGAGTGCGCGTCAGATTCCCAGTGGCATTGGCCCTTCTAAAAGCCTCTGACGGCAGGTTGCCACGGCGATACCGAGCGGGCCGCCCCTCCGTACCTCATCTCGCTCACGCAGCGGAGATACTCGCGGAATTTCCCAAAAAAATTTCTGCTTTGCCTTTTCTGGTTGGCATCTGCGCGTTCGCAGTTATCGGCTCGATGCATAACTATTGTAAGAACCGTCAATCCGCCGAGCATACAGCGCAGCAGCCAGCGGTCACCGGCTGCCCCGGAATTCCCCCCGAGCTAATTGCTGAGCAGGATCCCGTGTCTGATGTCACCTGACAACTCGCCCCGTTGGAAACACCTGAGGACGAGACGACATGACTGCAAGCGCAGGGCGAACCGGCAGTATAATTGCTCACGCAGACCGCGGACGTATGAACCGCAGGACCTGGCGGGCCTTGAGCTCCGGCGGGACCTTGTGGACCCTGAGCTCCGGCGGGACCTTGTGGACCCTGTGGTCCTTGAGGCCCGGGCAACCCCTCCGCCCCTCGCGCGCCCGCCGGTCCCGGCGGACCTTGAGCCCCAGAGGACCCTTGCGCGCCGGGAAGGCCTTGTGCGCCGGGGAGGCCCTGCGGTCCGGTCGGACCCGTAGCCCCAAGAGGCCCTTGTGCGCCGGGGGCTCCTTGTGCGCCTGGCAGGCCTTGTGCTCCAGGGGGGCCGGTCGGACCCGGGGGCCCTTGCGGACCAGCGGGACCATTTGCTGGCCCCGCTGGCCCAGCAGGGCCTTGGGGACCTTGCGGTCCCGGCGGTCCGCTCGGCCCCGCTAGGCCCTGAGAGCCAGGAGGGCCCTGCACGCCCGGAGGTCCTATTGGACCAGTTGGTCCTTGAAGGCCGGTCGGGCCTTGCAGCCCGTTGACCGAAGTTATCTGCGATCCATCAGGAAAGACGACGCCGTTTCCGGAGCCGCTAATGACTACGCTACCGGCGACTCCCAAGGGACCACCAAAGGAGGCTCCGCGGGCGCTCAACTCTCCGATAATGGTCGAGCCGACAGCACTTTCCAAGACGAAGTGTTTACTTGATCCGCGAACCGTCTTCAGTGTGAGCAGCTGCCTAGGTAGGACAATTTCACCGTCTACGGTGACTTCCAGCCACAGTTCACTCGTTGTGTCCACATCCGAAAATGTGAGGCCCGCGCCCGTAAGAGGCCTACCGGAGCCTACCACATAGTCGAATGTTCCGTCTCCCGCCGGCGCGATGCTAGTAGTTTCGCTGTAGATGGCCACGCCGCCGCCGCAGGAAGCCTTTCCCGAACCTTTGCCACCCTCGCAGATGGTGAATATCACAGGTACGGTGTCCCCAAGAGGTTCCCCGCGTGATTCCATCAATTTCCCTTTGTAATCTAGGAAGGCGGTGCTTTGCGCTTCAGCGATTCCGGCGAAGAGAACAAGCGCAAACAAAAGATTTGACGCGCGCTTCATACTCGGTGCCCCCCCCCAGGAGAACCCTTGGTAAATTAGAACCGTTTCGTATCAAACGCAAGCCCAATTGCGTGTGCGCTGGCGCAGAGTTGCGCCGGAGCGAAGCTCAAATGGGCCTCCGCCAAGGCTCTTAGTAAATCACCGATTCGTCTGCCGCCAACTTGTCGTGCTCGCGCGGCCGGACCATCGTGGAAATGGACGAACGCGGTTGACTTGCGATAGAAGGCGCCGCGCTTTCGCTCGCGGAGTCCTTCGACGCCGCGCAGCCTGAGCAGAATCGGTTCGAGCGCGTCGAGCGCTTTGTCGCCGGCGTGTTTCACGCGACGCCCTCACCCGCCGAGCGACTTGGCTGCAAGTCGCTCGGCGACCTCTCCCGGCTTGCGCCTGCGGCCAAGCCGCAGGCGCGGGAGAGGTATATTCTGCAACTCGATCAGAAACGCATCTCTACAATTCGATCACGTACCCGTCGGGATCGGCGACGTAGAGGTACGGATGGCCGGGGCCGTGCTCGCCGCGGCTTAATAGCTTTCCGCCCGCCTGCTCGATCTCTTTCACAGCCGAGTCCAGGTCGGCTTTGTTCGCGATTCTGAATCCGAAATGGCTGACTCCGCCGCCGCCGACCGGTTGCTGCTCGCCGGCCTGGCACAGCGTGATCGTGTCGCGGCATCCGGGCGTGTTCAGGAAGACCATGCCTTGGCCGTCCCAGAACATCACCTGGAGGCCGAACGCCTCCTGGTAGAATTTCAGCGACTTCTTGATATCACGGACGTTGAGATTGATATGGGTCAGTCCCTCGGTCTTGATCATGTGGTGCGCCCTCCAGCGCGCCTCTTAAGCCCTCTCCCAGACGATGGGAGAAGGCTCAGAGAGCCGCTATGACAACGCTGGACGGCTCCCGCGCGTATCCATCCAGCGAGGTTAGACAGATGCTTTCTCCGGCGCGCTGGGCGCGCGCAGCAGAACTTGATCGGCGTATAGCGCCGCGATTTCGGGGTCCGACAACCCCAGCACCTCGCGCAGGATCGAATCGTTGTCTTCACCCACGCGCGAGGCTTTCACGTCGGTCCGGGTCGGGAACGACGAGAACTTGACCGGCATCCCGGGGATATCGAACTCGCCGATTGCGCGATCTTTCACCCGGCGCACGGTGCGGCGCTCGCGCAGATGCGGTTCGGCCATCGCTTCTTCCATCCGGTAGACCGGCGCGCACGGCACGCGCTCGCGATCGAGCGCGGCCAGCGCCGAGTCTCTATCGGCGAACGTCGCCAGCCACGTTTCGATGACTTCCTTGAGCGCAAGGTTGTGCTTGAGCCGATCGCGCAGTGTCGTGAAGCGCGGGTCGCTCGCCAGCTCCGGGCGGCCGATCGCGCGCCACAGCCGCGGCATCTCGTGCTGCTGCACGACCAGGAAGATGTAGCCGCCGGTGGCCTGAAAGACTCCGACCGGACTGCCGGTCGGATGGAGCGAGCCGGTGCGCTTGGGCACGAAGCGTCCCGGCCGTAGCGAGACCAGCGGCACGCACAGCTCGTGCATGTGGAAGTAGGTATCGATCAGCGAGGCATCGATATACTGGCCCTCGCCGGTGCGCTCGCGATTGAGCAGGGCGAAGCCGACCGCCATCGCGGCAGCCACGCCGGCCGAGACATCTCCGATCGCCATCCCGGGCACCGACGGCGGCCGATCAGCCTCGCCGATCTGATCGAGAACTCCCGAGTAGGCCGCGCCGAGATAGTCATAGCCGGGCTTGCTGCTCAGCGGCCCCTGTTGCCCGGCGACCGAAATCGAGGCCATCACGAGCTTTGGATTGATTCGCGCGAGCGCGTCGTAACCCAGGCCCATCGCGCCGATCACGCCGGGCGCGAAATTTTCCACTACCACATCGATCTTCGGGATCATCCGCAGCAGCAGATCAACTCCGGGCGGCTTGCGGAGATCGAGCGCGAGGCTTCGCTTGCAATGATTGTGCTGGAAATAATAGGTGCTCATTCCGTCGCGGACGACGCCGAGCGCGCGAACGTGATCGCCCTCGGGCGAGCGTTCGACCTTGATCACGTCGGCGCCCATCTCACCGAGAATCCGGGTGCAGGTCGGTCCCGCCACCCAGTGGCTGAAGTCCAGTACGCGATATCCTTCGAGCATCAGCGGCCGATTCGCCATTCCCAAAAAACCCTCCGCGCCGCGACGGCGCATCGCCTATCCTACAAAGGCGAGCGCTGGAATGTCCAAAGGCCGGTGGGGCATTATACGTTCCACTTGGCAACCGCGAATAAATCGGCGCTCGATATAGTACGCTCGCTCGCGATCGGGCTGACCGTCGCGACCTTCGCAGCCGTCATGTTCGGATCGCTCGGGCTGCGCGCGATCGCATCGGCGGCCGCGCCCACCGCTTTCCGCGTCGCCCTGCTGACGCCGGGTCCGGTGAGCGACGCAGGATGGAACGCGGCGGCCTTCGACGGCCTGCAACTGATCAAATCGCAGCTCGGCGCTGAGACCGCGATGGTGCAGACGACCTCGCCGGCGGACTTCGAGGATTCGTTCCGCGACTTCGGCTCGCGCGGCTTCGACCTGATCTTCGCCCACGGCTTCGAGTACACGGACTCCGCGCTCAAGGTCGCCACGTACTTTCCGAAAACCACGTTCGTGGTCACTTCGGGCAGCGGCGCCTCGCGCAACGTTGCCTCCCTGACTTTCAAGATCGAACAGGCCGCCTACGTCGAGGGAGTAATCGCGGGCGCGATCTCGAAGAGCGGCGTGGTCGGCGCGGTGGGCGGAATCGAGCTTCCCGCGATCCGGCTGACGTTCGACGGCTTCAAGCGGGGCTTCCTCTCGGTGCGTCCCAAGGGCCGCGTGCTGGTGAGCTTTATCGGCAGTTTCGAGGATGTCGGCGCGGCGAAGGAGGCTGCTCTGGCGCAGATCAGCCAGGGCGCCGACCTGCTCTTTCACAACGCGGATGCCGCCGGGCTCGGCGTTTTTCAGGCGGCCGGACAGGCGCATATCTACGCCTTCGGCGCGAATCGCAATCAGAACGACGTCGCTCCCGAGGTGGTGATCGCCAGCGCGGTCACCGATATCCCGCAGGCGTTCTTGAAGATCGCAACCGAGGTCAGGGCGGGGGATTTTCATCCCGCAATGATCGAGTTCGGGATGAACGACGGAATGGTCAACGTGATACCGAATCCGCACCTCGCCTCGCGAATTCCGCCCGAGGCGTGGAAGCTGGCCAAAGCGTCGGAAGATCAAATCAGGAGCGGAAAGATCGTGTTCCCATCGCCACGCGCGACCGGCGGCTAGAGCACATCGTCGCCGCGCGATTTATCGAGGAGGCAACCGCGATGTTTGAAGTATGCATCGACGTGGAAAGCGCAGAGAAGGCGGTCGCCTTCTATCAGGCTATCGGGCTTCGGTTGGTGAATAGCGAGCCCGGATGGGCGAAGATGGCCGACGGCGAAACGGTCTTCTGGATTATGGAGATGCCGTTCGGCAGCTCGGCTTCGCCCGAGTCGGAAATTCCGCGCGCCTACCAGCGCCATTGGACGCCGGTGCATCTGGATTTCGTGGTCGCAGACCTCAACGCGACGATGCAACGGGTGCGGGCCGCGGGCGGAACGATGGAAGGCACGATCCAGGAGCGTCCAGGCGGCGGCCGGCTCGCGAATCTTGTCGACCCATCGGGCAACGGAGTCGATTTGGTGCAGCGTCCGGCCAAGTAGTCAGACTCTGCGCGCGGCGGCCGCTCGAAATCGGGTGCCGCGCTACGCGGCGCGGGGCAGAGTCTGCTCGATCTCGATCGTCAAGTCGCCGGGTCCCTTGAGATAGGCGGAGCGGACGCCGTAGGCCTGATCGGCGGGCTCGTTCAGCGCGACCGCGCCAAGCTCGACCAGCCGGCGGAAGTCTGCGTCGCAATCATCGCTCGAAAAGCCGATCGTAACCGGCATCGCGCGGTCCGATTTGTCGAACAGGATAGCCATCTCGCCGAACGGATACATCGCCATCGTGTTGTCGCGGTAGTTCGGCCGCAGCTCGAGAAAGGTCTCGAACCAGTGAACGATTTCGTTTATATCAGCGACGCGTATATGGATATGATCCGCTTTCATACCGCCAATCCCCCTGGCTGAACTGTCGAGACGATGAAGACTAAACCACAGACCGGCGCTCGCGCAAAAGGGGATCAGATCGGCGACCTGGTGCGATTCGTGCGGCAATCGCTGTCGGCGCAGGCCAATCCGCGCAAGGCGATCGAGATGGCCGCCTATATGAAGACGGCGATGCCCTTTTACGGAGTGCCGCAGCCGGTGCGCGACGAGATCCGGCGCGAGATAAAGGCGCGCCTTGCGCCGTCCAGCGATCGCGGCTACCAGCGCGCCGTCCTGTCGCTATGGCGGCTCGAGCATCGGGAAGAGAAGTACCTCGCGCTCGCGGTCGCGCAGATGTACCCGCAATTCATCAGGCCGCAGTCGCTGCCGCTCTACGAGCAGCTCATCCGCGAAGGAGCGTGGTGGGACTTCGTCGACGAGATCGCGGGCCGGATTCTCGGGCCGCTGCTGCTGAATTATCCGGCTGAAGTGTGGCCCGCGATCGATCGATGGATCGATGAGAAAGACCTCTGGATTCGGCGCGCGGCGCTCCTGTGCCAGCTCAAGCATAAGCAGCGTACCGACCATGTGCGCCTGTTTCGCTACTGTCTGGCGCGCGCCGGCGACGAGGATTTCTTCATGCGCAAGGGAATCGGATGGGCGTTGCGCCAGTACTCGTACACGGCGCCGGAGCGCGTCCGCGGCTTCCTGCTGAAGAATCGCGGCAAGCTCTCGCCGCTCAGTTATCGCGAGGGATCGAGAGTCATGGTGCGCGCCGGCCTGATGCGCCCGGGTTAGCTGCGCCCGAATTGGCTCGGTCAGCCACCGGCTTTGCCGGCGTTCTGGAAGGGCGGAGAACCGGTGTAATCAGGAACGGGATAATTCCCGCAAGTCCCCCCAGCGACGCGCTTGCGAACCAGAGCAATCCGAGCGCGACCGCGTCGACCCGCGAAACCCCCGCCATTCCGAACAATACGGTGAAGGCGCCCTCGCGAAGGCCCAGGCCGCCAATAGTCACCGGAATGCTCGCAAACGCGTTGGCGATCGGGAGACACAGCACCATTATATAAAGTGGAATCGACAGTCCCAGTCCGAGCGCGAGTATGTATTGACCAATCACCAGTGAGATTTGAAGTAGTAGTGAGAGGACCAGCGGGACAATCAAGGCGGCGGGTCGATGCAGGTAGGGCGTGACCAGGCCCATCGGGCGTGCCAGCCGGTGCGGCATCAGGTGCTCGGCGCGGGCGATGAGCGGCGCAACCAGGTAAGCGGCGAACCCGGCGAGTCCAAGCAACATCACCGGCCGGGTCACGCTGGCGGGCAGTATCCCGCCATTGAGCGCCCATACCGCGGTGGCCGCCAACCAGAACAGCGCGATCAACCCGACCATGCGGTCGGCGACCGTGCTCGCCACGGCGTGTCCGATGCGGTCGTGCTCGCGGCCGAGATAGATCGCGCGCGCCGCGTCCCCGCCCACCAGTCCCGGCAGGAACAGGTTGGTGAACACGCCAATAAAGTAGTAGGCGAGGAACCGCCGGAACCTTCCCCGAAGCCCGACGATCGCCGCCAGCAGTTGCCATCGATAGGCGGACATCGTCTGTCCGGCGATGAACAAAGCCGTTGCCGCGGCGAAATAGGCCGGTCGTTCGCGCATCAGAAGGGATACTATTGTGCGTCCGCCGGCCTTCCTGATTAGAAAGCCGATCACCGCTACGCCGGCTGCCGCGCGAATCGCAAAGCCGAGGTACGGATGGCCTGCCGCCGCGGGCGGAGCCGTGGCGTCTTCGCGCTCTGAAAATTCAAGCGGGTCAGTTGCTGCCAAGCTGTTCCTCCGCGCGCAGGATTGCGAGTTTCCGCCCCTCGGATGCGATAGTCGTGAAATTGCCAAGCCGGGAGCGCAATCGCTCCAGGTCGGACTCGTCTATCACCAGCACTTTGGGCCCGCGTGTGTCCCAGAGCCGGAACAGCTCGTCGTCGGTCGTGAGGAACCAGCTCGCGGCATCTTCGGAATGCTCCATCCCGAAATTCAACTCGCTCGGAGCGCCGACGAGAACGATGCGCTGCCGGTTGTAGTAGGGCAAGCCCTGAACGTAGCGACGGTAACAGATGAGTGTCGAGCCGGCCGGCGCTTGCGCCGCAATCGTTCGGCACAAGCCGGCGTAAGAGCGTAGCGGCTCGGCCTCGAGCCGCCCGTAGCTGCCCGCGATCAAAGCCGCAGCTATCGCCAGGACGACGATCGCCGGCGCCGCCTCGACGCGGCCGCGCGCGATCGATAACCCGGCCATCGCGCCGCCCGCGATCGCGATCAGCCCCGCCGCCAGCAGTGCCGGCCGCACCAGCGACAGGTAGGGAGTCGAGAGCCCGGCGAACGGCGCCGCCAGCATCA
>Ga0181521_10006473_pt1 | contig 12696 bp, 11 predicted proteins | sample PEATcosm2014_Bin_32_FD_119764 | JGI IMG/M metagenome (GOLD analysis project Ga0181521, IMG submission 119764) | Peatland microbial communities from MTU Mesocosm Facility, Houghton, MI, USA - PEATcosm2014_Bin02_60_metaG | ecosystem: Environmental > Terrestrial > Soil > Wetlands > Peat | place...
GACTGTTGAGCTGCTGCTTGTTACGGCGGCTGCTGTGCCGACAAGGCCGAGGGTCAAACCAGCGGCCACGCCGACAGACACCAGACGCATCTTCTTGGTCAGAGACTTCATTGTCCTACCTCCCGGCACGCGATGGGCAGGCTGCCCCGTGGGTGCCTTATCCTCCGTCGGATTCGAGTTCTCACTCGCTACTGAACTGACTCGCCTTGTCCCCGCCGTCCCTTAAGAGCCAGCGGTCTCGTCTTCGAAGGGCGCCAGGAGTCTCCCGCTACCCCGGCGGATTACCATTGGCGTCATCATATCACAACTCAACGTTCATATATCCGCAACATTTCGTTAAGCGCGTCTTCTCGCGGGCTTGGCCTTGGGGCGCGACGACGCCGCTCGTGCCGTCTGTGAGCCCTGCTCGGTACGGCGGGACTGTCTCGCCTAGGCCCTCGAGTCGCCAGAACTGGTGGGGATCTGGGGCGGGACTGACGAACGGGTGGCTGCAGCAGAGAAGTCCAGCAGCTCTTTCACGTTGATCTTCATCGTTCTGTTGTTCGTGGTCGGCTACATGTTCCTGATCCGGCCTCAGCGCCAGCGCCGACAGCGCCAGCTGCAGGTCAGCAAACAGATCGATGTCGGGGACAAAGTGCTGCTCTCCTCGGGCATCATCGGCCGGGTCGATGGGTTCATGGGCGATCACGCGAGGATCGAGGTCGCCCCCGGGGTGATCATCGAGGTCGTGCGCGGGTCGGTATCCCGGCGCGTGGACGAGGCAGTCGATGGAGGTCACGATCCCGGTCATGGCCAAGGCTCGGATCGACCACTTCGCTGAGGCACAGCTGCTCAAGGCCCTCGGCGGGCGGGAAGGCCCGAGGACCAGGGCGGAACGGGCCGGCCGGGGCGCAGTTGGGCCGGGACCGGGGGCTGACGAGCTCCACTCAGGACGGTGTTGGACAAACCCCTTTCAGCTGAACAACGAGGCGCGTAACGTGTGGGTGGGCCCTCGAGGGTAAACCCGCACCGAAGAGCCGGGGTTGAGGGTGAGAACCGGCCACGCTGGCAGGTCTTTCGACCGCAGGTGTCGTTCCCTCCTTGGGACGCTCCCGAGGGCCCACTACTTCGTCAGCACCCAAGTCCCGTTGTAGTTGCAGGCGGCGGTGGCGACTACCGACCCCGCGCATGCCGACTATTTAGTCCAGAACCAAGCGGGTTCTCAGCCGACGTGCGAGCGTTCTGTCACCCCGCCTGACGGTCTCAGACGCAACCTTCCAGCGGGCCCGGCTGAACCGCCCAGGTTCCGAATCGGGCGTTCCATTGGCGGTGACAGGCGGGAGGATGCTCAGCTAGCTGTGGCACCTCTTGGCACGAGCGCGGTGGCCGCACCACCGCTCAGCACTTCGCGACCAGGATCCTCAGCCCTGGGACCGAAGTGAAGATGGATTTTCGCTACAAGAACAGCCGCGTCGAGCAGTAAGCCGCGCAGCCACTAGGTACTGGCTGCTGCCACCCGACTCAGCCTTGGTCGACGTGCCTCGAACCCAAGCGTGCCTTGCTCGTTCTCCGCTTACGTTCGATCGCCGCTCGTCGAGCGAGCACCTGCTGGGCATGCTTGTTGTGTGGTCCGTGCGCTTTCCCGCTTACCCCACCGGACGCGGCGAAGTGCGTCGGCATCGTTCGCCTGCCTGCGGCCGTTGACATAGTAGCTACCTGCTTCCCGCCCGGCGTGGCCCGAGTCGTTGGATCCTGTGGCCGTTCGTTTGTGTCGCCAACCAGGCGCGTAGGAGATTGGGAGCCCCGGTTGCACGGAGTCGTCGGGATGACTCTAACCTGATTGCAGTCCTCGGAAAGGAAGGCAGGTGACCATTGAGATGCTTGCCAATATCGTTGGTCCCGACGGATTGATCGTGATTGTGGTTGTCGTCGTCGTGCTCCTCTTTGGGGGGTCACAACTTCCCAAGCTCGCTCGCGGGCTCGGCAGCGCGTCCCACGAGTTCAAGAAGGGCATAAAGGAGGGCGATCTGGACAAGGGCGACTCGTCCACCTCCAAGGCCAAGGGCGACGACAAGGGGTCCGGCCCGATCCAATCCAACTGAGTACCGCACCAGCTGTCGATTCCACGGTCGTCGTTTGCGCTGGTAGGTGGCCAATGTGTTGGCATGATCTTGGGCATGGTCGCCATGTCGGTCGAGCAGTTCGAAGAGCTAGTGGCTAATGCTCTCGATGGAATACCCGCCGAGCTTGGAGCGGCCATGGAGAACGTCGCTCTCGTGGTGGATGATCACAGCCCGCCTGGACGACTGCTCGGCCTCTACCAGGGCGTCCCGCTGACGAGCCGTGGGGCTCACTTCGGCAACCACTCCGGATCGCATCACTATCTTCATGGCCACGATCTGCCAGACGTGCCAGACGGCGCAAGAAGTTGTCGAGGTAGTTCGCCGCGTGGTGATCCACGAGGTCGGGCATCACTTCGGTATCGATGACAGGCGGCTCGAAGAACTGGGGTGGGGGTGAACCGTTCCGCAGACCGACGCCTCCCGGTCATTCTTTGTAGTTAGTCAGACTTCGCACGTCTCTCGCGCTCGCCGTCGGTGGATGCGGTCACACCCGGTCATTTCCAACAGTCCCCTCGCGTTGCGAGGTTTCAGGTGGCGGCGCGCAGGGCGTCGAGCAGGTGACCGACGTGCGCGGTGGCCACGCCGACACAGCGGTCGGCGGCACCATACGTGAGGTACACGTCGTCACCGTCGCAGTGTGCTCCCTGGACGAACACGACGTTGTCCACGTCGCCCCAGCACTCCCAGTCGAGCTCGGGCTCGAAGACCGGTTCGGGCAGGCGGCTGAGGACCCGCCCGGTCGTCTCGTCGAGCAGCGCCAGGTTCATCGTGTACGAACCGTCGGCCCGGCGCTCGTGGAAGAAGAGTAGGAACCCTGCCTCGGTCGGCACGGGCGGCGCTCCCGCACCGACTCCGAGCGCCCCTGGTGCTGGTCGGATCAGCGTGTGTGCGTCGAGGTCGGCCAGGTGGGCGTCCCAGTAGTCGCCTGGCGGGTGCCACAGATGCTCGAGGTCGTCGAACACGGCGAGTTGCATGTCAGGGTGGACGCGGTGGATGAGCGCGACGCGGCCATCGGAGAGGGTGAAGACGACAGCGTCCTTGTTCTCTACGTCGGGTGGACCGAGTAGCTGGCCGGTCGTTTCTTCAAGCTCGAACCTTTTGCCGTCCCAGTGCAGGCGGTGGGCGCCGATGCGCCACGGTCCGTCTCCGGGCGGGGGCACCTGCGTGTAGGTCATCACCAGTTGCTGGTTGCCACGGTCCTCCACCCACTGCACGCGCGGGTCCTCGAAGCTCAGCGTGCCCCCGATACCTGCGCTGGCAAGGACGTAGCCGTACTCGTAGCGGAGACCGTCGGCGGAGGTGAAGACCACGATGTCGGAGACGTAGTCCACAAAACGCGGGCCGGTGCCATCACCGGGGCGGTAGCCATTCTGAACGGCCCGTACAAAGAGGTGGTAAAGGCCGGCGTGATACAGGACACCGGCGTTGAACAGCGGCCCGTAGCCGAGCACCGTACCGGCTTCAACAATGGGTCGGTCGCGCAACCGCCGGACCGCATGGCTTGGGAGTGTGGCTACCGAGCTGTCGTACACCCCGCCTCCTGCTCGGATCGATAGGGTAATTACACGCGTGTCTTATCGTTATCTTATCGTAACTATTCAGGTCTCAGCTGTATGAGGTGACGAGCGACGACGAGCTGCGAAGCGCTCAGGTCCGAGGGACAACTCCCGAGAACCAGACGTTTTCTTCGAAGAGGGGCCGCAGCCCGTGAAGAATGTCCTGTCCCTTCTTTCGCATCGTCGAGATGCACCTGCGGACGGTGCAGTAGTTGCGGGCACCCTCGAGATTGCACCAGGTGCCGGAGATCTTCTGCTGGAGCTTCACCATCAGTAACTGTTCAGGTCTCAGCTGCGATCGCCCCGCTCAGCACCCCCGAAGCCCTGAGGCACCTGACGAGGGGGCCGGTGCCCAGCGCCGGAGACCTCGTGGCTCGCTACCTCCACCGTACGGTCCGCCGGGACGGTCGGAGCGGGATCACGGTAAGCGTTGTGGGCCTGGAGCCATCGCCTCGTCGTAGGTCTTCTCGGCTGCCGACCCCGCCTCGTCGTAGGCCTTCTGGGCTGGGGCCATCGCCGCGTCGTAGGCCTTGCTGGCCGAGGCCATCGCCGCGTTGTAGGCCTTGCTGGCCGGGGCCACCGCCGCGTCGTAGGCCATGCGGGCCGGGGCCATCGCCTCGTCGTAGACCTTTTTGGCCGGGGCCACCGTCTCGTTGTAAGCCTTCTCGGCCGGGGCCAGTACCTCGTTGTAAGCCTTCTCGGCCGGGGCCCTCGCCTCGTCGTAGGCCTTCTCGGCCAGGTCCAGCGCCTCGTCGTAGGCCCTTTTGGCCGGGGCCAGCACCTCATCGTAGGCCTTCCGGGCCTGGTCCACCGTCTCGCGGTAGGCAGTCCTGGCCTCAGTGGGCTGGTCGGTGCTCATCTTCTCTTCGCCTTCTCGTAGGCTTTGTCCGCCGCCTTCCCCCCGGGGGGTGCCGACCGGGGCCACCGCCCCGGCAAGGCGGTCGTGAGGGCTCGTAGGAACGACGACAAGCCTTGGGGACTCAGCTATATGGGCGACCTCTCTGTCATCGAGCGTACCCTGCCGGCTGCGTCAAGCCCGACCAGCGCACCGAGTACCGCCCACGCCGAAACATGCGGCGTCCGCTTCCCCCGTCGGTAGTCGGACGCGGACGCCTCGAACAACCGGCCGCCTCCACGAGCTCGGAAAGCGGCGCGGTCCCGAGCCGCGGCAGGATGTCCCGCCGGAACAGCTCGGGGTCGTAGACCGTGCCGGGATTCTTCTTGTTCCACTCAGAGCGCGCCCGCTTGCGGGCCGCGATAGCGGCGCCACGCCCGTCCCTGATCTGGGAGCCTTGGCGCTGGTCGGCCGCTTTGTGGGGCTTGTTCAGCCGGACGCCCGTGGCCTGATCCACACCGACGCCCTGATCCGCCGAGAGCGATCGGGAATCGGCTGACTGCTTACTGTACGTGAACGATAGTTGTTGGACCCAGGACTGGAAGCCAAAAAGTCTCGAACCCGGTGGTTCCCGTGCTACATACCGTTTCCCTGGCGCAGTTCGTACCGGTTCCTCGGTCAGCCAGCCGTATGAAAGTGGGGGTTACCCCCCAGGAGAAGAAACCCCGCTAGCAGGCTTCTCACGGGGGCGGAGAATGTTTAGCTTTGGAGCATCGGACGTCAGTTCGGAGCAAACGACAACCAATCGGAGAGATAGATAATTGAGACCGGGTTGCGTATTCGTGTCTGGCCTACCGAGATGATGATCGTGGTCTCAGAAGAGCTCGAGACTCGAGTCCGGGCGGTCTCCCACAAAGTCTTGCGTGCACCGTTCACCAGGCGAACCTGGTCAGAGCTTTGGTTTCTGGTAACCGGATCGGCCCTAGCGGCCGTTGGCCTTGCCTTTGTCGCGCTCACCATGGCCGCGGGCGTGGTCTTCGCCATCACCTTCTTCGGGCTCGCTGTCATTGGCCTCTCTCTCCGTGGCGCGCGAGGGATTGGTGGGTTCCAGCGCCAGCTGGCACGAGGGCTTCTCGACGAACAGATCGACGACCCCGATCCGTTTGTGCCACGCCCGGGGTTCCTGGGTTGGCTTCAGACGGTGCTGCGGGACCGGACAGGTTGGCGGTCGGTCGCGTACATAGCCGTGAAGGTCCCGTTGGCGATCCTCGGGATCCTCACGGCCTTCAGTGTGTGGTTCGATGCCTTCACCTGCCTCATCACCCCCTTAGGAGGGGGGTATCAGCCTAAGGAATTTGGCTTGGTCCCAGTCTTGTTCCCGCCCGGATACCTTTCGATCGGGAGTCCCGGCTGGCTCCATGGGATGGCCATAGTTTGCACAGGCGTCATCCTGCTATTTGCGGCCCCATGGGCCGTCCGACTTGTGGTCTTCATCGACCGGCGCCTGATGCGTGCGCTGCTCGGGCCCGATGCCGTGGCGGTTCGCGTGCGCTCGCTCGAACACGCTCGTGCGCAGACCGTCGACGCGTCAGCCGCAACTCTGCGGCGGATCGAACGAGATCTCCACGATGGCACCCAAGCCCAGTTGGTCACCCTGGCCATGCGCCTGGGTCTGGCGAAGGAGAAGCTGGCCGACCCCGATCACATCGATCTTGACCAGGTGTCCAAGCTCGTGAACGACGCACACCGCGGAGCCAAGGAGGCCATTATCGAACTGCGGGACCTGGCCCGTGGCATCCACCCGCCTGCTCTCGACATCGGGCTCGAAGGCGCGTTGGCCACCCTGGCGGCGAGAAGCACCATCCGAACGGATCTCACGTTCGCGCTCAAGGACCGACCAACTCCGGCCATCGAGACAATCGCGTACTTCTGTGTGGCCGAGCTTCTGGCGAACGTGGCCCAACATGCCAAGGCCTCGCGCGCAAGCATCACGTGCGCGCAATACGGGCGATGGTTGCGTTTGGTCGTGCGCGACGACGGGATCGGTGGAGCTCAACTTTCAAAGGTGGGCTCCTCGTCGAGCGGATTGACCGGGCTCACCGACCGAGTGCACGCCGTCGACGGACGGCTCGAGATCGTAAGCCCACCGCGCGGGCCGACTGTTGTCACCGTGGACCTGCCGCTGCACGCGTAGATGACCACACCGATACGCGTCGTCATCGCCGAGGACTCAGCCATCCTGCGGGACGGCTTGGGCCAGTTGCTGGTCGATCGAGGCTTTGTGGTCACCGACGCGGTGAGCGACCCCGAAGCCTTGCGACGCTCGGTAGAGCGAGACTGCCCCGACGTGGCCATCGTCGACATCCGCATGCCGCCGAGGTTCACCGACGAGGGACTGCGCGCCGCCATCGATCTTCGTCGCCGGCACCAAGGGCTTGGCATCTTGCTGTTCTCTCAGTACATCGAGACTCGATACGCCGCGGAGCTGTTGGCTGACGGTGCAGCCGGCATCGGCTACCTGCTGAAGGACCGAGTAGCCGACGTGAGCGAATTCGTCGAGGCTCTGACGCGAGTGGCATCTGGAGGGACCGCGCTTGACCCAGAAGTGGTCACTCAGCTCTTGGGGGCGTCTCGGCGCCTCGGGACGATCACGGTGTTGAGCGCCCGTGAAAAGGAGGTGCTTTCCCTGATGGCGGAGGGCCGCTCCAACGCAGCGATCGCAAGCGAACTTGTGATCTCCGAGGGCACCGTTGAAAAGCACGTCGCCAGCATCTTCACAAAGTTCGACTTGCCCGAGTCTCAGTCCGATCATCGCAGAGTCCTCGCCGTGCTGCGGTTCCTCGACTCTTGATCTTCCGGTAACTGTCCGAATTCGGCACGCCAGTGCCAGAGGCTGTAGCGTCCGACAGTCGGTATCGAACAAGGGGGGCAGTTCATGGACCGTTCGCCAGTACCGGCCGCGCTCTGTGGCCGGTCGATGCAGGCAACGCGTGCGCTGTTGTTCTCTGCCGCGATCTCCGTTGCCCCCGCGAGCCTCCTGATCGACTCTGCTCAGAGCGCTGCACACATTGCCGGGGGCGTGAGCGTCGTGAAGAGCTGCACTGCCGCTTCGCTCGTGTCGGACGTCGCGAAATCAGGGATGATCCGTTTTGCTTGTTCTGGAAGTATCTCTCTGATCGCGCCCCTCGAGATCCGCCGCGGGTCCACGACTCTCGACGCGAGCGGGCAGAAGGTGACGCTGACCAGCACTAGGGCCGGTACATCGACGCGACTCGTCATCGTACGGGCAGGGAGCACGCTCACGCTCGTGGATCTGAGCCTCTCTGGGGCCGTCCTGCGAGCTCGAGACGGGAAGATCGGGACGGACGGCTCTCCCGGTAGTGCTGGAGCCAACGCGCCATCGAACGTGCCCGGACTTGCCGGTCGCCCCGGTCGCGCAGGGACCGGCGGTGGAGTCGGCACGAACGGCTTGCCCGCCCAAGGTGCAGCGATGGAGATCGGCCGCGGAGCGACCGTCATCATCGAGGGCTGCGTTTTCCGGAACGACATGGCGGCCGGTGGGAACGGCGGGCGGGGCGGGAACGGTGGAACCGGAGGTAATGGCGGCGCCGGAGGCGCCGGGCTGACGGGTCCCTCCGGCGGTCCCGGCGGACCAGGTGGTGCCGCAGGACCGGGAGGAGACGGTGCGGAGGGCGGCACCGGCGGAGCGGCGGAAGGGGGTGCGATCTACAACAACGGCCACCTGGTCATCACGGGATCGACTTTCGACACCGACGCCGCCACGGGCGGTATGGGCGGTAGCGGAGGAAGCGGGGGCACCGCTGTCTTGTCGTTGCTCAGCGGGGACGTGTTCCATGGCGGCACCGGCGGTGCGGGTGGCAATGCGTCAGGCCCTACGGGGACCGGCGGCAAAGGCGGAGCGGGCGGAGCGGGCGGAGCCGGAGGGGATGAAGGTGCGTCCGGCGGCGGAGGTCTCGGCGTCGGGGGAGCGATCTACAACGCCGGCACGCTGGCGATCACCGGCTCGAGCTTCTCGAGTGATCGAGCCGTCGGGGGCGGCGCGGTTGGGTCTTTGGCATTCGGCGCCTACGGTGGGGCCGGCGGCGACGGTGGCTCCGGCGGCACGACGGCAAACCCCTCCGGGATCGGCGGTGGTCCTGGCGGACCGGGTGGTGTTGCAGGACCGGGAGGGGACGGCGACGCGGGAGGTGCGGGCGGAACGGCCCTCGGTGGGGCGATCTACAGCGATGGGAGCCTTCACCTCAGCGCGACGAAGTTCGTCTCGGATACGGCGAGTGGAGGTGGCGCCAGTCAGGGTGGCAACGGTGGCGATGGCGGCCCCGGCGGCGAAGGCGGGAACGCCGGGAGCATCGCCGCGGGCGGCGATGGGGGAGCGTCCGGCGACGGCGGCAACGGCGGCAACGGCGGCAACGGCGGAAGCGCCGTCGGCGGGGCGGTCCTCTCGGTTGCCGCCGTCCAGGAGACCGGGCTGCGTTTCTCCGCCAACGCCGTAACGGGCGGGCTCGCCTCGACGGGGAAGGCGAACGGTGGGTCGTACTATGGCGAGCCCGGCGGTGGTGGCTCGGGAGCGCCCCTCGGCAAGCCTGGGGCGTCCGGCGACACCGGGGATCCCGGTCGGCCGGGGCGCCCGGGCGTACATCTCGCGAAGAACCTGTACGCCAACTACGGCATCGTCATGCAACCGCTCCGAACCGCACCGGGCGGAACAGCCGGGTCGGTGTCGGCGTAGTCGGGCGGCCGAGCCAGAACCAGTTGGAAGGTTGTGCCTTCGGCTCTGGGCTTGTCCTATGGTCCAGGCACAGGAGCCGGCTTCGTAGTTGTTGTAGCAGGTCCAGGTGAACTGCCCGTCCTGTGTCTAATTCTTCCCTGCAATGTCGAGCGTGGCCGGTGACGCAATGGGCTCGTACGCCACGCAGTGGTTGGGATCGTTGACTGCCTTACCGCCTCCGAGGACTCGCGTCAGCACGGCGCTTCGAATTCAACAAGTTGCCCGGCCTCTGCGAGGCCATGCAGAAGGAGGCTGAGCCTCACTCTCAGTCCGAGCGGTGGACCCAGCCGGTCATCCGAGCCCGTGCCACCGGCCTCGCGTCCACTGCGGCGCGTCCTCTGGCAGTCGTACCCAGGTTGGTCCCCACGAGCCGCTGGCTTGACATCTTTGTCGAAAGCTGCAAGGTTGCGAAGGGGTTTCGCACGGGAGACGAGTGCATGAGCCTCACCACAGACGGTGTTGTGCCCGAGAGCGCGGCTGCGAGCACCGCGACGCCGGTCATCGCGGTAAGGGGCATCACCAAGCACTTCGGCAGCGTGCAAGCGCTGCGAGGCGTGGACCTCGACGTTCACCAAGGAGAAGTGGTGGGGCTTATAGGCGACAACGGCGCCGGTAAGTCGACCCTCGTAAACATCCTTTCGGGGGCTTTACAGCCGAACGCCGGCACTATCCTGCTGGACGGCAAGCCGGTGACGCTCTCCTCCTCGCTGGAGGCCCGCAACTTAGGTATAGAGACCGTCTACCAGGACCTCTCACTCGCACCTGACCTTACCGTGTGGGAGAACGTCTTCCTCGGCCGCGAGCAGACGGTGAAGGGACCTCTCCGGCTTTTCGGTTGGCTCGACCGCCGCGCCATGATCCTCGGCGCAAAGGCCGACCTGGATCGGACCCATGTCCGCATCGGCTCGGTGAAGGCCTTGGCAGGACGGCTTTCTGGCGGCCAACGCCAGGCCATCGCAGTAGGGCGGGCGGTCGCATGGGGTTCGCGGGTACTCCTCATGGACGAGCCCACCGCCGCCCTCGGGGTCGAGCAACAGGAGACAGTGGGACAGCTGGTCCGTTCGGTGTCATCACAGGGCGTGCCCGTTCTCCTGATCACCCACAATCTCCCCCAGGTGCACAAGCTCGCTGACAGGGTCGCGGTGTTGTTCCACGGGCATGTGGTGGCTGACCTGCGCTGCTCCGAGGTCACCGTAGACGACATGGTGAGCTGGATCACTGGTGCGGCGCTCGGAGCGCAACCGCATGCGGGTTAGAAGGGCACCAGGCCGCGGACGAGGACAAGGTCATGCCGCTTAGGTTGCCTTCAGCGTTAACGCCCCCAGGGACGGTGACAGAGGGTTCCGGGCCAGAGGCCGAGGACACCGAGCGATCAGCATTGCTCAACGCCGTTGACCGCTTCGGCGACTTCTGGGTGCTCGGAGTGTTCGTCATCATGGTCTTGGTGTTCGGGCTCCTCTCGCCCTCCCACGACCTGTTCACCCGAGCTAGCTGGCTGAACATCTCCCAGTACGCGGTCGAGTTCCTATTGCTTGCCGTCGGCCAGACTTTCGTGATCATCACGGGTGGCATCGACCTCTCCGACGGGGCTGTGCTCGGCTTCACCGGCATGGTCTCAGGAGTGGTCATGCAGGACCTTCTCAGTGCCCACGCGAACAGCATGCTCACCACCGTGGTCGGTTTCGCGACCGCAATTTTCTTGGGTGCCGGGATCGGCTTTGTGAACGGCTTTCTCATCACCCGGCTCAGACTGCCCCCCTTCATAGTCACCCTGGGCAGCCTCACCGCCATCGGGGCGGGGGCAACCCCGTTGATCAACGGCGGCAACGAGGTAGTCAACATTCCCTCGCAGATCGGCACTATCGGCGAGACCTTGATCGCCAACTGGGTCTATGTCCCAGTGCTGGTGGCAGGGGTGAGCTGCGTGGTCATGGGCCTGGTCTTGCATCGCACCCGCTTTGGGTTGCGCACCTATGCCATAGGCAGCAACAGCGTGGGCGCGCGTCGCGCCGGCATCAGCGTCGACAACCACCTGGTGTGGGTTTACACGATATCTGGGCTCCTGGCCGGCGTGGCAGGGATGATGGTGATGGCCAATTTCACCGACGCCTCACCGTTGTCCGGTCAGAACGATGAGCTGAACGCGATCGCTGCGGTTGTCATCGGAGGTGCCAGCCTTTTCGGCGGACGGGGCCACATGCTCGGCACAGTGGTGGGGACTTTCATCATCGCCCTTCTCGTCACCGGCCTGGTGCTGGTGGGCGTCAGTGGCAGCTGGCAAGAGGTGGCCACCGGTGTCATCGTGATCGCGGCTGTGGCTGGCGACCAAGTGCGGCTGCGGTTGGCGGAGCGCTGAGCCACGACATCTCAACACATCCCGTACAGCAACGAGGAGAATAGCGAGGAGAAATATGACTAATAGAAGTTGGCTCAAGGGCGCACGGTCGCGCGCCGCCATCGGGGTAGCGGTGCTCGGCCTTCTGGCCGGCACAACGCTGGCCGTCACGGCAGGTGCAGGGGCGACGACAACCAGCGCCAACACGAAGTACACGATCACGCTGATACCCGGCAACACGGTGGACCCCTTCTACATCACGATGCATTACGGGGCGATCCAGGAGGCCAAGAAACTTGGCGTGACCCTCAAGTGGGTTGGTGCCACCCAGTGGGAGCCGTCAGTCCAGATCCCACTGGTCAAGTCGGTGCTGGCGAGCAAGCCCGACGCCTTGGTCATTTGCCCGACGGACGTCGTAGCCCTGTTCAACCCGATCGACGAGTTCGTGAAGGCTGGGATTCCGGTGATCGCGGTGGACAACACCCTCAAGAACACCTCGATACTGACCTCCGCGATCAGTTCGGACAACTACCAGGGAGGCGAGGCTGCCGCTGACGCGATCGCCAAGCTTGCCCACGACAAGGGGCAGGTGGCGGTTGTCAGCGTCGAACAGGGCGTCTCCACAACAGACCTGCGCCAGTCCGGCTTCGCCTACGAAATGAAGAAGTACCCCGACATGAAGTTGGTGGCCTTGGACTACGACATGGACAGCGCGACCACCGCGGAGACGCAGACGAGGAGCATCCTCCTTGCCCACCCGGCCCTCGTGGGGATCTTCGGCACCAACGGGTACTCGGTCGAAGGCGTCGGTAAGGGTGTCGACGCCGCTGGAATGAAGGGCAAGGTCTTCGTTGCCGGCTACGACGCCGAGCCCGCCCAGGTCGCCCTGCTCAAGCAGGGAGTCATCAACATCCTGGTGATCCAGAACCCCGCCGAGGAAGGGGCCCTAGGCGTCCAGTACGCCTACGACTACCTCATAGGACACAAGTCCTTGATCAAGAAGTCGGTGTACTTGCCGAACGTGGTGGCCACGACCACGAACGCCAGCAACCCCAAGATCAGTCAGTACTTCTACAAGA
>Ga0181521_10006479_pt1 | contig 12685 bp, 10 predicted proteins | sample PEATcosm2014_Bin_32_FD_119764 | JGI IMG/M metagenome (GOLD analysis project Ga0181521, IMG submission 119764) | Peatland microbial communities from MTU Mesocosm Facility, Houghton, MI, USA - PEATcosm2014_Bin02_60_metaG | ecosystem: Environmental > Terrestrial > Soil > Wetlands > Peat | place...
GAAGGAGAACCGTTGCGGACGAGTTTCGGCGAAGACCTGTACAACAGCATTTTCGGCTCCGAAACCGGCCATCGAGGAACTGACACTCCCGCGGCCGCCGCTTGATACGATCGTTGCGGCCCTCACGGCGCTGCACCTCGCCGGTCGAGCGTCGCGGCCGTGTCGAAGAACCAAGCCAGGGCACGCTCCCGCGAACCCGACAGGTGCGATGCCCAGAGCTGGCTACGGATGACCGTCCGGCTTCTGTCCCACCAGTGCTCGGCTGTCACCATGACCTGCCAGTTGGCGCCGTTGCCGGTCGGTTCAAGATGGCAGATGTCGAGAACGATACGGTGATCCGGACCCATGAGGCTATGTCGATGCCGGCGACACATGACGTCGCCGATCCGCCAGGTCATGGCCTCGGGATCGGGCTGCGTGTCCGCCCGGATCCGCTGCCACGCGTGCAGGAATTGCCGGTCACCGATCCGGTGCATGCGCCTTCGCCTCCAGGCCCGAAACGATACCGCCTTGGCCTGACATTCGATGTCCCCTCCCGTGGTCATACCCGGGCGTCGCGTGAATGCCACCATGAAGCTGCGGCTCATCGTTATGGCCAGGAACCACGACGTCCGAGGCTACGATTTTGCAAGGACGCCCGGTCCGACGCCTGATGTCGCGGCATCAGCAGTTCCAGGCTCGCATTGCGCGCTGGGGTGTTCGAGCAATACGCGCGGGGCCCGGCCCGCCACCGCGAATTCCTCCTGGCTTGCATCATATCGTCTGACCGCGTCGTATTTGAGCGCGAAACGTCGGGCATCCTCCTCCAGCCGGTCCAGCAGTTCCGCCTGACGCAAGACCAGGGCCTGCACATGGCCGGGATCGCGCACGGCCGCGACCAGGCGGGCCAGATGCGGGATACACAAGGCGGAGCGCCGATGCACGACGCCCGGCCCCTGGTTCGCCACCAATGCGGCAAGCCGGCCGATCTCGCGTGCCTCGATCGTGCGCGCCGTCGCACAGGCCGGGCAGCTATCCCCGGTTGGCAACAGGTCGGCGATCAGCTCGGCGGACCGCGCCGGCGATGGGCCGGTTGCGGCGATGTGCCGCAGCCGACTGGCCTGTTGCGCGAGCACCGGTGCCAGTCCGATCGCGACTTCGCGGCCGGCCGCAATGGCCTCGAACTGACGCGCGTGCAGGCGGCAGAATCCGCCATGCGCGGCAAGCTCGGCCTGCAACCGGGAACTGCCATAAAGCTGCAATTGGTAGTTCGCAAAGAAGTTGAACATGGCCTGCGCGAGCTGGGCGCAGACCTCGCATGCCGGCAACAGCGGCGAAAGCGGCGGCAGCTCCGGCGTCGCAGGCTTCGCCGGCTGTGCCCCGGTGGTTTCGACCCGCGCGCGCAGCTCGGCCAGCTTCGGCGCCAGCTCGGCCGGCCCCGGGTCGCGCAATAGCAGCGCGATCCGCTCGCACACGCTGACCAGAAAGGCATGGCGTTGGCCGTTCACCAGAAAGTCGACCAGTGCGGCTTCCAACGCCGGCAGGCCGCTGGCGGCCAACAAGGCCGCATCACCGGCGACTTTCGCAGCCAGAGCATCGCGCGCGGAGACCGAAAAGACCACGACGGCCGCGGCGACGCCGACACGGGCCAGCTCGGCGTGGACATGGGCGAGCGATTGCTCGCGGCCGGCTGCGTCGACGATGTCCTGCTTGTTCAGCACGAGGAAAACGCGACGCGTCCTTGCGCGGGCCTGATCGACCAGCGCCAGCTCTTCACCCGACAGCGGACTGTCGTGACTGCTCACCAGGATCAGCGCATCCGCGTCCGGCAGAAACGCCTCCGTCGTGCGCGTGTTCGCCGCGATGGACGAGCCGAGCCCCGGCGTGTCAACGAAGGTGAAGCCGCGCCGCAGCAGTTCCGCCGGCAGTTGCACGTCGGCAATGCTGATGCCGCGCCGGTTGCCGGGGTTGCCGCGCTCGGTGATGTAGTCGGCCAGTTGGTCGAGCGGAATGTCCATGAACAGGGTGGTGCCGTAGTAGTTCAGCACCACCTTCGCTTCGCTGCCGTAGGTCACCCGGGTGATGACCGAGGTCAGCGGCACCACCCCGGTCGGCAGCCGATCCGTGCCGAGCAACGCGTTCAGGAGCGAGGTCTTGCCCCGGCTGAACCGGCCGACCATGGCGAGGTTGAACCGATCCTCGGCGAGCCGCGCGAACAGCTCCTGCAACGGTTGCGGGCGCTGCCCGTTCCGCTGTGCCGTCCGCTGGCTGATGGCGCGCAGGATGGCGGAGAGTTCGAACTTGATCCGATCGTATTCGCGAAGGTCCATGGCCGGCCTCGGATCGTCGTTTAGCCGCGGCGCCGCGCGGGGGCGAAGCGACCCCCGGCGAGGCGCGGCCGCAGCGCGGTTCCGCGCAGGCTCAGGGCTTCGAGGCGCCCTTCCGGTGCGCGTCTGGCGTCCAGCGCGGCATCCAAGGGACCGTCCATGGCACGTCTCCAACCGAATTGTCGGTAGGAGTCATCAGCCCGGGGCGGTTGGGGCAGGTGGACTCCATCACCCGGGACGATGAGCAGCAACGATCGCAAGCGCCGTTGCCGGCCACCGGCCTGCTGATGTGGCGCACGGTCGGGCTGGCGATCGCCAGACCAGGCGCCCTGGCAACAGCAAAGTGGTGGGGATGCAGTCCCCCATCAAGGGCCCGCGCGCCTGCCGGCGCCTTGCCCTGTCGCCGGTAGCGGTGGCGACAGTCCGGCGCCGGCGGCAAGCGACGCCGGAGAGCGTCAGGATCGGTCAGATATCCGCGTAGCAGTGCGTCTCCGCCTCGGTGCCCGGATGCGTCACCGCACCGAGTGACGCAGGGCCCACCAGTTGCGCGTATTTCCAGATCGCCCCGCTCTGGTAGTCGGTCTTGCGCGGCTGCCAGGCGGCACGCCGGGCGGCGAGTTCCGCCTCCGGCACCACCATGTCGATGCTGCCCTTTTCCGCGTCGATGACGATCTTGTCGCCATTCTTCAGCAGAGCGATCGGGCCGCCGACCGCCGCCTCCGGCCCGACATGGCCGATGCAGAACCCATGCGTCGCCCCGCTGAACCGCCCGTCGGTGATCAGCGCCACATCCGCCCCCATCCCCTGGCCATAGATCGCGCTGGTGGTGGACAGCATCTCGCGCATGCCCGGCCCGCCCTTCGGACCTTCATAACGCACGACGATCACGTCGCCTTTCTTGTAGGCGCGGGCCTGCACCGCGGCGAACGCTTCCTCCTCGCAATCGAAGCACAGGGCGGTGCCCTCGAAACGCAGGTTGGTCATGCCGGCGATCTTCACGATCGCGCCGTCCGGGGCGAGGTTGCCTTTCAGCCCGGTCAGCCCGCCGGTGGTGGAAATCGGTTTCGACACCGGATAGATGACGTCCTGGTCGGTGGGGAACACCACGTCCTTCAGGTTCTCCGCCAGGGTCTTGCCGTTGACGGTGACGCAGTCGCCGTGCAGCAGCCCACCCTCCAGCAGCGCCTTGAGGATCACCGGGATGCCGCCGACCTTGTGCACGTCGAAGGCAACGTATTTGCCGGCAGGCTTCAGGTCGGCCAGGTACGGCGTGCGGCGCATGATCTCCACCACGTCGTCCATGGTGAAGCGGATGCCCGCCTCGTGCGCCATGGCCGGCAGGTGCAGCGCGGCATTGGTCGAGCCGCCGGTGGCGCCCGCCACCATCGCCGCGTTCTCCAGCGCGCGGCGGGTGACGATGTCGCGCGGGCGCAGTCGCCTTTCCAGCAGCGCCATCACCGCGCGGCCGGATTCCACGGCGAAGCGGTCGCGCTCCTCATAGGGCGCGGGGGAGCCGGCGGAACCGGGCAGCGCGAGGCCGATCGCCTCGCTGACCGTCGCCATGGTGTTGGCGGTGAACTGGCCGCCACAGGCGCCGGCGGACGGGCAGGCGACGCATTCCAGCTCGTGCAGTTCCTCGGCGGACATGCGGCCGGCGGAGTGCTGGCCGACCGCCTCGAACACGTCCACCACGGTGACGTCCCGACCGTGGAACTTCCCGGGCAGGATCGAGCCGCCATACATGAACACGGAGGGAATATTCAGGCGCAGCATGGCCATCATCATGCCGGGCAGCGACTTGTCGCAGCCGGCCAGGCCGACCAGCGCGTCGTAGCAATGGCCGCGCACGGTCAGCTCCACGCTGTCGGCGATCAGGTCGCGCGATACCAGGGACGACTTCATGCCCTGGTGGCCCATGGCGATGCCGTCGGTCACCGTGATGGTGGTGAACTCGCGGGGGGTGCCGCCGGCCTCCGCGACGCCCTTCTTCACCGACTGCGCCTGGCGGCTGAGCGCGATGTTGCAGGGGGCGGCCTCGTTCCAGCAGGTGGCGACGCCGACGAAGGGCTGGTCGATCTCAGCCTCGGTCAGGCCCATCGCGTAGTAGTAGCTGCGATGCGGCGCGCGATCCGGCCCGACGGTCACGTGACGCGACGGCAGTTTGGATTTGTCCCAGCGCCTGGTCAGCATGGTCGTTTCCCTTCATCCACCTGAACCGGGGTTATAGCGCCGGCGTGGCGCGCGCCAAGGCGGGGCGGTGCGGGTTTGCCGAATTGGTGCATGGGGTCCTGGCCAAGGTCGTGCAAACCGGCTCGACCGATCTCCGGTTGTGGTGGCACGTTCTGGTGCATGGGGTCTTGCCTGCCACGGCGCGGCTCGGCTTGACCTGTGTCAGGCCGTGTCGGTGCGATGTGGTGCAAGGGGTTCTGACCAACGCCCAGGGCCGGGCACCTTCGCAACGGCGTGCGGCCCGCGGCGAAGCAAGCAAGCGTCTAACGCAGATGCAGGCAGATGAACGCTGATGCACGCGGATCGGACATGGGCGTCCGCGGCGGCATGGCTCATCAGGCTCGAGTTGATGGCGTTTGCCGTGAACGAGCATGCCGGACTCTGGCCCATCCGCGTGCATCCGCGTTCATCTGCCTGCATCTGCGTATGAATTCTTTTTTGCTTTGCCGCATGCCGCACTGTTCCGCCAGGGAGAGGCTCGGCATGGCGGCGGGAGTCCGGGACATTCAGTCCCCCAGGTCCGGCTCCTTGCCCTCGTTCATGATGGCGTAGAGGCGATCCATCTCCACGTCGAACTCCGCCCAAAGCGCCGCACCCTCGGCCTGGGGCAGAACGTCCTTGGCGAAGCGGAACGCGTTGTCCTCGCGGATGATGGCGAGCAGATCTGGCCACGGCATAACATCGGCCGCCTTCACCAGCGCCAGCGTTGCGTGCAAACGGCGGCGGACAAGGGCGACGATCTCGTCGCTGGGTCCCTCGCTGAGGGGCGAGGCGGTCCCGAACAGATCAGCTTGCGATGCGGGCATAGGGTCAGGTTAGCAGGCTCGCCCCGATTCGGGCCAGACTTGGCGAACCGAGGCCATTCACGCATCGTGGGACCGTGACCGCAACCTGGCATAGCGAAAGATTGCCCGAACTGGTGCGCGCGCTTGCCGGCCGCCCACGGCACGAGGCCTTGCGCGGCCACATCACCGAGTTGCTGCGGTCCGGGTTCGGCGCACCGTATGAGGAAATCGGCCACGAGGTCTATCTCCTCGACGGCACCGGGCGCATCGACACGATGTGGGGCGCCACCGTCATCGAGCTGAAGAGCGATCTGCGGCGTGAGCTGGACGACGTGCTTGCCCGCTTGCCGGTTTACCTGGCCGATTCGGCGTCCCGGTAACGCAGCCCGCGCCCCATCACCGGGCTGGCAACGGATGGCGCCACCTTCATTGCCTACACGCTACGCGACGGCGCGCTGCAAGAGGTAGCGCGCTACGCGACCGACCCGGAGCGACCAAACGAGCTGCTGGCCTGGCTCGAGCCGTTGCTGTCCGATCGACCGGATATCCTGCCGGAGCCACGCGTCGTCGCGCAGGCATTCGGCCGTTTCAGCCTGACGTTCGGTCAGGCCAGAATGGCCCTGGACGCACTTTGGGCGGTGTTGCGGGACGACCCCGAGGTTCGCCTGAAGCGCGATCTATGGGACGGGCTGCTGCGCGAAGCCTATGGCGAGGATGTGGGGGACGATTCGTTGTTCCTCCAGCACACCTACCTGACGACCGTGGTGAAGGCGATCGCCGCCCGGGTGCTGGACCTGCCGGTGCACGATCCCGTCGCGTTGTTGTCGGGCCGGGCACTGGCGGATGAGGGCATCCTGGGGGCCGTCGAGGCGGATTTCTTCGACTGGCCGTTGAAGCTGCCGGCCGGGGCGGAACTGGTGCGCCACGTGGCGCTGCAAACGGCCCGGTTTCGCCTGCGCGACGTAGAAGCGGACGTGCTGAAGATCCTCTACGAGAGCCTGGTCGATCCAGATCAGCGCCACGATCTGGGCGAGTACTACACGCCCGATTGGCTCGCCGCACGGATCGTCGCGGCTGCGGTAGACTCGCCGTTGGAGCAGCGGGTGCTGGACCCGGCCTGCGGCTCCGGCACGTTCCTGTTCCACGCGGTGCGCCGGTTGAAAGCCGCGGGACTGGCGGCGGGTTGGTCCGGACGGCGCATCCTGGAGGCATGCGAGGAGAAGGTGCGCGGCCTGGACGTGCATCCGGTTGCGGTCACGCTGGCGCGGGTGACCTGGCTGCTGGCGCTTGGCGATCTGGTGGCCGACCGCCCTGCGAAGCTAGCCGTGCCGGTGTTTCTCGGCGATGCCATGCAGTGGAACCTCCGCCGCTACGTCGATAGCGCCGATGTGCTGGTGCAGGTGCCCGGCGACGACCGCCCGCTGCAAATCCCCGCCGGATTCGCGGAGGACCAGGCGGTGTTCGAGCAGGGGCTGGACACGCTGAACCAGGGCCTCGCCGACGACGCGACGCAGGAGTCGGTGAGCCGCGCGTTGCGGCGCATCGAAGGTGCGGCGCCCGCGGACGCCGACGCCTTGGCAGCGACATTCGCCCAGTTGCAGGCGCTGTATCGCGCCGGGCGCAACGGCATCTGGACGTTCGTGTTCCGCAATCTGGTGCGTCCGGTCTGGCTGTCGCGGCCGGAGCAGCGGGCGGATGTGCTGGTCGGCAATCCGCCGTGGATCGTGTACCGTCACCTCAGCGCCGGAATGAAGGATCGGTTGCGCGAGGCGCTGCGGGCCTACGACCTTTGGGTCGGCGGCAACCTGGCAACGCAGCAGGATATGTGCGCGCTGTTCTGGGCGCGTGGGGCGGAGCGCTATTTGGTGCGAGGTGGGAGGATTGCCTTCGTGCTGCCCTACGCGGTGCTCAACGCGCCGGTTTTCGCGGGGCTGCGCGCCGGGCGGTTGGGGCAGACGCCCGTGCGGCTGACCGGTGGCTGGGCGCTGGAACGCGTCTGGCCGATCTTCGGCGCGCAATCCGGCAGCAGCACGACCAGCACGTGCGTTTTGTTCGGCCGGCGGGAGATGGCGGGCGCGCATCCGGCCGAGGTGGACCGCTGGGAAGGTCACCTGCCGCGGCGGGATGCTGATGACGCGCAGGCGACACGTGCGTTGACCCATAGCCGCGTGCCGTGGCCGCGGGCACGGACATTGATCGGCGTTTCGCCCTATCGCAGCAGATTCAAGCAGGGCGCAACCATTGTGCCGCGTCGCTTCTTTATCGTGGATCCCGAGCCAATTGGGCGACTCGGCGGGCGACGTGAGGCGCCCCGAATGCAAGGCCGAGTCGGCGCACTTGATAAAGCGCCCTGGACGACGGTGCAGCCTCCGCACGGGCCGGTGGAGGCACAGTTTCTTCGCCAGCTAGCACTTGGGGAGACGATTGCACCGTTCAGGCTTTTGGACACTGTTACCGCCGTTATTCCGCTTATTGGGTCGAAAGTTCTCGACGCCCAAGCGGCGCGCGATGCCGACTGTCGCTATTTGGCTGCCTGGCTACGCGACGTTCAAGAGAAGTGGGTGATGCGGAGCAACAAAAGGCCCGACGGCGAGCCGCGAATGACCTTATTACAACGGATCGATCACATGCACACTCTATCCGGCCAAACCGGCCCTCCAACGATTCGAGTCCTCTATACCAAAGCGGGTACCCGGCTTAGTGCGGTTCGCATAGCCGCAAACGATACCTTGGTGGACCACAAAGCATACTGGGCACCAGCGCGCTCCGCTGGGGAAGCTGGATATTTGGTAGCCGTAATCAATAGTGCCGCGGTGCTGGCCAAGGTCACCGACCTTCAGCCGCACGGCCAACGAGACAAGCGCGATTTCGACAATCTGGTCTGGACTCTGCCGATCCCCGAATACGACGACACCGACCCACTGCATCGCGACCTCGCCGCCGCCGCGGCGCATGCCGAGACCGTTGCCGCGGGCGTCGAGTTGACCGACTCGCAGCACTTCACCGCCAAGCGCCGCGCGATCCGCGCCGCCCTGGCGGCTGACGGCGTGGCAGCGGAGATGGAGGCCATGGTGGACGCGCTCCTGCCGCCCTGACCGCGGATGTCCATGGCCACGACAATGGCAGGTTTGATTCCCAGATCGATCCAACAACCTTGAAGACGCCCCGCCGTAGCTTTTTTCCTCCGGCAACGGCATGCTCAGCCGGTCGCAAAACACGACCCAGGGAGAGAACACGATGTCCAACGCGAAAGGTCCGACCCGGCGCCACGTGTTGCAGGCGGGCGCCGCTATTGGCGGGGCAACCCTGGCCGGCCGTACCGTGTGGGCGCAGGCGAAAGCGCCGCCCACCAAGGTGCTGGACTTCCAGACCTATGCCGATATGGCGAAGGCCGAGCAGGAAGGCCAGTTCGTGTTCTATTGCCATGAGAACGAGGCCGGCACCGCCGCCATTGTCGATGCTTTCACCAAGGACTTTCCGAAAATCCAGGGCAGCTATGTGCGTGCGCAGACCGGCGCGCTGTACAGCAAGGTCCTGGCCGAGCGCAGCGCCGGCCGATACGACGTGGACGTGATCCAACTGTCCGACCTCGCTCCCGCGATCGACTTCCAGAAGAAAGGCGGCTACGAAATCTACCAATCGCCCGAGGCGCACGCCTACCAGGCGAAATATCTCAGCGATCCGCCGGGCGCGTATTTCTGGACCGGCGTGGACTTCACCGGTATCTGCTACTGCAAGTCCCGCGTGCCGGACGCAGACGCACCGAAGAACTGGAAGGATCTGCTCGATCCGCGCTGGCGCGGTGCGATGAGTTGCAAGATCGCCTCCTCCGGCTTGCAGTTCGTGCAGTGGTACGAGCTGCGCAAGTTGTACGGCGACAGCTACTGGACCAGCTTCGCCAAGCAGCTTCCGCACGCCTTCGACAGCCGCGTGCAATTGATGGACCGGCTGGCGCGCGGCGACGACAAGGTGACGGCCGTGGGCGAATACGCGGCCTATGTCCTGTATCAGAAGAAGGGCGCCGATATCGGCTTCGTCGCCCCACCGGACGGGTTGCCCGCGACCCCGCTGGTGGTCGGGGCGGTGAACCGCGCGCCGCACCCCGAGACCGCCAAGCTGTTCGTCGACTGGGCGATGTCGTTGCGTGGCCAGAAATTCTACCAAGACAACCTGAACCTGATCTACGCTTCGATTCGCGACGACGCGCCGCCGATGCTGACCGGCGCGCGGCTGAGCGAATTCAAGCTGCTGGCGCCGACCGATCTCAACGACTACGTCGCCAGCCACGACGAGTTCAACAAGGTGTGGAGCGCGATGCTCGGACTGTAATCGGTGTCCGATGCTGCGATCGCGCGGCCGTCGCTGCCGCGCGTCTCCGCGCAGGCGATTGCCGGCATGCTGCTGGCGGCGATCGTCGGCGTGCTGGTGCTGTATCCGATCTTCTTTCTGCTCCAGGCCGCGCTCGACGTGGGCGATCCGGACGTGCGCCCGCCGACCGCGTACGGCCTCGGCAACTTCGTCGCGATGGGCCATTACGCGTCCATCCTGGGCAACACCGTCGCCGTCTCGCTCGCGGCGACGGCGATGGCGGTGATCTTCGGCTTCGTCACCGCCTGGATCCTGTCGCGCACCAACGTGCCGTACCGCCGCACGCTGGAACAATTGATGGCGGTGCCGTACTACGTGACCCCGCTGCTGGGCGCCTTCGCCTGGAGCCTGCTGGGCGCGCCGGAGAGTGGCTTCATCAACCAGCTCTGGCGCGCGGCCGGCGGACACGGCGCGCTGATCGATATGGTGACCCCGTTCGGCATCGCCTGGGTGATGGCGCTGTTCGAGGGCTCGGTCGCATTCTTCATGATCGGCGCGGTGATGAAGTCGATGGACCCGTCGCTGGAGGAGGCGTCGCAGATGGCCGGAGCCAGCCGCCTGCGCACCATGTTGCAGGTGACGCTGCCGCTGGTCGCACCGGGGGTGCTGGGGGCGACGATCTACGTGTTTGCCGAGATGCTCGGATCGTTCACCGCGGCGCTGGTGCTCGGGCTGCCCAACCGGTTCTATGTGGTGACGACCGCGATCTACCAGATGATCTCGCAATACCCGCCGCGGCTGCCGCTGGCCGCCGCGATGGGCGTGTCGCTGTTCGCGATCATGTTCGTGATGATGATGATCTATCGCCACATCGTCACCTCGCGCAGCTTCGTCACCGTCACCGGCAAGGCATTCCGGCCGCGCCGGATGGACATGGGCCGGCTGCGCTGGGTGCTGTTCGGCGTCTGCGCCTTCTATGTCCTGCTGTCGGTTGTGCTGCCGCTGGTGACGCTCATCTATGCCTCGCTACAGCAGATCGCGGTGGCATTCCCTGCTGCCGCGAACTGGACGCTGGCGAACTATCGCGGCGCGTTGGCGATGAACGCGGTGCGTTCGGCGCTGACCAATTCCCTGCTGCTGGGCCTGGCCACCGCGACGATCGGCACGGTGCTCGTGGGACTGTTGTGCTGGATCGTCTATCGTTCCCGCCTGCCGGGCCGCGGCGTCATCGAGTACGTCGCGATGTTCCCGCAGGCGGTGCCGCGGCTGGTGTTCGCCTTCGGCATCATGTGGGCGTGGCTGGTCATTCCGCTGCCGATCTATGGCACGATCTGGCTGCTGCTGATCGCCTACCTGACGGTTTTTCTGCCGTTGGGCATGCGCACGATCTCCGGTGTGATGCTGCAACTGGACAAGACGCTGGAGGAATCCGCGCAGATGTGCGGCGCACCGTGGATCTATCGGCTGGTCACGGTGACCATGCCGCTGCTGCGTCCCGGCCTGCTGGCCTGCTGGCTGCTGCTGTTCATCGCCAGCGTGCGCGAACTCGGCGCGTCGATCCTGCTGATGGGGCCGCATAGCAAGGTGATCACGCCGGCGATCGTGGAATCCTGGTTCGCCACCAGCGCCGAACTGACCGCGGCGATGGCGCTGATCCAGACCGTGGTGGTGGCGGCGGCGATGGCGATCTTCGTCGTCGCGACGCGCCAGACGGCCGAGCCCGGGGGCGACTGATATGGCGATCTGGCACAACACCGCGCCGGCAGTACTGGCGCTGAAGGCGGAACCGATCGAGGTGGAGGATTTGTCGATTCAGTACGGCCCCGTCATGGCCGTGCGCGGCGTCAGCTTCGCGGTGCAGCCCGGCGAGCAATTGACCCTGCTCGGCCCCTCCGGGTGTGGCAAGACGACCACGCTGCGCGCGCTGGCGGGCCTGGAGCGGCCGAGCGCGGGCACCATCCGAATCGGCGGCCACGTGGTGTATTCCTCGGCCGAACACATCGACATCCCCGCGGAGAAGCGCGGGTTGTCGATGGTGTTCCAGTCCTACGCGATCTGGCCGCACATGACGGTGTTCGACAACGTCGCTTACGGATTGCGCGTGCGCAAGCGGCCGAAGGCGGAGATCGAGGCGCGGGTGCGCGAGTCGCTCGACCTGGTGCAGATGGGCGCGTACGCCGCGCGGCGCGCCTCGCAGCTTTCCGGCGGGCAGCAGCAGCGCGTGGCGCTGGCGCGGGCGGTCGCCTTCTCGCCGCCGGTGCTGCTGTTCGACGAGCCGCTGTCCAACCTGGACGCCAAGCTGCGTGCCGACATGCGCATCGAGTTGCGCGAGTTGCAGCATCGCCTGGGCGTGACCTCGGTCTATGTCACGCACGACCTGGAAGAGGCGCTGGCGATGTCGGACCGCATCGTGGTGATGCGCGACGGCGTCATCGAGCAAGCCGGCACGCCGACCGAGATCTACGCCCGGCCGCGCAACCGGTTCGTCGCGGACTTCGTCGGCTCGTCCAACCTGGTGAGCGGCAGGCTGCGGCCGGACCTGGCGCGCGACGGCCTGATCGCGCTGGAAATGCCGTCGGGCGAGATCGTGCTCGGCGATGCGTGCGGCCGCGCGCCGGGCGCCGAACCGACCTTCTCGATCCGCACCGTGCACTTGCAGTTCAGCGCCGCGCGGCCGGAGGGGACGGTGAACGTGTGGCCGGTGCGGGTGCACCGCTGCGTGTTCCAGGGCGACTTCACGCAGATCCATGTCGCCTGGGGCGACCGCGACCTGGTGATTCGCAGCGCGGCGCTGGAGCCGATCGCGGAGGGGCAGTCGGCGTGGATTTCCGCCGACCCGGCGCGGTGTGTCTTGCTGGAAGGGGCGTGATTTTCGCAAGACACTCCCCCTCCCCTTGAGGGCTTGGGCCGCGAAGCGGACCAAGGTTGGGGGGAGGGGTTCGTGCCGCATCAACCCCTCCCCCCCACCCTCGGTCCGCTTCGCGGCCCAAGCCCTCAAGGGGAGGGGGGAGCCTCCTTCACCCGCCTTCGCTGCCCGCACGCTTGTATGGCATAGGA
>Ga0181521_10006482_pt1 | contig 12675 bp, 9 predicted proteins | sample PEATcosm2014_Bin_32_FD_119764 | JGI IMG/M metagenome (GOLD analysis project Ga0181521, IMG submission 119764) | Peatland microbial communities from MTU Mesocosm Facility, Houghton, MI, USA - PEATcosm2014_Bin02_60_metaG | ecosystem: Environmental > Terrestrial > Soil > Wetlands > Peat | place...
ATGCCTCATTCGAGATCATCGACGACTTCGACGAGGGCTTTAAAGGCACCGACGTCATCTACGCCAAGAGCTGGGGTGCTCTGCTGACCACAGAGGACCCGGAAGAGGACAAGCGCCTCATCGACAAGTACGACACCTGGATCACTGATGAAAAGCGCATGGCACTCACCAACGACGACGCGATCTTCATGCACCCGTTGCCGGCCGACCGCAACGTGGAAGTCGCCGATGCGGTGATCGACGGCCCCAAGTCGATCGTCTACGACCAGGCCGAGAACCGCCTTCACGCCCAAAAGGCCGTGATGGCGCTGACGATGAGCTGAGGGGAGAACCCCCATGGAAGCGCTGTTCAAGACTCCCGGAACGGCCGTGGTCGCGATCGGCGGCAACTCGCTGATCAAGGACAAGCAGCATCAGACCGTGCTCGACCAGTACATCGCCGCCCAGGAGACGTGCCGTCACATCGTCGCCATGATCCAAGAGGGCTGGAACGTTGCCATCAGCCACGGCAACGGACCACAGGTGGGCTTCATCCTGCGACGCTCGGAGCTCGCGGCCCACGAGATGCACGAGGTCCCGCTCGACGTCTGCGGCGCGGACAGTCAGGGCGCGATCGGCTATGCGTTGCAGCAGAACCTGTGCAACGAGTTTCGCCGGCTCGGCGTGGACCGAGAGGCTGCAACGGTCATCTGCCAGACAGAAGTGGCCGCTGACGACCCGGCGTTCAAGAACCCGACCAAGCCCATCGGCGGGTTCATGGACGAGGAGCAGGCCGAACGACGCCGCAAGGAGGGATGGGACATCGTCAACGACGCGAATCGGGGCTATAGGCGAGTCGTGGCGTCGCCCCAACCTCTTCGCATCGTCGAGCTTCCCGCGATCCGAGCCTTGATCGCGGCCGGAGTCGTCGTGGTCACGGTCGGCGGCGGCGGGATCCCCGTGGTTGCAGATGCAGATGGCAATCTCCACGGTGTCGCCGCGGTCATCGACAAGGACCTGGCATCGGCCTTGTTAGCCAACAACCTGGGGGCTGACCTTCTCATCATCTCGACTGCGGTCGAGAAGGTGGCGCTGAACTTCGGCACGCCGGAAGAGACCCTGGTCGACCACCTCACCTTGGCTGAGGCCAGGGCGCACCTGGCCGAGGGCGTGCACTTCGCAGCGGGCAGCATGGCACCGAAGATCCAGGCGGTCGTCAACTATCTCTCCAACGGTGGAACGACGGCGATCGTCACGAATCCGGAGAACGTCGCCCGGGCGCTGCATGGCGAGACCGGGACTCTGTTCACGCTGGATTGACCACAGACGGGCAGCCGTTGGTAGAGGCTCTTCGCCTCGTCGTATCCGGGGGCTAGGCCTCAAGGCGGAACCGGTACTCTGAGAACCTTGGACGACACCTCGGTCTGCAGGGTATCGGGCCGCCTAGGCGATAGGGGGACGCGCAGGCGATGACTCAGTTCACGCTGAACGGAAGACCAGTCGAAGTCGGCGATCACCCGCATCTTCTCGCCGCCTTGCGTGAGGAGCTCGACACGACCTCGCCCAAGGACGGCTGCTCGCCGTCGGGCCAGTGCGGATGCTGCACGGTGCTGATCGACGGCAAGGCGTCGGTCAGCTGCCAGATCTCACTCGAGAAGGTCGCCGGAAAGTCGATCACGACCCTCGAGGGGTTCGACACCGCCGAGAGGGAGCGCTTCGCTGCTGCATTCGCTGCGGCCGGGGCCCTGCAATGTGGCTTTTGCACGCCCGGCATTCTCGTCCGGGTGAAGGCGCTCATCGACAAGAAAGGCCCGGGCCTCACGCGCGACGAGGCTGCTCGCTATCTTGGGGCGCACTTGTGCCGGTGCACCGGTTACAGCAAGATCCTCGACGCGGTGGAGGTGCTGGCAAGCGGCGAATCACCCCCGGTGATCCCTGTTGGGGGGCTTGGGACCCGCGGCGCCAGGTACGAAGGCATCGAACTCGCGCTCGGCGACCGTGACTATGTGGACGACATCAGGGTTCCGGGCATGCTTCACGGAGCGCTGCGGCTCGCGGACCACGCCAGGGCCGACGTGCTCAAGATCGACACGGCTGCGGCGCGCGCCGTGTCCGGCGTCCAGGCCGTGTTCACCGCTGCGGAGGTCCCGGGCGATTTGCGGGTCGGCATCATCCACGCCGACTGGCCGGTGTTCATCCCTGAAGGAGGCCGAACGTCCTATCTGGGTGATGTCCTTGCCTTTGTCGTCGCCGACTCGAGGCAGATCGCCAGGGAGGCGGCCAAGCTCGTCGAGGTCTCGTACAGGCCGCTTCGCCCGCTGACCGACGCGATGGCGGTGATCGACGATCCCGAGGACGCGGTCTGGGAGCTCGAAGGCAACGTGCTTGCCCGCAGGGCCTACCGGCGCGGCGACGTGGACTCGGCGCTCGCCACCTCTGACCACACCGTTCATCAGATCTTCCAGACCCAACGGGTCGAACATGCCTTCCTCGAACCCGAGTCGACACTTGCCGTGCCCGGACCGGATGGCACCTTGAAGGTGTTCTCAGGCGGTCAGGGCGTCTGGGACGACCGCAACCAGATCGCCGCCGTGCTCGGGATCACGACCGAGCAGGTCGTCGTCGAGCAGGTGTCCAACGGCGGCGCGTTCGGCGGCAAGGAGGACATGTCCAACCAGGCCCAGACAGCGCTCGCCGCCTGGCTGCTGCAACGACCGGTGAAGTGCACTCTGTCGCGCGAGGAGTCGCTGCTCTTGCACCCCAAGCGTCATCCGTTCCGTATGGAGTACTGGGCCGGGTGCGATCGTGATGGCAGGCTCACCGCGCTGAAGGCCCGCTTGCTCTCAGACTCCGGTCCGTACGCGTCCGTCGGCGTCGAGGTCCTCGAACGCGCCGCCGGGCACGCGTCGGGGCCCTACCGCCTGCCGGTGATCGACGTCGAGTCCATTGCCGTGCGGACCAACAACTCCGTGTGCGGCGCCTTTCGCGGCTTTGGCGCCAATCAGGCGCAGTTCGCGATGGAGGGAGTCATCGACCGGCTGGCGGCTGAAGTTGGCATCAGCGCCTGGGAGATGCGCTTTCGCAACGCGGTGACGCCAGGTGTCGTGTGGGGGCCCGGACAGATCATGGATGACGGGTCGCTCGGCGCGAGAGCATGCCTGGAGGCCGTCAAGCCCGCCTACGACAAGGCGGTCGAGGACGGAAAGGCGGTCGGCCTCGGCTTCGGGCTCAAGAACTCCGGGCTGGGGAACGGTTTTCTCGAGATCGTCAAGGCAGTGGTCCAGTTCTCCGAAGATGGCGAGGTGGAGGTTCGCCACTGCTGGACCGAGATGGGCCAGGGTGTCCACACGGTCGCGCTCCAGGTCGCCGTGGAGGAGCTCGGCGTGGACCCTGCGCGGGTGCGAGTTGTGGTCGACACGACGCGCGAGCTGGGTGCCGGCCAGACGACCGGTTCTCGCGGGACGGTGATGGGAGCAGGCGCGGTCTCCGACGCATGTAAGCGCGCGCTCGCTGACGGGTGCCGCGCGGGCGTGGACTATGAGGGCGAGTACCGCGTCGACTGGACCAACTCGTTGGATGAGGGTCTCGAGAACCCGGTGATCCATGCTGTGTTCTCCTTCGCCGCCCAACTCGTGGTCCTCGACCGTGAGACCGGCAAGATCGAAAAGGTGGTGGCGGTCCACGACGTGGGACGGGCCGTCAATCCGCTCTTGTGCGAGGGCCAGATCCAAGGGGCCGTGCACATGGGCCTCGGTTACGCTTTGTCCGAGGAATTCCCTTGTGACGACGAGGGGCGGCCACAGAACATGACGCTTCGCAGCCTTGGGATCATACGGGCCAAGGACGTGCCCACGATCGAGGTCGTTCTTGTAGAGGCGCCGCAGCCGAGATCCCCTTACGGGATAAAGGGCGTCGGCGAGATCGGGTTGGTGCCCACGGCCGGAGCGGTCGCGAGCGCGTTGCACGACCTCGACGGCCTTTGGCGCTCGGTACTGCCGATGCGCGTCCCGGTCGGCGCGGCTGTCGGCGCGGGGGACGAATGAGCGCTCCCACGCCTGAGCCCACGGGCAACGTCTCCGAACCGGGCGTGACCAGCGGACTGGTTTGCGGCCACCACCACCTCTACTCGGCGCTGGCTCGCGGGATGCCGGCGCCGCCGCGTGTGCCTCACAACTTCCAAGAGATCCTCGAACTGGTGTGGTGGCGGCTCGACTGTGCCCTCGATCTCGACATGATCAGGTGGTCGGCAATGCTGGGAGCGCTGGAGGCGCTCGAGCGCGGGACGACCGCGATCGTCGACCATCATGCGTCCCCGAATGCCATCGAGGGCTCGCTCAGCGTCATAGCGGACGCTTGCGCCGAGGTCGGTGTGCGGGCCTCTTGTTGTTACGAGGTCACTGACCGCAACGGTCCTGACGGCATGCGCGCCGGTTTGGCCGAGAACGAGCGCTTCCTGCGTTCAGGCGGGCGCGGGTTCGTCGGCGCCCATGCCTGTTTCACGCTTTCGCAGTCCAGCCTCGAGGCGGTGGTCGGGCTGGCATCCGACCTCGGGAAGGGGGTTCACATCCACGTCTCCGAGGACCGGGTCGACTCGGCCGCAGGCGAGCGGCTCGAGGCTCTGACGACCGACGACTGGCTTCTCGCCCACTGCGTGCACCTGGACCGTCCGCTTCGCGGGACGGTGGCTCACAACCCGCGCTCGAACATGAACAATGCCGTCGGCTACGCCCGCCCTCAGCGTCTGGGGAACACGGTCGTGCTCGGGACCGACGGGATCGGCGGGGACATGCTGGAGGAGTTCCGTATCGCCTACGTCCGTCACCGGGAGGACGACGTGACGGCGACGCCGATTGACGCGTGGTCTTGGCTCGAGAGCGGCAGGATCCTTGTCCCGGAGGCCGCAGAGGACCGAGTCCGCTGGAGCTACGACCCGATCGACCCGTGGCATCTCGCCTTCACGCCGGGTGTGCGACCGGTCGAGGTCGTGGTCGCCGGTGAGGTCGTGCTCCAGGACGGCCGTCCGACACGCGTCGACGCGACCGAGATCCGCGCACGGGCGCGCGAGCAAGCTCAGCGACTCTGGGCCCGTCTCTAGCCCGGGTCGACATCGACGCGTGCTTGGCGCGCCGATCCTCGACCTGGTACCTGACACGTGCCGCTAGGCCGCTCAGGCGGTCCAGTCCGCGAACGCGTCGATCATGGCGTGCACGTCCGAGCCGAGAGGGTAGAGCACCGGACAGGTGCACCCGCGGTGCACGTACTCGGCCACCTTTGCCTTGCACTCCTCGGCAGTCCCCGACGCCGTGATCATCTGCACGACCTCGTCGGGCACGAACTTGGAGGCGGCCTCCACCTCTTCGGCGGTCGCCGGCCAGGTCAGCACCTTGCCGATGTCCTCCAGAAGAGATTCAGGGACGCCGGACGCCTTCATGATGTGCGGTTGCTGACCGAGGTACTGGGTGACCAGCAAGCGTGCCGCGTCGAGAGCGGCATCGCGGTCCTCGTCGAGCGAGCACACCACGAGTTGAGGGCGGTCGAGGTCAGTGGCCGAGCGGCCGGCCCGATGGGCGCCACGCTCGAGATGGTCCATCGCCATGTCGTTGTAGATCGGCGAGACGAGGTAGTTGAGGACCACCCCGTCAGCGATCTCCCCGGCCAGCTCCATCATCTGCATACCGGTTGCTCCGAGGTAGATGGGCACGTCCTTGGGCCGGCGCTCCTGGTGGACGTAGTCAAGCTCGACACCGTCGAGATGGACGAACTCGCCGTTGTAGGTGACATGTTGGTCGGCGAGCAGGGCACGGACAGCTTCGATGGTCTCACGCATCGCGAGGAGGGGCTTGGCCCGATGCACGCCCACCTTGCTCGCCAGCGGCTCCCACCAGGCGCCGATCCCCAGGATCACTCGGCCCGGAGCGAGGTCGTCCAAGGTCGAGAAGGTCGATGCGAGCAGCGCCGGGTTCCGCGTCCAGTTGTTCACCACGCCGGAGCCCACCTTGATCCGCTCGGTGACGGCAAGGAACGCCGCCATCGGGACAGTGGCCTCTCGCACGAGTCTGCTCTCGGCCTGCCAGATCGCGTGGAACCCCTTGGATTCTGCGTAACGCGCGATCTCCATTCCCTCTCGGACCGCGTGTGCGTCCTGCAGATAGACGGCAACCTGTGTGCTCACGGCGACACCTCCACATTGATTGGACCTGATCCCGGTTCCGGCCGAGCACCCGAGCGGGCGAGCGCGATGTCCTGAGGGCGCACCGGCGCTCTAGGAAGCTCCAACCCGGTGGCATTTCGGATCGCGGCCACCACGGCAGCCACAGAGGAGATCATTGGCGGCTCGCCGGCGCCCTTGGCGCCCATCGGCGATCCGGGCTCCGCCTCTTCTATCAGCGCCGCGATGTGCACCGGAGGCATGTCAAGGGCAGTCGGGATGACGTAGTCGGTGAAGGAGGGATTGCGCACCCGGCCGTGGTCGAGAACGATCTCCTCCATCACGGCAAGCCCGACGCCTTGTGCGATGCCACCTTCCAACTGGCCCACGAGCTGGACCGGGTTGAGCACACGACCGACGTCTTGGGAAGTGGCGATCTCCACGACCCGCACCAGGCCGAGATCGAGGTCGACGTCGACGACTGCACGGTGGGCGGCGAAGGCAAACGAGACGAACGCATCGCCCTGCCCGTCTTCGTCCAGCTCTGCGGTGGGGGCGTGGTGGAACTCCACGGTCTCTTCCAGCACTTCGCCCGGGGTGGCCTCCGAGACCGGTATGTCGACCGCCCCGTCAACCGAGACGATCCTCCCGTCGGCGATCTCGAGGGTCTCGCGTACGACGCCGTGCCTGCTCGCGACGGAGGTGAGCAGCTGCTCGCGGACGGCGACACAGGCTTTTTGCACGGCCCCGCCGGACATCCAGGTCTGGCGGCTGGCCGAAGTCGACCCCGCCGAGCCGATGTCGGTCGTGCCCGGAGGCGCCAGGACGACGTCGACAACTCCGAGCACATCGCGGGCGATCTGCTGAGCAAGAGTGACGAAGCCTTGGCCGACCTCGACGGCAGCGCAGGTGATGGTGACCACGCCGTCTTCCAGCCGGCATCGTGCCGACGAGTAGTCGTCGAAGCCACCTCCGTACATGAGGTTCTTGATGCTCACGGCAAACCCGACACCTCGCCGCACGCGATCGCGGTCGGCGGTTCGACCGGCGCCGCCGGGGAGCTCGATGTCTGCCGCTGTCATGGGGCCGCCGGTGGGAAGGGGAGCGGCGGCACAGGTCCGGATGACCTCGGCGACCGGCGCGGTTCCCCGCAGCACCTGCCCGGTGATCAGCGAGTCACCGGACCTGAGCACGTTGCGGAGCCTCAGCTCGACCGGGTCGATCCCGAGCGCTGCCGCCAGCTTGTCCATCTGGGCCTCATGTGCGAAACAGGCTTGAACCGAGCCGAAGCCCCGCATCGCCCCGCAAGGGGGGTTGTTGGTCCGGACCGCAACCGCCTCGACGACGGCGTTCTGGACTCGGTACGGTCCGGGCGCCATACAGGCGGCGTTCATGGTCACGGCCGTCGAGGTCGACAGGTACGCGCCGCCGTCGAGGATGATGCGCGCCTCGACCTTGACCAACCGGCCGACGGCATCGGCGTGATGGCGGTACCACATGACCGCCGGATGCCTGTGGACATGGCCCAGGAACGACTCCTCGCGGGAGTAGACGATCTTCACCGGGCGCCCGGTGCGCAGCGCCAGGAGGCATATCTGCACCTGCATGCTCAGGTCCTCGCGGGCCCCGAAGGAACCGCCGACTCCGGCCAGGTGGAGCCTGACCTTCTCGAGCGGGAGCGCCAGGCACGCCGCCATCTGCTCCTGGTCGATGTGCAGCCACTGGGTGGCGATGTAGAGGTCGACACCGCCGTCTTCACCAGGGATCGCGAGCCCGGACTCGGGGCCCATCTGAGCCTGGTCCTGCATGGCCGTCTCATAGCGACCCTCGACCACGACTGCTCCGGTGGCGTCAGGATCGCCGGTACGGACCCTCTGACGGTGGAGCACGTTGCCGAGGGGGTGGATCGGCTCCGCGTCCTCCGCCACCACCGGATTGGTCACCGGCTCGGTCGGTGCGTAGTCGACGATGATCGCAGCGGCCGCACGTCGCGCCGTGTCCGGGTGGTCCGCTGCCACCGCGGCGACCGGTTCTCCCATGTACCTGACGACATCCCACGCGAAGACGGGTTGATCGGGGTAATCGAGCCCGAAGGTCTTCCGACCGGGTACGTCGTCGGAGGTGAGCACTGCTCGCACACCGGGGATCCGCAATGCCCCGGACACGTCGATGGCGCGGATTGCCGCCGCAGGATGTGGGGAGCGCACGATGTGCCCCCAGAGCATGCCCTCGGCGTACAGGTCTGAGGAGAAGGCGAATTCGCCGCGAACCTTGGGCACCCCGTCGGGCCGCGACGCGCTCTCACCGAGCCGGCCGCGCCGTGTGCCTAAGGCGGTGCTCACCTCCGACGCGTTTCCTGAGCGGCTTGGACTGCTGCGAGGATCCGGCCGTAGCCGGTGCAGCGGCACAAGTTGCCCGAGACGGCTTCGCGGATCTCCAGCTCGGTCGGGTCGGGATTGTGCTCGAGCAGGTCGTGCACGCTGACCACGAAGCCCGGGGTACAGAACCCGCACTGCACGCCGCCTTCGGCGAGAAACGCGGCTTGTACGTCCGAAAGGTCGTTCTCCCCGGCGGAGAGACCCTCGACGGTCACGATGTCAGCACCGACCGCGCTCGCGGCGAGCACCATGCAGGAGCAAACGAGCTTGCCGTCCATGAGAACCGAGCACGATCCGCACTCGCCTTGCTCACAGGCATTCTTCGACCCCGGGAGGCCGAGGCGCTCGCGCAGCACGTAGAGGAGGCTCTCTCCGAGCCACGAATCGACGACGTCGTGCTCCCGACCGTTGACGCAGAGTTGGTAGTCGATCAGCTCGCCCACGATGTGCGCTCCAATGTCTCTCCGTTGTGGTTGGCGAACACGCGTTCGAGGGCCCGCTCAGCGCACACTCCCACAGCGTGGCGACGGTAGTCCGCTGTGGAGCGGTGGTCGTCGATGGGCCGCGCCGCTGAGCGCACCAAAGCAGTGAACTCCGCGAGGTCGCGATCGCCGGGGAGTGTTCGCCCTGCCCAGTCGATCCTGGAGGAGATGAGCTCTTCGGCATCGCGCGCCCGGATCACCACGGGCCCGACCGAGCCGAGAGCGCACCGGACCGAATGCCCCTCCCAGTCGACGACGAGCGCGACGTTTGCGACCGCGATCACCATTGCGTTGCGCGTGCCGACCTTCAGGAACTCCTGCGAGCCCAGCGCGGCGGGAACCCGGACCTCAACGATGACCTCGCCCGGCCCAAGAGTCGTGCGCTTGGGGCCGACGATGAGATCGTCTAGCTCCAGGCTGCGGCGTCCCTGCTTGGATGCCACGACGATCTTGGCGTCGAGCGCGGCGAGCACCGGCAGCGAGTCGCCTGCTGGCGACGCGGTGCCGAGGTTGCCCCCCAGCGTGCCCGCATTGCGGATCTGCGGGGACCCGACAGTGCGCGACGCCTGGACAAGGCCCGGCACAAGATCGCTGAGCCGTGGCGCCATGAGCTCGGTGTAGGTGAGGCCCGCACCGAGCACGAGCTCGGAACCCTCGAGCCGCCACCCTTTGAGCTCCTCGACCTTGCGCAGGCACACAACCGCAGGAGGGCGCCGGAGGGCGAAATTGACCTCGACCATGAAGTCGGTCCCGCCGGCCAGGAGTTGGGCGTCCGGACACCGCTCGAACGCGTCGAAGGCCTCCTCCAGGGAGACCGGCAGAGATACCAGCACAAAAAGCAGCCTATAGTCGCCGCTCACCGCCGGCGACCATGTTGCCGGCCTCAGAGCGCGGTTGGCTCGGCCAGGTCGCGGTTGGCTTGGTCAGGTCGCGGCGACGTCAACGAGCGCGAACTTCATCACGTCGACGAGACCCTTGTCAGTGATCCGCAGCTCCGGAAGCACCGACAGGCCGAGGAAGCTCAGCTGCATGAACGGCGAGTCGATCGTCACGCCCAGGCCGCTGGACGCAGCCTCAGCCAGGAGTCCCACCTCTCGGGCTACCTCCTCGATGCTCCGGTCGCTCATGAGCCCGCCGATAGGCAGCCCGACCTCGGCCAGCACTCGTCCGTCGCGTACCGCGACCTGGCCGCCACCGATCTCGGCGAGCCGGGCGATCGCGACGGACATCTCGGCCGGACCCGATTCGTCGATGGCACCGACCACCATGCAGTTGTGGGCGTCATGCGCGACCGTCGATGCGATGGCACCACGGGCAAGGCCGAAGCCATGCACATATCCCAGGCCGATCCGGCCGGTGCGACGGTGCCGCTCGACAACTGCGATGCGCGCCACCTGCGCCGACGGATCGGTCACGTCGAGCACGAGGTCCCGTGTCGTCAGCGAGCGCGACTCGATTCCGATCACGCGGGCACGGCCCCCTGCCGGCGGCGGGCGATCAAAGGCACTCGGTCCTGGCGGGGTCTCCAGGTGGACCGACGCGCGCATCCAGTCCGGGGCGCCCACGTTCGGGACCGCTCCCGGCACGACGGCACCGTTGGCGGCCACCAGCTTGCCGGCCTGCCACACCCGCGCCGGCTCGAAGCCCGACAGCGCGTCGAAGCACAGCACGTCAGCCTGGTAGCCAGGCGCGAGCCAGCCCAAGTGGTCGAAACGGTGGTAGTCGGCAGGATTGCTCGTCACCATCACGAGGGCATCCTCGGTGCTCACGCCGGCGGCGACTGCCAGACGCGCACAGTCGTTGACGTGGCCGGAGTGCAGCAGTGTGTCCGGCTCCCGGTCATCGGTGCAAAGCGCGATCCGGTCGGTCCCGTGGCGGAGCACTGTCCCGATCAAGGCGGCGAGGTTGCGGGACGCGGAACCCTCCCGAATGAAGATCCACATGCCTTTGCGGCGCTTCTCCTCGGCCTCTTCGAGATCGGTGCACTCGTGGTCGGACTCGACGCCTGCGGCGAGGTAAGCGTCGAGCTGGCGACCGGCGACACCGGGCGCATGGCCGTCGACGCGCTTGTTGCCGGCGGTCGCGATCTTGGCGAGGACCTCCGGGTCGCCGTTCACGACGCCGGGGAAGTCCATGAATTCGGCAATCCCGATCGCCCCGTGCTCTTCGAGAAGTTCCGTCAGCTCGGCGCTGGAGAACTCGGCGGCCGGGCTCTCGAACTGAGATGCCGGCACACAGCTCGGGGCGGAGATCCCGAAGGTGAACGGGAGCCTGCCCGAAGCCTCGGCGAGGGCGACGATGCCCGGAATGCCGAAGACGTTGGCGATCTCGTGCGGGTCCGCGGCCACCGCCGTCGTCCCGTGAGGCAGCACGGCGCGGACGAACTCGTCGACCCAGAGCTTGGTGGACTCGAGGTGCATATGGACATCCACGAAGGCGGCGGTGAGCGCCGCTCCACTCACGTCGACTGTCTCGTGTGCCTCGCGAGAGCCCCAACCCGCGATGGTCCGGTCCGCGACGGCAAGATCGGTCGTCACCCATTCTCGTGTGCCGGGCACGAAGACCGAGCCGCCTTTGAGCAGGAGGTCTGCTGGTTCGTCGCCGCGTGCTACCGCTAGGACTCGTGGGCTTCCCCGGCGTGGTGGCACTACTGCATCTTATGGCGAAGGCCGGCGCAGCTGGGTCATGACACCTCGACCTCGGACACCTCGACCTCGGACACCTCGACCTCGGACAGCCAAGCCCCCGCGTGCGCTTTCGCCCAAGCGCGTGATATCCGCCCGTTGACCATCGAGACGAGCTGGTCCGGCCGTGACAGCGCAAACGAGATGTGCGCGATCACCGCCGCCGCGATGGCAAAGAAGAGAGCGTCGTGCACGAGTGTCGCTCCCGTCGCCCAGGTGATCCACGACGACGGTGCGAAGCGCATGATGACGCCCGTCACGAGCGCAGCGACCATCGCCGCGCCGAGGAAGGCAGCCTCGATCTTCTGGCCGCCGTTGAACTTGTCCCGAGGAAGACCCGAGCGGCGGGCGCTGCTCTTGAACCAGTCGAAGTCGGAAGCTCCCCAGCGGTCGAAGCGGCGCAGATCCTTGATCAGTCGCTTGCGCCAGGGCCCGACGACTCCGAGGACGAGAGGGCCGAGCAGGCTGAGACCGGTGATGACGTGAATGTTCTCGATGAGCCCGCGGTGCCCGACACGAAGCGCCAGCGCCGGGAGGTACAAGATCGCGCCGGTGACGATCAGCGTCAGCATCATGATCGCCGTGCTCCAGTGCACGAGCCGCTCGACAAGGTCGAAGCGTGCCAGCTGGGTCTCAGACGACATTGCGGTGCCGGCTCGAGCCAAGCTCAAGGCACGACGCTGACCGGTGCTGAGCCGCCAATCCAGGCGTTGACCGGATAGCCGTTGTCCTCCCAATAGCCGGGGACAACCACGTTCGTCACCTCGATCCGGTTCAGCCACTTGATCGACTTGTAGCCGTACATGGGTGCGACGTACAGCCGAACGGGACCACCGTGGTCGGCGGTGACATTGGTGCCGAGCATCTTGTCGGCCACGAGGATGTCGGGACGATGTGCCTGGGAGAGCGTGAGGCTCTCGGTGTACGCGCCGTCGGCCGAGAAGAACCTCAGCGCTGTCGCCTCCGGTGCCGTCCCGGCGCGTTCGAGCAAGTCGGAAAGGAGC
>Ga0181521_10006483_pt1 | contig 12674 bp, 10 predicted proteins | sample PEATcosm2014_Bin_32_FD_119764 | JGI IMG/M metagenome (GOLD analysis project Ga0181521, IMG submission 119764) | Peatland microbial communities from MTU Mesocosm Facility, Houghton, MI, USA - PEATcosm2014_Bin02_60_metaG | ecosystem: Environmental > Terrestrial > Soil > Wetlands > Peat | place...
CAAGGTTCGAATCGATCACTATCGACGGGGAGGTGGAGCGATTCGAATCCATTCGATTTGGCCCTTCAGGAGAGCGGTGGCAAAAACGTGGAACGGGTAGAGTCACTGTCTCTGATGGCTTACTCGTTTGTGATCCTTTAGTCAAAGCTGGAACCGCATATGCACATTGTAATCATCACTACTATCGCAGAACGCTCGATATCACAACTATTGCTACTTGCCCAGTGAATTGCGCAAAGTATTGCCCTCAGGATGTTCTAAAGAAGTCTTATCATGGTTACACTTTTTTATCGTTGTCTAACTTCATGAAAGCACTATCACACGTTCCAAAAGACGTCCACATTTGTTTCGCCGGATATGGCGAACCTTTGTTGAATCCTTCCGCTAAAGACATGATCCTTCATGCTCATAATGAAGGTTATGCTTTAGCGCTTTTCACTACATTGTCAAACATCAAATCTGAAACTTTAGAAGCAATCAAGCATATCCCTTTCACAATGGTGTGCGTCCACTTACCTGACGTTGATGGAATAACGAACGTCAAGATCACAGATGATTACCTTGCTGTACTGGAATCACTTAAGCAGATGCCTCGCGTCATCTTCATGTCTATGGGAGAAATACCACCAGCCGTGAGACGAATCCTTCCAAATTATAGTTACCAGTTCGTGAGCAACGAAAGAGCAGGGAACTGCCAAGGTGTTAATCCCAAGAAAAAGTTCGGAAAACTATACTGCTCCAAGCTAAAGTACTCGCAATTCGTGATGCTTCCAGACTGCACCGTGACTTTATGTTGTAATGATTACGGAATGAGACATCGACTTGGCAACCTATTAACAGACAGTTATGATGGTTTGATGGATTCGGATGAGATGAGAAGGATACTCAAATCGGTAAATTCAATCGGCGATGGTTATGCTCTTTGTAGAACCTGCAAGGCTGCTGATTCCACGCCCATCTTTTCCTTCTTAAGATATCCAGGGACCCTCATGCAGGAGTTGACGACGAAAAAACTATTTTGAAGGCATATTAATAGTTGGATTAGCGTATGAAGTCGTTTTCATTTAGGCGGCTGAGTCGCTTTCAAGAGCCACACCATGATAACCAGACTAATGAAAGATGTTGTGGTCTACGCCAGTGATCCCTTCTCTGTTGCCAGTGAATTACTCTGTTAGGCTGCGACTGAGCTAGGTTTTTGCAAGTAGCGTTTCTGGCGACATGATACTCATGAAAGTCCGCAACGCGGGTAATCAACCAGCGTATAATGTCTTCTTCGGTGGAGCAGACGAAGCGCGCGCGTCTCCGAGGGGAGCCTACGCGGGCGCGCATGCGCGCGCGTGCGCGCAATTAACGTGCGAGGAGAAGGTAACGCGCGAAGAAGAGGAGTTGTTAGGGGACGCTTTCCCTAAATCAGAAACAATCATCCGTCGAGTGTGTGTATTTCTTGGTGCGTCCGTGCGAAATCGGACCGTCGTCCGTCGTTCAGAAAGTGTGTGTGCGACTTATGGAGTGGGCTTGGCAATAGTTGTCACAATGTGTCCACTTCCACCTCTTCCGTGCGCTCAGGTGGTGAGATCCCCCACCCTGCCTCAAGTCCACGCCTCTGATAGAATGAGTTTAAGCCACTGGCTTCTCCGAACACGTACAACAATCCCCTTTCACGTCTAGACCCGAGCCCTTCCTTGTTGAGGAAGGCTTGAGCGAGAGCTGGGTTCCTGGAAAGTTTCTGAAGCGTAACCTGACTCGGTTCAAAACAATGCGTCTCCAGCGCGGGGTTGATGCTTAGCGCGAGTGAGGACCATTCCCCTACGTTGGCACCTATATCGAAGACAGTTTGGCACTTGGGTAGCAGTTCGTGCATCAGGCGTAGTTCGCCGTTCGTATGGAAATCGTTATCGTTCTCCCCTCTGTATCTGTCGACATAGCGCTTACAGACGTCGTAGATGCGTTTGTCATCCTTGGGTACGCATTTCGTAATTCCAATTTCAATCAAGCTACTCGTGATCTTCATATGAGATCTTCTTTTCGCGCATTTGGCTTGCATTTTGTATTATGGGTATCCATTTGATCGTGTCCTGGGCGTCTTTTCCCACCAACGATTTGGCACCTCGGGACGATATATTTTTGGGTGGTCTGGCCGCTGGGCGAAAATCCATTTCTCTTCCAAGCAGGCATTCAATATCACCAAGGTCTAAACGAGGCACAACATGCGCCAAAGATCAAGCTTTAGTTTTGCTCTGGTAATCGAGAGCCAAAATTAACGTTGACAAATCGTTTCTGACACCTAATCATATTGCGTTAACTACTTATCATCGGTTAGTCGCCTGAGAAGTCAACTAGATACTACTCAAGCTCAGGCGACCGCCATCGGCGATTGTTTCCGGCGCCCCGCGGTCTCATTTGATAAACGTTCCTTGAACCACATCTGTAGAGGCAGATCCATGCAATTGCTGTGCGTGGGAGCTTTTGCGAGTAGCTTCCTTCCTCTTAAGCGAGGCAGCAGGTAGTTTTGTGGTCTTAGAAAGTACTGCACCGAGTACGTCGTATTCTGCCTTGGTGATGCGGATTTCAGGTGTTCGTCTTCGAGTATTCAGCAAGGTTCCAGATTCATTGCTTTTATAGACTGCCAGTCACTTCAAGGCGCGCGAAACTTGTAGGAATCTGTGTTGCGCCCACCTTCTAATTCGATAATGGGGGCTCTGATTCTTGTGACTATTCTTGTCGCCCAGACCTTGGCATTTTCTCATGGTACTGTGCTGACAGCGCGGACATCGATTGGACCGCAACATGCTGTAGTGTATCAAGACCCATCGTCCGACGACTGGCCCACGTATCACAGAGACATGTTCAGATCCGGATATGATCCGGCAACTCCGCCATTCACTGGAGTTACCCTAAATTGGAAGTCAACTACACTAGACGGCGACGTGTACGCCGAGCCTCTGATCGTTGGAACGGAGGTTGTAGTCGCGACGGAGGAAAACTCCCTATACGAACTAAACGCGACCACTGGCAAGATTCTGTGGCATATCAATTTTGGCACACCAGTTAATGGGGCGGTGCTTCCGTGCGGGGACATAAACCCGTCCGGCATAACTAGCACCCCAGTCATTGATGTTGCCGGAAGAACGATTTTCGTCGTGGCGTTTCTATCATCTCCCTCCCTACACCATCAATTATTCGCAGTTGACCTAGATACTGGAGCGGTAGAGTTCCAAATGGGCATCGACCCGCCTGGCTCCAACCCTCTCTATCAGCAACAGAGAGCAGCCTTAGCTTTGTCAAATGGGTACGTTTACGTTGGGTACGGAGGCTTGGACGGAGACTGTGGACCCTACCACGGTCGACTCGCCGCGACCAACACTAACGGGGGAGGCCCAGTAATCGGTTACCAAGTTCCAACTGGCAACGCAGGCGCAATATGGGGAGGGGGAGACGGTCCGGTAGTAGACCAGTCAGGCAACATACTAGTTGCCACAGGTAACAGTTTTTCGACCACGATTTTCGATTATGGAGACGCCGTGCTGAAACTCTCCCCAGCCACAAGCCCTCCCATAAGCCTAGTCGATTATTTTGCTCCCTCAAACTGGGCGACGCTTAACGGTGGCGATCTTGATCTGGGTTCTACTGAACCAGTCACCCTCAGCTCGAGCTACATCTTTCAAATCGGCAAGGAAGGCGTTGGCTACATACTCAATGCAAACAATCTGGGCCACATCGGAGGGCAACTGTACTCCTCACAGGTATGCACTGACAGTGGCGGGGCGTACGGCGGCTTAGCATACTCCTCCCCGTACCTGATAGTTCCTTGCGACAATGGCCTTGTGGCGCTCAATGTTAATCTCGGGTCTACCCCTTCATTCACGGTTGCTTGGCGTGGTCCTAGTTTCCTCGCCGGCCCACCAATTATTGCTGGAAACGCCGTGTGGGATGTCGATGCCGGCAACGGCATGATTTACGCACTCAGCCTAAGCAGCGGGCAGACGCTCTTTCACGGCACGATTGGTACTACACCGACACATTTCAACTCTGTAAGCGCAGGCGACGGACAGATCTTCGTCACGGCCAGCCGCCAGGTACTAGCGTACCTACAGCAAACATTGTCGATAGGCTATGGTGATTTTCTGGTTTGGCGGCCTAGCTCCGCAACATGGTACGACCTGAGTCGAGGAGGTGTTTTCACGTATCAATCATTCGGAGGTAGTGGGGATGTGCCACTCGTTGGAGATGTAGATGGGGATGGAAAGCCAGACGCAATACTATACCGACCAACCACGGGACAGTGGCTCATTCTAACATCCAGTTCCAACTACAATCCCTCATCAGCGAGGACAATCAATTGGGGAGGAGTCAGCGGTGACATACCCCTAGTTGGGGATATGAGTGGCAACGGTCGCGCAGATCTCATCATCTATCGTCCAAGCACAGGAGTTTGGTACATCCTACTTTCATCCATAGGGTACACGGGGTACAAGACAGTTAGTTGGGGCGGTGTGCCCGGTGACATACCTTTAGTTGGGGATGTGAGTGGTAATGGTCGGTCGGACCTCATCATCTATCGCCCAAGCCAAGGCATATGGTACATCCTTCTCTCTTCAACGGGCTACACGGGATATCGGGCGATTGGCTGGGGAGGAGTTAGCGGCGATGTTCCACTCGTGGGAAGTGTGAGTGGTAATGGTCGGTCGGACCTCATCATCTATCGCCCAAGCCAAGGCATATGGTACATCCTACTTTCATCCACGGGGTACTCCGGGTATAGGGCAATTACTTGGGGAGGAGTGAGCGGAGACATACCTCTCGTCGCAGATTACGATGGAGACGGACGAGCTGACCTTGCAATATTCCGAAGCGGCACATGGTACGTGCTAACCTCCTCAACAAACTACACAGGCTACATAACGAAATCTTTCGGGGCGGCAGGAGATGTCCCAATACCGGTCAACAAAACGTAACCCCGATGAGGATTGCAAATAATCTTCGGGGCCACATATCTTGTACTTTTGTCATTCGTAGCGTCGGTAGAGTGTGATGAGTCTTCGGCCAATGGACTCGAACAGCTTATTCCATTCCAGCAGACCTGAATCGATTCGGGCTTGATTGTAGTCTATTCGCTTCGGGTCGTCCCCGAGTAGGTACTGTAAGCGGTTCTAGAGTTCATTTTGCGCTCTAGTGCTTACAGCTTGAAGACAGCTTCGTCCATTCGAGATTTAGAACAACTCGCAATTTGCGGTTAACAGCGTTTCATGATCAACGGTCCGTCATTCCGTAGAGGCGTTCGTTTCACGACATAAAACGACATAAACGCTCTCAGCTGAATCTTGAGTGACGACATAAAACGGCTCGTCGTACACTAGTAGGGGATTCTCTTATCTCTTGTACTTTTGTGGTTCGTAAAGTGTGTGTTGGAGCGCGGCGTGGTTGCTGTAATTATTGCTTGTTCGGTGGATTAGGAGGGTTTTATGGGACATGCCAGGATGGCTCTCAAGCCAGCTCAGGATCTTGACAGATGAGCCTGCATTGGCGAGGTTTTGTAGAGACGACGCTTGATAGTAGAAATAGCCCAATCCCCCAAGTGACATCACAAGAAGGGCAGTCAAGATCAAGACGATCGAAGATTTGTTAAGAATCTTTCGGCTTGTCATGACGTTGTTCATGAGAATTTCCTCGTATTTGAGACCTAACACGCGATAGTAGTGTGTGTGCGTACACCAGAGTGTGAGACAACACTCTTGCTCTGACTTACGCCTGGTCCGTTGTGGCACTCACGGAGATGGCTTGATCTTCAAACTTTAGGTATTTTTATCCAACCGCTAGGAATCACATCTCGTGAATCCCGTTGAGTGAACCACGGGGTTGGTGCTAACACAAGTTTCCGTTCGTTTGAATTGAGCCATGCGGCCCACCAACTGAAGGAGCTGTTAGCGATGATGTTGTGTTTGCACAAGCTCATTAATCGTAGATCCTCATAGTTCTTAGAGTCATTTTGTGACACAATCGTCGTCGGATGGTCAAGGCGCAAGTTGCTTGATGTCCATTGGGGATCATCGGAGAAGACGAAAAAATTCGGGTTTTGAATTTCTTCTTGGATTATGCTAATGCACTTTGCGTAGTAGTTTAGAGTAGGGTTTCCGAATATGTCTTGTAGTTGAAGATAGTCGCCTCTTCTGACATGGATGCTTACTGATTCAGTCTTCACGATCCTCTCTGCAAGTTGTTTATTCTTTGAGTCAGGTGGATCTTTGATCTTGAATTCCTGCCGGATTATATTCGAAATTTCCAGAAAATATTTCTCGCTTTCCCAAAACCCTTCGAGACATACCTCTCTTGGCGTTCGGAGGATGTTGGGGTCGTACGGGGTCAAGTGTGGTTCGCTGAAGTAGGATCGTTGGTAGTATGGTACTGTCATCTGACGTAAACGGTTGCCTAGATCGCCTAACCATTTCTCGTTACCTCCAGTGAGGGCTGCCACTTCCTGGGTAGTGGCGAAGTCTTCATGGATCGATAAGTGCCCAAGTTCATAACTGCGGGCGTATTTCGGAAGAATACTTATGTCAAGTTTCAGATTTGTTGCATGTAGTTCTGAGAGTCGTCGCCCGGCTGCGTATTGGAACATCTGATTGCCGAGACCGCCCTTTAGCCTCACAATGATCGTCATTTCCAGAATCACCGCGTTACCGGCGCGTCGGACACAAAGACTTACTGCCGGTCGATAATGGATAGTTCAAAATTTGCAGGCGGTTCACCGATCGCCAAACTGCCCGAAGATATAATGACTGGGAGTCCGACTGACAAACTAGACCGTACCTAACCTACGATCTTCCTACGCCACGATATTGAGCTATAACATTCTTGGTCGACGGTCCGATTACATCTGTACCGTGTTTTTCTAATCCCAGGTTAAGTGTTCTTAATTGCAACCGTTTTCTTTAGGCGGGTTGAATCATAGAGCGATTGCGTCATTATTAGTGCCCTTAGGCCGTCTTCGAACGACCCAGACGGGTTCCCGTCCACCTCAATAGCGTGGATGAAGTTCCGCCATTCGTTCACCCAGGGCCTGTCTCTGTCTGTGTAGTGGATAGTTCGATCTGAAAATGGTTTGTGAAAGTTTCGAATTCCTAGGGATACCTGTTCAGAATCGTAGCTTCCACCCAGGCCGTCTAGTCGGATATATCCTCTTTCACCCACGATCTGTAACTCAAAAATGTTCTTCCATTCTGTCCAACTTACGTGGAATGAAGCTGTTTTGCCTCTTGAAGTACGCAAGATTCCAAACAGATTATCCTCAACCCGCATTTTCCAATAGTATGTACTGGCGTATGCGAAAGCTTCGCAGAATTCTCCCATGAAGTACCTGAACAAATCGAGGCAATGCATTCCTTGGTCCATAAGCTGTCCTCCACCGCTTATTGCGGGGTTGGCCCTCCAATCTTTCTCGTATCCGGGTCTTCCGCATATTCCGTGGACGCATCGGATGTAGTAAGGGTCACCGATCACACCTCTTGTGAGCCATTGCTTTGCTTGATTGACAGCAGGATGAAATCTGTAGTTAAATCCGCACTTGAACTTGATTCCTGGGGTAATGGCTGCTTGCATATCTTTCGCTTCTTTGAGAGTTCGAGCGAGGGGTTTTTCGCATAATACGTGTTTCTTGTTTCGGAGTGCACTCTTTGCAATTGGAGCGTGAGTATTTGGTGGTGTGCAGATGAGGACAATGTCAATATCTTTAGACTGCACGACGTTCTTCCAACTCGTCGTAGATTTGCATGAGAATTCTTTCGCCAAACTTCTGGTTGCCGTCTCATTCAGATCGGCAACCATGGTCAGATGACCTAGATGCGATTCCCGGATTGCTGCCGCCCGTCTCCAACCTTGGCGACCGGCTCCCACTATTCCAACATTCATGAATGAAACATCCAGTTGAGGTTCTCTATTCGGTGCGTGAAGTGATGGCTTCTGATTTGCGAGAACTGGTTTCTCTTGGCGTGACTGCTTTCCTTTCACTCCTCGTCCCGCGGAAATCCTCCGTGAGACACATATATACTACTACCTAGTCGAAGGCTCGCGCTTAATACTCGAACCTTAGTGACGCACGTGAGCAGCAAGAAGACGATCTCAATCATCATACCTACACTGAACGAGGAACTCGCGATCACCAAAACTTTGAACGATATACCTACCTCAGCCCTGAAGAAAATGGGGTATGGAGTCGAAGTCATCGTCGTCGATGGTATGTCACGGGACGCAACTCGGGAGAGAGCCGCGGCCGCAGGGGCTAAAGTCGTAATAGAACCAACGAAAGGTTACGGCATTCCAATTAGAACGGGAGTGAAGCATTCCCGCGGCGACATTATAGTTAAGGCAGACGGAGATTGGACATACCCGCTCAAAAGATTACCCGACCTGTTAGATCTCCTAAATCGCAAGAATCTCGATTTCATATGCACAGATAGACTCTCCACTCTTAATCCAGAAACGATGTCTCTCAGGAATCGTATCGGTAATATGGTGCTCGTGTGGGCGGTCCAGATTGTTTTCCGGTTGAATCTAAAGGACTCGCAATCGGGTATGTGGATGATTAGACGGCGAGCTTGGGATCAATTAGTTTTAAAGAGGAATCTTTCGTTCTCTCAGGAGCTGAAAGTGGAAGCTCTACACTATGCCAAGCTCCGTTCCGAGCAAGTGCCTATCACATATCGTTCTCGCTTGGGCAAAGCAACTTATGGAAATTGGCAAACGGGAATATTTCTAATCATCGCGTTGATATCGCTTCGGGTCCGACGACACCATTCGCCTCGATCTGCATCTGTTCCCAATGGCCAAGCGTAGACTCGTTGAGTTGGACCTTGTTCGAGAATTCGGGAACTAAGAGCAATCGATTCGTTATTATGACATCTATCATGGCTACTCTCTTATTGGTTAGGTCTTTATTGACGAACAAGAGGAGCCACCGTTATTCGCCTAAAGCGCACGTATTCATCGTTATGACGGAGAATGCTTGACTTGTTAAACTCGCCTCTCCTTGCTTGCTTCTTGGCATTCTTGCTCCCAGGTTATGGTTTGTGGATAACTACCTGTGAAAGAGGAGGACGACTTGGGCTCTGTGAGATAGTTGGCATTGTCGGATCGAGTGTGGTAGTTTCAGGAACGGTTGCAATGGCCCTTGCTGAGGTTGGAGTCTACTCGTGGTTAAGTTGGGCTGCCATCATTTCAGTTTTTTCGGTCTTCCTGATTTGGAAGGGATCACGAGGAGGTTTTCCCGAGCTTGAAAGAACGCCTGTTCGTGATTTACTTCTTCTCTTCCTCGTAATCGTAATTTCTGCATGGGAATTGCATAGGCCGTTTGAGAGCATACTTGGGGCGCAGGACACGGGAGTATATTTCAATACAGCTGTTCAAATCGCATTACACGGGACAGTGGTGGCCCGTGACCCCGTGATGGCTAGTTTGAACCAGACTACGTTTACGTCTCTGTATTACCAAAAGTGTTTGTGTGGTTCGTACGGGTCAGTTCAGGAAGGTTTCTACATTTACAATCCCGTAGAGGGACTCATAGTGCCTCAATTTTTCTATCTCTTTCCGTCCTTGATGGCGGCATTTTTCACTTCAAACGAGCCTACGACAATGCTCTATTTCACCCCCATCCTGAGCTTGCTTTCAATTGTGACACTCTACGTTATTGTTCGAGAAATATCCGGCGTTTTGGCCGCTGCATTGTCCGCCTCTCTATTGGGTTTGAATTTTGCACAAATCTACTTTTCTCGAGCTCCATACTCGGATATTCTGCTGCAATTCTTGTTTCTGTCCGCCATCCTTGCTTACCTCAAGATCGCCAACGGACAGCATCCTCGTTTCTATGTTGTAGTCTTTGGCCTTGCGCTGGGCGCCATGACAATAACGAAGTTGGAAGGTTGGCTCGGAGCAGTTGCTCTCTTGTGCGTAGTGACTTTGAGCTTTCGAGACCAAATTTTAGACAGATCCTTTAAGCCTCTTGCGATCTTGCTGTCTTTCTTTGGAATCCTTTCGGGGTTATCTACTTGGTTCTTTTGGCAGGACTACGTCTACGACGTTGCGATCGACCTGCGCGCCGGAATGTTGCGATATGGACTAGGAAGGGTGGCAGAGGGCGGTCTATTTTCACTTGGAATGGCATTGGCATTTCCTGTGATTCTGCTCACGTCTCTATCGCTTTCGTCTCCTATAAGTCGAAAAATGCTCCAGCGTATTCCACGAGGGTCGATTAAGATTGATGATAAGGTGAAACTTGTAATTCCGCTGGTTTTGATTACAGTAGTACTCTGCTATGGTTACTACTTATGGCCGCATGGAGATATAACTGGAAGTTCTTGGACGCTGGATAAACTCGGTTGGTATGTAGGGAACTTTCCAGGACTCGCGGCAGGACTTATCGGTCTGGTATTAATTGGATCAACTCAATGGAAGCGGACTAAGGCTGTTGTGGTACTATGCCTCATGTTTCTCGTTTTCTATATCGCCGGTACAATATATGCCGATATCCGGGTGGCTGTTTTCTTTGGGCCCCTTCAACCCTGGTGGGTTCGGAGATTTGTTGCCCTAGTGATTCCTGCTCTCACTATTGGGATCGGCGCGATCGTGAGTGACATCTCGCGAATACGAATAAGAACACTGAGAATAGGCCAGCCTATCGGTATAGGGATCGCACTTCTGATCCTCCTTCTAACGGCTCAACACATTCTTCTGATTCAGGGCTATGTAGAATACGACCGTGTAACTCAACAAGTGCAACTTGTCGCATCCACCATGCCAAGCGACTCAATGATTCTCTATCCTCGTCAGTGCGGCAGCGCACTCAATTCTACAGTTTGCGAATGGATTGCAGCCCCTCTCCGATTCATGTACGGAATGAACCCCACACCGTTCTCAACTATGAGTGGTGAAGTTGTAAGAGCGGCAAATCTGTGGTTTGCTAAGGGTAACCACGTTTACCTGCTTCTGGCCATGGCGGACAGCCCGAACTATGTGTCGCAGTTTGCGTGCGGCTTCGTAGTAAGTAAGGTAGCTAGTTTCGACATAAATTTCGTTACTATATCTGGTCCACCAGGTTATTTTCCCACTAATCCCGCAACATTAACTGTCGGGTACTTGCTGTACGAACTGACTCCATCACAAACCCAATCCTGCACGTAGTAGGCAGCAAACAACTGAACTGGAGACGGAAACGGTGGGGAAAATCTGGCACGGAAAAATGGTGTCCAACTCTGTGATGATGTTCCTCGAAGGAGACTAGGCAATGGTCGACCCTGTTCTCGAATGCTCGTATTTGTCTCTCATTGAAGGTTCTCCACGCTATGCTCGCTGGCTATATGACGCGATCAAACCGTTCGTCAAAGGCGACATATTGGAAGTGGGTAGTGGGGTCGGTACATATTCTCAGTTTCTATACAACGAATTCGCGGGAACGCTATGCTTGACTGACATTAACGAAGCGTATGTAAATAAGTTAAGAAGAAGATTCCCTGACGATCGAGTGCTTCATGAAAAATTGGACCTCGGTTCGCCAGAGGATTTCAAGATGCTTCGGGACAGGAAGTTGCTCTTCGACACAATCATTTGCATGAACGTCTTAGAACATGTCGAAGACGATGATTTGGCGCTGCGTGAGATGATTTCCCTTCTGAAGGATGGCGGCGCTCTGATACTTTTGGTCCCTGTTCACAAGTCACTTTACAATTCAATCGATAAAGCCGTCGGTCATTTCAGGCGGTATACGAAATCCGAACTTGTGTCAAGGCTTACAAGTACTGGCCTTCGGATTTCAAAAATCTTCTATTTTGATGCATTCGGGATAGTTGGGTGGTATGTCAACGGCAATATCTTGAAGAAACAGGCCGTCAATCCCAAGGCCTTTGGCTTCTTTGACAAGCTTGTTCCAATACTACGCTTTCTCGAAGACCTACTGCCGTTTAGAATCACGGGCGTCAGTGTTGTGGCCGTATGCGTGAATCCAGTTCCACATGGTCATGATAAATGAATGCAAAGAGACGCTTCTAAGAGCGCATTTGGATTGAAGATAGCTCATGTGACATCGAGGTACTTCCCTTGGTACGGTGGAGCGGAGCTCTTTGTCAGGGAGATAATCAAACGTACGAAGGAGCATAACCATCGTGTCATAACCACTACAGCCCGAACCGTCGAAGAAACATTCGTTCCTAACGACCTTCCACCTAGTTTGGACATGGTTGAGGGGATCCCTGTGGAAAGGCACCCATGCGTGAGGCCAGCGGGTTTTTGGCGGCTAGCAAAGTCGATTGATGAGGGTTTCGGTCTCTATTTGTATGGTCCGAACTCCCCGGGTCAAATCAGAAGTCTTCTGGAATCCGATTTCGACCTGATGCATTGCTGCCCGTTTGTCGGAACACACAACTTGTACGGCTTCCTCGCCAGCCAATTCAGGCGCAAAAAGATCGTATTCACCCCGTGCATCCACACGGCTGACAAATACCATTTTGAGCGCAAGTACCTTTTCGACATGTTGAAGAAGGCAACGCGAGTTAACGCTCTCACATATCATGAAAAGAATTTCTTGACAAAGCATGGGGTTCCTCCAGAGCGGACATTCGTAACAGGAGTGGGGATCGATCCTGAGGAATTCAAGGATGTTAAGAGCTCTGTGGCTGGAGAAGACTTCACCA
>Ga0181521_10006485_pt1 | contig 12668 bp, 15 predicted proteins | sample PEATcosm2014_Bin_32_FD_119764 | JGI IMG/M metagenome (GOLD analysis project Ga0181521, IMG submission 119764) | Peatland microbial communities from MTU Mesocosm Facility, Houghton, MI, USA - PEATcosm2014_Bin02_60_metaG | ecosystem: Environmental > Terrestrial > Soil > Wetlands > Peat | place...
ATCTCCCTGCCCTGTGACGCCGGGCGAGCAGTGCCGTTCATCGTTGCCATGCTGAGTCTCTTTCCCGCCCTGCTCACTAATTGCGGTCACACAAGATGTCTCAGTCATGTTGGCACAGAGGGCAGTGTCCGGCACGGAACGCACGCGGTGGAGCCTGTTGCTCCCCAAACTGCCAGCCTCAAACTCGGGTTTCCCGCCCCTGCTCTACGCGCTGGGCTGTAGCACGCCCATATTACCGATTACCTTTGGCTCGATTGTGGGTAATGCAGAGCATTTGGCAGTTGTCGGCCGAGCTTCCGCCGCCCTTGCTCCATGAGGAAACGTGGTCCGCGTCCATTTCGTTGAGCTTATAGATTCTGCTCTTGTTCGCGTCGTGCCCCATTGCGCAGAGCGGGCAGTTGGATTTGCTCTTCGCCTCTGCCGCGCTCGTTTGCTTCTCGTAGACTGAGTGCTTAGTGGCATCGTCGAACACGCGCACTTCCAGCAGCGCCAAATCCTGCTGGCCGCCGAGGATGAATTCGAATATCCCGCGTCTTTTCTTAATGTAGGGATCGCCGTATAGCCGCCTCACGTCGACAGACACCTTTTCTGGGTCGTACGACTGGGAGTGATATTGCTCGTAGAACTCGCCCCATTCCAGACCCTGCATCTCTTTTTTGACATCTTTGAAGACCGTTGAAACCCAGTCGATCACGCTGTTGAAGTAGATCTTCAGCTCATTGATGTTGTTTTCGTTGCGATGCTGGCTCATGTAGCCGCCAATGTCGCCCTTGCTCACCCAGTCCAGCGCACGCTCTAGGAACTCCTGCCGGTTCGCGCTGCCCTTGACGTAAGCGCTCCACTTCTGGATGTTCGCGTTTCGGCTATTGCTGAACTCAGCCTTCGCAAGCGTCACGAACGGTCCGGAGTAAATGGCGTTTAAGAGCTCTTGGGTGGTTGAGCGGCACACCTGCGATATTGATAGTCTCAAACCGCTGCTTGATCTCGGTCTCCGTGCCCTCGCACTCGTAGATCAGCAATCTCGAGCAACATCGAGATCGCAGGAGACAGTTGCTCTGCCGGACGCGAGTTGCTTTACCCGATCGATGTTGTCGGAGGGTCGGCCGGATTTCGCCGCGCCAAAGAACAGCTCGCCAAGCGCGACGGCCGGAATGAATACTTCGGACGCCTCGTCCAGATTGGATATCACAGCGTCATCCCCCTTCAGCAGGGCGATGATGATGTTCGTATCCAGGAGAAATCTACCACTCACCGGCTTCGACCCGTTCGCATTCCTCTTCGATTGCCTGGATCATCTGCCGGGCCGAAACAGAGTCGAGAGACGATGAAAACTGGCGCAGAGTCGCGCCGTTTTCGCCCGTCAGCGCGGAGGTGGGTAATGAGGCGACAAACTGGAGCACCTGCTCCTGCAAGTCCGGCGGCAAATTGTCGACTTTTCTCGCAATCTCCTGTTTGACATCCATCGGGCGATCTCTCTGCCTTTCAGGATACTCCGCCGCGATGCATTGTCCAGTTCGTCCCGCTATCGAATGAATTCGACGGAGCAGACTGAAGCGCGAGCGAGAGGTTCAAGTTCGTGCCGATCGGCGGAGAGGAGCACCGCTCCGAGGTTGCCAGCCAGCGCCAGAGCACGACAATCCGCGAGGGAGACCCGGCGATGCGCAGCTTTGAGCTTGCCAGCCACTCGCCAGAAATCCGGGTCCATATCGTTACGCTCGCGCACCCGAGCAGCAGAATGTCCTGAACGGCGCTTTCCGCCGAAGCCTCGCCGGCGGCACGGAGGAAATCGTAATATACCTCGCAAAGATTCAGCGCGTGAACATAGAGAATGTGGGTCTCGAGTCCAAAGTAATGTTCGACCGCATCGGCACCCGGCTCTCCGCGCAGAAATGCAATGATGGCGGACGCGTCAAAAACCACGTTCATCCACGATCTTCCAGGTCGGCTTCCTCCCGTTTGCGTTTGATGAAGTCGCCGCTGCTGGTCGGCACGCCGGAATACTTACCTTTGACGGCTCGGGCGGCGCCAGCCTCCGGAGGGAGATAATGGACCGTTTCTCCTGGCGCAAGGGTCGCCGTCAGAATCTGCCGAAGACCGTCGATTATCTGCCGGGCTTGACGCACTGTGGGCGCCGTGGCGGAACCATGCGCTACCTGATTTCGAAGTTGACGCCATTCCGCAATTTGGCGACGCTGCTCGGGGGGGAGCACGCCGGCAAGCGGGCTTCGCTCGAAGTACTCAAGTACCGTTCCCGCGATGAGAACGGCCGAGGCTGCCTGCCCCAACTCGGCTAACTCGCCGGCCTCGTCCAGAAGGGCGCCGAAAATCTGACGGTTAAACGCCAGCAGAATTGCCCCAAGATGGCTTGCGGCTTCGTCAGGAACGAGAACGGATGTCATCACGACCTCTTCTCAAGCTTAATCGAATTCTGCGTCGTTCAGTTACCGCACCTCATTGATAGTGCCTTTGGGCCGCTCACCAGAGAGCGCCTGCAGTATGTTGCGGGCCGCCGTCATTTCGATTTCCAGGCGGACGCGAGCGACCGCCGAGCCGAGATGCGGCGTGAAGAGCGTCTTGTCCTTCATCACGAGGAGTCGCGGGGCGATGGAAGGCGGACGATCCGATCTCGCCCAGTCCTCCATTTCGAAAGTATCGGCGGCGTAACCGGCCAGGTGTCCGCGTGCGAGCGCGTCGGCGACGGCGTTCTCGTCCACGACCGAACCGCGGCTGACGTTGATCAGGAATGCGCCGGGTTTCATCTTCGCGATGGTCGCGGCACCGAAAAGGCGGAGGGTCGCCGGGATGAGAGGAAGCAGTGGAAGGACGAAATCGCTGGCGGCGAGCAGTTCATCCAGCGGAGTGCTCTGAGACAAATCGTTGTGCAGGACGAGACAGGAGAAGCCCTGCAGCATGCGCTCCAGCGCGCGGCCAACCTGACCGAATCCGACGATTCCCACAGTGGCGCCGGCCAGACTGGTTCCGTAGAGAGTGGGACGCCAGCCCGCGAAGTTTCCACTCCGGATAATGCGGTCCCCGGCGGCGATATTGCGGGCCAGGCCAAGAAGAAGCGCGAGAGCCAGTTCAGCGGTCGGTTCGCTCAGCAGGTCGGGCACGATGGTGAACCAGATGCCGCGGCGCGTGCAGGCTGCGACGTCGAAGTTGTCAAAGCCTTTCAGGGCAGCCGCAACAATCTTCAGGCGCGGACAGGCTGCGAGGAACGCGTCGTCGAGCGAATCCGGCATGAAGACCATCAGCGCGTCGGCCTCGCTTGCGCGTTCGAGCAAGTCTTGGCGAGACCATGCCCGATCCGGGGATTCGTTCATCACGACGTCCGCGTGTTCCGAAAGAAGCGCCGCGACCTCCGGATGGATGCGCTGCGTAACGACGATGCGAGGTCTCAAGCCTTCGCTTCCATCAAGTTGAGTTTTCCGCGCAGGAGAGCGCTGGCCTGGTCTACCGCGACGACGATCAGCCAGGTCAGCACGACATAAGCCATCATTTGCCGGTAGAAGAAAAGCTGCTGCGCGTTGAACAGCGCCTGGCCGATGCCGCCCGCTCCGATGACGCCGACGATCGTCGCCGCGCGAACGTTCCATTCGAGGCGAAAAAGCGTGTGAACCGCAACGGGCGCGAGTGCGAGCGGCACGAAAGCGAATCCGGCCACCGCGAGCCGGGGCGCACCCGTAGCCGCGATGGCACGCACCGGCGCGGTTGGAATGTTTTCGAACGATTCGGCGTAGAGGCGTCCGAGAGCACCTGTGGCATGGAACGCGAGCGCCATGACGCCCGCGCGGGGACCAATGCCGATGGCGCTGACCAGGATCAGTCCCCAGACGATTTCAGGAATAGCGCGCAGAGCTTCGAGAAAACGGCGCACGGGGATGGAAACGAATGCGGGCGAGAGGTTCCGCGACGCGAGCAAACCGAGGGGAAGCGCGGCCAGCATGGCGAAAAAGGTGCCGCCCACTGCGATCTCGAACGTCTCTCCGAAAAGCCCGGGGAGCGCGCGAATCGCGTCGGCCGGCAACTGCGGCGGCAGCATTTTGCCGAAGGTCGTGAGGGCGTGCGGGATGGCGAGCATGGCGGGACGATTAGCCCAAAATGCGGCGAGCCCGAGCGGAAGCAGAATGCCGATCGCTATGGGCTTGTTTTTCAGGATGTGCGAGAGCTTGTCGATCAGCGCGATGACGAGGATCAGCACAAGGATCAGTGTCGAGGTGCGGCGATAATCGAGCGCGTTGATAGTGCCGACGAGTTCCGTGCCGATGCCGCCGCCGCCTACCGCGCCGACAATGACCGAGGCGCGGACGGCGCTTTCAAACTCGTAAAAGCCGTAGCTGAGAATATCCTGCATGCGCAGCGGCAGCAGGCCGAATAGTGCGACGGAAAGCCGCGTGGCGCCGGTGGCGCGAAGAGCGTCCACCGGGTTCCGGTCGGCTGAGAGGAAAAGATCGGCGAAGATCTTGCCAATCGCCGCGCTGTAGAAGATAGCCAGAGCAAGCATGCCGGCGGCCGGGCCGATACCCACCACGACCACGCAGAAGATGGCCAGGGTCAGATCGGGAATGGAGCGGAATGCGGAGAGCAGCCGGTAGATCCAGCGCCCGCCGGGGAGTCCGGCGCCCACCCAAATGCCGGTGAGCATTCCAACGATCAGAGCAACGAAGATGCCGCCGGCAGCCATCTCGATGGTCTGCCCGATCGGCACCAGCAGCGCGTTGAAGTAATGCAGCGACCAGTAGGGCGGGAAGAACAGCGCGATCAAATGGAAGATGCGGAGCAGCGTTTCCATCGGTTCAAATACCCTGTTGCAGGAATGTAGAAACGGCCCCGCCGGCGATCCTGCCGTCCTGCAATTCGACGATGCGATCGAAGTAACGTTCAGCGAGGTGCGGCTGATGCAGAGAGCACAAAAGGGTCACGCGACTCTCCGCCGCGAGGCCGCACAAGAGCGCCAGAATCTGCTCGCTCAGCTTCGGATCGAGCGAGGCTACCGGCTCGTCGGCCAGCAGCAGGACCGGCTGCTGGACGAGCGCGCGGGCAATGGCGACACGCTGGTGTTCGCCGCCAGAAATACCGGAAGTGCGCGCGCGCAGCTTGTGCTCGAGACCCACACGGCGTAGTGCCGCGGCGGCTTCCTCCATCTCTTCTTTCGCCGGCCAAAACAGGAAACGCAGCGCGCGCCAGGCGGACCAGCGACCGAGCGCTCCGGCCATCACGTTCTGATACACAGCCAGGCTGTCGACCAGATCGTGGCGCTGCGAGACAACGCCGATATGGCTGCGCACACGGCGCAACGCGCGTCCGGCGAGCTGCGTCACTTCGACGCCGTTCACCTGAATGCTGCCGGAGTCCGCTTTCGCGAAACCGTTGATGGCGTGAAAAAGCGTGGTCTTGCCCGCGCCGCTGGACCCCAGAATGGCCACGCGCTCGGACTGGCCGACGGTGAGAGAGACGCCTTTCAGGACGTGGTTGCGCTTGTCGTAACGAACGTTGAGATCCCGGATTTCGAGCATGCAGAGAGAGCCGCCTGAAGGCGGCTGCAGGCAGGATTGCCTGCCCCACATTACATCATCTTGAGCTGCGTGGCCACGGCGCGGATGTTCGCATACTCGGCATCGTCCGCGCGCACGTAGTTCTTGCCGCGCAGGATGTTCAGCACGGCGTCGTCCTTGCCTTCCTTCAGATTCAGAAATGCGCTGATGAACTTGTCGCGATGCGCAGCGTCTACGTCCTTGCGCGCCACCCAGATGTAATCGACAAACGGCGCGGAAGTGTAAAACACGCGGACCTTGCTGCCGTCCACCTGCCCGCCCGAGACCATCGACCGGTACACGGTCTCATCCAGCGCGCCGGCGTCGACCGCGCCCGATTCGACGGCCTTGGCGGTGGCCGGATGGCTGCCTGTATAGCGGAACTGAAGATCCTTGTCCGCATCGACACCCGCCTTCTTCAGCTCGGCGTAGGGGATCAGGTGACCGCTGGTCGAGTTGATGTCGCCGAACGCGAACCGCTTCCCTTTGGTGTCGGCGAGCTTCTGAATGCCGGAGCTGGCGGGGGTGATGAACAGGGAATGGAACTGCTTGTCCTCGGCGCGCTGCACGAGCGGCAGGACGCCGTACATCGCGTGCGCCTTGACGTAGGTCAGCGCGCCGAGATAGGCAAAGTCGAGCGAGTTGTTGCCGAGAGCTTCGACGGTAGCGTTGTAGTTCGTCGGGATGATCAGGTTGACGGGTTCGCCCAGCGCCTTCGCGAGATAATCGCGCAGCGGAGCTTTCTGATCGACGGCCACTTGGGTGGCGCCGGCGTCCGGAATCATACCGACGCTTAACGGACCAGCGGCCTTGAGCAAGGTCAAGGCGGTCGATGAAACGGTGGCGGCCGCCAGAAAAGTGCGGCGCGAGATCTCCCTAATTTCCATAGGGATTAGTCTACTGCAATTCTGCTACAAAATGATGACGAGCCGTCGTGCTGCAACCCGGCTTCCCGATTGCGCGTCCTCATTACAACAGAGTTATTCTTAGAGCAGGAACGGATCATGCGCAGATTTACCCTGATTCTTTTGTTTCTGGTATTCGGAACGCTGTGTTTCGCCCAGCGCGGCGGCGGTGGTCACGGATTCGGAGGCGGAGGCGGAGCCCGGATCGGCGGTGGAGCGGTCGGTGGTTTCCGCGGCGGCTATGGCGGTTACCGCGGAGGCTATGGATATGGCGGATATGGTGGCTACGGCTATCGCGGTTACGGCGGCTACTATGGCGGTTGGGGTGTCGGGTTCGGCTATTACCCAGCTTATGGCTATGGGTACGCCTATGACCCCTACTATTACCCGTATGCCTATGGGTATTCCCCGTATGCCTATGGTTACTATCCGTATGGATATTCCTACTATCCCTATGCCTATCCCTACTATGGCGGCGTGGGTGTAATGATTGGCGTCGGCGGGGGCTGGCGCCGCTTCGGACGCCGCTAACTCCCACCTTTTCGGTCGTAATTTAACCTGTTGACTCTAAACCTCTCCAGCGGTAGGATGAATCGAGGACCATTGCGGTCCTGATTCATTGCTGAAGCTCACCAAAAAAGCCGATTACGGGTTGATCGCGGTTCGCCATCTGGCCTCTGTGCCCGGGGCCATGGCAAACACCAAAGACATCGCGGACGCTTATCATCTCCCCGTTCCGTTGCTCGCCAAAGTGCTCCAGAAGCTGACCAAAGCTGGACTGCTGCAATCTGTCTCGGGCACCAATGGCGGCTACAAACTGGCACGCGACGCCCGGCGCATCAGCGCGCTTGAAGTGGTCCGGGCCATCGACGGTCCGGTGATCCTGACGCATTGTTTCACCGAGCACGGCGTGTGCGAACAGTCGGAGAGCTGCACGGTGCGCGAGCCGTTGCGCCGCGTCCACGAAGCGATCCTCGAACTGTTGAACAAGTTCACCATCACGGACCTCGCGGAATCACCGGTCGTGCGGTTGACGCCGCCGCCGGTTCCGCTGAATCCAATACAGAGCGGAATTGAAATATCATGAAGACCCCGATTTATCTCGATAATCACGCAACCACGCGGATGGACCCCCGGGTCCTCGACGCGATGTTGCCCTACTTCACGGAATACTTTGGCAACGCCGCGAGCCGCAACCACGAATTTGGCTGGGTTGCCGAGCAGGCGGTGGACAAAGCACGCAAACAGATCGGCGATCTGATCGGCGCCTCGGCGCGCGAGATCGTCTTCACCAGCGGTGCAACCGAATCCGATAACCTCGCCATCAAAGGCGTGGCGGAGATGTATGCCGAGAAGGGCAACCACATCATCACGGCGGCAACGGAACACAAGGCCGTGCTCGACACCTGCAAGAAACTCGAGAAGCATGGCTTCCGGGTCACCTATCTGCCGGTCATGGCCGACGGCCTCGTCGACCTCGACATGCTGAAGGAATCGATCACCGACAAAACCATTCTGGTGACCATCATGTACGCCAACAACGAAATCGGCGTGCTGCAGCCCGTGGCCGAGATCGGAAAGATTTGCCGCGAGCGCGGCGTGCTGTTCCATACCGACGGCGTGCAGGCGATCGGCAAAGTTCCGGTGGACGTGAACAAGGACAACATCGACATCATGTCGATCACCGGACATAAGCTCTACGGGCCGAAGGGCGCGGGCGCACTTTATGTGCGGCGCAAGAATCCGCGGGTCCAGTTGACAGCTCAAATGGATGGCGGCGGGCACGAGCGCGGCATGCGATCGGGCACGCTGAACGTTCCGGGAATCGTCGGGTTAGGTGAGGCGTGCGCCATCTGCCAGCGCGAAATGCCGGAAGAGATGCAGCGGATGCGGTTTCTGCGCGACAAGTTGCGCACGAAGATCGAAGAGGGATTGGACGAGGTCTATCTCAACGGATCCTGGGAACACCGGCTGCCCGGCAATCTGAATATGAGCTTCGCCTATGTGGAAGGCGAGTCGCTGCTGATGGGCATCAACGATATTGCGGTTTCGAGCGGTTCGGCATGCACTTCGGCGACGCTGGAACCGAGTTATGTGCTGAAGGCTCTCGGGCTGGGCGACGACATCGCGCATTCCTCGATCCGGTTCGGCATCGGACGTTTCAATACGGAAGAAGAGATCGACTATGTGGCGGGCAGGATGATTACCGTGGTCCGCAAACTGCGCGAACTTTCGCCGCTGTATGAGATGGCGAAAGAAGGCATCGACCTGAGTAAGGTGTCCTGGGTTACCGATTAAGAGGAGATTCAAAATGGCATATTCCGATAAGGTTCTCGATCATTACAACAATCCGCGGAACGTGGGTTCGCTCGACAAAGGCGCCGATGACGTCGGTACCGGAATGGTTGGCGCGCCGGAATGCGGCGACGTGATGAAGCTGCAGATCAAAGTCAACGATGCGAACGGACTCATCGAGGACGCGAAGTTCAAGACTTTCGGATGCGGCAGCGCGATCGCGAGTTCGTCGCTGGCCACCGAGTGGCTCAAGGGCAAGACGGTCGACGAGGCGCTGCAGATCCGGAATACCGACATCGTCAACGAGCTGAGCCTGCCTCCGGTAAAGATTCACTGCTCGGTGCTGGCCGAGGATGCGATCAAGGCCGCGATCAAGGATTACAAGACAAAGCAGTCGAAGAAAGTGCCGTCCGGAGAAACTTCGATGGCGCAATCGGTGGTGTAATGCCGACTGAGGTTGCGACAGATATCGCGGTTACGCCCAAGGCGGTCGAGAAGATTCGCCAGACGTTCCGGAAGATGGGCGTCGAGGGCGGGTTGCGTCTGGGCGTGCTGGGCGGAGGCTGTTCGGGCCTGAGCTATCAGTTCAAATTCGACACCAAACCGCGCGCCAATGACAAAGTGTTCGACTTTGACGGCGTGCAGATTTTCGTCGATCCCAAGAGCATCCTTTACCTGCATGGCATGACACTCGACTATAAGGAGTCGCTGATGCAGTCCGGCTTCGTATTCGAGAATCCGAACGCGAAGAAAAGCTGCGGCTGCGGGACTTCGTTCTCAGCGTGACGCGGGAGTATTTCGAGTTTTTCGGGCTGCAGCGGAATCTTGCCCTTGATACAACGGATCTCGTGAAGCGCTTCTATGCACTGAGCCGCAAATATCATCCGGATCTCTATGCCAGGAAGAGCCGCGCGGATCAGGACGAAGCGCTGGAGGCAAGTGCCGTGCTCAATGACGCCTACCGGACTCTGCGCGATCCGATAACTCGTCTGACTTACTTGCTGAAGCTTGAGGGCTTCGACATCGGCGAGCAGGGGACTAAGGATGTGCCGCCGGAGTTACTCGAAGAAATCTTCGAACTGAATATGGCGCTCGAAGAGAATCCGGCAGACAGTGCCGGGCGGGAGCGTTTCGTGGAAATGCGAAACGAGATCGACGCCGAGATGCAGGGGAAGTTTTCCGATTGGGACGCAGGTCATAATCGCGAGACGCTGGTGCATCTCCGCGGGCTGTTGAACCGGCGCAAGTACATATCGAACCTGATCGATAAAACGAATGTTCCAGATTGAATTTGAATCCACCGACACTGTAGTCGGGATCGACCTTGGCACGACGAACAGTCTCGTCGCCTGGATGAACCTGACGAAGCCCGAAGTGATCGTTGGCGCAGACGGGGACAAGCTCGTTCCCAGCGTCGTTTCTCTCAGCGCGACCGGCGACATCATTGTCGGCAACGAAGCGCGAAAAGAACTGATCGATCATCCGGACCGGACCATTTACTCGGTCAAGCGGCTGATGGGGCGCGGGATCGAAGACGTCCGGGGAGAACTCAAGCTGTTCCCGTTTCGGATTGCGGAAGGCAGCGAATCGGTCATCCAGGTGAAGCTCGGCGAGCAAACGTTTACGCCATCCGAGATCTCTGCCTTCATTCTGCGGCAACTCAAGAAGAACGCCGAAGCCGCGCTGGGGACGGCGGTGACGAAGGCGGTGATCACGGTCCCGGCGTACTTCAACGACGCGCAAAGACAGGCTACGCGCGACGCCGGACGCATCGCCGGGCTGGAAGTTCTGAGACTGGTGAATGAGCCGACCGCGGCGGCGCTGGCCTACGGACTCGACAAGCGGCAGGAAGGCATCATCGCGGTCTATGACCTCGGCGGCGGCACGTTCGACATCTCGATTCTCAAGCTGCACGACGGGATTTTCGAAGTGCTGGCGACGAACGGCGACACCCATCTCGGCGGAGACGACATCGACAACCGTCTGCTGCGGATCGCACTGGAAGATCTGCAATCGGAGTGGGGCGAAGATCTGTCGCATGTGGGCGAAGTAGTCCAGACGCTGCGGCGGGACGTGATCGGGGCCAAGGAAGGGCTGTCGTTCGCGCCGGCCGCGGTCATCCGGTTCGACTGGGGCGGCAAGCGCTATCAACGCGAGATCACGCGCGAACTGTTCGAGAACCTGATCCGCGATCTCGTGGATCGAACGCTCGGTCCCTGCCGCGATTGCATGCGCGACGCGGGAGTGGCGCCGGAGCAGATCGATGAAGTTGTGCTCGTCGGCGGATCGACGCGTATTCCGCTGGTGCGCAGCGCGGTGGAAGTTTTGTTCCGAGCCAAGCCGCACACGGAGATGAATCCGGATGAGGTGGTGGCGCTGGGCGCGGCGGTGCAGGCCGGGATATTGTCAGGCACGGTCGAGAACCAACTGCTGCTCGACGTGACGCCGCTGTCGCTCGGCATCGAGACGTACGGCGGGGTGGTGGCGAAAATCATTCACCGGAATTCGACGATTCCGGCGAGCGCAAGCGAAACTTTCACGACAGGCGTGGACGGACAGACGAACGTTCTGATTCACGTGGTGCAGGGCGAGCGCGAACTGGCGAAGGACTGTCGGAGCCTGGCGCGTTTCGATCTGAAAGATATTCCTCCGATGCCAACCGGTATGGCGCGCGTGGAAGTGCGGTTCCTGATCGACGCCAACGGAATTCTGCAAGTGACGGCGCGCGACGCGCGCACGGGCAAAGAGCACTCTGTCGAAGTCAAACCTTCCTATGGGCTGACGGACGAACAGGTCGAGGCGATGATCGAAGCGTCGATCGATCACGCAGAAGAGGATTTGCAGGCTGCTCAGGCCGCGCTGGCTCGCGTGGATGCGGATACCATCCTGGCCGCGATCGACAAAGCCAAACGCAACGACGCATGGCTCGATCTTACGGAGGAAGAACGGAGACGGATTGCAGACGCGATCCGGGGGCTCCAGGCCGTTTATCATTCGGACGATCATCATACGATTCGCGAGAAGATCGATGTGCTGAACGAAGAGACGCACCACTTAGCCGAGAACATGATGAATACGGCAGTGCGGTCGGCGCTGAAGGGCACGAAGATCTAAACACTTGCCGAAACTCGTGCTAACCTCAGGGGCATGATTGCGAAGTTTCTGCTTTTCTTCTGTGCCGCGACTATCCTGCTCGCCGCCGATGCAAAGAATGTCTTCCCGTTCCCTTATACGCAGGAAGACCTGCCCAACGGCCTTCGGCTGATTACGATCCCCACCGACTCGCCGAACCTTGTGTCCGTGTTCATTGTCGTGCAGACGGGCTCACGGGACGAGGTCGAGCCGGGCAAGACCGGTTTTGCTCACCTGTTCGAGCACCTGATGTTCCGCGGCACGGATAAGTTCCCGCCGGCAAAATATGAGGAGGTGCTGAAGCAGGCGGGCGCTTATTCCAACGCCAACACGAGTGCCGACCGAACGGTCTTTCACACCACCTTTTCAAAAGAAGATCTCCCCGCGATTCTGGCCATGGAGGCCGACCGCTTTCAGAATCTGAAGGTTCCGCCCGAAGCGTTCAAGACCGAAACGGGCGCAGTGCTTGGCGAATATAACAAGAACAGCGCTAACCCCGGGCAGAAACTGCAGGAGGTCCTGCGCGATACCGCCTTCGACCGCTCTACTTATAAGCACACCACCATGGGCTTCCTGAAAGACGTCGAGGATATGCCTAACCAGTACGACTACAGCCTGAAATTTTTCGATCGCTTCTACCGGCCTGAATACACCACGATCGTTGTGAGCGGCGACGTCGATCCAAAACAGGTGCGTCCCCTGGTTGACAAGTACTGGGCCAACTGGAAGCGCGGAACCTATCACCCCGACATTCCGGCCGAGCCTGCGCAGAGCGGGCCTCGCGAGAACCATGTGGATTGGC
>Ga0181521_10006486_pt1 | contig 12667 bp, 9 predicted proteins | sample PEATcosm2014_Bin_32_FD_119764 | JGI IMG/M metagenome (GOLD analysis project Ga0181521, IMG submission 119764) | Peatland microbial communities from MTU Mesocosm Facility, Houghton, MI, USA - PEATcosm2014_Bin02_60_metaG | ecosystem: Environmental > Terrestrial > Soil > Wetlands > Peat | place...
TAAAATACCTCTAACTCAACCGATTGAGAATGTTTCATAATTGCGATCTGTGTTGACCTGCGCCGTAGTCGCCGTTAGAAGCCTGCGCACACGGCGCGCGACGCGCCCGATCCCGGATGGAAGCGACTATGAAAACCTTTTCGGCAAAGCCCGCCGAGGTCGTGAAGAAGTGGGTGATGATCGACGCCGAGGGGCTGATCGTCGGCCGGCTCGCCTCGATCGTGGCCATGCGGCTGCGCGGCAAGCACAAGCCGACCTATACGCCCCACGTCGACTGTGGCGACAACGTCATCGTCATCAACGCCGCCAAGGCGGTGCTGACCGGCCGCAAGGTCGAGCAGAAAATCTATTACAAGCACACCGGCTATATCGGCGGCATCAAGGAGCGCACGGCGAAATCGATTCTCGCCGGCCGCTTTCCTGAGCGCATTGTCGAGAAGGCGATCGAGCGCATGCTGCCGCGCGGGCCGCTCGGCCGCGTCCAGCTCGGCAATCTGCGGGTCTATCCCGCCGCCGAGCATCCCCACGAAGCGCAGCAGCCGGAAAAAATCGACGTCGCGGCCATGAACCGCAAGAACAAGAGGACCGCATAATGGCCGAGACAGTCCAGTCGCTGGAAGAATTGTCGACGCTCAAGCCCACGCCGGCGCCGCAGGCCCCGACCTATGTCCAGGTGCTCGACAAGCAGGGCCGCGCCTATGCCACGGGAAAGCGCAAGGACGCGGTCGCCCGCGTCTGGATCAAGATGGGTGCCGGCAAGATCCTGATCAACGAGCGCGCGGTGGAAGTCTATTTCGCCCGGCCGGTGCTGCGCATGCTGATTCAGCAGCCGCTGGTCGCCGCCAACCGCCAGGGCCAATACGACGTGGTCTGCACGGTGTCGGGCGGCGGACTGTCGGGCCAGGCCGGCGCGGTGCGCCACGGCATATCCAAGGCGCTGATCCGGCACGAACCCGAGCTGCGCAGCGTGCTCAAGCGCGGCGGCTTCGTCACCCGCGACTCGCGCGTGGTCGAGCGCAAGAAATACGGCAAGGCCAAAGCGCGCAGAAGCTTCCAGTTCTCGAAACGGTAATCGTCATTCCGGATCGCCGCGTAGCGGCGAGTCCGGAATCCATAGCCACCATCGTTCGAGGATGCGCGCGACGCTGGTCCTGCCAGTGCTGTGGTTATGGATTCCGCGTTCGCGCTACGCGCGCCCCGGAAAGACAATCTAGAAAAACGCCAGCGTGCGGATTTCGATGCTCTCGCGCGGTCGCGCGTGCGGCGGAGTCGTCGGATCCTCGAACGCGGTATGCGCGGTCCAGCGGGCGCGGCCGTCCTTCATCGAATCGAACACTTTGAAGACGTAGGCTTCCTCGCGCCGCATGCGCGGGAACCAGTACCATTTGTGCGCTGGGTTATATTTGATCGCATAGGTCTGACCGATGCGCCCGGGAGCGCGCCGTTCCGAGACGATCATGTCACTCGGCGACAAGGTCCGTGCGTCGGCCATGGCGAGCGGATAGGTCTCGACCGGATGCCGGATCGGCCGCCAGACCTGAATGATGGCGAAACGGCGCTTGAGCAATTCCTCCGCCTCGTCCGGCAGGATGTCGCGCACGCGCTGCGGCGCCGACCATTCGGTGTAGTCGTTGTGCACCCGGCGCACGACCTCGCGGATTTGCTTCGCCTCGCGCAATTCGTCGTCGGCGGTGCGCAGCGTATGGTCGAACACGACGACCCGCTTGGCGCCGCTTTCGGCTTTGATCAGCGCTTCCATCTCCGGATAGTAGACCCGCTTGATCTCGGCCTCGTCGAAGAAGTCGGCGACCTTGGTGTCGTGACGAACGAAGCGGAAGCCGTTGCGCTCAAGGACGAAGTCGTTTGCGTGCGGGCGGCCATTGTGAATGACCACGCGGCGCGGATCGGGTGTGCCGCCGGAGCGGGTGTCGTTGCCGCCTGGACTGGCGACGATGGTGAAGACCTTGGTGCCGTCGTCGACGATGTAGTTGAGCGTGGCTTCGACGGTATCGGGGGCGACGTCGAGCTCTGCGGTCTCTGCCATGGCAAACTCCCTTAAGAACTTAAGCGTCTTTACTTTAATCTAGGCAACGATGGGCGCCGCGGGAAGGGGGCCTCGGCCAGGGCTGGGCCAAGCGTGAAAACCGCCTCGTACACTGCGCAATCGCGGCTGTTGCATCACATGCGCTTCAAGTCGGCAAAATCGCCTTTGCGATTTGTTAGGATCGGTTTTTAGCTACGGAAAGATTTTCGCTGCAATTTTCACTACTGCAATTTTCACTTCTCCAATTTTCGCGGATTTTCCGGAAAACCCGCGGCTTGCACCTCACATTCGGCAAAGCCTGAAACGGGAAACGTCCAACATAGCGCCGCGATCGGTGATACGCGTTTCTACTGATTGAGTAAGAGGAGCGCGTATCATGTTTGCCAGCCTCGCCGAAGCGGCGATGTCGCTCGACATCGGCACGCTATTCGTCATCGCTATCTGCGTCACATCATTACTCGGCCTGTTCCTGCTGTTCGCATGGCTGCAGGACCGCATCACCGCGCTGGCCTGGTGGGGCACGGCGTATCTGATCGGCGGATTTTCGGGCGTACTTTGGCGCCTGGGCGAGCTGATCTCGCCGCCGATGCCGTCGAGCCTCCCCGACGTCATGTTGTTCGTCGCGGTGGGCATGGTGTGGAGCGCCGCACGCTTGTTCCACGGCCGGCCGGTGCTATGGGGCTCGATGTGCCTCGGCGCCGTGGTCTGGCTCGCCTTCTGTTCGTCCTCGGCATTCGTGACGACGGAGACATCGCGGCTGGTCGTAAGCTCGGTGATCGTTGCCACCTATACGTTCCTGACCGCCGTCGAGCTGTGGCGGGAGCGGCGCAAATCGCTGATCCGGCGCTGGCCGGCGATCTTCGTGCCGATGCTGCATGGCGTGGTGTTCCTGTTCCCGGTGGCACTGGCGGGACTTTCGCAAGACGGCATCGGCAGCCGCACGCTCGGCGCCGGCTGGGTCGCGGTCTACGCCATCGAGGTCGTGCTTTACGTGGTCGGTGCCGCTTTCATCGTGCTGGTGCTGGCCAAGGACCGCACGGTGCGGCAGTACAAATTGGCGGCGGCGACCGATCCGTTGACCGAGCTGCTCAACCGCCGTGGCTTCTTCGAGGCTGCTGCCGGCATCATGGCGGCGCGGCAAGCGAGCAAAGAGCCGGTCTGCGTGCTCGCCTTCGACCTCGATCATTTCAAGTCGATCAATGATCGGTTCGGCCACAATACCGGCGACGCCACGCTGCACCTGTTCGCGGCCGTGGTGAAAAAGACGCTGCGTGCCGGCGACGCCATCGGCCGCCTGGGCGGTGAGGAATTCATCGCGCTGTTGCCAAGTTCACTGGGCGATGCCGTGGCTGCCGCTAACCGTGTGCGCCGGGCCTTTGCCAGTGCGGCGGCCGCGGCCGGCAGCCATGCCGCGGCGACGGTGAGCGCCGGGGTGTCCTGCGGCTCGGCCTTTGCCGAGATCGATACACTCATCGCCCGCGCCGATGCCGCGCTCTATCGCGCCAAGACCAACGGGCGCGACCGGGTCGAGGCCTCCGATGAAGCGGTGCCTGGCGCACCGGAGCGGCGCGGCCAGGGTGCGGCGCAAAACCTGCAAACCCCAATCCTGCAGCCGGTGCCTAACCTGTCGGTGCCGCTGGTCGGATCATTCCGGGCCGCACGGCAGAACGCGATGTGCCGTTCTTGAAATCGCGCTGACGCCGTCACCGCGACAAAGAAAGAGGGCGCCGCATGACGCGGCGCCCTTTAAGTTTGCACTGCTCTTGCAATGCAGGGAGGATACGCAACGCTTACGAAGAATAATACATCTCGAACTCGACCGGATGCGGGGTGTGCTCGAAGCGGATGATCTCGCTCATCTTCAGGTCGACATAGCTGTCGATGAAGTCGTCGTCGAACACGCCGCCGGCTTTCAGGAAGCCGCGGTCCTTGTTGAGCTCTTCGAGCGCCTGGCGCAGCGAGCCGCACACGGTCGGAATCTTCTTCAATTCCTTCGGCGGCAGATCGTACAGATCCTTGTCAATGGCTTCGCCCGGATCGAGCTTGTTCTTGATGCCGTCGAGCCCGGCCATCAGCATTGCCGCAAAGGCGAGATACGGATTGGCCAGCGGATCGGGGAAACGCACCTCGACGCGCTTGGCCTTCGGGTTGGTCGTATAGGGGATGCGGCACGACGCCGAGCGGTTGCGCGCGGAGTAGGCTAGCAGCACCGGCGCCTCGAAGCCGGGCACCAGCCGCTTGTATGAGTTCGTCGTCGGGTTGGTGAAGGCGTTGATCGCCTTGGCGTGCTTGATGACGCCGGCGATGTACGACAGGCAGGTTTCCGATAGATCGGAATATTTGTTGCCGGCGAACACCGGCTTGCCGCCTTTCCAGATCGACTGGTGGCAGTGCATGCCGGAGCCGTTGTCGCCGTAGACCGGCTTCGGCATGAAGCAGGCGCTCTTGCCGTACACCTGGGCGACCTGGCTGATGCAGTATTTGTAGATCTGCAACTGGTCAGCCATGATCGTCAGCGGCGAGAATTTCATGCCGAGCTCGTGCTGGGCCGACGCCACTTCGTGGTGATGCTTCTCGACCTTCACGCCCATGCGCGCCATGGCGGCGAGCATTTCCGAGCGCATGTCCTGCACCGAATCCTGCGGCGGCACCGGGAAGTAGCCTTTCTTGGTCCAGATGCGGTGGCCGAGATTGCCGCCCTCATAGGCAGTGTCGGCATTGGTCGGGAATTCGATGGAGTCGAGCTTGAAACCGGTATTGTACGGCGTCGCGCTGTATCTGACGTCGTCGAATACGAAGAACTCGGCCTCCGGACCGAAATAGATGGTGTCGCCGACGCCCATGGACTTGACCATGCCCTCGGCACGCTTGGCGATGCCGCGCGGATCGCGATTGTAGGGCTCGCCGGTGGTCGGCTCGAGCACGTCACAAACCAAGACGAGCGTCGTTTCGGCGAAGAACGGATCGATGCAGGCCGAGGACGGATCCGGCATCAGGCACATGTCGGACTCATGGATCGCCTTCCAGCCGGCGATCGAGGAGCCGTCGAACATCATGCCTTCGGCAAACGTTTCTTCCTCGATCTGGCTGATGTCGAAAGTGACGTGCTGCCACTTGCCGCGCGGATCGGTGAAGCGGAAGTCGGCGTATTTTACGTCGCTGTCCTTGATCATTTTCATGACATTCTTTGGCGTCGTCATGGCCTGCGTACCCTTTCGTGGTGTGGTGAAATGCCCCGTGGCGCTGGTCGGATTGCAGCTTTCGGCGCAAAGAGCGCCAAAGTGTTCAAACCAGCAATTTAGATGGCGTCAAGTCCGGATTCGCCCGTCCTGATCCGGATGGCTTCTTCGATCGTTGACACAAAGATTTTGCCATCGCCGATGCGCCCGGTCTGGGCGGCGCGACGGATTGCCTCGATGGCTTTCTCGACCATGTCATCGCCGAGCACGATCTCGATCTTCACCTTGGGGAGAAAATCGACGACGTATTCGGCACCGCGGTAAAGCTCGGTATGGCCTTTCTGGCGTCCGAACCCCTTGGCTTCAGTTACGGTAATGCCTTGCAGACCGACTTCCTGCAACGCCTCCTTCACTTCATCGAGCTTGAACGGCTTGATCACGGCCTCGATTTTTTTCATTGCGTTTAGCCTCCCGGCCCCAGGGTGGGCGGAATCACCGATGGAACCGAGCCCTAGTTAGCAGGTCCCGTGCCAAGGCCCGTAAGCCCCGAAAAGAGCAATCCGATCAAAGTGCTATTGCGTGATCGGAGTCCGGCTGAAAGGTCGCGGCACCAAGCCTCGCCACCAAAGTGAGCAGAGTGCCTATTATCTCGTCAATGCTATGGCGTCTACCCTCGCGGGTAACCGCTCGCCGTATTCGCAAGGTGCTGCTTTGGTTATCCTCAACGCGGCATGATTGAGCTTTTGACCACCGCGGAAATGACCGAGGCCGACCGTCTGGCGATTGCCGGCGGTGCCGCCGGCAGCGAGCTGATGGAGAGCGCCGGCCGCGCCGTGGCCGAGGCGGTGGCCGAGCGCCATCCTTCGGACAGCAGGATCCTTGTTGTCGCAGGGCCGGGCAATAACGGTGGCGATGGCTTCGTTGCCGCGCGGCTCTTGGCCGAGCGCGGCGCGCGCGTCGAGGTCATGCTGCTGGTGGGCGATGTCGGCCAGCTAAAGGGTGATGCGGCGCTCGCTGCGAAAAAGTGGAGCGGGCCGGTCGCCGCCGCGGAGCCTCGCGCCTTGGCCGGCGCCGGGGTCGTCATCGACGCGCTGTTCGGAGCGGGCCTCGACCGTCCGGTGCAGGGCAAGGCGCGGGCGCTGATCGAAGCCATCAATGCGGGCAACGCGCCGGTCTATGCGGTGGATTTGCCGAGCGGCATCAACGGCACCTCGGGCGCCGCCCTGGGCGTCGCGGTCAAGGCTACGCATACGATCACATTTTTCCGCAAGAAGCCCGGACACCTGCTGCTGCCCGGTAGGCTGCATTGCGGCACCATTGCGGTTGCCGATATCGGCATTCCCGCTTCTGTACTGGGGAAGATCGCGCCCAAGACGTTCGAGAACCTTCCAGTGCTGTGGCGCCGGGATTTCCCGCTGCCGAAGCTCGATGGTCACAAATACAATCGCGGCCACGCCGTGGTGGTGTCGGGCCCGTTGTGGTCTACCGGCGCGGCGCGGCTTGCAGCCCGTGGCGCGTTGCGCGCGGGGGCCGGTCTCGTGACCATCGCCAGCCCGCGTGATGCGCTTGCCGTCAACGCCGCGGCAAGCTTCGCGGTGATGGTGCGGCCGGTCGATGGGGCTGCCGAGTTGGCCAAATTCCTGTCGGACCGCCGCTTGAACGCCGTGGCGATCGGGCCGGGTGTCGGCGTCGGCGAAGCCACTTGCGAGCGCGTCCTTGCGGCACTTTCGGGCGAGCGCGCCGTGGTGTTGGATGCCGATGCGATCACGAGCTTTGCCGCCGATCCGCAGCGGCTTGCCAAGGCACTGCGAGCGCGGTCGGCCCCGGCGACCATTTTGACGCCGCACGATGGGGAATTTTCACGTTATTTCGGCGCTTTAGACGAAAAAACTCAAGCTCTATCGAAACTTGAACGAACGCGCCTGGCGGCAAAACTGGTCGGCGCAGTGGTTGTGCTGAAGGGCGCCGATACGGTGATCGCTGCGCCGGACGGGCGCGCAGCGATCAACGCCAATGCGCCTGCCTATTTGGCAACCGCGGGGGCCGGTGACGTGCTCACGGGAATGGCGACGGGCCTGCTGGCGCAGGGCATGCCGGCCTTTGAGGCTGCGGCGGCTGCGGTCTGGCTGCACGGCGAAGCAGCTGCGGCATTCGGCCCGGGCCTGATCGCCGAGGATTTGCCCGAGATGCTGCCGCGGGTCTATCGCGCGCTGCTGGCGTGAGCGGCGCACAGTTGCGGGGCGCGATCTTGGGGCTATTCTTTGGGGCTATTTTTATAGTGTCCCGCGCGCAGTGCATGATATAAGCCGCGCCACCGGGCCGCCCTACGCGTCGCGGGCGTGGCGGAATTGGTAGACGCGCGGGATTTAGGTTCCCGTGACGAAAGTCGTGGGGGTTCGAGCCCCTCCGCCCGCACCAGGTGGGCGGTAGTTCCAATACTTGGCCGGGATTACGCTCGGGCTCTGAAGAGTAGTGCCAATGCAAGTGACTGAAACTGCCGCCGCGGGTCTCAAGCGCGAATTCCGCGTCGTCGTGCCGGCGATCGATCTTGAGGCCAAGGTCAACGCGCGGCTCGACGATCTCAAGGGCAAGGTGCAGCTGCGCGGCTTCCGTCCGGGCAAGGTCCCGGTCGCGCACCTCAAGCGCCTCTATGGCAAGTCCGCCATGGCCGAGGTCATCGAAGACGCCGTGCGCGAGGCCAACAGCAAGATCGTCACCGACAACGGCTACAAGCTCGCCACCGAGCCCAAGGTCGTGCCCGACGAAGGCACCGTCGAAGGCGTCATCGAAGGCAAAGCCGACCTCGCCTACAAGGTCGAGATCGAGATCCTGCCGCCGATCCCGCTTGCCGATTTCAAGACCATCAAGCTGGAGCGGCTCACCGCCGAGGTGACCGATCCCGAAATCGACGAGGCGCTGCAAAGGATCGCCGATGCCAACCGGCCGTTCGTCGCCAAGGCCGAAGCGGCCGAAAAGGGCGATCGGGTTACGGTGTCGTTCCAGGGCACCCAGGACGGTAAGCCGTTCGAGGGTGGCTCCGCCGAAGGCGTGCCGATCGTGCTCGGCTCGGCCCAGTTCATTCCCGGCTTCGAGGACAACCTCACCGGCATCAAAGCCGGCGAAAGCCGGACCTTCGACATCAAATTCCCCGACGCCTATGCGGCGCCGGCGCTGGCCGGCAAAGACGCCACTTTCGCCGTAACGGCGACCGCGGTGGAGGCGCCTGGCGCAGTCACGGTCAATGACGACTTCGCCAAGACGCTCGGATTGGAATCGCTGGCCAAGCTGCGCGATGGCATCAAGGAGCGCCTGCAGCGCGAACATGCCGGCGCGTCGCGGCAGAAGCTCAAGCGCGCACTCCTCGACCAGCTCGACGAGCGGCACAAATTCGAGCCGCCGCCGAGCCTGCTCGAGCAGGAATTCAACACCGTCTGGGGCACCGTCGAAGGCGACCTCAAGGCGCAGGGCCGCACCTTTGCCGACGAGAGCACCACCGAGGAAAAGGCGCGCGAGGAATATCGCGCCATCGCCGAGCGCCGTGTCCGCCTCGGCCTGGTCATTGCCGAGATCGGCGAGAAGAACAATATCAAGGTGACGGACGAGCAGTTGACCGCGGCGGTGATGGAGCGGGCTCGGCAAATGCCCGGCCAGGAACAGCAGGTGTGGGACTATTATCGCAACAATCCCGGCGCGCTGGCCGGCCTGCGGGCGCCGATCTTCGAGGAAAAGGTCGTCGACTTCCTGCTCGAGCTTGCGGAAATCACCGACAAGCCGGTATCGCGGGAAGAGTTGTTCAAAGAGGACGAGGCCTAAGCTGGCCAACTCCGAAGCTGACCAAGTCCGAAGCGCCTTGTCGCCGAGAATTTCGCGCATATGTGCGGGGCGGCACGGCGGCTTCGACAGACTGCTACCGACTCAGTCACATTGCGTTGAGCCGATCGACGGCAAGCTCCTCCTTTAGCAGGTGAAACTATGCGCGACCCGGTGAACTTCTACATGCAACACCTCGTCCCCATGGTGGTCGAACAGACCAACCGTGGCGAGCGGGCCTATGACATCTATTCGCGGCTGCTCAAGGAGCGGATCATCTTCATTACCGGGCCGATCGAGGACGGCATGGCCTCCCTGGTCGTCGCCCAGCTCCTATTCCTCGAGGCGGACAACCCGAAAAAAGAAGTCTCGATATACATAAATTCGCCGGGCGGCATCGTGACCTCGGGCCTGGCCATCTACGACACCATGCAGTTCATCCGTCCGGCGGTCTCGACCTTGTGCACCGGGCAGGCGGCATCCATGGGCTCGCTTCTGCTCGCCGCCGGCGCCAAGGATTTACGTTTTGCGTTGCCGAACGCCCGCATCATGGTCCACCAGCCCTCCGGCGGGTTCCAGGGCCAGGTGACCGACATTATGGTGCACGCCCAGGAAATCCTGAACCTGAAGAAGCGGCTGAACGAAATTTATGTCCGCCATACCGGGCAGCCGCTGAGGAAGATCGAAGATGCGCTCGAACGCGATATGTTCATGACTCCGGAAATGGCCAAGGATTTCGGCCTGATCGACAAAGTGATCGAGAAACGGCCGGACGAGCCGGGCCTGAAGACGGAACCGACCCCCCTGAAAGGGGTCAGCTAGCCGGGCGCTTAGCCGCGGTGCCATCAAATGGGCCGATTCGGCCCTCTAAGCAGTTCCCTGGATGGGTCAAGCGCTTTCTGGATGGTGTGATGCAGAAAACACACTGGCCCAAAGTCGTGTTATCGTTAATAGATTCTTGATTGGCACGCCGTTAGCATGGTGACTTGTGCTGATTTGCCGGGGATGTCTTGGTGGCGTCTTATGCGGGCAAAGTATGCGAACGCCGCTACGGATTTTTAGCGCGGCGTTTTGTAAGGTGTGAGGTGCTGCCCAAGGTGCTGCCCAAGTCGGGAAGACGGAGACAGGAATGAGCAAGGTTGGCGGCGGCGATTCCAAGAATACGCTCTACTGCTCGTTCTGCGGTAAGAGCCAGCACGAAGTGCGCAAGCTCATCGCCGGGCCGACCGTGTTCATTTGCGATGAGTGCGTCGAGCTGTGCATGGACATCATCCGCGAGGAGAACAAGTCCTCGCTGGTGAAGTCGCGCGACGGCATTCCGACGCCGCGGGAGATCCGCAAAGTTTTGGACGACTACGTGATCGGCCAGGACCACGCCAAGAAGGTGCTCTCGGTCGCGGTCCACAATCACTACAAGCGGCTCAATCATCAGTCGAAGCACAACGACGTCGAGCTGGCGAAATCGAACATCCTGCTGATCGGGCCCACAGGCTCGGGCAAGACGCTGTTGGCGCAGACGCTGGCGCGCATCCTCGACGTGCCCTTCACCATGGCCGATGCGACGACGCTGACCGAAGCCGGCTATGTCGGCGAGGACGTCGAGAACATCATTTTGAAGCTGTTGCAGTCTGCGGACTACAACGTCGAGCGGGCGCAGCGCGGCATCGTCTATATCGACGAGATCGACAAGATCTCGCGCAAGTCCGACAATCCTTCGATCACCCGCGACGTATCGGGCGAGGGCGTGCAGCAGGCGCTCCTCAAGATCATGGAAGGCACCGTCGCCAGCGTGCCGCCGCAGGGCGGCCGCAAGCATCCGCAGCAGGAATTCCTCCAGGTCGACACCACCAATATCCTCTTCGTCTGTGGCGGCGCATTCGCCGGTCTCGAGAAGATCATCTCGGCGCGCGGCCGTTCCACCTCCATCGGCTTTGCCGCCAGGGTCGCGGCGCCGGAGGATCGCAAGCAGGGCGAAATCTTCCGCGAAGTCGAACCCGAGGATTTGTTGAAATACGGCCTCATCCCGGAATTCGTCGGCCGGCTGCCCGTGGTGGCGACGCTGGAGGATCTCGACGAGCCTTCGCTCAAGCGCATCCTCACCGAGCCGAAGAACGCCCTGGTCAAGCAGTACCAGCGCATGTTCGAGATGGAGACGGTGGATTTGACGCTGGCCGACGAGGCGCTTTCCGCGATCGCCCGCAAGGCGATCGACCGCAAGACCGGCGCGCGCGGCCTGCGCTCGATCATGGAGAGCATCCTGCTCGACACCATGTTCGACCTGCCGAGCCTGGAAGGCGTCGAAGAAGTGGTGATCTCGCGCGAGGTCGTCGAGGGCAGCGCCCGGCCACTCTATATCTATGCCGACCGGTCGGACCGCACCAGCGATGCCGGTGGGGCGAGCGCCTGAGATCGCGCTCACCCGGCGTGCCCGATTCGCCGCGCCGATGGTTGCAGCGTCCCGCGGACATCGCGTTTTGGCTTGAAAAGCCGCCTTTCTTGACACGCCCGCGTCGCGACGCCACCTATAGTGCGCGGTCGAAAATAGCCTACAAAAGATCGCAGGGACTACTCCGGGCGGGACTTTCTCGTCACTATCCCTCCCGGACAATCGGCAGTCCGTCGTGACAGCGCATCCTGCGGGTCGTGACGGAGGTGCACAACAATAAGGAAATGGGGCCATGACAAGTGCCGCCAAACCGAAGCCGCTCCTGACGGCCGGCGAAAGCCGCGCCTATCCGGTGCTGCCACTGCGGGACATCGTTGTTTTCCCACACATGATCGTGCCGCTGTTCGTCGGCCGCGAGAAGTCGATCAAGGCGCTCGAAGAGGTGATGCGCTCCGACACGTTCATTCTGCTGGCGACGCAAAAGAACGCTTCCGACGACGATCCGGCGACGGATTCGATTTTCACCGTCGGCACGCTCGCCAGCGTGCTGCAATTGCTCAAGCTGCCCGACGGCACCGTGAAGGTGCTGGTCGAGGGCGCCGCGCGCGCACGCGTGACGAAATACACCAACCGCGAGGAGTATTACGAAGCCGAAGCGGTGGTGATCGCCGATTCCTCGGGCGACCAGGTTGAGGCCGAAGCGCTGGCGCGCTCGGTCATCAACGAGTTCGAAGGCTATGTGAAGCTCAACAAGAAGGTGTCGCCGGAAGTGGTCGGCGTCGTCCAGCAGATCGAGGACTACGCCAAGCTCGCCGATACCGTGGCTTCGCATCTCGCGGTCAAGATTCCCGACAAGCAGACGATCCTGGAAACGCCCAGCGTCACCGAACGGCTGGAGAAGGTGCTCGGCCTGATGGAGAGCGAAATCTCGGTGCTGCAGGTCGAGAAGCGCATCCGCACGCGGGTCAAGCGCCAGATGGAGAAGACCCAGCGCGAGTATTACCTCAACGAGCAGATGAAGGCGATCCAGAAGGAACTCGGCGACGAGGACGGCAAGGACGAGCTCGCCGAGCTTGAAGACAAGATCAAGCGCACCAAGCTGTCGAAGGAAGCGCGCGAGAAGGCGCAGCACGAGATCAAGAAGCTGCGTCAGATGTCGCCGATGTCGGCGGAAGCCACCGTCGTGCGCAACTATCTCGACTGGCTGCTCTCGATCCCGTGGAACAAGAAATCCAAGATCAAGAAGGA
>Ga0181521_10006487_pt1 | contig 12665 bp, 12 predicted proteins | sample PEATcosm2014_Bin_32_FD_119764 | JGI IMG/M metagenome (GOLD analysis project Ga0181521, IMG submission 119764) | Peatland microbial communities from MTU Mesocosm Facility, Houghton, MI, USA - PEATcosm2014_Bin02_60_metaG | ecosystem: Environmental > Terrestrial > Soil > Wetlands > Peat | place...
CTGAGCACTGGAACGACGACCCTCAGCCCTTCATCTGGCACAAGACCGCGCAGGAGATCATCAAGAAGGTGCGTCGGGGTCGGACTTCACTTACCCGAGTCAAATCCGCGACGCGCCACTAGAAGTGAGGCCTATCTTCCGGGGAGCTGTCCGGTAGGGAAGCACCGGCCCAGATCCGATCCCCAAGGCTAGGACTCTGGTGCCATGCCTGTACGAGGCGGGTGCGCCTGCGCCGCCCCCGGCCTGCAGGAATCAGGTCGACGAGCCGGTGTTCTGGTCGCTCCGTCGCCTCCATAGGGTGGCGTTGGTCGCGATCGCAGCGGTGAGCAAGCGACCGGCGAAGTAGGTCCAGAGCAGCAGCGCCAGGGAGATCCCGATTGCTCCGTACAGTGAGGATTTCCTTGACACCTCGTGGGCAACGTAGGTGATCGTGAGCACATGGAGCAGTCCTACGCCAACGCCGACGATGCCAGCTCCGGGCAGCAAGGCCCACCATTCGCACTCCTCATGTGGCAGCCACAGCGACGCCAGGAACCAGGCGGCGGCCGACGTGACGATCGTTAGGACTATGGCCAATAACCGCAGTCCGATCGACTGGGCATCCAACCACGTCGCTAGGTCGCTGACGCCGAAGAGGACGGTGACGAATCCGAAGAGGATCACTGGAGCCCAGAGCGTGGGGTTGCCCGACGGCTTGAGCCCCCAGATCAGCCGGTGGACGATCCAGAGCACCCTGACGAGGGATCGGGCGGTGATTGCCAAAGCGGTACCGCCCAAAATGATGGCCAAGATGCGATCCGCCAGGGACATGGTGCTCGTGCTGGCCACGGCACTGGCCAAGAGACCGCCGATGCCAGCCGAGTGAGCCGCGTCCTTCGGGTTCTGGCCCGCTGCGGTCGACACCAGACCAAGTCCGGTAAGCATGACGAAGGCGTAGGGGACGAGGAACATGAAGAGGCGGAAGGCTACGGCCGCAGCCAGCACCCCTCCTCCGGTCTGGGCATCGCGCTCCACCGCCTGGAACGCGGTGTCGATCGACGCCGAATCAGCGCGACGAGCCTCGATTACGGATCGGGTGCTTTGAGCCCGGAGGCGAAGCCGTTCCCACCGGCTGGGCGTCGAACTGGGGGCACCTGAGTCCCCAGAAGGCTCGCTCAGGGCCGTATCCGCCCGCTCTACCTGGCTGTCCCCTGGGTCGTCGCCGGTCACATCCCATTCTCCACCCCGCCAGCGGTGGAGACCTCCAACTGGTGGATCACAACGGAGCGGTGACGTCAGATGGGTTGTGTGAGAATCCAACCGCAGGGCGTTCGTCGCTCGCTCCTGCCCAGCCGAAAGGACGATCAGGATGGCAATCGACAGTGGCGCAGGCCAGACGATGCCGGTGAATCCGTACGGGGGGACACCGGGCGGCGGAATCCAGTTCCCGCCGTATTACACCCCGACCCCGTCGGTGAAGACCCGGAACAACTACTTCCCGAGCAGCGAGACCATTGGAGCAGACGAGATGCGGATCTCGTTCGTCGGTAGCTGTCCCTTCCCACCCCGACGGGAGCAGGCCGGTACCTGCATCATGGTCGAGCTGGGCAACGGGGACCGCTTCTTCTTCGACTTCGGCCCGGGCTGCGTGAAGAACATTCTGGCCATGGGCGTCCCGATCCAGGAGATCAACGACATCTTCCTCACCCATCTCCACGTCGACCACTATCACGACCTGTCCTACCTCCTCCCGTTCTCGGCATGGGCCGGTCGGTGGAAGCAGCCACTGCGGGTTACAGGACCCTCTGGCCGGACCGAGGACCTCGGCACCAAGGCCATGGTGGCGGGCATGAAGCAGATGCTCAAGTGGCACATCGAGGCCTTCGACTCCTGCCCCATCGGCGACGGCTACGAGGTCGAGGTCAACGAGTTCGACTGGAAGGACGAGAACGGCGTCTGCTACGAGAGAAACGGGGTCACCATCCGCCACTGGCGGCGTTCGCATACGAAGGACGGTGCCTCCGCCTACCGCCTGGACTGGAACGGCCTCTCGTTCGTGTGGACCGGTGACGGGCGTCCAGATGAGCTGACGGCCAAGTACGCCAAGAATGCCGACATCTTCGTCACCGAGTGCCAGCCCGACCTGTCCCGGCTGAACCTCTACAAGTACGGGCTTCCCGAGTTCCTCTACAACTACACGGTCGACATCCACCACACACTCACCTACGCCGCGGGCTATCTCATCAAACAGGTCAATCCACGCTGCGGGATGGTCACCCACCTGGCCTTCGACAACGACACGCTGCACGAGACGACTGCCGACATCCGGGCACACTGGGACGGCCTCTTCCTCTATGGCGCGCCCGACGTGGTGGTGGTAAACGTGACCAAGGACGCCATCTGGCACCGGGAGGCCGCTCTGCCGGGGTTCGCCGGGCAGTCCTTCCCGAACCCGACCATCCTCTTCGGCGACCCCTTGCCGATCGACACGGGCAAGGGCATCGTCCCCCAGCCCAGGCTGCCGCGCGAGCAACAGCAAGAGCAGCTCACCCGTGACCTGGAGATCGACCCGAGGAAGTACTACCCGCCGGACGTGTACCGCGAACCCCTCACCACGCTCCCGGACCCCCAGGAAGTCGATCTTTTGGAAATGGCCAAGGTCATGAACATCGACGTATCTAAGTACCTCAACTAGCGAGCCCGGGAAACGCCACATCATGGAGGTAGTGGACCACGACGGCATTCCCGTGCCGATGACCGTTCTCACCGGGTTCCTCGGGGCCGGGAAGACGACGCTGCTCAATCGCATCCTGACCGGGGACCACGGGCTTCGCGTGGGAGTCCTGGTCAACGACTTCGGCGCCATCAACATCGACGCCGAACTCGTCGTGGGGGTGGAAGGCGGCGCGATCAGCCTGGCTAACGGCTGCGTCTGCTGCGAGCTGCGCGACGACCTTGTTGCATCCGTCTTGACCTTGCTCACTCGCCCCGAGACGGTGGAGTACATCCTGCTTGAAGCAAGTGGCGTCGCCGATCCGGGTGGGATCTTCATGACCTTCAACGATGCAGAGCTTCGCGACCGGATGAGACTCGACGGCGTGACCTGCGTCCTCGACGCCGACCAAGTCTTCGCCTACCCCGAGTACCCGGCCCTTATGGACCTCAAGCTCCGCCAAGTGGGTTTCGCCGACATGGTGATCCTCAACAAGGTGGGTCTTGCCGGTCGAGATCAGGTCACCAAGGTGAAGGGTTGGCTCGACGATCATTTCAACCGCCTTCGTGTTATCGAGACCGACTATTGCGACGTGGCGTACCCGGTCCTGCTGGGGGTGGGGAGGTTCGACCCCGCCAGCGACGGCAATGTGACGTCGGTCGGGAGTCGGGTGGACACCGAGCAGGTCGCTCTGGACGAGGACCATGAGCACGACCACACCCAGGCGTTCGGCACTTGGAGCTTCGAAACGGATCAGCCGATGGACCTGGCGGGATTGGCGGAGAGGCTGCGGAAGGAGCTGCCCGGGACCGTCTACCGGGCCAAAGGCGTTCTATATTCGTCCGACTGCCCAGAGCGCCGCGCGATCTTGCAGGTGGTAGGTCGTCGCGTCGACATCTCTTTGCACGACGAATGGGGTGAGCGGACGCCATGCACCCGCGTCGTCGCTATCGGGACGGCGAGCGGCCTCGACGGGGACCTGCTAGAAGAGTTATTCGTCTCCTGCGTAGCGGCCGCGGCCCATCACGAAGGCGGTGAGCACATGCGAGAGTATCTACAAACGAGATCGACATGAGCCCTGATCCCAAGACCGGCTTGGCGAAGGTCTTTCAGGTCAACCGGCAGGGGATCAACCTGACGCGAGGCCTCTGGGTGGTGGGGATTCTCCTGGTGCCCTTGGTGGTGCTCGGCCTCATCGACCAGGAGAAGTACTGGTTGAGCATCGCCTTCGCCATCCTGTCCGTGGCGTTGATGGACCCTGGTGGGGTCTACCAACACCGGCTGCGAGCGATGGCCGGGGTGGGGCTCATCGGGGTGCCCCTGACCGCCCTGGGCTTCGCCGTCGGGGGTGGCCCGTGGGGCATCGTCGTGCTGGCCGCTGTCGTGGTCACGTTGCTGGCGGGGTTGGCAATGAAGTTCGGCCTCCACGGGATGACCGCCGCGCTCCTGCTCAACTCTTGGTTCCTGATCGCCATCTCGGTACCGGCCAGCGAACATCTGACCCCGGCGCACTCGGGTTGGTGGCAGCAGGCTTTGGCCTGGGCGATCGGCGCCGCTCTTTGGATCGGGCTGACGTCTGTGGTTTGGCTGGTTCGGGGTCGCCAGGCCCAGGGCTCCCACCTCCCTGAGGTCCCCGGCGACATGTCGGTGACTGCCTTGACCCGGTCGGTCATCCTGTTCGCGGTGATCCGGGCCGTGGCCATCGGTATCGCCGTGGCGATTGCATTCGGGCTCTACCTTCCCAATGCCGACTGGATGCCTATTGCCACCCTGGTGGCCATGAAGGCGAGCCTTGACCAGGCCGCCCTGGCGGCAGAACAGCGGATCGTCGGGGCACTCATCGGTGCCCTCGTGGCGACGTTCCTTCTGTTGACGGTCGACAACAAACATGTCCTGGAAGTGGCGATCGCGATCCTGGGTGCATTCGCCGCGACGTTCCGGGCAGCTAACTATGCGATCTACTGCGCCGGGGTGGCAGCCGCCGTCCTCATTGCCGAAGACCTGCCCAATCCCACCAACCTGGGTACGGAAGCTCGGCGCGTCGCATTCACGTTCATCGGACTCGGCATCGGCCTTGTTGTACTCGTTCTGGCTGGTCTGATCCAAAAGCGCTCAGCCCGAGCCACCGCGAATGGATAGGCCGACCAGGCAGGATCTGTGGCGGTGACCGGCGATCACTCGAACCCGAAGCTGATCCAACGGGGAGTCGTGCGCGAAGCCGCACGGGCGAGTGACAGCTACGGCCTGCTCCTCGTCCTCGTTGTCATCGACTACATCATTCTGTCGGTCGGGTGGTCGAGCGGAGTACCCGCGATCCTCAGCACGGCCTTCATCGGCGTGACTGCCGTGCTCGCCTTCCATACCTCGCAGGTGCATGGCCGCCCTCTCGCCGCCGTCCAGATCGCAGCCGTGGTCGCATTCCTGGCCGCGATTGCAGGTACCTTGATCGGAGGCGATCGGGCCAAGGGCACGGTCTTCATCATCTGCGCCCTACTCATCCTCACTACCCCGATCGTGGTGCTATCGAGAATCCTGCGGCACCGCCAGGTGACGATGGAGACCCTCCTCGGCGCGATCAGTGTCTACATCCTGCTCGGGCTCGTGTTCTCCTACTCGGACTACGCCGTCCAGCTCGTCGGAGGCAGCTCGTTCTTCGCGCAGTCAGGCACCCACACTGCCCCGGACTTCGTGTACTACAGCTACATCACGATGACGACCGTTGGGTACGGTGACCTGTCCCCCGCGGAGGGATTCCCACGGACGATGGCGGTATTCGAAGCACTCACGGGGCAGGTATTCCTGGTGGTCCTTGTTGCTCGCCTCGTCTCGATGTACCAGCCTGGTTCGCGGCGTAGTCGGGTCCAGAGGCTCGAAGGGACCCGAGGCGGCGCTGAGTCGGATCAAACTGACTTGTCGTCCTAGACCTTCAGGCTTGGTCGACCTGGGGCCGCGACGACGCTGGATCCATCCGGTACTGCCGGTTACAGGAGCGGGGCGAAATGCCTAAAACCCATATTCGCGCCCGACCGTCGAGTCTGTCGACTTCTCCAGCCTCGTGACGGTGTGGGTGCCGAGAATGTCATCCGCCCGGGCTCAGCTGGACTTTCATCGGAGTGAAGGTTGCGACGAAGCTAGGCCATGGCGCTGTCCTTCCTCTACTTGGCGTTCGTCCGAATCCTCCAGTTGCTACGGCTTTCCCGGCGCGACAAAGACGAACTGGCGGTCGAGGTCGTCATGCTGCGGCACGAGGTGGCGGTACTCCGCCGCCAGGTGGCGCGCCCGGCGCTGCGACCCAGCGACCGGGCTTTGCTCGCCGGGCTGAGCCGGCTCCTCGGCCGGCGGCGACTGGGACGGTTCTTCGTCCAACCCGAGACACTGCTCCGCTGGCATCGGGACCTCGTGCGGCGGCGCTGGACCTATCCCCACCGCACCGGTCGCCCGAGCGTTCCCACGGGTACTGTCGCAATCATCTTGCGGCTGGCCGGAGAGAACCCCACCTGGGGCTATCGGAGGATCCACGGCGAGCTGGTCACGATGGGCATCGGCCTCGCCCCTGCGTGACATGACTTACGCGACCGTGCTATCCTGAACGTTAGCCCAGGTAGGCGGGCCAGAAGTGGACGGGACCATGGTGCAAGCGGCCATCTACACCAGGATTTCCAGCGACAGGGACGACGACCGGCAGGGCGTTGACGCCCAGGAGGAGGACTGTCGCCGGCTGTGCGAGCGGTTGGGTTGGGAGGTGGCCGAGGTCTACTGCGACAACGACATCAGCGCTGCGGACCCCCGCAAACGGCGTGATCGCTATCAACAGATGCTGAGAGACATTGCCGCCCGGAAGGTGGACGCGCTCGCGGTAGCCAAGGCGGACAGACTGCACCGCCGTCCGTCTGAACTTGAAGAGTTCTTCAACACCTGTGACGCGGCCGGACTGACGCAGATGGCATCCGCTGCCGGCGAGCACAACCTGTCCGATCCTGCGCACGTCATGATGCTCCGGAATCTCGGCACGTATGCGGCGTACGAAGTGGCCACGACCAAGGCCCGGATCAAACGCCGGAAGCTGCAGCTCGCCGAAAAGGGCTTGAGCACGGGCGGTCCCCGTCCGTTCGGCTACACGTCGGGGGACGCGGCCAGTAGCGAGCTCCCGCAGATCATCGAGGACGAGGCGGCGCTCATCCGTGAAGCCGCCGAACGCGTGTTGGCGGGCTGGACGCTGTATGGGATAGCGAAGGACTGGTCAGAGCGCGCCATCAAGACATCGAAGGGCAATGCCTGGTCGGTGAGCACTATCCGCGGGATGTTGATTCGTCCGCGTAACGCCGGGCTTCGCGTTCACCAGAAAGAGGTCATCGGGAAGGCGGAGTGGGAACCGATCCTCGACCGTTCGACGTGGGAGCGCGTGGGCAACGTGTTACAGGACTTCTCGCGTCTCAGCCGGCCCAAGTCGAAAAAACGAAGCTACCCGCTGCTCGGCGTCCTCACCTGCTCAGAATGTGGGCGGGCGCTGGCGTCCGTTTCAAAAGGCGGTGGCACCAGTTACTACGGTTGCCGAAAGCCTGCCGGTTGCGGTGCGGTGTTCGTCAAGTGTGCGGTGGTCGAAGGCTACCTGTTGCCGATCTTGCTGGAAATAGCGGACAGCCCAGCGGCACGTCATGTGATAGCGCAGGTTGAGACAGCCGATCAGGACCAAATGCGAATCCTATTAGCAGATAACGCAACGGACGCGGCCACGTTAGAGCGGCTGACCGATGACTACGCGGACAACATCATGGACCGTGAGTCCTTCCGCCGCCAGAGTGCCCGCCTGCGTGCTCGTGTGGCAGACCGACACGAACGGCTAGCCGCCATCCGTGGACAGGGTGTGCTTGGCAAGGTGTCCGGTTCGGTCGTGGAAGCGTGGGCGGACATGAGCAATGACGAACGGCGAGCGGTGGTGCTGGCGTTGGTCTCAAGCGTGACGGTGCGGCGTTACGTGCCACGCAAAGGACGCTTTGGTGGCAGGTTTGACCCGACGCGGTTGGTTATCCATTGGAACTACGACGGACTAGAACGCATCGCAGAGGCGGAAGGCCTCGATCCTGCCGACGATCCCGCGTGGCAAGCGGAGCGGGCCGCCGCCGCCCAGCTAGCCGAGAACCTCGTCGACCGCACCGCCTGACCCGCCCTGTCGCCGGTGTCGGCGGCCACCCAAAGATGATCAGGCGTCGCGGAGTTCTTTGTGCACTATGTGCGGGGGAGCACTCGTATCAGTGATCACCGCCGCTCCCAGCGTCCGGAAGCGAAGGGCGAACACCGAGCCAACCGGCATCGCTCTGTCCTTGATGCAACGCATACAGCCCTCCCTCCTCGTGTCCCCTTCCGGAATCGACGGTTCAAGTGGGCGGTGGGTTCCCATTCGGGGGCAGAGCGAATGGCGCGAATCGCCGTTGGGTTCGGCGCGTCTGGGAAGAGGACAGAGCGGTGATGTTCCTCCGGAGGCTGTTGCATGAATCGGTTCGAGCGCTGCGCGAACGCACGTTCGTCCACCACGTTGCCTCCTACGCCCCTGAACCGGCCCGTCATGACGGAAATGACCTCCAACACTGACCGTTGTTCCGCCGAAAAGGATTCGTGCGACAGCCTGCCCGGGAGCGATACCGGTCGGGCAGGCCGACATGGTCGTCGCAGACGTCGCTAGCGCATATCGGCACGTACAGGTCGGTCTGGGGGCGGCAGAGTTGGGGTGGTTCACTCTAACGACCGAAGCGCAGCAGGAGCTTCTGGTCGTAGTAGTAGTCCAGCCAGTCGAGCAGTTGGCTCCGATCGTGGTGACCGTGACCCCCCGTCGGCACGAAACGCATCGCCAAGCGGGCTGCCGACGCTTCGAATCCCGCGGCTCGGAACGTACCCACCACCTCTTCGATATCCCGCAGTTCGGGTAAGTGCAGCTCCTGCTTGTTGGCAGCGTGCCACTCCACCATCAGCGGGCTGCGTGTGTGGACGCCCATGACCGCGTAGTACACACCGCCTGGGTCAAGAGCACCGAAAATGGCGGCGGCATGAGCGGACAGATCATGAAGCAGGTAGAGCACCTCGTGACTGAATGCGACATCGAAGCCCCCCCATCCCGCCGGCACGGTGCTCGCGGTTTCGAAGTGAAGCTGTCGGTCCCCGACAAGTCTCCGCGCATCCTCGACGGCTCCGGAGGCAGGGTCGTACCCGAACCCCTCCGCAATGTCACGTCTGTCCGCGAGCAGGCGGAGAAAGCCACCTCGGTTGCAACCGGCGTCGAGGACCCGCTTCCCGGCCAGAACGACGTCGATCGTCTCGAGCATCGCCTGCCAGACGAAGCCGTGCTCCTCTTGCATCGCCTCGTCCTCGGCTGCGCCCCGCCAATAGGCAACGTCCACGTCGCTGATGTTAGGCGCAGGCGGTGACGGATTCGGTCTGTGAATACCGGGCGATTCCGGACCAAGGCCAGGTAGCGCATCAGGCACATCTCGGATGGAGCGCAGACCGGCGCCCTACCCCTCTAGCCTTGGGTCCGTGAGCCATTCCCAGCCACCAAAGATCGAGAGTGTGAAGTGGGGCGAGGTCGTCGTCGAGGGCCTTGGGACCTTCAAGGACGTGAAGCTCTGGCCAGGCGGCGGTCGGGAGTGGGATTGGGCTGAGACGAACACTCGGCATGTGCCAGGGATTCAGCCCACCGACATACAAGAACTTCTAGACCATGGTGCTCAGGTCGTGGTTCTCAGCAGAGGGATGGAACTGCGGCTACTCACGTGCCCCGAGACGCTGGACCTTCTTGCCAGCAGGGGCTGCGAGGTGCACGTGGAAGAGACTGAGGCTGCGGTGCTCCTCTACAACCAGTTGTCCTCGTCGCAGCCAGCTGGTTGTCTTATTCACTCGACCTGCTGACCGTAGCCGGGGGTCGTTACCGGGCGGCTCGCCCTTAGGGCGAGGCACGCGAGATCAGGCACATCCCGGTCGGCCGTGAGAGAACCCGGAACTGGCGACTGACGAGTCTCAACGGCCGTCAGGGTGGAGGCGAATCCACCCTGAGATCCACCCGTGGGCTGACGCTGTTCGGACCCCGATGTCAGACACTGGGCCCATGACAACCACCGATTACCTCATGAACGTTGGCCTCATCGCCCTGGTCGTCCTCCAGATCCGGGGGCACAAGGTGACCGGGGCCCGCTTGGTATTCCCGCTGGTCGCTACGGTCTTCGTGGCCGCCCAGTTCCTCCACGCCATCCCGACTGCCGGCAACGACCTGGCGCTGATCGTCGGGTTCGCCTCCGTTGGCGCCGGCCTGGGCGCGGGGGCGGGGTTCCTGACCGCGGTCCGGCGTGACGGGGCGAGCGCTTTCGCCAAGGCCGGCCTGGTCGCGGCGCTCCTGTGGGTGGTCGGAATCGGAGCCCGGATGGGCTTTGCCCTCTGGGTGGGGCACGGCGGGCGGTCGGCCGTCGCCCACTTCAGCGTGCTGCACCACATCACTTCCGGGACGGCTTGGGGTGCCGCGTTCGTCCTGATGGCGATGGCCGAGGTGGCGAGCCGGACCGGCGTCCTGTACCTCAAGACCCGCCGCACGGGTGCCGTGATCGAGCGTGGCGGACTGCTCCGGTCCCCGGCGGCGGCCTGAGCCTCAAAGGCGCACGAACCAGCGGCCGGGTGGGATCATCGTGTCCGTGGGGCTGGCATCCCAACTCCGAGCCCAGCTGGGGACGAGGACAGAGCGCATGCTCAGCGCCGCTCGCCTCGCCGGACTGGCCGCACTCCTGTGGGCCAGTGCCCACCAGAAGCCACCCAGCTGGGTCGGTACTGACCACCCCCTGACGTGGGTGCTGATGGCCGCCGCCGGGATCGGCTGGCTGGGCTGGATGGCCAGCCGCCACTTCCGAGCCTCGGGCAGCACGACGTGGTGTTTCCTCGCTCTTCTGGCCGCGTCGGGGGGCGCTCTCGCCGCATTCGCTCCCATTGCCATCACCTTCATGGCCGTCGCCGGGCTCGGCGCGGCGATCGCCTTCGAGGCACTCCCGGCCCTGGGGGTCGGGGCGATCGGACTGGGCGCGCTGTCGGGAGCCACGGCGGCGGTGGGGGCTCCCGCCGTCCTTATCGCCGAGGGGGCACTCTCCGTTGTCATCGGGCTCGCGATGGGCGCCAGCAGGCGCCAGTACGTGGAGCGGACCTTTCAGGCCGAACAGCTTCTCGCCGAACGGGTCCGGGCTGACGCCGAGCGAGATCGAGCGGCGGCGCTGACCGAGCGCAACCGCATCGGACGTGAGGTCCACGACGTCCTGGCCCACTCCTTGGGGGCATTGTCGGTCCAGCTGGACGCCGCCGATGCGCTCTTGGAAAACGGGGACGACTCGTCGAAGGCGCGTCAGCTTGTCCAACAAGCTCGTCGGCTCGCTGTCCAGGGCCTGGAGGAGACCCGACAGGCCGTGCACGCATTGCGCGACGAGCCCGTGGCCCTCGCCGAGCAACTGGCGTCGCTGGCCGCCCGGGATGGCGCCGAGCTGACCGTGTCGGGAGCGCCCCGTCCACTCGCTGCCGACGCCGGATTGGCGCTCTACCGCGCCGCCCAGGAGGCTGTCACCAACGCCCGGAAGCACGCACCTGGGGCGCCAGTGTCGATCCGTCTCGATTTCGACCCACGGTCGACGACACTGATGGTCACCAACGGCCAGTGCCCTGACCGCAATACCACGGGGGATCTGACGGCGACGGGCGGCGGCTTCGGCTTGCAGGGCATGCGCGAACGTATCGAGCTGCTGGGTGGTCATGTCGTTGCCGGGCCGAGCGCATTTGGTTTCACCGTCCAGGTGGCGGTACCGGCGTGAGAGTCGTCGTGGCCGACGATCAGACAGTCGTCCGGGAAGGCCTGGTCACGCTGTTAGAAACCATGCCCGGCATCGAGGTTGTCGGGGCTGCGGCCGATGGCGACGAAGCGGTCACCCTTGTGGCCGAGGTGGCCCCGGACGTCGTGTTGATGGACCTGAACATGCCTCGGCTCGACGGGTTCGAGGCGACGAGGCGTATCCGGACCGATCACCCCGAGACCCAGGTGGTGGTGCTCACCACCTATGCCGACGACGAGTCCATCGTCGGGGCCCTACGGGCAGGGGCAATCGGATACCTCACCAAGGACGCCGGCCGGGATCACATCGGCCGGGCCCTCGAGGCTGCGGCTTCCGGCCAAGCGGTCCTTGATCCGGCCGTCCAGGCCCGGCTTGTGGACGTGGCCTCCCTGCCGGGAACGGCAGCCGGGAGCGGCCCTTTGCCGGACGGGTTGACCGAGCGAGAGGGAGAGGTCCTTCGGCTGATCGCCGCTGGCGGCTCCAACGCCGAGATCGCGGGACAACTATTTGTAAGTGAAGCCACGGTGAAGACCCATGTGAATCGCATTTTCGCCAAGACAGGCAGCAGGGACCGCTCCCAGGCGGTCGCTTACGCGCATCGTCGCGGTCTCGTCGGTTGATGGTTCCGCCTGACCCGCTTGCCTGTAGCTAACCGAGTCCGGTAATGCTTGCTCCTGCGCTGGGGATCTGAGGGGGTCACAGAGCCGATCCGAGCAGTTTCGCTCGGGGGGCGCCGCGGTTTCCGGGCGGTTGGGCCCGGGCTGGGGTGCGAATGAGCGGCTTATTGTGCAGGTAAGCCATGCTCACTGTGGTGGGCTCGCGTTGCGCATCGGAGCCGAAGAAGACCCACCTCGCTAGATTCAGTTCGGGCACGCAGAGGAGGCACCATGCGGAAGCTGGCCGTAGTCGAGTTCGTCACGCTCGATGGCGTCATGCAGGGCCTGGGCGGACCCGACGAGGACCGCGAGGGCGGGTTCGACCAGGGCGGTTGGAGCGCTCCCTACGGCGACGAGGTGCTGGCTCGGCAGGCCGGGCAGGGGATCGGCCAGACCTCGGCCTACCTCTTCGGCCGCAAGACCTACGTGCACATGGCTGCGCACTGGCCCCACGAACCCGCTGACAACCCC
>Ga0181521_10006490_pt1 | contig 12661 bp, 10 predicted proteins | sample PEATcosm2014_Bin_32_FD_119764 | JGI IMG/M metagenome (GOLD analysis project Ga0181521, IMG submission 119764) | Peatland microbial communities from MTU Mesocosm Facility, Houghton, MI, USA - PEATcosm2014_Bin02_60_metaG | ecosystem: Environmental > Terrestrial > Soil > Wetlands > Peat | place...
CCCAGCGCCGAGCTGCACATCCTCCCCGGTGCCGGGCACCGCTTGCGCGCCGACCCCCGGGCCGTGGCCCTCCTCGTCGGTTGGCTCGAGCGCCAGGGACCCTGAGCCCCGCGCTCAGCGCAATCCGAGGGAGGACTCGGTGCCGATGACGATGCGGGGCGACTGCTCGGGGTCGAGCCAGACGAGGACGGACAACAAGTCGGGCATGGGGAGCGACACACACCCGGCCGTGCCGCCGCCGGTGGTGACGTGGAAGAAGATGGCGCTGCCCATCGGGGGGTCGTGGACCACGGGGTCGGTGTTGTAGTCGATGAGCGCTCCGTAGTCGTAGGCCGGCGTCGTATCCATGGGCTCGGGATTGGCCCCGGCCACGGCCTCGCTCGTCGTGGTCTCGTACTGGTTGTAGTTGGGGCTGGACGGGTCGTCGTCCCAGACGTCGTTCGTCCCGGTGATGGCCAGCCAGGGGAAGCGGACGCCGGGGTTGGCGTCGACGCCGAAGAACGTCCCGAACCCGAAGCTCCCGCTCGGGGTGCGGAGATCGCCCTCACGCTTCTCGCCGGGCGGAGCGAGGCCATCGAGCCCGACATCTCCCTGGTAGGGCCCGAACACCCGCTGCCACACGCCGGCTTGGAGCTGGTACGCGGTCACGGTGGCGACGTCGGTGCCGTAGCCCGACGTGGTGACGGTGACGACCTGGGTCGCGCCCGAGATGCCGGGCAGGGATGCCACCGGGTTTGCCGCGGTGGTCGGTGGGACCGTCGCCGGTGGAGCGCTGGTGGGCGGGACCGTGGTGGGCGGGACCGTGGTGGGCGGGACCGTGGTGGGCGGGACCGTGGTGGGTGGGACCGTGGTGGGTGGGACCGTGGTGGGTGGGACCGTGGTGGGTGTGGTGGTGACGGGTGCGAGGGTGATCGACGTAGTGGCGCTTCGTCGGGCGTCGCCGGCCAGCGCCGACGATCCGCAGGCGCTCACCGTGATCGTGACGAGTACGGTGCACAAGGCCGCCACGACGCCGACGGGCGACGACGCCTTGAGCCGCACGCGAAGTCCTGTGGCCTCAGCCGGTCGTGTCATGTCGACGCACCTTCTCGGTCCCGGTCGTGGCGGAGCCAGTTTTCCACTCCGGGACGGCGAATCGGGGGCGGGTCCTTTTGGCCCAGAACGGTCAGTTGTCACCCGCGATGTCGAGCGCCGAGTCGATGGCTGTGCGTAGACGCGCCGCGTCGCGACGCGGGTCGTCTGACTCGACGAGATAGCGCACGGCCACGAAGCGGCGCCCGCCCGCCGCCACCAGCTCGGGCACCGTCTCGGGTCTGACCCCACCGGTCACGAACACCGGCCGCCCGGCCCGTCGAGTCGCATAGGTCACGTATCCCGGCCCCGTGCCCAGCCTCCCCGGCTTGGTCGGTGTGGGGACGACGGGACCGGCCGAGATGTAGTCCAGGGGCTGGTCGACGCTGGCGTCGGCTTCAGCCGGAGCGTGCGTCGACAGGCCGACGAGCGCGACGGGCCCCAGGATGCGCCGGGCCAGGTGGGGAGAGGGGTCGTCTTGGCCGACGTGGACTCCGTCCATGTCGGCGTCGAGGGCCAGGTCGGGGCGGTCGTTCAAGATGCAGGGCACATCGTGTGCCGCACAAACGGCGCGGGCGAGCCGGGCGCGGGCCACCAGCGGCCGGGCGTCGAGGTGCTTGTCGCGGAGCTGGACGACGTCGACCCCACCGGCGATGCAGGCCTCGAGGAAGGCCTCGAGGTCGGGCCGGTCCGGCGTGCACAGATAGAGCCGGCGGCCGGCGAGGCCGGCTCGCCCGCCGGCCGAGGTCGTCACCGCTTGCCGGCCTTGGCCTTCGTCGGTGGGGCCTTCGCCGGTGCGGCTTTCGACTTGGCTTTCGCCTTCATGTCCTGTTTGAATGCTCGGACCCGATCGAGGGTCGCGGTGTCCACGATGTCGGCCACCGACCGAAAGCTCCCGTCGTCGCCGTACGGCGCGGTGGCGTCCTGCCAGCCGTCGGGGCGCACTCCGAGTTGTTTTCCGAGCAGGGCGGCGAAGATCTTCGCCTTTTGCTCCCCGAACCCGGGCAGCGCCTGTAGGCGGGCCACCAGCTCCTGCCCCGACGCCACGTCACGCCATACCCGGTCGGCTTTGCCCTGGTAGTCCTCGACCAGGACCCGACTCAAGTCGTGGACTCGCCGGGCCATGGAGCCCGGGTAGCGATGCAGGGCCGGTCGCTGGGCGAACAGGGCCGCCAGCTCGTCGGGGTCGGTGGCGGCGACGGTTGGCGCGTCGATCTTCTTGCCGAGGCGTCGTTCGAGCTCGGCCGGGGCCGAGAACGCCACCTCGATCATCACCTGCTGGTCCAGGAGCATGCCGACGACCAGCGCGTAGGGGTTCTTCGAAATGACCTTGTCGGCCTGGGGATTCTGGGCGAGGTGCAGCTCGACGGCCATGCCCGAAAATTAGCCCCCGCTCCGCCTACCCAGCCACTGGCGGGCGGTTAGTTGTAGCTGCGGATCTTGGTCCGGTCGGGGCTCTCGGGGGCGACCCGCGTCAGGGACACCCGATGCCCGTCGACGATGTCGACCCGTTGTACGGCGTCGACATGGCACCGCCCGACCCCGCTCCATTTCGCCTTCGACGACGCCTTGGCTTCTTCGGGGCTCGAGGCCACGACGAAGACGATCTCGTGGTCTTCCCCCATCCGCCCTTCAGCGATGGGGCCGCCGAGGAACGCCGCATAGAGGTCCATCCCGGTCACGATACTTACTCCGGTACCAAACGACCACCACGAAGAGTATCGCCGTCAGCGCGCAGTGGAGTGAGTCAGCGGGCGCTATCGAGCAGTTCCCACCCAAGCGGCCAAACGCCTGCTAAACCGTTGCCGACAAGTTTCGCAAATCGGTGCTCGGTGTGTTCGGGGCATGGAGACGGCGCACGCGGGTCGGAGTCTTTCGACCCTGGTGCCAATCCTTCGCCCAGGTCAAGCTGCCGATGTGCGATGCAGTCGCCCCACGTCGATCGTGGGTGCGGTGGGGAACACTCGACGGGAGGCCAAGTATGAAGCGATCGGGAATCAAGTGGTTCGGGATGTTGTCCTTCGCCTTAGCGCTAGGGATGATCGGAACCGCATGCAGTAGCTCGTCGAGCTCGTCGTCGTCGTCCGCGCCGGCGTCCGCCGTGCCCACCAGCCTCACGGTGACGTCGTTCCACGTAAACTTCTCGGAAATGGCGGCTCTCAAGCCCCTGGTGGCGTCCGGGAAGGGCCTGGTGGGCGTCATCCTGCCGGACACCACCTCGTCGACGCGCTATGTCGACTTCGACGCGCCCTACTTCGCCAAGGCCTTCACGGATGCCGGCTACAGCCCTTCGCAGTACAAGATCGACAACGCCCAGGGGGTGGACGCCACGGAGCTCTCGCTGGCGCAGTCCGACATCTCGCTGGGGGCATCGGTGCTGATCTTCGACCCGCTCGACAGCACGGTCGGTGCCGAGGTCCAGTCGTACGCCTCGTCGCACGGGGTCGTCCTCATCAGCTACGACCGGGCCACCTTCGTCGGCAGCCCGACGTACTACGTGAGCTTCAACAACAACCAGGTTGGCAAGCTCATCGGCCAAGGCTTCGAGTCGTGTGTCGCCTCGTGGGCGGTTGCCAAGCCTGAGGTCTTCGAGCTCGACGGAGGTGAGGACACCGACCCGAACGCCGTCTCCTTCGCCCAGGGCTACAACTCGGTCATCTGGGGGACCACGACGACACCGCTGACGCCACCCTTGACGAACAGCAAGGGCTACAGCCTGGTCGGCGACCAGATCACCCCGGGATGGGTGAACGCCACTGGTGCCACGATCTTCCAGCAGCAGTACACCGCCCACCCGAACATCAACGCCACGGTCGAGGCCAATGACGGCCTGGCCAACGCCGTGATCGGGGACCTCAAGAACGATGGTGTGGGTCCGAAGAAGGTCCCCACCACCGGGCAGGACGCGACGCTGCAGGGCATGGAGAACATCCTCGACGGCTACCAGTGCGGATCGGTCTACAAGCCCATCTACGAAGAGACGCAGGCCGCTGTCTCCCTGGCGACGATTCTCCGTGCGGGCAAGACCCCGCCCTCGTCGCTGGTGAACAGCACCACCACGCCTCCCAAGGGCGTCACCGGGACGACGCAGCCGGCGATCCTCCTCACCCCGGAGTGGGTGAACGCCGCGAACATGAACTCGACCGTGATCAACGACCAGTTCATCTCGGCGTCGACGTTGTGCACGGCCGTTGGCACCAGCGTTTGCACTGCCGCCGGCATCACCCCGTAGGGCGCGTGATCTGATGTGACGCGTCGGACCGCCGTCGCCTTGGGCGGCGGCGGTCCCGCGTCTGGTCTGTCCATGGCGTAGTTTTGTGCCCGACGAAGGTGACGAGATGGCCGAGGCGAACATGGGCGAGCCCCTCCTGCGGGTAGAAGGCATCTACAAGAGCTTCGGCGCGGTTCAGGCACTCGCCGACGTGAACCTCGACCTGCCGTCTGGGGAGGTCACCGCCATCTGCGGTGACAACGGCGCGGGCAAGTCTGTGCTGATCAAGTGCATCGCCGGGATCTACGAGCCCGATCACGGCCGTATGTACTGGGAAGGGCGGCCGGTGCGGATCCGAAATGCCCGCGACGCCTCCGCCCTGGGCATCGAGACCGTCTACCAGGACCTCGCCCTCGCCGACAATCTCGACATCGTCCAGAACATGTTCCTCGGACGCGAGCGGCTCCGTCACCGGCTGCTCGACGAGGACGACATGGAGCGTGCGGCCGCCGAGACCCTCGCCAGCCTGCGGGTGACCACGGTGCAGTCGATCCGCCAGCCGGTCGGGTCGCTGTCGGGGGGCCAGCGACAGTCGGTGGCCGTGGCCAAGGCGGTGATGTGGAATTCCAAGCTGGTGATCATGGACGAACCGACCGCCGCCCTGGGCGTCACCCAGACAACGATGGTGCTCGAACTCGTCCGACGGCTACGGGACCACGGGCTGGCCGTGTTGGTGATCTCCCACAACCTCAACGACGTGTTCGCCGTGGCCGACCGAGTTGCCGTCTTGTACCTGGGGAGGATGGTGGTGCAAGAGCGCACGTCGACATTCGACCGACAGAGCGTGGTCGAGTACATGACCACGGGAGGCTTGGGCCTGGCGGCGGCGGGACCACGCTCAGACGGCGGAGCTTCCTGACATGGCGCCCGCTGGCTCCGATCCCGATGCCACCACAGCGCCTCCGGTACCGACGGTCGAACCACCGATCGATCCGCTCGTCGATCTGACCGCCGCCCCCGAGGGTGGCGCGCCCCTGGTCCCACCTGAGGTACTCGCCCAGACACTGCGCGAGTACGTGCACGCCCAGGTCCTGCGCGTCCGAGGCGGGGAGAGCGGGGTACTCCCGGTCCTGCTCGGGCTGGTCGTGATCGTCGTCGTCTTCCAGGCGATCAGCCCCGATCACGTGTTCCTCTCGGCCGGCAACATCGTGAACCTCTTTCAGCAGAGCGCGGTGTTCATGGTGCTAGCCATGGCCGAGATCTTCGCCCTGCTGCTCGGCGACATCGACCTATCGACCGGTTACGTCGGCGCTGTCGGCGGCGTCATCGCCGTCCAGCTGGTGCAGCCGAGCACGACGAATTGGCCGTGGTGGGCGGCCATCATCGCCGCCCTGGTCGTCTGTGGCCTCATCGGCGCGCTGCAGGGCTCGCTGGTCACTCGCCTCCGGCTTCCCTCCTTCATCGTGACCCTGGCCGGGCTCCTCATCTTCAACGGGGTCCTGCTCATCGTCCTCGCGTTCGGGCCGTTCTCCGGGTACCCCAGCCTGATCGGTCAATCGGTCAACCTGCGTGCGCTCCACGACCTGATGTGGGGCCACGTCAGCCCGGTCGGAGGCTGGATCATCATGGTGGTGATCGTGGGCCTGCTCGGCCTCAACCTCTACTTTCGCGACTCGCGTCGACGGCGAAGCGGGCTGGTCGCGCCGCCGGTCAGCCTGACGTTCATCAAGATCGTGCTCATGGCGGCCGCCGGCATAGCCGTCGTGGCCGTGTGCAACGTCAACCGTGCCCACATCGGCACGCTCGAGGGTGTTCCTTTCGCCATCTTCGTCGTCCTCGCCGTACTCGGCGCATGGACGCTCCTGTTGCAGCGCACTCGTTACGGGCGCTACATCTACGCCATGGGCGGCAACGCGGAGGCGGCGCGTCGAGCGGGCATCAACGTGATCAGCGTCCGCACATGGGCCTTCGTCCTGTGCTCGATGACCGCCGGGATCGCCGGATTGCTGTACGCCTCATATCTGGGCGGCATGTCCAACAACGTCAACGGTGGCCAGCTCGTCCTGTACGCGGTGGCCGCGGCCGTCATCGGGGGCACGTCGTTGTTCGGAGGCAGGGGAAAGATGGCCCACGGCGTGCTCGGCGGCCTCGTGATCGGCGCCATCTACAACGGCATGTACCTGCTTGGGCTGGCGGTGCAGTGGGAGTACATCGTGACCGGTCTCGTGCTCATCGGGGCGGTGACCATCGACGCCGTGTCGAGGAGGAGCGCCACTTCGGGCGGCATCGCCCGCTAGCGGGGGTGGTGCGAGCCGGCTCGTGTCCGGCCGGGCCTTGGCCCGATGACGGCCGAGACCGGTCCCGCTACGGGGTCCATGGGTCGGCCGACCCCGGATCGATGCCGTAGCGGGCGATGGCCTCGGCCACTTCGTGGGCCTCCGCCTCGCCGCTGCGGGCCAGGGCGGCGAGGACGGCCACCACCACATGGGCCGCATCGACCTCGAAGAACCGGCGCAGGGCGCGGCGGGTGTCGGAGCGCCCGAACCCGTCGGTGCCGAGTGACGTGAAGGGGCGTGGTACCCATCTGGCCACCTGGTCGGGCACGGCTCGCAGGTAGTCGCTCACGGCCACCACCGGCCCGCCGTGGCTCGACAGGGCATCGGCGAGGAAGGACGTGCGCGGTGGCTCGCCCGGGTGGAGACGGTTCCAGCGTTCCACCGACAGGCAGTCGTTTCGCAGCTCCGAGTACGAGGTCACCGACCAGGCGTCCGCGGCCACGCCCCAGTCCGCGGCCAGTGTGTCCCGTGCCTCCATGGCCGCCTGCCACATCGGACCCGAGAACAGCAACGTCGCCCGACGTGACCGGCCGTCGCGCACCTGGCTCGGCGCCAGGTCGGCGGGGTCGGCGAAGCGGTGCATGCCGCGCAGGATGTCGGCACGCACCTGGTCGAAGGCGACGCCGTCGGTGCCGGGCATGGCCGGCATGACGTAGTTCTCGTTGTAGAGGGTGAGGTACCAGAACTCGTCCTTGGGTTCGGGGCCGGTGATGCTCGATACGGCGTCCTCGACGATCACGGCCAGCTCATAGGCGAAGGCCGGGTCGTAGATGCGCGCCGCGGGGTTGACCGACGCCAGCAGTGGTGAGTGCCCGTCGTCGTGCTGGAGGCCCTCGCCCTGCAAGGTCGTGCGCCCGGCCGTGCATCCGGCCAGGATGCCGCGCCCGCGAACGTCGCCGAGGAGCCAGGCCAGGTCACCGACGCGTTGGAATCCGAACATCGAATAGAAGAGGTAGATGGGGATCATGGGGCGGCCCCACGTGGCATAGGACGTGGCCAGCGCGATGAACGCCGCCATGGCCCCGGCTTCGGTGATGCCCTCTTGGAGGATCTGGCCCTGCTTGCTCTCGGCGTAACGCAGGATCAGGTCCGAGTCGACCGGCGTGTAGCGCTGGCCGTCCGGGGCGTAGATCTTGGTCTCGGCGATGAGCGGCTCGAGCCCGAAGGTGCGGGCCTCGTCGGGGACGATGGGGGCGACGTAGCGCCCGACCGACGGGTCGCGCACCAGGCCCCGCAAGAGCCGGGCGAAGGCCATGGTGGTGGACACCGCCTGGCCACCCGAGCCCCCGAGTAGGACCTCGTAGACCGAGGGGTCCGGGGGGTCCGCCGGTCGGGGGCGTACCACTCGGGACGGCACCGGCCCCGCCAAGACCTTGCTGCGGGCCCACAGGTACTCGACGGCGGCCGAGTCCTCAGGTGGCCGGTAATACGGGGGGAGCTCGGCGTCGAGCGCCTCCTCGGGGATCTCCTCTTGCAGGTACAGCCGGTCGCGCAAGGCCAGGAGCTGCGCCTTGGACATCTTCTTGATCTGGTGGGTCGAATTGCGGGCCTCGATCTCCGGGCCGAGCGTCCACCCCTTGATGGTCTTGGCCAAGATGGCGGTGGGGGCGCCCGTTTGCTCGGTGGCCAGCTTGTAGGCGGCGTAGAGCTTCCGGTAGTCGTGGCCGCCGCGGGGCAGGGCCTGGAGGTCCTCGTCGGAGAGGTGCTCGACCAGGCGCCGCAGTCTCGGGTCGGGCCCGAAGAAGTGTTCGCGGATGTACGCGCCCGACTCGGTGGCGTACTTCTGGAACTCGCCGTCGGGCGTCGTGTTCATCTTGTCGAGGAGTACGCCGTCGATGTCGCGAGCCAAGAGCTCGTCCCACTTCGATCCCCAGATGACCTTGATGACGTTCCAGCCCGCGCCACGGAAGGTGGCCTCGGCCTCCTGGATGACCTTGCCGTTGCCGCGCACGGGTCCGTCGAGGCGCTGGAGGTTGCAGTTCACGACGAAGATGAGGTTGTCGAGGTGCTCACGCCCGGCCACGCCGAGGGCACCGGTGGATTCGACCTCGTCGAATTCGCCGTCCCCCACAAAGCACCACACCCGACTGGCGCTCGTGTCCGCCAGTTCACGATGGAGCAGGTAGCGGTTGACGTGCGCTTGGTAGATCGCGCACAGCGGGCCGAGGCCCATGGAGACGGTGGGGTACTCCCAGAAGTCGGGGAGGAGCCTCGGGTGGGGGTAGCTCGGCAGACCGAGCCCACCGTCGCCCACCTCCTGGCGGAAGCTGTCGAGGTGCGCTTCGCCGAAGCGGCCTTCGACGAAGGCCCGGGCGTAGATGCCCGGCGAAGCGTGGCCCTGGATGAAGACTTGGTCGCCGAAGCCGCCGTCGGACTTGCCCCGGAAGAAGTGGTTGAACCCCACTTCGTACAGGGCGGCCGAGCTGGCATAGGTGGCCAGGTGGCCGCCGATGCCCTCGTGGCGGGCGTTGGCCCGGGTCACCATCACGGCCGCGTTCCACCGGATCGAGGCACGGATCCGTCGCTCGAGGTACTCGTCGCCGGGGAACCAGGGCTCCTGGTCCCGAGGGATGGTGTTCACGTACGGGGTCGAGACGGCGGCCGGGAATTCCACCTGCTTGGTGCGGGCGCGCTCGAGGAGCTTCATCAGCAGGTACCGCGCCCGGGGACGGCCGTAGGTGTCGACGACGGCATCGAAGGAGTCGAGCCACTCCGTCGTTTCCTGGGGGTCGATGTCGGGAAGCTGATGGGACATCCCGTCGAAGAGCATCGAGAGCCATGCTACGGGCAAGCCCCACCTACCTCGCGGCTTCACCGGACCCGGTGCGTCCCGCACCTCGCCGGTCTCACCCCGGCCTCGCCGGTCTCACCCCGGCCTCGCCACGGCCCGGGGGATACCTGACACACCGTCAGGTATCATCCCGATCGACACCGCCTGCCGCCCCCGAAGGAGTGACCATGGCCTCGGGCCCACCACTTTCCGGTCTGCGCATCCTCGAGTGCTCGGCGCTCGGGCCTGCGGCCATCACCACGCCGTTGGTGGACCTCGGTGCCGAGGTGATCAAGGTCGAGCCGCCGGCCGGCGACTACATCCGCGAGATGACGTGGCCGATCGTCGAGGGCGTCTCGCTCATGCACCTCCACGTCAACCGGGGCAAGCGCAGCCTCGTGCTCGACCTGCGCTCCGAGGCCGGCGTCGAGGCGTTCCGGGAGCTGGCCGTGTCGGCCGACGCCGTCGTCGAGGCCATGCGTCCCGGTGGACTCGAGCGGCGGGGGGTGGGTTATCCCCAGTTGCGCGAAATCAACCCGCGGATCGTGTTCTGCACCATCTCGGGGTACGGGGCCACCGGGCCCTATCGCGACTTCCCGAGCCACGGGGTGGCCTATGACGTCTGGGCCGGGGTGGTCCAGCCTCAGCGCGACGCCGAGGGGCTGTGGTTCTTGCCCGAGCACGCGTCGATCGGCATCCACGCCGGCCCGCTCTACGGGGCGCTCGGGATCCTGGCTGCCATCGTGCGCGCCCGGGCCAGCGGCGAGGGGTCGTGCCTGGAGATCGCCCAGTCCGACGCCGCCGCGGCCATGGACTGGCTGCGCAGCGAGACCTGGCGTGCCTACGAGCGCCCCGAGAGCGAGGTGACCGGCAACAAAGCCGACAACTACGAGCGACGCGCCCCGGGAACAGGGGGGATGACCGACGGCGTGCGCTACCAGGTCTACGAGACCTCCGACGCCAAGCACGTGTTGTTCATGGCCTCGGAGCAGGCGTTCTGGCGCAACTTCTGCGAAGGGGTGGGGCGCATGGATCTCTTCGAGCGCTGGCCGGGCTCCAAGTATGCCGACCATGCCCGGGGCAACCGCACCCTCCAGCGCGAGCTGCAGTCCGTGTTCTCGACCCGCACGGCGGCCGAATGGATCGAGTTCGGGGGCAGGGCCAACACGCCGATCTGTCCGGTGAACACCCCCAAGACGCTCGTCGACGACCCCCAGTTCGCGGCCCGCTTCACCTGGATGCCCCAGGAGCGCCTGGGTGCCGACCAGCTGGCGACGCCCATCAAGTTCATCGGCGAGACACTGCCGGAGCCGGCCAGGGCGCCCACCGTGGGCCAACACACCGAGGACGTGTTGCGCGACGTCCTCGGTTGGGACGGGGACCGGATCGCCCGGGCGCGCGCGTCCGGTGCCTTCGGAGGGTCGGAGCCCGGGAAGTAGCCGACCGCCGGCGCGTCGCCCCGCCGTGGATGGGGCGACCACGGTCAGCGGACTAACCTGCTCGTCCTGTGTCCGAGATCGTCGTGGCCAGTTACAACGTCCACGGCGGCGTCGACGGCTGGGGAAGGCCCTACGACGTGGAGGCGGTCTGCCGGCGTATCGACGCCGACGTCCTGGTCCTCCAAGAGTCATGGCGCCCGGACCACGGCGTCGGGTTGGCCGAGGGCGTCGGGGAGGCGCTGGGCTACGCGGTGACGTCGTTCGCGTTGAGCCGGTGCCGGATGTTCTCGCCGGCGTCCTCCGCTGGCGCGCACCGGTCATGGGGCCCGAGGCCCTGGGGAGGGACCGGGCGTGAGCGCGGGATGGACCTTCGCCGATGGGATGGGTCTTCGGAGCGTCGGTCGCGCCGGACCGTGGCCACGGCGGAGCCGGTTCGGCGCGACGGCAGCTGGGACCTGGCGGTGCTCACCCGCCTGGAATCGCCGCACACCGAGGTCTGGGATCTCGGTGTGCTGCGCCGGGACGTGGGGCGCCGTGGCGCCATCGCCGTCGACGTCGTGGTGCCCGGCCGCGACCGGACGGTCACCATCGTCGGCACGCACATGTCGCATCTGAGTCACGGCTCGCCCACCCAGTTCCGCCGTCTGAGGCGCCGGCTCCCCACCGATCCCGGTGACGTGGTGTTGACCGGCGACATGAACCTGTGGGGCCCGCCCCTGTCGGTGATCTTCCCCGGTTACCGTCGCGCCGTGCGCGGGCGGACATGGCCGGCGTGGCGGCCACTCGTGCAGAGCGGCCACGTGCTCGTCTCGAAGCATCTCGCCGCCCGTGCCGTGGGTGAGGTCCTGCCCTTGGCCGGGTCCGACCACCTGCCTGTGCGTGCCCGAATCGAGCTGTAGGCGGCCCGCTCCGCCCAGGACGTTCTCGGTCGGGACGCTTCAGGTCAGGACGCTGGGGTTGTTGTTCTGGTTCAGACCACCGATGTCCACCGACGAGTAGGCGACAGCGCCGGCCGGGGCCTGGACGACGACGGACTCCCCCCACTGGCTGAAGGTGGTGTGGAACGTCGTGGCCTGGCCGCTCACGACACCGGAGCCCGTGAACGAAACGGGCAGCGGCGAGCCCTTGGCTCGGACAAAGAGGTGGGCCGTCCCGCGCGTCGGTATCTGGTCGACGGGGGTGAGCGTGCCCCGGATCGGGGTGACGCTTGTCCCGTCGACGGTGGTCGGCGCGAGCTGTGCTCGCGCCGAGATGGTCACGCTGTCGCTCAAGGCGGCGGCCGTCGTGACTGCGGCATAGATCGCCTGGTAGGGGGCGTCCGACGGTTGCAGGGAGATCCACTGATCGGCGTGCTGCTGGGCCACGACCGGGTCGAGTCCGAGCTGGTCTTGCATGCTGGCGGCGTTGCCTTGGAAATAGGCGGCCGTGCCGATCACGAGCACGGTGAAGTCCTCGGTGCCGCCGATGGTGATCACCTGGTGGCCGCTGTCGGGGGCGGCGTCACCGATGGTGGTCTGGGTGATCCCTTGCGAGGTCGACACGGACACGTAGTGGAACGTCCGGGCCCCGTTTGCCGCCACCAGCGACGCTCGCACCAGGCGCGAGGCCGCGGCCGGCCCACCGACGACACCCGTCGACGACGTCGACGACGTCGACGAGCCACCCGAGGCGACGATGCCCACCCCGACCGCCACGGCGGCCAGCACCACCACGCCGGCAACGGCGATCAGCACCCGCCCCCGGCGTCGCGAGCCCGGTGGCTCTGGTCCGGCGGAACGTGGACCGGCAGCCGAGACCCACGTGTCGAGCGTGGCGCCGTGCGCGGCCGGCCCGA
>Ga0181521_10006491_pt1 | contig 12660 bp, 14 predicted proteins | sample PEATcosm2014_Bin_32_FD_119764 | JGI IMG/M metagenome (GOLD analysis project Ga0181521, IMG submission 119764) | Peatland microbial communities from MTU Mesocosm Facility, Houghton, MI, USA - PEATcosm2014_Bin02_60_metaG | ecosystem: Environmental > Terrestrial > Soil > Wetlands > Peat | place...
ATGACGACCAGCATCTCGATCAAAGTGAAGACTGGCCTTCCATCGGCCCGGCATCGCTCCATGTGTTTGGCCTCCAGGCGGTGTTCTACAATCCGCGGTAGGCGATTTCCAGCGCCAGGATCGAATACGAGGTGACCAGCACCGGGTCGCGCTCCATCCAGCGCTCGTTTTCATTCCTCCAGGAGCCATCGGTTTTTTGCAGCTTCATCAGTTTCGAGACCAGTTGCCTGCGCCAATCCACCGATTTGCCGTCCTTGAGCGGCAATTCGTTCACGCCATAAACTGACAGCGCCTTGCTCATCATCTGTAGATAATAATAATAACCCGACGGACCCATGCCGGGATTCTCGTCCAGCGTGTAATTGCCGCGCAGCCAGTCGAACGCCGCTGTCACCCGCGGATCATCGCGCTTGAGATCGGCGTAAATGTAACTCAGGAAACCAGCATACGTGATGGTGCCATAGGACCGAAAGGCCACGCGCCCGTCGGCGTTGGTTTGGGTGCCGGCGGAGCTGCGACCAGGAAAATAAATAAAGCCGCCCTTGTTGGTCGGGTCGTCCGAGGCCCATGGCTCCTTGTTGACCGAGGGCAGATTCTGGCAGCGCTCGATGAATTTGATAGCCGCGTCCCAATTCAAGTCCTTGGCCCCGGCGAGCGGCTTGTCCTTCGCAAGGTCCTTGCTGTAATAGAGCGCCTCCAGTGCCGTATAAGTGTTGTTCATGTCCGTGTGCGGCCCGTTGGCGCTGCTACCGTAGCCGACGCCACCGTCGAAGGGCGAGCCGGTGTTCTCCTTGCCGGCGGCCTGCTGGCCAATAATCCACTGCCGCGCGCGCAGCGCCACCGCGTCATACTCCGGCTTCTGCGCGGCCACCAGCGCCATAAGGCAGATGGAGGTGTTGTAATTTTCATCCTCCTGCTGATAGATGCCGCCGTCAGGCTTGACGCTGGCGAGGATGAATTTGTAACCGCGCGCCACCGTTTCCGGCGCGCGCTCCGCAGCATGCTGGGAAGGATTGCCCATGAAGGCGCTCAACGCCAGGGCCGTCAAGGCCGGATGCTCCGGGGTGGACCACCAGCCATTGCTGTTTTGGTTGGTCTGTAACCAGAGCAGCCCGTGGTCAATGGCGAGCTGGACTTCGTTGCGGAAGGAAATGTCCGGCTGAGACAATATGGTCGCGGGCTGGGCCGCGGCGCGAAGGGCGGCTGCGGGCAGAAGGGCGGTTAGAATCACCAGGAGCGGGATTCCTTTGACTGACAAAATGCGGTGTTTCATAGGCTTTTCGTTTAATGCAATTCAGTGCCGGCAAGCCGGCGCGCGCCACGCTGCGGAATTTGGTTTGATGCCGGCTCAGGGCGGGGTTTGCGCCGTCTTCAACACCGCCATCATCGCCATCCTCGCTTTGGAAGCGTCGTCAGCTTCCCCATGCACGCACCCGGCAAACACACGGCCTCCTACCACGAAAAAGACCACCTCCGCGTTGCCCGGATCGCCATCATCGGCCTCGTTGCCCGATCCGGTGACATGCTTGGCGGGCGCACCCGCGATAACCATGTCCATGACGGCGTTGGTTTTGAACTTGAGGAACTCGCTCTTAATGATGTCCGCCGCGCGCGGCAGTGCGTCGTTTGCGGTTTTGGCATTGGGCACGACCCAGACGTAAAGGGTGAGATTGGTGGTCTGGATTCTGACGAATCCATTGGTCGAAATGACCTTGGCCGCCGCCGGAGCCTTGAGAACCAGCGCCGGCTTGGCGTCCACGGACAGCGTGACGGATGTCTCTTGGGCAGAAGCCAGGGTGGACAAGGACATGATGACAAGAGAGGCTAAGATGTGCCTCCCATTCAAGGGCCGGCGGTTATTTGAGTCGTTATTTGTTTTCATAATTAATGGCTTTGATTTCCTGCGTAAATCCTATGTAAGAGCAAATCGTCTGGCAAGACAGGTGGTGGCCCGCGAGCCTTACTGTGCGCGCAATGATGTGGGCGCGTAATGCTCCTTCTTGGCGCCGGTTCCGAAGTCTATGCCGAACACCAAATAAGCCTCTATCTTGGGCGAATCATGTGTGCAGCCGATAAGCGGCGCAAGATCAAGATGCGACCATGAGGTGGGACGCCATTGCACACTCGGACCGATCAGGAATTCGTTCTGCTCTGGGGTCCCTTTCGCCTTTTCGTGGTAATACTCCATTTCAACGCCGACGCCCAGTTTGTGGTCCAGAAGCGTGTAACTGAACCCCTGGCTGGCGGCCAGCTCCGTGTTTTCGATGCCGCTGAGACCCTGCTCGCAGGCCAGATTCAACCCCCAATGCCAGCGTGGCGCAAGGTCCGTGCCGAGCAACAGTTTGCCTTCGAGCGTATTGGCGTCGTGGTCGTGCTCCGCGTATTCAAGATAGAGGGTTGGGTTTAGTGGAATTTTCCCCCAATCGGCCAGCGCGTAGCGCAGTTCCGCCGAGTATTCGTCCTGCTCCGTGCGCCGGTCCTGATCAATGTCCCAGGTCTCGTAGAGGTCAAGCTGGAAACGATGTGGCAGGCCGACCTCCACTTCCTCTTGAAACCGTGTCCCCGCCGTGCCGTCGCGGAAAGTCTGAAGCCGCGCCCACTGCTCCACGCCGACGTTCCATGGCATCTGTTGCAAATAGACGCGCGTGCCGGGGAACCGCCGGTCTGTGGTCCACTCCGGCTGTTGGTACGGGCCAACGCCCTCGTCTTCGACCATCCTTGGAGTTGTATTTGACACTACAACATCCGGCAACACCGTAATCCCGTTTGTTTCCTGGGCGCGCGCTATGGAGTTCGCGAATCCAATCAAAAGGACCCCAAAAATCGGCAGCAACGAGCAGGCGACGGTATTTTTCATTGCTCACGCATTAAGCACCATGTATGCCAGGGGCGTAGCAAAAGTCGCAAGCAGCTTGGCATAAGCATATTACAGCAAGCAGAACCCGTGAGGTGGGAGGTTCATCGGAATAAACCTTGCTCTTCTGTGCCGCAGCCGCGTATAAAATCCATCCATGAGCAAAAGCCTTTGGTTTCGTGTCGTCGTCGCATTCGTGCTCTTTCTCTCCGTTGGAACCATCGGGCTGGTTTTCGTTCTGGATGCCGCTTTTGAGCGGGTGTCGCTGGGGCAATTCCAGGCGCTGAGTGAAGCAAACGCTGATTTTATCCGTACGATGCACCTTCCGCCATCCGACCGCCTCGCGGGATACCTGAGCCGGATGCTGGGTGCGGAGGTCCAATTCCACCGCCTCTCTTCGCCGGACAATGAGCACGAAGCCGTGACCGTCCCCATTGAAAATGGGGTCGAGATGACGTTGATCCGGCAACGGCCCTCGCTACGGGAGTCGTTGATGAGGCCGGTGAGCCTGGGAGCGTTGGCGGCGTTTTGGGCACTGTGGTTCGCGCTGGCCTGGGCGGTGTTGCGGCCTTATCTCAAAGCGCAGCGGTTGGCCTTTCTCGGTCAGATGGCGACGGGGCTTGCTCATCAAATCCGAAACCCAGTTGCCGCCATTCGATTGCACGGCCAACTTCTTCAAAAAACCGAGGCGGCAGCCGCTTCGCTGATTATCGAAGAAGCGGCCACGATCGAGAGCCTGGTCAACCAATGGCTGTTTCTGGCGCGGCCCGAGCCACCGCGCAAGACCGACGTCGCTCTCCCGGACCTCATTGAACGAACGGTGCGCGTTTTGGCGCCCGCCGCCGAACACGCCGGTATTCGCGTGGTGGTGGATGCCGCCTGTGGACGAAGCGTTCTTGCCGACGCCAGCCGGCTCGGCCAAGCGTTCCAAAACATCCTGCTCAATGCCATTCAGGCGATGCCAGCCGGCGGCACGGCCACGATTACCGCGTGCGACCAAACAATCACTTTTGCCGATACAGGACCCGGTTTTTCCGCGGTGGCACTCAGGCGCTGGGCGGAGATGTTGTTTTCGGAAAAGGAAGGCGGCATGGGCGTCGGCCTTTGTGTGGCGAAGGAAATCATCCGCGCCCACGGCGGGCGTCTTTCCGTGGCCAACCACCCCGGCGGCGGCGCCGTCGTGCGCATTGATTTATGACAATTCCGCGCATCCTAATCATCGAGGACGAAGTGGCACTGGCCAAGGCGCTGGCCGTGGTTTGCGAGAGGCGCGGCTTGTCGTCCGTTCTGTGCGCCTCCGGCCAGCGCGGCCTGCGGGAATTGTCGGGTGGCGATTTCGCACTGGTCATTCTTGATATTGGCCTGCCGGACATGAGCGGCTTGCGGGTGCTGGAATTCGTCAACCAATCCGCCCGCCGCCCGCCGGTGCTCATCATCACGGCGCATGGGACCCTTGATAACGCGGTCGCCGCCCGGCAACTCGGGGCGGCGGCCTATCTGGTCAAGCCTTTGGACCTCGCCCAACTCGATCAAACCTTGCATCAACTTTTGGCCATTGACATGGGCGGAGGCGCCGGCTCCTCTGTGTCCGACTCCACCGCGCGCCCTTCCGATCACACCGCCACGCTTCTTGGGGGTGCCGCGCCAATCATGCAACGGGTTTTTGCCTCTATTGCGCACGCCACCGCCACGGATGCTCCTGCACTCATCACCGGCCCCACCGGAACAGGCAAGACACTCGTCGCACGGGTGATCCACGACAACAGTGCGCGGCGCAAGGAACCGTTCGTCACGCTGGTGTGCGGCGCGCTTCCCGAGCAACTGCTGGAAAGTGAACTTTTCGGTCACGAGAAGAACGCCTTCACCGGTGCGGCCGCGATGCGACCCGGGCACCTTGAACGCGCTGCGGGCGGCACGCTCTTTCTGGATGAAATCGGCGATATTCCATCCGCTGTCCAAGCCAAGCTCCTCCGCTTCGTCGAGGAAAAAACATTCACCCGCCTGGGCGGGCGTGTCGACCTCCATGTGGACCTCCGGCTCATCACCGCCACACACCGCCAACTGCGCGCGGAAGTCAAGGCGGGCCGCTTTCGTGAAGATCTGTACTATCGCCTCAACGTCCTTGAGATCGAATTGCCGCCGCTGGCCGAGCGCAAGGAAGACATTCCGACATTGAGCGCCTTCCTGCTGGCCAGGCTTTCTCCGGGCCGCGAACTTTCACTGGGTCCGGATGCCGCCCGTACGCTGTCGGACTACAACTGGCCGGGAAACGTGCGCGAGCTCCGCAATGCCCTGGAATACGCCGCCACAGTCTGTTCGGGCAAAACGATTCGCCCGCACCATCTGCCGTCCGCGATCTTCCGTCCGCTCGATGCCGCCGGGACGCCGGAAGCGGGCATGGATCGCGCGTTGCAGCAGTGGGTGGCCGCGCGCCTTGCCGCCGGCGCAACCTACAAGCAGATTTACTCGGGAATGGAGTCAACAATCTTGAAGCATTTGCTTCACCACTTTGACCACAAACCGACCATTCTCGCCCGCGTCCTCAAAATGAACCGCGCCACCCTCCTCAAAAAGCGCCGCGATCTTGGTCTTGACATTTGAGGAGGCGGCCCTTCCCCGAATGTTTGGAGAATTCTTCAAGCCCGACCCATCGGGGACGAGCCAAGAATCACCGCATTCCCATCCCCCTTCTGCCGGATGAACTTCCGGGAACCGACACCACACGGGCGGTTACGCTTACCCATCCCGGGTGACGCCCGGCACCCAACCGTCATTTCAAGATGTTTACCATCCCGTCGAACCCTTGCAAGTGCGGGTCGGCCTGATTGCGCGATTTTAGTTAATGGATCGAAGGAACGGAAATAATCGGGCGCTGACCGGCGGGACCGCGCCACTCGCGCCATTCGGCCATGATCTGACGCGCTGCTTCGGTGCTGACGGCGTGCCATGAGGCTTCGCCGGGGCGCTTGACCAGCGTGTTGTCTTGAAAGTCGGGGCTGTTCTGCGGGGGAATTTTCTCGCCGAATGGGCGTTTGGCGGCGTGGGCCGCCTGCGCCCGCTCCAGCAGCTCCTTGAATGCGGGACCGTATTTCTCCAGGTAAGCAATCCTCAGTGTGCTTGCTTCGTTCCCCATCCCTTGGAAGCCGATCACAACGGCCCTCACCCGATTGTCGTTGTCGCCGTCCGGCGGAATCAGGTCGCGCGGCGCAGGATAGAGCCGCTTCGCGTTTTGATCGTAAAACCAGACCCTGGCTCCGGCCTCGCCGTCGCTGCGAAAATGCCTGACTTTGCCAGCGACGAAGACAACCGCCAGAGCGGTCAGCACAGCAACGCCCCCCGTGATGAGGAAGGTTTTGAGTCGTTGCGTCATGGCTGCTGCGTCTGGTGGTACAATAGATTGACCGACCACCAGCACTCCTGATTATCGCAACGAATTTCGTTGGCGTTGAGCAATTGCACATGGCCATCGGCGAAAGCGTAGTTGGCCTTGCCCTCGTGGCGCTGGCATCCATATTGATCCTGCTGCAGGCGATTGAAGCCCGCTTTGTCCTCCGATCCACCACCACTGGTGTCAGTGTTCTTGATCCACCAACTGTCGTCTGCCCAAGTCGTCGGGCTGCCGCATCCGCCGTCCCCGTACCAGATGAGCTTGGCGGGCGCGGTGATTTCCGTGGAACGGTGCAATCCTTCGTAATAATCGGGAGTCGGCCGCCCAAACGGCATGCTGCTGACCTGCGCCGTCGGGTCCGGATTGCCACCCACATGAATCCAGTGTGCGCCGGCCACGCCGATGCCGCTTTGGTTCCACTTTTCGTACGGGCCGGCCGCGCCGCAGATGGCAGTCCAATCCGTGCCTGGGGTCAGCGTGAAGCCGCCGTACGATGCATCGTAAGGGGAGATGCCGTCGGCATAGACCGCGCTGCGCTCGGCGGGACAGTCAAAAATCTGGGGCATGTGCGCGACATAAGCCCACAAAATGACACGATAGGTGGTTTCGACATCGGAGTTGGGCACGGCAGTTTGGAGCGGGTTGAGCCAGTCGCCGTTGTCCAGCGAATAGGTCATGGAGGCGACGCCCAATTGGCGCTGATTGGACTCACAGACTGCCCTCCAACCCGACTCCTTGGCCTGCGACAAAGCCGGCAACAGCATCGAAGCCAGGATCGCGATGATGGCGATGACAACCAGCAACTCGACAAGCGTAAAGCCTTCTGGTTTGCGGATGGCTTTTCCCAATTCCATGTTTGCGATACTCAACGGCCTTCGACGCTTTGTTCTCACGCTGGGATGACTCGACTCAACGGCATCCCGGAACCTGGACGAGGCCACGCAAGAATCTCTTTCCACCTCTCCGTCATGTCAAGCCATTGCCACGTTCGCCCAAAACAAGGTTTTTCAGCGTGACACCGCTGAAGCTATGCAGTCAAATCAGCCAAGAGTATGGACAAGCCGCTCTCACTGTTATTGAAATCTGATAAGACCCCAACCGCGCTTTCTGCCGCACGAGTCGCCTTGCTGGTATTCATTTCACTCGTGCAACCAGCGCACCTTGCCGCCGCTGGGGAGCCGCTCGTTAAACATGGCTCAATTCTACTCAAAGATGTCGAGGGCCGACTCGATCATCTGACGTTTGACAACCGGTCGCAACATCTGTTCATAGCCGGGTTGGAAAATCACAGCGTCGAAGTGGTTGACCTAGCCGGGCGACGCAGAGTTCACCAGATCACCGGCATCAGCGAGCCGCAAGGGCTTTTGTGCATCCCGGAGAAGAACCGCCTGCTGGTTTGCAGCCGGGGCGATGGCACATGCCGCAGCTTCGATGCCACCACATTCCAGGAGGGGCCGTGGGTTGATCTGGGGCGCAATGCTGACAACATCCGCTTCGAGGCCGATTCACGAAGCCTCTATGTCGGCTCAGCCGGAGAGCCCGGCAATGGATTGTTTTCAGCCATTGATCTGATTTCCTTGATTCCAGCTTCGGAAGGCGGCCAACCCGCCCCGCCTCACTCACCCGCTGACTTTCTCCTGGACCAACCTCGGCAAGCAGACCCGAGGATGGACATTCAACTGCCGGCACACCCCGAATCGTTTCAACTCGACCCGGCAAACCACCGTATCCTGGTAAACGTGCCGGACGAACACGAGATCGCCGTGCTTAAAATAGGAACGAACAGCTTCACGCAGACCGCCTCCTGGCTGGTGACCGCAGGTGAAAGGAATTTCCCGATGGCTCTCGATTCGCTCTCCGAACGGGTTTACATCGCATGTCGAACGCCTCCGCTCTTGGTCGTTTACGACAGCCTCAACGGGAAACTCCTATCTCAAGTCTCCTGCGTTGGTGACGCTGACGACATGTTCTATGATGGAAAGCTCAAGCGCGTCTACATCATCGGTGGCGAAGGCTTTGTGGATGTATTTCAAGTTTCAGACACTGCGCAAGAACTATTACGTCTTGCCCACGTCCCAACAGCGCCGCGCGCGCGCACGGGCCTGTTTATTCCTGAATTACGGATGCTGACTGTTGCCGTACCGCACACCGGCAATAATCCCGCCTCTGTGCTTCTCTTCCAAGCCGAGCAATAGAGCGGCCCAGTAGTCCTGCGGCAATGCGGCGGCCATTTCTGTGGCAATCCCGACGGCTGTGCGTCGCTTCATGGCCCTGGTCTCCATTGGCTTATATCGGCCGGAGGCTGCGAACATTCCGAGATTTTGACACTCGCCACCTTCATATCAAGCTCGTGGCGTTGGATGGCGCGCTATTGTCTCCATCATGGATTCACCGCCATTGGCATCCGGGAAAGCATCATTTCAAAATGCGGATTCCGAGCCGGACGGATTCCGAAAGGGCAGAGCAAGGGAATTGGTGAACCGCGGGCCCGTTCGTGCGCGAAGAACGCATGTAACGATGGCAACCCCGCGTCCGGGCGCTGCTGCCGGGGGTTGACAGCGGCCACGCGGAGTGATATTTTTACGGTTGTCGTGGTCCTGAGAATATCCAAATGGCTGCTGGTGGCGATGCTCTCGCTGACGTTGGGCTTTCATTGGGCCCTGTTGCAATCGGTAGCGTGGGTCGGGATGATCATCGAATACTCCGGACAAGGCTCGTTTCAGCAGGCCGTGGCGAATACTTTCGATGGGCAACATCTCTGCCCCATCTGCAAACTAGTGCGCGCTGGAAAAAATGCCGAAGGCAAATCGGAAAGCCGTTCGACGCTTCAAAAGTTTGATCTCTTCGTGGACGGTTCCTCCGTTTTTTATTTCCCGCCATTCTCCGAGTCTCCATTTTCCCGCCTCCCGCTGATGACAAGCCGGCTGGAGGCCCCTCCCCTCCCGCCTCCACGAACGATCCCCGGCTAGTTCGCTGATCAGCCAGAGCAAGTCGAGCCAGGCGTGTTCGCCTGTGCCCGGGAGTTTCCATAAGAATCAAAAAAGGAAGGCCGTCTGCCTGCCTTGCAACCAAGATTTTAGCAATATGAAGATCAAAAATGTTTTAGAAAAGGCGCTCTCTGCGGCTCTGTTGGCCGTGGTTTTGGCGCCCGGGGCGGCCCACGGCTGCGCCTGCGGATGCGGTGTTTTCGATGTGGCCACCAGTTCGATGTTTCCTGATGGCGCTGGGGGGATGGCGCTTTTTGAGAGCGATTTCTCAGACCAAAAGCATAATTGGCACGCCGATTCAGACGCGCCGGCTGCCAACAACGGGGACAAGGAAATCCGCACCTGGTTCATCACGCCCGGGGTGCAGTACATGTTCAACCGCAGTTGGGGAATCCAGGCCGAAGTGCCTTATGATAACCGGGTTTTCAAGACGGTTTCAGCCGCCCCCGGCAATCCCATCGCGACGGAGCACTGGAGCCAACTGGGCGACATCCGGCTTGAGGGCATCTACACCGGGTTCTCACCGGATTTGTCCACCGGCTTGACCTTTGGTTTCAAGTTGCCGACCGGCAGTTTCTCGCACAACAATGCTTATGGGGACGTGGACCGGGACAGTGAAATCGGCACCGGAAGCACCGATTTGCTGCTCGGCGGATTTCATCGCGGCAACGTGACAAAGGACAACCACGTCAGTTGGTTCGCCCAGACCTTGCTGGACGTGCCGACGCTGACGCAGGCCCATTACCGTCCCGGGGTGGAACTGGATATTGCCGCCGGGATTCACTACAACCAACTCTCGCTCGGCAGAGTGCGCATCACTCCGGTGGCCCAAGTCATCGCTTCCGAACGGACGAGCGACACAGGCGCCAACGCCTCCAATCCCATCGCCTCCGGCTACCAGCGCATCATGCTCTCCCCAGGCGTGGAGTTCCATTTTCATCCGGTGAGCCTTTATGCGGACGTGGAAGTGCCGGTTTTCCAGGATGTCCGGGGCAATCAGCTAACGGCCTCCGCGCTGTTCAAAGTGATCCTGAGTTATCACTTTTAGGAACATGTGGGGCTGGACGGCGTGCGACTTTGCGCGCCGCCCGCGCCGCAGATTATTCCGTTCAACTTGAGGCGCGTTTTGGCGTTCTCGCAAAAGCCGTTTTAAAAATCGAAAATTGGAAACCGAGTATGAAGAATTCAATATGTATCCTCGTTGTCATTTTAGCCATCGTCGCCGTCTCATGCACGAGGCGTGTAGCTGAGGTGAATGAGGCGAATGCAAAGCCCTATCCCCTCAAAACCTGTCTGATCTGCGGAATGGAGCTTGGCGGCTCGATGGGAAAGCCCTATTCCTTTGTTTATCAGGGCCAGGAAATCAAAACTTGCGATCAATCCGAGAAAGCGATCTTCGACAAGGACCCGGACAAATACATGAAGAAGTTGGCTGATGCCGAAGCGGCTTCAAAAAAGTGATGGCATCCATCTCCATTGCCCCTCTCCCAAATATGAAAACGAGCCGCCCAAATCCTCCCGCAATACTTTCGCTGTGGACTAAGTGACCTCGCTCGGCTGATTGAAGATCGCGTTTCAGACGCCTGTAACCATCAGAACCCAACTACGATAAAGTATCCAAATGAAAGGAACCCAAATATGATGACTCGAAGAAAAGCCATAAAGACCGCCGCACTCGCCACCGTTGCCCTCGCCAACCTGCCGGGTGCCATGGCGCAAACAAGCAACCTGACAACGCCCGCGAACCCGCCACCAAACGGCCCGTTCGCGCTGCCCCCACTGCCGTATCCGTTCGATGCTCTCGAACCGCATATTGACGCGCAGACGATGCAAATTCACCACGATAAACATCACGCCTCTTATGTGGCGAATTTGAACAAAGCCGTGGCTGATTTCCCGGACCTCGCAAAAAAACCGGTTGAGGATTTGCTCAAAGCCCTGAACTCCGTGCCCGATGCAATCCGCACCGCCGTGCGCAACCAAGGAGGCGGTCATTACAACCACTCCATCCTCTGGCAAATGATGAAGAAGAATGGCGGCGGAAAACCCTCCGGCGAATTGTCCAAGGCGATGGATAAGGCCTTCGGCAACTTTGGCGCGTTCAAAGACCAATTCGCCAAGGTTGCCGCCGGTCAGTTCGGGAGCGGCTGGGCCTGGCTGGTTGCAGACGGCGCCGATTTGAAAATCGAAGCCGCGCCGAACCAGGACTCGCCCCTCAGCGGCGGCAAGACGCCTCTGCTCGGCTTGGATGTTTGGGAGCACGCTTATTATTTGAAATACCAAAATCGTCGCGCCGACTACATTGCCGCCTGGTTCAATGTCGTCAATTGGGATTACGTTTCCCAGAGATTCCAGAGCAAGGGTGCCTAAAGCAGGTGTCCCTTTTTCCCTTTCGGAAACAGCGGGCGACCGGGGACAAGTCCAGGCCGAGACGCAAACGAACGGATGACAGCCCGCCGGGATGCAACCATGTTGCGGCTGCCTTCTTGCTCTAATAAGCGAGTTTGACTTTCCAGTTCATTGAACCTAATTTGTCCCCATGAAATGGATTCCATTGTTTATCGCCGCCGGACTGGCCGCGCAGGTTGCGTCCGCGGCGAACGCCCCCTCCATCCAGAGTATTCCGCTGGATGATATTAACGGCAAGCCCACCTCGCTCAAAGATTATGCCGGCAAGGTGATTCTGCTGGTCAATGTCGCCTCCCTCTGCGGGAACACGCCGCAGTACAAGGGCCTGGAAGCCATGTATGAAAAATACAAGGACCGGGGCCTCGTCATTATCGTCGTGCCTTGCAATGACTTTGGCAGCCAGGAGCCGGGATCGGCGGAGGAGATCAAGGCCTTTTGCACCGAAACGTATAAGGTGACCTTTCCGCTCATGGCCAAGATCCATGTCAAAGGCCCGGAACAGCATCCCCTGTACGCCGCGTTGACCAGCGAGGACGCCGCCATCCCCGGCCCTTCGGGAGACATTGACTGGAACTTTGCCAAATTCGTGATTGGCCGCGACGGGAAAGCCATCAAACGCTTTGCCAACAGAGTCCAATCTGACGCGCCGGAACTTGTTCAAACGGTTGAAGCCGCCCTGGGTGCCAAATAGAATTGAAGCGGCACGAGGACCGAGCAGCGACCGGAACAGCTTTCATCAACCAGATCGCCTGCCCGACAAGCATGAAACTTGAGCGAAATACAGAGAATGGGCTTTTGCCGCCGGGGTGATCGTATTTTCAGCGCGCGGGCATTCACCTTCTGCTTTGGGCGTTTCACCCAAGCCACCCCACTCGTTCGACAGCGGCGAGTCGTGGACGAGGTAAATTGGCCGTGGGCTCTATCAATCGGTCGCTCGCGGAGATCCATCAATGCGGATGCAAATGGCGGAGCATGTGGGGACGCTCCAATCCGTGCGCAAGCATCAATTCTTCATTGTTGAG
>Ga0181521_10006495_pt1 | contig 12654 bp, 8 predicted proteins | sample PEATcosm2014_Bin_32_FD_119764 | JGI IMG/M metagenome (GOLD analysis project Ga0181521, IMG submission 119764) | Peatland microbial communities from MTU Mesocosm Facility, Houghton, MI, USA - PEATcosm2014_Bin02_60_metaG | ecosystem: Environmental > Terrestrial > Soil > Wetlands > Peat | place...
ATCAGTTGGGCGAAGCCGAGGATGGCATTGAGCGGGCTGCGCAGCTCATGGCTCATGCTGGAATGCCAGGCCATGATCGAGCCGCAGGGGCAAAAGCGCGGCATCAGTATGGCTTTTCCCCAGTTCGACCTCCCTTGCTTTGTCGATGCCGATCGCACCCGGTTGAAGCAGGTTCTCATCAACCTTCTTTCCAACGCCATCAAATACAACCAGCCGAACGGAACGGTGGTGGTAGGCGTGGACCGCGCCAGGGAACGCACTCGCGTCAGCGTCAAGGACACCGGCGCGGGCTTGCCTCCGGACATGCTGATGCAGCTTTTTCAGCCATTCAACCGTCTCGGACAAGAGAGGAACAGTGAGGAAGGCACGGGCATTGGCCTGGTGATGAGCAAGCGGCTGGTGGAACTGATGGGAGGCGAGATCGGCGTCGAGAGCACGGTCGGGTTGGGCAGTGTGTTCTGGTTCGAGCTGAACTCGGCCGCCGCGCCACAACTGGCAGCGGACAAAGCCGAGCCCGCAGCCAAGCCGCAAGCGCAGGTTCGGCACGGCGCGCCACTGCGCACGCTGCTCTACGTCGAGGACAACCCGGCTAACCTGATGTTGATCGAGCAACTCGTCGCGCGCCGCCCGGATATGCGCCTGCTGAGTGCGAGAGACGGAAATCTGGGTATCCAACTGGCGCGCGCCAACCAGCCGGAAGTGATCCTGATGGACATCAACCTGCCGGGTATCAGTGGCATCGAAGCCCTGAGAATCCTGCGCGAAGACTCGGCCACGGCGCACATTCCCGTGGTGGCCCTCAGTGCCAACGCCATGCCGCGCGACATCGAGAAGGGCCTGGAGGCGGGATTCTTCCGGTATCTCACCAAACCAATCAAGGTCAATGAGTTCATGCAGACGCTGGACGTCGCCTTGGAATTCGCCCGGCAGCAGGCTGGTCTTGCCAAATAAGCCGGAACGAGGGTCATGGTCAGCCCAGCCGACATTCTGAACGCCAGAATCCTGGTGGTTGACGATCTGGAGGCCAATGTCCTTCTGCTTAAGGGCATGCTGCGCATCGCCGGCTATACTTCCGTCGAGTCTACGACTCATCCGAACGAGGTCTGCGAACTTCACCGCCAGAACCGCTACTCCCTGATCCTGCTCGATCTCCAGATGCCCGGCATGGACGGATTCCAGGTGATGGAAGGCCTGAAGGAGATCGAAGAGGACGGATACCTTCCGGTCCTCGTGATCACCGCGCAGCCGGCTCACAAGCTGCGCGCTCTCGAAGCCGGCGCTAAAGATTTCGTCAGCAAACCGTTCGATCTGGCGGAGCTGCGCGCGCGCGTTCACAATATTCTGGAAGTGCGCCTGTTGCACCTGGAGACGAGAAACTACAGTAGAGTGCTGGAGGAGACGGTCCGGGAACTCGAAGCCAGCCGCGAGGTGATCCGCCTGAAAACCCTGGAGGAGCGAAAGGCGAGCGAGCGGGAATTAGCCTTGGCGCAGGAAACTCAGGAAAGCCTGCTGCCCCGTTTCCTGCCCCAGTTTGAGAATTTTAGCATCCATGCATTCAACAGTCCCACACGCTATGTGGGAGGGGATTTCTACGACTTCCTCCAACTGGTTTCGGGGGAATGGATGGGCGTTCTGGCCGATGTCTCCGGCAAGGGGATATCCGCGGCCCTGTTAAGTTCGATGGTGCTGGGCGCTCTCAGCATGGAGTTTCACTCCGGAACCCAACCGCAGGAGGTTTTGAACCGGGTGAACCGGCTCCTTTGCGAAAAATCCCTGCCCTACCAGTTCGTTACGCTTTTTCTCTTTCTCCTGGACCCGCATGGCACGGGGCGATTCATCAGCGCGGGACATAATCCGGCCTATTTGTTCCGTTCGGCCACGGGAAAGATCGAAGAGCTGGCCTCCGACTCCTACTTCCTGGGGATGTTCGATTTCGCTTCTTATGAATCCCGCGCCTTCCGTCTCGATAAAGGAGACATTCTGGTGGTTTATTCCGACGGCCTTACCGACGCGGAAAACCAGCAGGCGGAAATGTTTGGAAAGAAAAGACTACTCAAGCTCATTCGGCAAGAGGCGCCCTCGGGAAGTCAAGCCCTTGAGCAGACGTTCTTGCAAGCCATTGAGGAATTCACGCAAGGCATGCCGCAAACCGACGACATCACCTTCGTGATCGTCGAGAAACATCAGTAATGCTCGTCAGCTGACGACCGTGAGCGCAAGTCCAACGCACGCCTAGGTGCAGAATCTGCCTTTGGTGATGCAAGTTTAGCCGCGGCGAAGAGGCCGGATGGCGCGACTCACGGCATCCTCGCCTCATAAACCTCTTGAATTCAAACGGCGGCAAACGTGCCCCAGCTAAGCTCCGCCGGGAAACCGGAAGGGCGAGGAGAGAACTATGAATTGGGACCAAATCGAAGGTGCCACTCGCCTTTGGAAATCGCGTATCCGGATGAGGAATGGATTACCCGATCGCTCCGCAACCCTCCGCTAAGGGTGTCCCGCTCTCGACCGGCCTCACCAGCGATGAAGCCCGCCGCCGGCTCGACAAGTTCGGTCCAAACTCAATTCCCGACACGGCGCTCCATCCATTACGCAGGGCGCTGACCAAGTTCTGGGCGCCGGTTCCATGGATGCTCGAGGCCGCGATCCTGCTCGAGATGGCCCTCGGCAAGTACGTCGAGGCGGCCATCATCGCGGTTCTTCTGGCCTTCAACGCCGCTCTCCTGTTCTTCCAGGAAGGGCGCGCGCAGGCGACTCTTGCCGCGCTGAAGTCGCGGCTCGCGCTGAACGCGTCGGTCCGTCGCGATAATGTTTGGGCGACCGTTCCCGCTGCCGGACTGGTGCCCGGCGATATTGTGAAGTTATCGCTCGGCGCTGTAGTTGCCGCCGACGTGCGTCTGATCGAAGGCCAGATCCTGCTCGACCAGTCCATGCTCACCGGCGAATCGATACCCATCGAAGCCGGACCAGGCATGCAAACATATGCGGGGGCGCTGGTGCGGCGCGGCGAAGCCGTGGCGGAAGTTACGGCGACTGGAGCGCGCACGAAGTTTGGACGCACCGCGGAGCTGGTTCGCACCGCGCACGTCGAAAGCTCCCAGCAGAAGGCCGTTCTGCGCGTGGTGCGCAATCTCGCCATCTTCAACGGCGTCATCATCGCTATGCTGGTGGGGTATGCCTGCGCTCTCAAGCTGCCGCCTGGTGAGATCGTTCCCCTGGTGCTCACGGCGGTTCTGGCGTCCATCCCCGTGGCGCTGCCGGCCACCTTTACCCTTGCGGCGGCGCTTGGCGCGCGGGCTCTGGCGCATCTGGGCGTCCTTCCGACGCGGCTCTCCGCCGTGGATGAAGCGGCCAGCATCGACGTGCTGTGCGCGGACAAGACGGGCACGTTGACGCGCAACGAGCTGAAGGTGACTGCCGTACGCCCCATGCCCGGCTTTGACGAATCGCACGTCCTGGGAATGGCCGCCCTCGCCAGCTCGGATGGCGGGCAGGATCCCGTAGACGCCGCCATTCGCTCCGCCGCCTCACATGCCGGCGCCTCCGGCCTGCCATAACTGAGTAAATTTGTGCCTTTCGATTCCGCCACGAAGATGTCCGAGGCCACGGCTGTGGATCCGAACGGCGCCACGGTGCGCGTCGTAAAGGGAGCCTTTGCCGCAGTCATGGGCCTCACGCCATCCATGCCGGATTCGCTCACGGCGGCCAATGAACTCGAGGCCCAGGGCTTCCGGGTGCTGGCCGTCGCGGTGGGTCCGCCGGAAGCGCTGAAGCTCGCGGGAATTATCGCTCTCAGCGATCCGCCGCGAACGGATTCGGCGGCGCTCATTGCGGAGTTGCACACGCTGGGCGTTCGCACCGTAATGATAACGGGCGATGCCCCGGCGACGGCGGCGATCGTAGCGCGCGCGGTAGGTCTGGATGGAGCTGTTTGTCCACCCGGACCAATCCCCGACCGTGTGCGCCCCGAGGAATTCGCGGTCTTCGCAGGCGTCCTTCCCGAGGGAAAGTACAACCTCGTCAAGGCGTTCCAGAAGAGCGGCCATACTGTTGGTATGTGCGGCGACGGCGCCAACGACGCGCCGGCGCTGCGCCAGGCGCAGATGGGAATCGCCGTGTCCACTGCCACCGATGTTGCCAAGTCGGCGGCCGGCATCGTGCTTACCAAACCAGGACTCGGCGGTATCGTCGCTTCGGTAAAGGAAGGCCGCGTGACCTTCCAGCGCATCCTGACTTATGCGTTAAACTCGGTTAACAAGAAAATTGTGCAGGTGCTCTTCCTGGCGGTGGGTCTGGTCATGACCGGACACGCGATCCTGACTCCCATGCTGATGGTCATTATCATGCTCACGGGCGACCTCCTCGGTATGTCCTTGACCACGGACAACGTGCGGCCGTCCCCGATGCCCAATCGCTGGCGAATCGGCCAATTGACGATCGCGGGCGTCTTCATGGGAATCTCCGAGCTGGTCTTTTGCACCGCCGTCCTGGCCATCGCCAAATTCCGCTTGGGTCTTGGAATCGAAACGCTAAGAACCTTGGCCTTCGTGGTCGTAGTATCCGGCAATCAAGCGACGACGTATACGAATCGTGAACGCCGGCGCATGGGGTCCTCCCGCCCAAGCCCGTGGCTCATCGGGTCGTCTGTAGTCGATCTGCTGATCGCCTCAACGCTGGCGACCTGCGGAATCGTCATGACTCCTCTGCCTATATTGGCGGTTGGAGGAATGCTCGTGGCGGCAGCGGTCTTTGCATTCATTGTGGACTTTGCCAAAGTCCCCGTGTTCAATCGTCTCAAGATCGCATAGAGAAAGATTGGCGGGCTCCCTAAAACGGCGGTTGACACGTGGCCATCGGATTGCTATGCATCAGTCGAATTGGTGAAGTCACCTTTCCAACTTGCCCTCTGCTACAACTGGCGAGGGGGAAGAAAAGTGGACTGTAGCAACGGCGTGTTTGCGGGAGCCGGTTGTTCGAGTTCTTATCGCCGCTCACTTGACTTTTCCTTGTTTGTTGCCGCAGAGGGGTTTCTTTGTGGGGTGTTTTCATAATGGCCTTTCCCGGGATCACGGTTGCGGTAGCCGTCTGGCGTTTCTGGCGAAGGACGAATGGGACGCGGACCTTTCCAGGCACGACTTAGCGCAACACTCCAGAACCGACCCGACGCCGGATCCCAGCCCGAACCCGGGCGAGCCGCATCGGCAGCAGTTCTTGCTGGTCCACGAGCTGCTCCGGTGCGGTTTTTCTTTGGGCGCGCGCGGCAGTTTCTGCATTCCGCGCGGCAATAACTGCACGCATCGCGCTGCGCCGTGTGTCCCTCAAAGTGCTGCAAGCACGGCCCTGGAACGACAGTGCGTGCGATGGACCTCGGAATGCTCCTCCTTCACCGTGTGCGACCAGCCGGCAGAAGTCTCGAAGGCATAGTGTCAGACAGATCTTCGGGCCGGGCGCACGGATTCGAAAGCATAAGGAGCAGAAGCAGATGAGTATTTTGAGAAAAGCGACGACAACCGCGTTTTGCCTGGCGCTGATGGGCGCAGTGTTTTCACCAGCCGCAAAGGCGGACGCATGGAACCATAAGACCACGATAACTTTCAGCGGGCCTGTGGAGATTCCGGGAGTCCACCTCAAGGGGTGGGGGGTGTTGCCAGCCGGCACCTACGTGTTCAAAATTATGGACTCGTATTCCGACCGCCACATCGTCCAGATTTTCAACGAAAGCGAAACGCAGATCTACGCCACCATCCTGGCCATCCCGAACTATCGCCTCAGGGCGACTGACAAGACCGTAGTTACTTTCCGGGAGCGGCCGGCAGGTGAGCCGGAGGCACTCCGGGCTTGGTTTTATCCCGGCCGGAACTGGGGCGAGGAATTCGTATACCCCAAAGCGAAAGCAATGGAGTTGGCCCGGACGACTAACACGCCGGTTCTCTACGCGATAGTCGATTTGCCCCTGGAGGTCACAGAGCCTCTGTTGCCGGTGACCGCACCGGAGGTAGTGCAATTGAAGCAGGTGCCCATTAAGGCGATTCAACCCACCGGAGAAGAAGTGGAAGTCGCCGCGGTGGTCACCCCGCCGCCCGCCGTGGAACTCAAGCCCGACGTCGGGCCGACGGAGATAGCGGCGGTGCTCCCGCAAACATCGAGCCTGCTGCCATTGATCGCAATGCTCGGACTCCTGGCTTTGGGCCTGGGTTTGGCCTTCCGAATGGTGCAAAAGCGCATTCTGTGACAGGTTGAATCCACTACCTGGCGCGCCTTTCTTTGGGCGCGCCCGCGGCCGGAGAGCAGTTATGAGAAGAGGGCCATCGAGGGCGGGAGGGCGCGGCGCGGCGAAAGCCATCGCTCTCCCGACCCTTCTTTTGATCGTCCTGATGGGCTACGCCGGACATCAGACTCCACCAGCGCCACAAGATCGCGACTCGGGACCTCTCCGAATCTCGGTGGACGTTGCCCTGGTGGTGTTGCACGCTACGGTGTCCGACCGGCAAGGCGGCTTTGTTTCCGATCTGGGCGAGCGGGATTTTGAGGTTTATGAGGACGGTGTGCCGCAATCCATACGGCTCTTCAGCAACGAAGATGTTCCGGTCACCGTGGGACTGGTGGTCGACCACAGCACCAGCATGGGGCCGAAACTTGCGGAGGTGACCGCGGCGGCCCGCGCGTTCGTGCGGTCTAGCAATCGGGACGACGAGATGTTCGTCGTCAACTTCAACGAGAGGGTGTCGCTGGGCCTGCCCGGCGCGATCCGATTCACCGATAGCACCGCCGAACTGGGAGACGCAATCGCGGCCGCACCTACCGGAGGCCAGACGGCTCTTTACGACGCGATCGCCAAAGGGCTAGACGAATTGCAAGCCGGCAGCCGGGATAAGAAAGTGCTGATCGCCGTCAGTGATGGCGGCGACAACGTGAGTGCGCACAGCCTGGCCGAAGTCATGAAACTGGCCGGGCAATCCAGCGCCGTCATCTACACCGTGGGTATATTCGAAGAAGAAGATCCGGACCGGAACCCTGGTGTGCTCAAGCACCTGGCACAGGCCACGGGCGGCGAAGCCTTTTTCCCCGGCCGGATCGGCGAAGTGTTGGCCATCTGCGAGCGCATCGCCCGGGACATTCGCCATCAATACACCATCGGATACGTTCCCATCAACCTGGCTCATGACGGCGCCTATCATGCCATTCGGGTACTGGCGCGGGCCCAGGGCCACAAACTGTCCGTGCGCACGCGCACCGGCTACATGGCGAGCGGCGAACCGCAACCTGACGATAAGAACGCCCAATGAGGCTTGTATTTAAGAAGGAAGTACTCAAGCGGTTTCTGAAGTGGGCCCAGCGTGGGCTTTTTGCTTGCGCCGTCTTGCTTCTGGGCTATTGCGGATTCGCCCTGGTGGACGCCTGGATCTTCCAGAGGCGCGAGAGCCGGGAGCTCGACCGCCTGATGCGCGATCGGCACGTGGCCAGCCAGGGCACGGCTCAGACGGAGTCCTCCACGGCCCCGAAGAGCGCGCCCGCCGCCGCGGACGGTCTGATCGGCCGCATTGAGATCCCGCGGCTCCTTCTTTCCGCGGTGGTCGTCGAAGGGGTCGACAAAACCACTCTCCGGCGCGCGGTCGGCCATATCCCCGGCACGGCGCTGCCGGGACATTCCGGCAACGTGGGCCTCGCCGGGCACCGGGACACGTTCTTCCGCCCGTTGAAGGATTTGAAAATCAAGGACGAGGTTCAACTCTCGACGCTACAAGGCAATTTCACGTACGAAGTGGAGTCGCTAAGGGTGGTGGATCCCGACAATGTAGGGGTACTCGCTCCGTCAGGCGAAAACGTGCTGACGCTGGTGACCTGTTACCCTTTCTATTACGTAGGGCCGGCGCCCAAGCGGTGGATCGTAAGGGCCAGACAGGTGGTACGATAACATGGGCGCTTTAGACGTGACCTTGAAAGACGCTTCGGTTGCTTCCGGAGCCCGGATTCTTGTTATTGAAGACAATGCCTCGGACGTCTTCCTTCTCGATCGGGCGCTGAAGAAGCAGGATTTCCGATTTGAGCTGATTCACCTGCTGAACGGAGGCGAAGCCCTCGCCTTTATTCGCCGGCAGGGGGCTTATGCCGAGGCGGCCATTCCAGACTTGATCCTGATGGACTTGAACCTCTCCAAGTACACGGGCGAAGATATCTTACGCGAGATTCGGGCAGCGAAACACCTGGCCGGCGTCCCGGTTTGCGTGTGGACTTCTTCTCAGTCCCGGCGAGATAAGTCTCTGCTCAAGGACCTCGGCGTTTCCCAATTCATCACCAAGCCTTCCGGCCTGGATCAATTCATGGAGATCGGCAAAACTATCAAGGATCTGCTCGCAGGTCCCAGAGCCGGCTGAAGGCGCTACAATTTCAGTCAGTTGGCTGGCCGCCAGAGTGGCACGACACGTGCATTGTTGGTCCGGCGAGAAAGGTAATGGTGGCGCGTGGTAAAGAGGACCGGTAAGCGCCGGCCAAGCACTGTCGTGCGGCCAGCCGCCGAGGAACCGGGCGAAGCCGGTGCACTCCCCTTGGTCGTTGGCATAGGAGCCTCCGCCGGCGGGCTGGAGGCATTCACCGAGCTGCTCAGCCATCTGCCGGACGATACCGGCATGGCATTCGTGCTGATTCAGCACCTCGATCCGAATCACGAGAGCCATCTGGCGGAGTTGCTTTCCAAGGCTAGCAAGATGCCTGTCTCTGAAGTGAAGGGCGAGACTCGCGCGCGAGCCAATCATGTTTACGTAATTCCGCCGCGATGCAATCTGGGCATTTCCGATGGAGTCCTTCATACCCCGCCCCGGCCAGTCAGTGGCCACAATATGCCGATCGATGCTTTCTTCCGCGCCCTGGCGGTAGGCCGCGGCAGCCAGGCCCTCGGCGTTGTTCTGTCGGGAACCGCATCGGATGGGACGCTGGGCCTGCAAGCGATCAAGGCCGCGGGCGGTATCACCTTCGCTCAGGAAGTGCGAACCGCGAAGTTCGACAGCATGCCGCGAAGCGCCATCGCCGCCGGTGCGGCGGATTTTGTGCTGCCTCCGGCCGGCATCGCGTGGCGACTGGCGGCCATCGCCCGCGATTCTCAGGTCCCGATCGAGCCTCGGGAGGCGATTGAACCGGAGGGAGATGCGGAACTGGGCAAGATACTCCGGCTGGTGCGGAGCGCCACCGGAGTGGACTTCACGCACTATAAGCACAGCACCCTCGCGCGACGCATCAAGCGGCGCATGACCCTCCGCGGATTCGAGAACCTGGAAGACTACAGCCGGGATCTCGAGCAGAATCGCGAGGAAGCAACCGCGTTGTGCGAGAACTGTTTAATCACTGTCACTGGGTTCTTCCGGGAACCAGCGGTCTTCGAGGAGCTGAAGAAGAAGGTGTTCCCGGCCCTGGTTGAGAATAGAAAGCCCGAGGATCCCATCCGGATCTGGGTGCCTGGGTGCGCCACGGGCGAGGAGGCCTATTCGATTGCCATCTGCTTGATGGAATACCTGGAAGACGCGAAAGTCACGGTTCGGTTCGAGGTTTTCGCCACCGATATCAGCGAAACGGCCATCGAAAAAGCCCGCGCCGGCACATACAAGGACTCCGAGCTGGCCCATGTCTCGCCGCAGCGGTTGGCGCGCTTCTTCACCCGGACGGAACGCAAGTACCAGATCGCGAAGATCATCCGCGACGTGTGCGTTTTTGCCCGGCACAACGTGGCGCAGGACCCGCCTTTCTCCAAGCTGGACCTCGTCAGTTGTTGTAACGTGCTGATCTACCTGGGAGCCGTATTACAACGCAAGGTGTTGTCGATCCTGCACTACTCCCTCAAGCCAACGGGCTTCCTGGTGGTCGGTCCATCGGAAAGCATCGGCACGCTTTCCGAGTCGTTTCATCAAGTGGAGAAGACCCACAAGATCTATTGCATGCAACCGGCCGCGAAGCCGCCGGCGCCACGCCTGAGCGAAGGCCGCCGCGCCGAAGGCCGGGTGGATCACCGGGAGAGAATTGCCGAGGGCCGAGCGGGGCCGGACGTGCTGAGAGAGGCCGATCGGTTGGTGCTGGCCGAACATGGCCCCCCCGGCGCCATCATCGACGATGAGATGAACATCGTCCAGGTCCGGGGCCGCACAGCTCCGTACCTCGAGCTTTCACCGGGCGAGCCGACCCAGAATCTTCTGAAACTGGCGCGCGAAGGCTTGATTGCGGGCTTGGGTAAGGCGATCGGAGCTGCCAGAAGAACGAACGCCACCGCCAAGGAGGCCGGCTTTCGGATCGAAGACGGCGGCCAGTTAAAGGACGTCGCCATCAAAGTGATCCCATTCAAGGGCTCGTCCACTTCCAAAGAGCGCTATTTCCTGGTCCTGTTCGAGAACGCCGGGCCGAACGGTGACGCTAGGACGATGCATAAGCCCGCGATGCAGGACAACGCGGGAAGCGACCGGCTGCGGCGCGAGCTGGTAGCTACCAAGGAGTATCTGCAATCGATCGTCGAGGACAATGCAACCACCCTGGAAGAGCTTAGGGCTGCAAACGAAGAAGCGCAGGCGGGCAACGAGGAACTGGAAACCGCGCAGGAAGAGCTGGAATCGGCCAACGAAGAGTTGAACACGCTCAACGAAGAGCTGAAGATCAGCAACGTGGAATTCAGCAAAGTCAACCGGGATCTGACCAATCTTCTCGAAAGCATCAGCATCCCCCTTGTCATGGTTGGGCGCGATCTGCGCATTCGCCGCTTTACGCGCGCTATTGAACCTATGTTGAATCTGATCGCCTCCGATGTCGGACGGTCGATCACCGATCTTCAGCCTCAAATGGAACTACCCGACCTGCGGCGGTTGCTGCTCGATGCCATGGAGAGCGGCAATCGGAAACCGCGCGATATCCGCGATTCAAACGGCCGCTGGTATTCGCTGCGCATCCTTCCGTCTGTGGGGCCGGATGGAAAAACCGACGGCGCCGTGCTGATGTTGATTGATATTGACGCCGCCAAGCGCGGGCTTGACTTCGCCGAAGCTATTGTGGAAACCGTGCGGGAGCCTCTGGTGATCCTAAGCCAGAACCTGCAGGTCATGAAGGCCAACAAGACGTTCTACGAAACGTTCCGGGCCGCGCCGGAGGAGACGGAGGGGCATCTCATCTACGACCTCGGGAACGGACAATGGAATATCCCGAAACTGCGCGAGCTGCTGGAGAACATTCTCCCCGCGCACTCCACGTTCCGCGACTTTGAGGTGACCCACGAATTCGAACATGTCGGACGGAAAGTGATGCTGCTCAACGCCGCCGAGATCTTCAATCCGAATGCACAGGCGCGGACCATCCTTCTGGCGATTGAGGACGTAACAGACCGCAAGCAGGCCGAGGAAGAACTACAGACAACCAACGCCGAACTGCAGCATTTTGCCTATGCGCTCACGCACGATTTGCAGGAACCTTTACGGATGGTAGTGAACTTTACCGAGCTCCTGGGGCGGGAGTATGCAGGAAAGCTGGGCGAAGAAGCCGACAAATTCATCTCCTATTCCGTGGAAGGGGCCCTAAGGATAGAGGCCCTGCTGAGAGCCTTGCTTGCCTACTGGGAGATCTCCGGGCGGGAACACGACAGCTTCGCCTCGATCGATTGCGGCGCGGTTCTCGCCAAAGCGCTGTTGAACCTCGAGGCGGCCATCGCGGAGAGTGGCGCCATCGTAACCTCCGATCCCCTCCCGACTGTGGTAGCCGAAGAGGTTCTGCTGATACAGCTTTTCCAGAACCTCATTTCCAATTCGATCAAGTACCGAGGCGAGGAGACACCGAGAATCCATGTCTCGGCGAAGAGAGAAGGGGAAGGGTGGCTCTTTGCGGTGCGGGACAACGGAATCGGTATCGATCCGCAAGACACCAGCCGGGTGTTTGGCATGTTCAGACGCCTGCATGGAAACGAAATTCCCGGGACCGGCATTGGTCTTGCACTTTGTAAGAAGATTGTCGAGCGCAAGGGTGGACGGATCTGGGTGGAATCGGAAGCCGGGCGCGGCGCTACGTTCAAGTTTACAATTCCCCCCCCCCCCCGCACAGGGTCCGGGGCGCGGCGCGTTGACTGAAAATGGGCAACTCTGATCAGAACCAGACGGAGGTTGAAATCGAGCGTATACGCACGGCGCTCGAAGCGGAGTTTGAAGAGTTTGTCTCGATGGCGGCTCACAACCTGCGCGAGTCTCTCCGGGACGTAGCCTCATTCAGTCAACTGATGGCCGAGACCTATGCCGGCCGCCTCGATTCCGATGCCGGCTTATTCCTCGATCGTATTCAGGAGGGAGCGGCCAGCATGCAGTCACTGCTCGCCGACGTCGTGGACTATTGGGCTACGGCTGCCGGCGACCGGCAGGTCTCCCGGACGGACATGGAAGCGGTCCTTCACCAGGCGCTCCTCTCGACGGACAAGCAGATAACGGAACGGAGCGCGACCGTCACCCATGATCCTTTGCCAGCGGTGACGGGAGACTTCGAGATACTGACCAAGGTGCTGCACCATCTGATTCGCAATGCCATCGAATACTGCGGCGCGCCTTCTCCGCGCGTTCACATTTCATCCAGACGGGAGGATTCCGATTGGGTATTCTCCGTCGCGGATAACGGTCCCGGTATAGACCCCGCATTCCAAGGCCGCAT
>Ga0181521_10006496_pt1 | contig 12653 bp, 11 predicted proteins | sample PEATcosm2014_Bin_32_FD_119764 | JGI IMG/M metagenome (GOLD analysis project Ga0181521, IMG submission 119764) | Peatland microbial communities from MTU Mesocosm Facility, Houghton, MI, USA - PEATcosm2014_Bin02_60_metaG | ecosystem: Environmental > Terrestrial > Soil > Wetlands > Peat | place...
ATGTCGCCACCATGGCGGAGGTGGCCGTCGGCAAGAGCACCGGCAGCGTGCAGGTCAAGCGCGTGGTCACCGCGCTCGACGCCGGTATCATCGTCGATCCCGACGGCTTGCGCCAGCAGATGGAAGGCTGCATCACCATGGGCCTGGGCTACTGCCTGACCGAGGAGGTGCGCTTCAAAGACGGCGAGGTCCTCGACCGCAACTTCGACACCTACCAGCTCCCGCGTTTCTCCTGGCTGCCCAAGATCGAGACCATCATCATCGATAACCCCGGCCTGCCCGCGCAGGGATGCGGTGAACCGCCCATCACGACGATGGGCGCCGTGATCGCCAACGCCATTTACGACGCCGTCGGCGCACGTGTGCTGCAACTGCCGATGACGCCCGCGCGCATCCTGGAGGCGATTAAGAGGGGCTGACCTACCCCAACGCCACCTTCAGCGTAACCGCGTGATCGCTGGGCTTCTCCTCGGGCATCTCGACCTTCAAACCGGCTTCGTCTTGAGTCCACTTCAGCTTGCCCTTGAACCCCAGCAGTTCCACGTTGCGGATCTTGCCAACGTCCTGTGCTCCCTTGCTCGCCAGCGGCGCAACCACCGCTTCCTTCCCCGGCCAGCCCATCAGGAAGGCGTACAGCGTCTTCCCCTTGGTGGTGAAACGAACGTCCTCCGCGGTCAGATCTTTGCGCCCGTTCTCGTTGAAGTGCGCCGATCCCTTCACCTTCGATCCCGGACCCTCGCCGAAGATCTTCCACGGGCGCGTGGCATAGATGCCCTCGCTGTTCACCGCCATCCACTTCGTAATCTCGGCGAGAATCGCCAATTCCCTGTCGTCCAGCGCGCCGCTCCCGGGCAGCGGGAAGTTCAGCAGCAAGTTGCCGTTCCGGCTCACGATATCCACCAGCATGTCGATCACCATCTTGGGCGTCTTGTACTTGACATCGCGCTGGTAGTGCCAGTTGCCGATGCATGTGTCGGTCTGCCAGGGGTTGGGCGCGATGGCGTCCGCCAGCCCGCGCTCGAAATCCAGCACGCACGTGCCCTCGGCGCAATCCTCCTTCAGCTTGCTGTTGTAGACCGCTTCCACTTGGCCGCCATGCCGGCGGGCGCTCGCGTTATACAGGTGCGCCACCAGGCTGAGGCCGTATTCCTCGAACGGCAGCGGGCCGTCGGTGTACAGGATATCGGGCTGGTAGTTGTCCACCAAGTCCTTGATGCGGTCGAACCAGTGGCGCTTCCAGGAATCGGGGATGCCCTTGTCGTCCCACGAAATCTGGGCCGGATAATCTTTGGGCAGGTCGTGATACAGGTCGAAGTTCTTGGGATCGTTGCCGTCGTAAGGGACTCCCGCGTACTCGCCGGTCTTGTCGGAATCGTGGCTCACCCCGAACCACTTGTAGCTGATCCACAGGTGCTCGCTCACGCCGAACTTCATGCCCCGCTTCAGCGCCGCCTTGCGGAACAGCCCCACGACGTCTTTCTTCGGACCCATGTTCACCGCGTTCCAGCGCGTATACTTCGAGTTCCACATGTCGAAGTTGTCGTGGTGCACGCCCATGCTGAAAAAGTACTTCGCCCCGGCCTTCTGGTAGAGATCCATCAAGTGTTCGGGGTCGAACTTCTCGCCCTTGAAGGTGGGAATCACATCCTTGAACCCTACCTTGGACTGTGGCCCGAAGTGCTCCAGGTGCCACTTGTAGGTAGGATCGCCCTGGATGTACATCTTGCGGGCGTACCAATCGCCCTGCTCGGGCGCCGATTGCGGCCCCCAATGCGCCCAAATGCCGAACTTGGCGTCGCGGAACCACTCCGGGACGCGGTAAGCCTTGAGCGAGTCGCGCGTGCCCACGAACGGGCCCTTCTGGATTTCGAGGCCGGTGGCCTGCTGCGCCGCCGCGCGCCTGGCGGCGGGAATGGCGCCCGCCAAAAGCCCCATGGCGCTTCGTCTGGTGATGTACATGCTCCCCATCTTACGGCTACGGCAACGTTTCCCTCAACACCTTGTCGCACTGCGCCGCGCGAAACTGCCGCAGCCGGTCGCGCAGTTCCGGACGGCTGTTGGCCAGAATCGCGATCGCCAGCAGCGCCGCGTTGCGCGCCCCGGCCGCTCCGATGCCCAGGGCGCCCACGGGAATCCCCGCCGGCATCTGCACCGTCGAGAGCAGCGAATCCAACCCCTTGAGCGATGCGCTCTCCATGGGAACGCCCAGCACCGGCACCAGCGTATGCGCCGCGCACACGCCGGCCAAGTGCGCGGCGCCGCCTGCCGCCGCAATCACCACCTCGATGCCGCGCCGTTCGGCCTGCCCCGCGTACTCTGCGGTCTCGGCCGGCGTGCGGTGCGCCGAAAGCACGCGGCACTCGTGGTCCACCCCGAATTCCTCCAGCAGCTCGGCGGCCTGGCGCATGGTTCCCCAGTCCGATTTGCTGCCCATGATCACCGCGACTAGTGGCATAGTGGAATACCCAAGATAATAAGAACCCCTCCCGCCCCGCAACCCGGTTGCCCCTACAATAGAAATTGCCGTCCATGCCAAAAACCTTCGCGCGGTACGCCTGGGCCGTGCTGGCCTACAACCTGGGAGTCGTATTATGGGGCGCATTCGTCCGCGCCACCGGCTCGGGCGCGGGTTGCGGGAACCATTGGCCGCTGTGCAATGGAACCGTGACCTTGCACTCCGCGAGCGCCGCCACCATCATCGAATTCACGCACCGGGTCACCAGCGGCCTAGATCTGGTGCTGGTGGCGCTGCTGGCCGTCTGGGCGTTTCGCCGGTTTCCGCGGCGACATCCCGTGCGGCTCGGCGCCACGCTCTCCGCCCTGTTCCTGGTGACCGAAGCGCTCATCGGCGCGGCGCTGGTGCTGCTCGAACACACGGCCAAGAACGCCTCCGTTTGGCGGGCCTACTCGCTTTCCACGCACCTCGTCAATACCCTGACGCTGCTGGCCTGCCTGACGCTCACCGCGTGGTGGAGCACGGAAAGGCCCGCGCCCAAGGGCGTGACCAGCGCATCCGGGTCGCGCGGCAGGGCCGTCTGGATGGCCGGCGTGAGCCTGGCGTCGGTGGTGGTGCTGGGGGTGAGCGGGGCCATCACCGCGCTGGGAGACACGCTCTTCCCTGCCTCGTCGCTGGCCGCGGGACTGGCCCAGGATCTGGACCCGGCGGCTAACATCTTTCTCCGGCTGCGTCTGTTCCACCCCCTGATCGCCGCCGCCGTGGGCGCATGGCTCCTCTTTTACGCCGTCTCCGCCGCCTCGCGCCGTCCCGATGTCGCCGGCCGGGCCTGGAGCCTGGTGGCTCTGCTGGGAGCGCAAATTGTGGCTGGGGTGGTGAATCTGCTGCTGCTGGCGCCAGTGTGGATGCAGGTCGTCCACCTCTTGCTGGCCGATCTGCTGTGGATTACGCTGGTGCTGCTTTCGGCCGCAATGCTATGCTGGCCCCCATGAGCAGAAAAGTCCTCATTGTCACGGGTGATGGCGGCGACAGCTACGAAACGCTGTACGCTTACCACCGGTTTCTCGAGGCGCATTGGGAGCCGGTATTGGCGGCGCCATCGCGGCGGCGCTTGCACATGGTGTTCCACGACACCGAGCCGGGCTGGGAAACTTACGTCGAGCGCGTGGGCCATTGCGTCGAGGCGGATGTAGCCATTACGGCGGTGGCGGCCAAGGAGTTCGCGGCCATCGTCATCCTGGGCGGCCGGGCACCGGAATACCTGCGCAACAACGCCAGCCTGCTCTCGCTGGTGCGTGAATTCGCGGCCCAGGACAAGTTGATCTGCGCCATCGGCCACGGCATCCAGGTGCTGACGGCGGCGGGCATGACCAAAGGCCGCACCGTCACCTGCCACGACCACGTGCGCATCGAAGTCGAGCGCGCCGGCGGCATCTACAGTTCCAAGCCCGCCGTGCGCGACGGCAAACTGGTGACCGCGCAGACCTGGAAAGCCCACCCCGAGTTCTACCGCGAAGTCTTCGCCTGCCTCGATGCGCCGGCTTGAGGCCCTATCTCGCGCAGCAGATTTGCGTGGAGACCAGTGCCGCCGACGTGATCGGCTGCGACGCCGCAAAGTAGTTCTGCTCGCTCAGCCGCCGGTACATGTCGCCGGCGATGCCCGCGGCCAGCGGACCAATGGCGGGCCGCCCTCCGGTTAACAGAACCACTACCACCAGCTTGCGCCGGCCGGTGTCGTTGAAGGAACCGAACCAGCCTAGATGAGTTTGGTTCTCGCTGCAGGTGCCCGTCTTGCCGGCAATCGGCCCATCCTCCCGGGCGCGGTGCGCCGTGCCAAACTGCACTGCCCCCCGCATCCCGGGCTTGACCGAGGGGATCAGGCTTCCGATCTCCAGCCTTCGCTTCACCAGCGGAACCAGGTTTCTGGCCTCGACCTGGTCGCGCGGATATTGCAGGTAGTACAACGTGCCGCCGTTGGCGATGGCGCTCATCAGCGCCGCCAGTTCGAGCGGAGTCTGCGAGATCTCCTCGCCGAAGCTGCACAGCATGCCGACTCCGCCATTCCGCGGCGGCGCGGAAGGAAAGGACCCCGGTTGTTCGCCCGCGACATTCAACCCGGCCCTCTCTCCGTACCCGAACAAGTGGGCGTAATGGCTGACCTTTTCGAAACCCAGCTTCGCTCCCAGCATGGCGAAATAATAGTTGTTCGAGCGGGCTAACGCGTAAGTCAGGTCCATGCGCAGGCCGCCCAGTCGATACCGGTTGGCCGGCCGGATGGCTTTTTCGCTCAGTCCCGCCAGCGCCACGGCGACCTTGATGGTGGAGCACGGCTGGAAACCCGTGCCCAGCGCCACCCTCTGATTCACCATCGTGAGAATGCGCCCCGTGTTGGGATCGACTGCCACCACGGTGCCGTTGTAAGGCCCCAGAGCCTCCACCGCCGCGCGGCGGATGACCAGGTCTTCACCGTCCACCATGTCCCCCACCGTGGAATCGGCATAGGTCGGCTCGGTCCAGGGGCCGCCCTGGATGACCACTGGCGCCGCGACAGGGGCCGGCGCCGGACGCGCCGATTGCGTCGCAACCCTGACGATGGGCGCCGCGCGGCGGGTGGCCACCGCAGCCGTGTGGCGGCGTTTACGCGGATGCTTGACGGTGGCATCGGCGCCCGGCCCCGCCAGCAGACCGAATCCCAGCGCAACGAGGAATAGTCTCTTCATAACGATGCGGGGTTAGCCGCGGCAGTGATTTATGCCAGAGCGGATACAGAACAGCCGGCCGGAGCAGCCGAATAACATTTTACCATTAAATAGACCCGTGCTCGAAATCTTGCAGGCCCTGCAAAACGAAGTTGCAAGCTGCCGCCGTTGTCCCCGCTTGCGGGAGCACTGCGCGCGCATCGCCGCCGTGAAGCGCCGCGCCTTTCGCGACTGGGAGTACTGGGGAAGACCCGTGCCCTCGTTCGGCGACCCCAACGCCCGCATCCTGATACTGGGCCTCGCGCCCGGCGCGCACGGCTCCAACCGCACCGGCCGCATGTTCACCGGCGATCGCTCGGGCGACTGGCTCTACCGCGCCCTCCACCAGACCGGCTTCGCCTCGCAGCCCACCAGCGTCTCGCGCGACGACGCCTTGGTGCTCCGCGATGTTTATGTCACCGCCGCCGCCCGCTGCGCGCCTCCCGGCAACAAACCCGCGCCCGAGGAGCTTCGCAATTGCCGCCCCTACCTGGAACGCGAGTTGGATCTGCTGACGAACGTGAAAGTGGTAGTGGCCCTGGGTAAGATCGCATTCGACACGTATCTGGATGTGCTGAAAGCGCACGGTGCAATCCCCAGCCGCGCGCCCTTCGTCTTCGGGCACAACCGCCAGTTCACCATCGCACCCGGCCAACCGCTGCTGATCGCCTGCTATCACCCCAGCCAGCAGAACACATCCACCGGCAAGCTGACGGAGAAGATGCTGCTCGCGGTGTTCCGCCGCGCCCGCAAGCTGGTGGCCTAGCACCGCGACCGCAGCGAGCGCGACGCCGCAACGACGAACTCTATCGCGGAAACATCTCTCTCACCATCGCCAGCGCCTCTTCCCTGCTGCCGACGCGCCCTTCCAACTGCGCGTCCTCCACCGCCGCCAGCATTTCCGCAAACCGCGGCCCCGGCTCGTATCCCTCGGCGATCAGGTCCGCGCCCGTCACCAGCGGCGCCGGTTTCAACTGCTCCTCCGGCAGCTCTTCCAGCTTGCGCCGCACCAGCTCGTAGTTCTCCAGGTTCCGGTTGCCGGCCAGGCAATCCAGGCGGTGCAGCTCCAGGTGCTCGCCGAAATCCGGCATTCGCAGAAAACGCTTGAGAGTGCTCTCCTTCATGCGGTGCGCGTCTTTGAAACGCATGTGATTGGCGATGAGCGCCTCCACCCGCTCCATGTCGTCGCGCGAGAAGCGCAGCCGGTTCAGGATGCCGCGCGCCAGCTTTGCGCCTTCTTCCACGTGGCCGTCGAAGCGGATGCGCTCCGCCACGCGAAAGGTCGCCGGCTTGCCCACGTCGTGCAGCAGCGCGCCCCAAGCCAGCGAGGGGGTGGGGTGGTCGAGCTTTTCGAGCAGCAGCAGCGTGTGCGTCCACACGTCGCCTTCGGGATGGAATTCCGGCGGCTGCCCGACGCCCTTCATGGCCGCCACCTCGGGCAGCAGGTCGGCCAGCATGCCGCTCGCATCCAGCAGCTCGAAGCCGCGGCGCGCGCCGCCTTCAATCAGGATGCGCGTCAGCTCTTCTCGAACCCTCTCGGCCGATACCTTCAGGATCAGCGCGTGGTGGCGCATCATGGCTTCGAACGTGGCGGATTCGATCTCGAAGCCCAGGCGCGCGGCGAAACGGACGGCGCGCACGAGCCGCAGGTGATCTTCCCGAAAACGGGCATGGGGGTCGCCGATGGCGCGGACCACGCGCCGCTCCAGATCGGCGCGCCCGCCCACGTAGTCGAGCACCTTCCCCGTATCCGCTTCCATCATGAGCCCGTTGATGGTGAAATCGCGGCGCAGAACGTCCCCGCGCGGGTCGCTCTCGAAATGCACGCCGGCGGGGCGGCGGCCATCGTTGTAATCGTGGTCGCTGCGAAACGTGGCCACTTCCACCTGCGCACCCGCGTCGCGCACCAGCACCACGCCGAAGTGCGCGCCCACTTGTCCCGACTTGGGGAACAGGTCCATGATGCGCTCGGGGCGCGCGTCGGTCGAAACGTCGAAGTCCTTGGGCTGGGTTCCCAGCAGCAGGTCGCGCACCGAGCCGCCCACCAAGTACGCCTGGTGGCCCGCCCCGCGAAGCTTCGCAATCACCGCGCGCGCCAGCGCCTCGGCTTCCATGGGAACCGCGTCGTCCTCCTACCCTATGCTAATATGAGCGTGACGAATCGCACCTGTCTGTCCCCCGTCTGGCCCGCAAGGTGATCTAGGAGATCTGTACGTGACAATGGAACAACGGCCGGCGACGGTCAAGGTGGTTGTGGCCACCACCGTCATGCTGTCGTTCATTTCCTTCTGGCGCGCCGCCGCCATCGTGCTCAGCGACCTGGCCTCGTCGGCCTACTACGCGGGCGGCATCGCGGAACAGGCCGTCGGCAAAGCGGCGCCCTGGTTCATCCTGGCGATCATGCTGTTCTCCTACGCCGTGCGCGCCATCTACATCGAGAGCTGCTCCATGTTCGTGCGCGGCGGGGTGTACAAAGTGGTGCACGAGGCCCTGGGCGGCACCCTGGCCAAGTTCTCCGTCTCGGCCCTCATGTTCGACTACGTGCTCACCGGACCCATCAGCGCCGTCAGCGCGGGCCTGTACCTGGGCGGCTTGATTAACGAGACCGGCGCCAACTTCCACATCGCCGGTATGCGCGTGTATCCGCCCTATTTCGCCGCGGTATTCGCCGCGGCGGTGACGCTCTATTTCTGGCGCAAGAACATCATCGGGATTCACGAATCCAGCGAGAAGGCCCTGCGCATCATGCAAATCACCACCGTGATGGTGGTGATGCTGATCGTCTGGTGCATCGTCACCATCCTGAAGAACGGCTACCAGCCGGTGCCGCTGCCCGTGCCCGCCAACCTGAAGTTCAGCCCCGAAGCGCTGGGCTGGCTGAAGGGCACGCTGGCGCCCTCCATCACCATCATCGCCGTGCTCATCGGGCTGGGCCACTCGCTACTGGCCATGAGCGGCGAGGAGAGCCTGGCCCAGGTCAACCGCGAAATCGCCCATCCCAAGCTGAAAAACCTGGAGCGCGCCGGCTTCGTGATCTTCATCTACAGCATGATGTTCACCTCGCTGGTTTCCTTCTTCGCGGTGATGATCATCCCCGATGCCGCGCGGCAGGGCTTCCTGGACAACCTCATCGGCGGGCTTTCGATGTACCTCGCCGGGCCGGTTTCCGCGCGCCTGCTCTTTCACGGCTTCGTGGTGCTGGTGGGAACCCTGATTCTTTCCGGCGCGGTGAACACCGCCATCATCGGGTCCAACGGCGTCCTCAACCGGGTGGCGGAAGACGGCGTGCTCCCCGACTGGTTCCGGCATCCGCACAAGAAGTTCGGCACCACCTCCCGCATCATCAACGTGATTGTGGCGCTGCAACTGATCACCATCGTCATCAGCCGCGGCGATGTCTACATGCTGGGCGAGGCGTACGCGTTTGGCGTGGTCTGGAGCTTCGCCATGAAGGCGCTCTCGGTGCTGGTGCTGCGCTACAAGCAGCCGGGGGGCCGGGAGTGGAAGGTCCCGCTGAATTTCCACGTGCGCGGCGTGGAGGTTCCCGTCGGCCTCTTCATGATCACCGTCGTCCTCTTCGCGCTGGCCACTATCAACGTGCTCACCAAGGAGGTGGCCACCATTTCGGGCGTGACTTTCACCATCTTATTCTTCATCGTTTTCGAGCTGTCCGATATCCACAACCGCAAACGCAGAATCGGGCACGCGCAAGAGATGGAGAAGTTCCGGCTGGACCCGCAGGCGGACCTTACCAACGACTCGGTCTCCGCGCGGCCGGGCAACGTGCTGGTAGCGGTGCGCAATCCCAACCATTTGCAGCACCTCTCACGCATCCTGGAAAAGACGGATACGCGCAAGATGGACATCGTGGTGCTTTCCGTCCACGGCGTGACGCAGGCGGCCTCCGGCGAGCATGGCCTCGATAGCAGCCAGCTTTTTTCCGAAAGTGAAACCACCGTGTTCTCGCAGGTTGTGACGCTGGCCGAAAAAGCGGGCAAGCACGTCGAGCTGATGGTGGTGCCCGGCTCGGACCCGTACCAGGCCGTGGTCCAGACGGCCGCGCGCCTCGAATCCTCGCGCATTGTCATGGGCCTTTCGCCCAAGCTCACGCCTTCCGAGCAGGGCGCCCAGGTGGGCCGCTACTGGGAGCAACTTCCCGAGCCGCGGCCTTCCTTATCTCTGGAGATCGTTCTCGAAAACCAGAAGGACACGGTGTTCTTCAACCTGGGCCCGCACCCGCCGCGCCTCTGGCCGGAGGACCTCGACCTGGTTCACCGGCTCTGGCTGGAGCTGAGCGCCAAGGGTCCCGGCTCCAAGCTGCATCACCGCGACATTGTCGGCGTCGCGCTGCGCCGCATGAACGCCGAGCTGCATTCGGACCTCTCAGGGGAAGTGGTGGACGACGTTTTGCGCGAGGTTTCCGACGGCAACCACCGCGAGCCGCCCGGGTAGCGCCCGTTGCGCAATTCGCTCATGCCGAGCACCGGATCGGCTACCCCTTGATTGCCTATTGGATGAACTTCAGCAGCCTGCACGGTATCCCCGCTCCGACGAACCGGTTAAGTACGGCCTCCTGGTGTGGCCTCAGTCGATCATGCACATCCTTCACCTCAACGAGTAGCAAATCAGAGAGATTGCTCTCGTCATAGAGGATGAGATCGGGATAGCCCACCACACCAAAGGTTGCCTCGGTCGATGCCGAGAGCGCACCGCTGAGAAGGCTCCTGTTTGTCAGCAAGAAGTCGCGGAAGGTGTCGGGGGGAAGAACCCCAGCTACCTCCATGTAGGCGCTCCGAAAGGCCTCCTCAGGCGGCTCTGATCGAATTAGTTCAGGTATAAGCCGCCAGACATCAACCCCCGCCACCACGCCCTCTCTGTCCAGCTCATCTTTGAGGAATGCCAGCGCCGCAAGCTCGATCGTGGGTTGTTCGAGATAACCCACATGAAGGCCGCTCTTCTTGACCGAGATGACCGGGAACTCGTAGCTAGACCCTCTTCCCTCCAGCGACTCGAGGATCCTATCGAGCATGATGACCGCGTCATCACGGAGATCGCCCGTGCCCAGGCTCTCGCGAATCAGTCTCCTCGCAAGCTCGATGTCGCCCTGCCCGACCAGCATCTTGATGTACATGGTGAGGAGCACCACGGGCCAAGAGTAGCTGTAGTTCCCACCTCCGAAGCCGCCGATGCACAACGACAGCCCATGGCCTCTCAGGACACCGAGGGACAAAAGGCATCGCTCGAGCAGCATCCTGGCTCGCGCAGTTCTGCCCTCACGCTGGAGATACGTGAGAATCTTCTTGAATTCGTGTCCGTAGAAGAGGTAGTAGTACTTGTCCTTCGCCATGTAGTCATCTATCAGATGGCCGAAGTTGATGATTTCCTGTTCGTTCTTCTCTTTGTAGTAGTGGTTGAACAGGCTCTTGACTGCGTTCCTGGGGAAGATCACGTCGTCATTCGATGCCGCAGCGGACTCCATACCACAGTTCGCCAGGTCAGTATCAGTGATCGCGCGCCACGTGATTGTGGCTTGCAGTATTCGAACTCTGTTCTGGTTCATCGTGTTTCCTGCAGCTCACGAGTCCGGAATCGCCGATATCCCTAACGACTTAGGCATCACCGGCCACCCGGTTTTTGGGCGGCCGGGAGCGTGCCTTCGTTAGGCGCTTGCTCTCTGTTATTCGCGGTGACTGTTGCTCCTCTTCTGGGAACGAGCATGCTCGCCGAGTGGAGCTTCATGTCGAGCATGAAGGCGTTTGGTAGACCGTAGGCGTGTTCAAGGTATGACGCCACCGCATGGCCGTCGCGTCTGTCAACTGAGAAGTCCGATATCTGGAAAAAGCCTCGATTGTTAGTAAGGTCCGTAGCGCTGGTCGGCGGGTGAATGCTGGCGAACCTCAGGTACATGGCTGAACTCTGGAAGGACCTGTAGTCGGTCGCGAGCTCATTGACGCAGAACCCAAAGCCACTGCTCGTGGCAACCACACTGGCCACAAGCTCACAATGGCGCTCGAAAACCCCTCGTCTTGCGAAAAGACAGTCGCGCGTTGTATCTCGCTGGTCCCCAGCATCATAGTGGGCCACCTGACGGACACCGAAGAGCGAACCAACGGCCTCGTCAAACATGGCTTCGGGGCCCGCCTTACACCTGACCGCCAGCCACAGAATCCACCATCTCCGATGTTGCGAATCGATGGACCGGAGTTGGTTGACCGCGTCGCGGGCGACGTCTTCAGTCCAGGGCCCGTAACCCATGGAGCGCTCCTGATACGCCACCTTACCCCGCCTCAAGGCACGGCGCCATTCCTCGGAGTCGCGGCGGGCCTTCACTTCTACAACGTAGCCTCGCCCGTCGCCATCTACGAGAAAATCCGGCGTCTTCGAAAAGCCGAGTGGGGGGACTTGGACGGTCAGGCGTAGGCTCTCAAAGAACTTCAGGACCTCACTCTCTTCTGGATGCAGGGTCACCATCAGATCATCTCGTAGTGGCTATCGTAGTGCCCAACTCTTGTTTAGGCTGACCTGCATAAAACCGGCCCGGCCGGCCTAAGACGGAACTCTCAACAGCGGGGCCTCGGCAGCGAATCCTTGTGTTGCACCTCGTTCCATTCTATTCCTCAAGCCGAGGGACCTGGTAGCCGAGGCTTTCCAGAACATGGACCAGACAATCCGCTTACACGTCTCAGGGCAACTTCATGCAGCCTCAACCTGCCAAGCCGCGCTCGCCATCTGTTCGGCGTTTTCGCTCAGTTCACGGGCCAGGCGGCGCAGCCTGCCGCCGATGTCGCTCGCCACCCACGTCACCACCCCGCCGGCCGCCAGGCACAGGCCAGTGAGAACGAGGGCGCTCCAGCGGGCGCCGGCTGAGGCGAGCGACGAGTACGCCAGTCCCATCCACAGCACTAGCAAGGCCCCGGAACACAGCGTCAGTTTCCTGCCGATGATGCCACACTCCTCGGAGGCGATGCCGATTCCCGGCGGCTTGGTTTCCTCCGCTTATCTATATCGGCTGCTAATCCGATGTTCGTCACGGCGCCTGTCACAGTCTCATGCGTTTTTCGTCATGCCTCGGAATCCCGAGGGTTACGCTCCAATCGCCGCCCCACGCAGGGCGGTTTCCACGCCAGTATGAAGATGGGCGAAGAATTGAAAGTTTGTACATATATGTTCGGACACGGACCGCTAATCCCCTTCTTTTCAACAAAGGTTCCCGTTTTTTTGAACATATCTGTTCAAAAACAGACCGTTTTCGGCGGGCATCGGCCTCACACCCGCGGACAGACTCATCCAGGATGGCCCGGTACCGCCTCGACGCCAGCGACCGCGCAAGGCCGCTCCTCCGCGCCCTGAATCCTCCCCGCACCTGACAGAATCGAACCAGTAGCATTTCAATCTCAACAGAGGGGAATTCTGTCACATGGGTGTAATGACTCAGGCGGCGGTGACGCCGGAGAAGATCC
>Ga0181521_10006497_pt1 | contig 12651 bp, 6 predicted proteins | sample PEATcosm2014_Bin_32_FD_119764 | JGI IMG/M metagenome (GOLD analysis project Ga0181521, IMG submission 119764) | Peatland microbial communities from MTU Mesocosm Facility, Houghton, MI, USA - PEATcosm2014_Bin02_60_metaG | ecosystem: Environmental > Terrestrial > Soil > Wetlands > Peat | place...
CACCACCTGGCCTGGCCGGATTCCGTAGGCGCGCGCGGCGGTTTCGTCGTGCACCTCTTGCACGTACTGGACCTCCAGAAAATGATTGCCGCTTCCCAATGTTCCAAGCTGCGGCAGGCCGCGTTCGCGCGCGCGCTCCGATACCGCCGCGGGGTCGGCGCCCTCAAGCGCGCCGCCCGCTTCGGAGAAATCGGCGTCGCGCTGCTCCCCAAAACCGTTCTTCACCATCCAGCGCGCGCCTTCCACCAGGATTCGCTCCAGATCGCGCGCGCCGATCTTCACGAATCCCGATCCCCCAACGCCGCACGGGACATCGCGGAAAATCTGCTCGACCAGTTCTTTCAATCGCGGCCGTACATCGGCCTCTTCGAGCGTGGTCCGCACCAGCCGCACGCCGCAGTTGATATCGAAGCCGACGCCGCCGGGTGAGACCACGCCCTCGCCGCAGTCCATGGCCGCCACGCCGCCGATGGGGAAACCGTAGCCCTGGTGAATGTCGGGCATGGCCAGGCTCGACCCCACGATTCCCGGCAGCGTGGCCACGTTCATGGCCTGTTCCAGCGAGAGGTCCTTGCGGATCTGCGCCATCAGCGCCTCGCTGGCATACACCATGACGTCGGTCAACATGCCGCGAGCCTCATCGCGGGGAATGCGATGGCGCCACGCGTCGATGGCCTCGATCCGCATATCAGATATCCAGGTACACTTCGGCCACCCACAAGCCGCCGCGCCGCTCGATCTTCAACTGGTGATACGTCACGGCCTTCACGATCAAGCGGGCACGGTGGCGCAGCGGATCGCGCGGTTCGCCCATGCCCACGGCCTCTATGGCGGTATCCCGGAACTGCGTCACCCGAAAATCCCGGAAGGCAATCCGCTTTCCATCGAACCAGTACAGCACCTCGTTCAACCAATCCACCAGCAGCGATTCGCGGTCGCCGCTCTCGACGGCAAGCGGGTACTCTTCCCTGGGCAGGGCCCCGGCTGGATCGGCGGCAATGGAGAGCATGGCCAGCGCGGAACGGGCGAACAGTTCCGGCAGCGTTCCGCCAAACGCGCGAAAGCCGATATCCGCCGGATGTTCGAGCACCTCGAAATCGCGGGGGCCCATCTCACCATGCTAAACTAACGAACCACCATGATCGACCCACCCGCGCCGCGGGTCACCCTCCACCAATTCGAGACCGAGTATCGCGGCCGCCATCTCATTCACGCCGCCGTGGATCATTGGGCGGCCCAGAGGCCCGGCGACGCCGCCATACTCAACGCCTCCCGCGGCTCCAAGCTGACGTGGGCCGAGCTCCAGCGCGGCTCCATGGCGCTGGCCGCGGAACTGTCGCGCATGGGATTCCGCAAGGGGGACTTCCTGGCCGCGTCCCTGCCCCTGCTCAACGAGCATATCCTGCTCGAGTACGCCTGCTTCCGCCTGGGCGTCATCCACGCGCCACTCGACCTACGGCTCCAGCCCGCCGAAGTGCTGCGCTGCCTCAGCCTGATTCGCGCCAGAGGCTATGCCTTCCCGGGCAAACTTCCTGGCGTCGATTTCGCGGCCCTAGCCGAAGCCGCCCGCCGGCGCTGCGATTCTGTCGAGCACTGGATTCAATTCGCTCCGCCTGGGGAGTGCCTCGCCGGGGCCGTCAGCTTCGCCGATGTCATGGCGCGCGCTGCCTCGGGCGCGGCTCGGGTGCCATCGGACGTGGCGGAGGGGGACGGCGCGCAGGTCATCTTCACCACCGGTTCCACCGGATCGCCCAAACCCGCGCTGCTTTCCCACCGCGGAATCGCCTGCCAGAATCTGTGCCTGGGCAAGGCTTTCCATTTTACGCCGCAACAGCGCGTGCTCTGCAATTTGCCGGCGTCGCACGTGGGCGGCCAGGCCGAGGTGCTCATGACCACCCTGTTCATGGGCGGGACCGCCGTCACGCTGGAGGTCTTCGACGCCGTGAAGTCGCTGGAGGCCATCGAGCGGCTGGGCGTCACCCTGGTCGGCCAGATTCCCGCCATGTTCCAACTGGAGTGGCGCACCGCGGACTACGGCCGGCGCAATCTCGCCGGCCTTCAGACCGCGGTCTACGGCGGGCAGGCTGTCCCACGGCCATTCCTGGACGGAATGCTGAGAATGGCGCCACAAATCGCGACCGGCCTGGGCCTGACCGAAACCTCCGGCTTCTGCACCTACACGGCTCTCACCAGCGACGCTGGGGCCCTGGCGCGCGGCATCGGCTGGCCCATGCCGGCATACCCCATGTCGATCCGGCAACCGATGAACGGCGATGGATCGGCCGGCGAAGAGGTGGTGGCCGGCGAAATCGGCCACGTCTGTTTCAGCGGCCCGCAGACCTTCCTGGGCTATGTCAACGACCCGGAAGTCACCGCAGCCACGTTGTCGGCGGATGGCTGGCTATACACCGGCGACATGGGCCGCGTGGACGAGCACGGTTTGCATTTCTCCGGCCGCGCCCAGTGGGTGCTGAAACCTTCGGGTTACCAGGTCTTTCCGGGCGATGTCGAAACGCATTTCAGCAGCCTGGCCGCCCAGGTAGCCAACATCGGAGTGGTGGGCCATCCCCACCGGATGTGGAGCGAAGGCATCATTGCGTTTGTCGAGAAGCGCCCCGGCGCGGACCTCACCGAAGCCGCGCTTCGAAAGCACGCGCGTTCCCTGACCGCGTATATGCGCCCGCTGCACTACGTGATCCTGGAGCCCGGAGCGATGCCCCTGAACCGCACGGCCAAGGTCGACATGGTTCGCCTCCAGGAACTCGCGAAGGAAGAGGTCGCCCGGCTCCGCGAGCGCGGCCGATGGGACGCCGGCGGATGACCTGTGCCCACGGCTCTCTGACGCTCGCGGCTCCGATGTGCTTTCCGAGCCGCGAACCTCAGAGAGCGGTTAGCGGTCGCTCGGCGCCATCGCGGACCGCCCTGATGCGGCTCCCGGAACAGCGCTGCTGTCTCCCGTCGATAGTGATACCGCGCCTGAGGAGAATCGATGGAAATCGCCCGGCCCTGCCGCCGTTCCACCCGATGCAGAGCCGTCAGGAGCCGGCGCGCATACGGCGAACCAATACCACCTCATGGCCGTCCGCCACCCGGTCCAGAACGCCGGCCGGGTTCTCGCGCAGACTCGTATAAGCGGTGCTCCTGCGTGAAGCGTCTGGGCCAGCGCCCGGCCAGATCGATGAGCGTGGGTTTTCGCATGTCCTTACCCGATTTTCAAAAGACATCGCAATCTGCCTTCAAGTGTGCCCCTGGCGCCCGGCGCGGCGGGCAGGGTTGGCACCTTTACGATGTGGTTGGTATCATCCTTAGGGTGCGACACATGAGACAAACGGTCCTTCTTGTTTTCTTAATGGCGTTCTCCTTGCAAGCGCAGCCATATACCCGCGGCGTCGGCGTCTATCCGGGGGATCCCAGGGAAGACTTCTCCCCGGCCCTGGTTCCGGATGCGAAGACGTACCGCAACCTCGCGCTCCACCGCGCGGCCTACCAGTCGAGCAGCTACGACTTCTACCACACGGCCCAGTTGATCACCGACGGCATCAAGGAAACCACGCTGCCGCGTTGGATCTCCGTTGCCACCAGCGATCGCGGCACGCTCTCGCGGCAGGAACGCGAGCACGCGGTGGATCACAACACTACCACCCGCGTGAGCATCGCCGGCCCGCCTTTCTGGATTCAGGTGGAAACCGGCGGCGGTGAAGCTCCCTTCGAAGTGGACCGCATCGATGTGACTGCCGGCGGCGGAGGAGGGCGCGGCGGCGGTCAGGCGGCCACCGGTGGCGCCGTCGCGGTCTACGGGTCGGACGATGGGCAATCGTGGAAGGAACTGGGCCGCGCAACGCCGCCGTCCCCACCCGCTCCGGCGCCCGGCGCCGGCCGGGGATTCGGCTTCGGTCCATCCCCCATCTCAGTGCCCTTCTCCGCTCCCGCGCACGCCCGCTTCTATCGCGTGGCGTATGAGGGCGGCACCGGCACGCAGTGGGGTGTCAGCGAGCTGGCGTTCTTCCGTAACGACGCGCGCGTCGAAGTGGGTGGCCCGTTCCACTTCACCTCCGCGTGGAAGCCGGCGGGCAGCGGCAACGAATGGGTGTACGTCGATCTCGGCGCCGCCTGCACGTTCGACCGCGTGGTGCTCGACTGGATTCGCCGCGCCGCCGAAGGGTCGATTCAGGTTTCCGACGACGCCAAGAACTGGCGCACCCTTCAGGCGCTGCCTGCCGCCGGCGGCCCGGTGGACGACCTCAAGCTGGCGCAGCCGGCGCGCGGGCGATATGTCCGCGTCCTCGTCACCAAGCCCGCCACGCCCGACGGCTACATTCTCAGCGAACTCGAAGTCTATGGGCGCGGCGGTCCCGTGCCCATGCCCCACCCGGCGCCCGCCGCGGATGCCAACGGGCGGCTCCAGCTTTCCGGCGGCGCCTGGCGCATCCAGCGCGATTCGCTGGTCACCGCCGACGGTCCGGCGCTCTCCCGGCCCGGCTTCCCGGACAAGGACTGGCTGGTGGCCACCGTGCCCGCCACCGTGCTCTCAAGTTTTTGGAACGCCGGAGCGATTCCGGACCCCAACTACGGCGACAATATCAACACCATCTCCGATTCGTTTTTCTATGCCGATTTCTGGTACCGCGACGAGTTTGTCGCGCCGCACCTGCCCGCCGGCCGCCACGCGTGGCTCCATTTCCGCGGCATCAACTGGAAGGCCGATGTCTATTTGAACGGAGAAAGGCTGGGCCACATCGATGGCGGATTCATGCGCGGCGAGTTCGATGTCACTAAGCAGATCAAGCCCGGCGCCAGGAATGCCATCGCCGTCCGCATCAAGAAGAACGCCACGCCCGGCAGCGTCAAAGAGAAGACCTGGGAGAGCCCCGATCCCAACGGCGGCGCGCTCGGCGCCGACAATCCCACCTATCACGCCACCGCGGGTTGGGACTGGATCCCCTCCGTCCGCGGCCGCGATATCGGCATCTGGAGTGACATCTACCTCGACTCGAGCGGCCCCGTCACCATCGAGAATCCCTTCGTCACAACCACCCTGCCGCTGCCCGATACCAGCCGCGCCGATGTCACTATCGAAGCTACTCTGCGCAACAGCGGCTCGACCGCCGTGGCCGGCACGCTGCGCGGGCGCTTCGGCGATCAATCCTTCGATATCCCAGTCACTCTCGAAGCGTCCCAGTCGAAGTTGGTGAAACGCAGTCTGCAACTCACCAATCCGAAACTCTGGTGGCCCGCGGGATACGGCGACCAGAACTTATACAAGGTTCAATTGACTTTTGAAACCGCAGGCAAGAGAGTCTCCGACAGCAAGTCCTTCCAGACCGGCGTGCGCCAGTTCACCTATACCGACGACAATTCCGCGCTCAAGATCTTCATCAACGGCCGGCGATTCATCGGGCGCGGCGGCAACTGGGGCTTCCCCGAAGTCAACCTGCGCTATCGCGCGCGGGAATACGACGTGGCCGTGCGCTACCACAAAGACATGAACTTCACCATGATTCGCAACTGGGTGGGGCAGACCGGCGACGATGAGTTCTTCGACGCCTGCGACAAGTACGGCATCGTGGTGTGGGAAGATTTCTGGCTGGCGAATCCCGTCGACGGCCCGAATCCCAACGACAACGACATGTTCCTGAAAAACTCCCGGGATTTCATCCTGCGCATTCGCAACCACCCCTCCATCGGGCTCTACTGCGGGCGCAACGAAGGCAATCCACCACAGCCCATCAATGACGGGCTGATGGCCCAGATCGACGCCCTGCACCCCGGTATGCGCTATATCCCCAGTTCCAACATGGGCACGGTCAGCGGCGGAGGCCCCTACCGCGTCCTGCCGCCCAAACAGTATTTCCAGATTCGCGCCACCACCAAGCTGCACAGCGAACTGGGCATGCCCAACGTGGTCACCTTCGACAGCCTGAAACAGATGATGCCGGAAGAGGCGATGTGGCCGCAGGGCGACGTCTGGGGCATCCACGACTTCACCCGCACCGGCGCGCAAGGCGCCTCGACCTGGCTGGAAATGATCGAGAAGAACTACGGCGGAGCGGCCAACGCCGCCGATTGGGTGGAGCTCTCGCAGTTCATCGACTACGACGGCTACCGCGCCATGTTCGAGGCGCAGGGCACCCACCGCATGGGCCTGCTGTTGTGGATGAGCCACCCGTGCTGGCCCTCGTTTGTGTGGCAGACTTACGACTATTACTTCGATACCAGCGCCGGTTATTTCGGCAGTAAGAAAGGATCGGAGCCGCTGCACATCCAATGGAATCCGCTGAGTGACACGGTGGAAGTGGTGAACTACAGCGCCGGCAACGTGCAGGGATTGATCGCCCATGCCGAGCTCCTGGACATGAGTGGCGCGCGCAAGTGGGAGAAATCCACCACGCTCGACAGCAACGAAGATAGCGTCGAATCGCCTATCAAGATTGAGTTCCCTTCCGATCTGACTCCCGTGCATTTCATCCGGCTGACGCTTACGCGCGGCAGCGACGTCGTGTCCGACAACTTCTATCTGCGCGGCCTGGAAGAGACGCCCGCGCTTGGCTACAACCTCAAAGCCATACGCAGCCTGCCCAAGGTCAAAGTGGAAGCCGCCACCAAAATCGCGCGGCAAGGCAGCCGCTGGGCGATGGTGACTGAGCTGCGCAACACATCCGCTCAGCCGGCCCTGATGGTGCGCGTCAAGGCCGTGCGCGAAAAAAGCGGCGACCGCATCCTCCCCGCCATCTACAGCGACAACTATGTCGCCCTGATGCCGGGTGAACGCCGCACCATCCGCACCGAATTGGAGGACGCCGACACGCGCGGCGAACGCCCGCGCATGGTGGTGGAAGGATTCAACGTTCAGTAAGGCACAAATATGCGATTTCGCACGCTGCCGGTATTTCTGGCATTTCTGGCGATGGGATTCGGCGATGCCGTCGGGCCATTCGTCGGCCTCGCCAAGAACGAATTCCAACTGAGTAACACCGTCGCCACGCTGATCCCGTTCGTGGGCTTCAGCATGTTCGGGCTGCTCTCCGTCCCGTTCGGCGTGTTCCAGGACAAACGCGGCAAGAAACTGGTGCTCATAATGGGCCTGTGTGTCATCCTGGTTGGCTTGCTCAACGCCAGCTTCGGGCTGAATTCCTTTGCCCGCTTTCTGCTGACGGTCCTTCTAGTCGGCGCCGGCGCGGCTATCCTGCAGGTGGCCGGCAACCCCATCATGCGCGACGTCTCAAGCCCGGGCAAGTACTCCCGCAACCTCTCGCTGGGCCAATTCGTGAAGGCCATCGGATCGCTTTCCGGTCCCGTAATCCCGGTGGTCGCCGCGCGGTACTTCGGCGCCAGTTGGAAAGTCATCTTTCCGATTTACGCGGTGGCGATCCTGATCACGCTCCTGGCGGTCGCCGCGTTACGAGTTGACCGGAAGGAGCCGGAACACAAAGCCGCCACCCTGGCATCCTGCCTGGCGTTGCTCAAGAACGGCTATGTTCTGGCGATGGTGGCCGCCATTTTCCTCTACGTCGGAGCGGAAGTGTGCGTGAGCGCCGGCATCCCACTTTACCTGAAAGAGCGTTTCGATATCGACATCAACCGGGTCGGCCTGCTCGGCACCGGCCTGTTCTTCATGGCCCTCACCATCGGACGCCTGTCCGGCGGAGTGATCCTCAACTGGATGGCGCCGCGGAAATTCTTCCTGCTCACCTGCGCCGCTTCCGTGGCCGGCCTGCTGGGGCTGTGGGTCCCCGACCGCACCGTCGCCGTGGCCAGCTTCTTCCTGGCCGGCCTGGGATTCGCCAACATCTTCCCGCTGGTTTTCTCGCTGGCCGTGGAAAGCCTGCCCGAGCGCGCCAACGAACTATCGGGTCTCATGGTGACGGCCATCGTCGGCGGCGCGTTCCTACCGCCGCTGATGGGTTTGGCCGCCGACCACGCCACCGTGCAGATCGGCTTCCTGGTGCCGCTGGCGGCGATACTATACGTCACCGGCACCGCCGTCGCCAACCGCAAGGCGGCCTGAGCAACGCCTTGTTTCACCCCCACCCCCAGCACCGTCTCGAGATGCGGCGCGGCCTGCTCCCGGAACACGTCGGCCGTCTACTGGTTGGCCGCTTGGCTATTGGCCGGGCCTAGCGTGAAGCCAGTAACGAAGCCTGAACCGTTATAGAACCCGTTGGTGTCACTGACGAACAGGGCGCAACTTGTGATAGCCGACCCGGCTATGTCCCGATCGAAGAAACCGAATGGCGTTGCTCGTGGAGCGACTGGCTGCCCAGAGATGCCGATGTCCAAGAGGAGGTTCTTTCCGCTTTTCGGATCGAATGGGAAAGGCGTGGTCCCGGTGATCGTGAAGCTGTCGGAAACATCGCCACCAAGAACGCCAGACCAAAAGACGACCGCATCGCGACCCAAGTTCTGGTTTCGATCACGACTCAGGCCGCCTACCCGGGCATCTGTACTTGCCAGACGGAAGGTGTAGGTTGCCGGCGTGATTGTGCCGGGCCGGTCGAGCCTGGCGTAGAAGGTGATGGCCGTGATCAGGATGGGATGCGTTCCGAACCCGCCGGCATCGTACACCTGTTGAAAGCCCGCGAGTGGAGGGCGTGCCTCCGTGAGCAACCAGGGGCAACCGAATGGCGCACAACTCTGCTGAGACGGCTCGCCAAGAACGAGTAGTGGGGCGTTGCCATCACGGGCCGCGGAACCGGCCGTGACGCTGCGATGGAGCCGGCGCACATCGACCGTCTTCTGGCTGGCCGCCGACGTATTGGCCGGCGCCACGTGAAGGATCGCGTCGAAATCCGCGATGGCTTTGGCATACTCCTTGCGTCTCTCGAAGAGATGGGCGCGGTTGAACAGGGCAGTGGTGTACGCGGGATTGAGATCGAGGGCTTTGTTCAGGTCGGCAAGCGCCTCGTCCAAGTGTCCTGTCTCAAGGTAGGCCCAGCCGCGGTTGTTGTAAGCAGCGGCGAAGCCGGGAATCAGCTCGATGGCGCGCGTATAATCGGGGATCGCCTGGGCGTGTCTTCCGGAGTTGGAATACGCCAGGCCGCGGCCGTCATAGCTGGAGGCGCGCTTGGGGTCGAGCTGGATGGCGCGATCGAATCCGGCGATGGCCTCATCGTAGAGCTTTGCGTGGTAGAGATTGTCGGCTCGCGTGGCGATCGCCAGGAGCCAGTCGGGGCGCAGTTCCAGGGCGCGGTCGAGGGATTGGATCGCGCCCGCATAGTCCTTGCTGTCGTGCTGGCGAACGGCGTCGCGGTAGAAATCCTCGGCAGTCGCGGACGGCGCAGCCGGCGCAGGGCCGCGGGCGGACGAGACCGCGGGCGGGGGAGCGGTAGCTGGCGGGCTGAGGGGAAGCCCCGGCGGAGCTCCGGCGCGCGCCTTTTCGATCAAAGCCTGCAAACGCGGGGCGCTTTCCGAGCCGCCGCCCACGATGACATCGGCAACCAGACCGTTTTTGTCGATGGCGAATGTCGTGGGGTAGGCGTGGACGCCATATCGATCCATCACGCTGGTGCCATTCGCCAGCAGCACGGGGAGAGTGAACTTCTCCTTATCCATGTACTCGGCCACGGTTTCGAGCGGCTCGTCCCCGTCGAGCGCCAGCACCACCACGTCCTTCGCGGCGAGTTCGCGATGTATCCTTTGGAATTCCGGCATCTCCTGGCGGCACGGCCCGCACCAGGTGGCCCAGAAGTCCAGCAGCACCACCTTGCCTTTGAAATCGCCGAGCGCGACTTCCGCTCCATGGAGGTCCTTGAGCCGGAACTCCGGCGCGGGGCGACCGACGTACTGGCCCGTGGGGAATGCGTTGGGGTCGAAGTCGGGAGTTCCGCCGCTGCGAATTGTGGAGGCCCAGGTATTCAGGCGGCCGCTGTCGTTCTTCCACAGACCCCGCACGAGGTCCAGGTAGGCGAGGACGGAATCGCGGTCGCCGGCGGCGAGCAGTTCCCGCGCCAGGCTCCAATCGCCGGGACCGTAGGAGGTGAGTTGCGGGGTGCTGGGCACGCGGCCGGCGGCCAGCAGATGGCTCGCGGCCTCCTTGGCATCGCCCTGCCTGAGGGCGATACGGCCGAGCACGGTGTGCGCCGTAAAGATGGCGTCGCCATTCCGATTTCGTGTGTCCTGGTCGGCGTTCAGTAGTTCATTGGCCGCCTCGGCAGCCTTTGCCGTGTTGCCGGCGCTGAGATATTGCTGCGAAAGCAGGGGCAGCACGGAGATTCGGGCCGATGGGTTGGGTGCGGCCGCCAGGGCCTTCTCCAGGAAGGCGATCTTTTCGGCGGGCGCGGCAGTGACAGACGCGAAGCTCCGATAAGCAGACATCAGGCTGATTTTCCAGCGCCCAAAGTTGGGGTCGATCTCGTTCGCGTGCTCATACAGATGCACGATAATCTCTTCGACATCCTGCAGACGCGCGGTCAGATGGCGGGAATTGAGAGGGTAGAGTTGCTGTTGCAGGGCGGAGGCCGCGCCCTGGATTAGGTTGGTGTCGTCGCTGGTTTCGAGCGCCTTGCGATCGTGCGCGGCCTGGCGGCTCTTCGTCTGTGCCTCATCGAACGACGCGGCAAGCCCGTTCAGATCGACGGTTTTCACACCCGCGATGGCATACGCCATCAGCATGCCCATCTTGACGGAGATATGGGCGTTTCCGGGATAACGCTTCAGACCATCCTTCGCAATCCGGCGTGCCCGCGCCGGATCGGCCGTTCTGTAAAACGCGATGGCATTGGCGAAAGTGTCGAACAGAGGCTTCGGCGCGGCCAGTGCCTTCTGCCACGCTGCGCTGCACTCGGCGAAGCCCTCGGGGTCGGCGGACGGATAGCCGGCTATGTCCATCAGGGCGGAATTCTCCCCGAGCACGGAGTTCTCCGGATGATGTTGGATGAGCCACAGGATGTGCTTGCGGCGCAGCGCCTTCACCTGGCTGGGAGGCTGCCTGCTCATACCCTGTTGCGTGTAATAGCGGAGCAGTTGCACGCGGATGTTCACGTCATCGGGGTGGGAGTCCAGTTCGGCTTCGAGCTTCTCGGCATCGGTCCAGGAGCGGATGGAAGGCGGGTTCTGCGCGCACAGGATAGCGGCAGACAGGGAGCAGACTAGCAGGAGGCGCGTTAGCATAGGAACCTCTTCTGCGGGTATGGGGGCCCTACACCGATTATAGGGTTTCCGAGAACAGCCTGCGAAAATGCTTGTCGAGAGGGTTGCTTGAACGCCCCCTCACTTCACCCCCACCCCCAGCACCGTCTCGAAATGCGGCGCCGCCTGCTCCCGGAACACCACGGCCGTCTCCACGTTCTTGAACCGCGCGGCTTTCAAATATCGCTCGATCTCCAGCTCCGTGAATCCCAGCCACAGGTCCGCGTACATCTCCCGCGCTTTCTCGAAGTGGTGTCGGCCCAGATCCAGAATGGCGATTCGCCCGCCCGGCTTCAGAATCCGCCACGCTTCCGCAATGGCCCGCTCTGGATGCGCCGCGTGATGCAGCGCCTGGCTCAGAAACGCCAGGTCCACCGTGCGGGTGCGGATGGGCACGTCTTCGAGGTCGCCCAAGCGGTATTCCAGGTTGCCGATGCCGTGCTTGCGCGCCAGCTCCGCGCCGAACTCCACCATCTTCTCGGAATTGTCGATGGCGATCACTTTCCTGGCGCGCTGCGCCATCAACTGCGAGAGGGTTCCCTCGCCCGCCCCCAGGTCCGCAATCACCATCGGCGGCATCAGCTTTAAGAGCGCTTCGGCGATCCCTTTCCACGAGCGGCCTGGCACATACTGCCGGCCGAACTTGCCCGCCAGCTCGTCGAAATAGCGCCGCATCTTGTCCTGCCGCTGGCGAATCGCCAGGCGCAGCGCCTGCTGGTCGTCGTCCGCTTCGGGGATTTCGCGCGCCGCTTTGCGCAACAGGCCCATCAGCTCCGCCGGCGCTTTCAGACGGTAGAAGGCGTTCTTGCCCGCCCGCCGGTCGTCCACCAGCCCCGCCTGCTTCAACTGCGCCAGGTGGGTCGAAATCCGGCTCTGCCCCTGGGCCAGGATCTCTTGCAGCTCCGCCACCGACAGCTCTTCCTGCTCCAACAGCAGCAGCAGGCGCAGCCGGCTCGGGTCCGCCGCCAGCCGCAGGGATTTTAGGATTGACGCCATGGCGAAAAAGTTCTAGTATCAATATATCAAGATTTCTAGATGCAAGGGAGCAAGAAAATGAGCGTTGCAACGCCGACCCAAGCCGCCGCCGGATTCAAAGTGGCCGATCTAACGCTCGCCGATTGGGGCCGCAAGGAGATCTCCATCGCCGAGCGGGAAATGCCCGGCCTCATGGCCATCCGCCGCAAGTACGCCAAGGAGCGCCCGCTCGCGGGCGTGCGCATCACCGGCTCGCTGCACATGACCATCCAGACCGCGGTGCTCATCGAGACGCTCGCCGCGCTGGGCGCTTCCGTGCGCTGGGCAAGCTGCAACATCTTCTCCACCCAGGACCACGCCGCCGCCGCCATTGCCGTCACCGGCGTGCCCGTCTTCGCATGGAAGGGCGAGTCGCTCGAAGACTACTGGTGGTGCACTTACCAGGCCCTCAGCCATCCCGGCGGCCAGGGACCTCAATTGGTGGTCGACGATGGCGGCGACGCCACGCTCCTCATCCACAAGGGCTACGAACTGGAGGAAGGCAGCGACTGG
>Ga0181521_10006499_pt1 | contig 12650 bp, 10 predicted proteins | sample PEATcosm2014_Bin_32_FD_119764 | JGI IMG/M metagenome (GOLD analysis project Ga0181521, IMG submission 119764) | Peatland microbial communities from MTU Mesocosm Facility, Houghton, MI, USA - PEATcosm2014_Bin02_60_metaG | ecosystem: Environmental > Terrestrial > Soil > Wetlands > Peat | place...
ATCTCGTTGACGCCCGCCACGATCTTGCGATAGCCGCCCTGATGTTTGCTGGCGTCGGCGCGGGTGGCCAGTTTACCTTCCACCGCCGCCTTCACCAGCAGGCCGGTGTCGGCCACCAGCGCGTTGATGTTGTCGATGCAGTTGTTCAGGTTGTTCTTGATTTCGTTGAAGTCGCCGTTGTATTTGTCGGCGATCTTCGGCGGGATATCGCCCTTCGAGATGCGGTCCACATACTCGGCGGACACGTTCAGCGGTCCGCTCACCGCGTCGAGGGTCCGGTTTACCCCTTCAACGATCTTGCGATAGTCGCCCGGATGTTTGCTGGCGTCGGCGCGGGTGGCCAGTTTACCCTCCACCGCCGCCTTCACCAGCAGGCTGACGTCCTTCGCCATGTTTTGCAGCGCCGTGGCGACGTTGTTCACGGCCTGCTTCATCTTCTCGTGGTCGCCCTTGCAGGTCTGCGCGATCAACTCATCGATCCTGCCATCGGAGATCTGGGCCAGAATGCGATTGCCTTCGCGGATGGGCAGCAGGATGGCGTCCAGCATTTCGTTGACGCCTTTCACGATGCCAGCGTAGGCGCCCCGGAACTGGTCGGGTTTTCCGCGTTCCGAGAGTTGCCCTTCGCGCGACGCCTCGGTCAACCGCCCCAACTCCTTCTGCAACCCTTGCAACACTACGGCCACGTTGTTGACCGCCTGCTTCATGTTCTCGTGGTCGCCACTGTAGGTCTGGGCGATCAATTCGTCGATCTTGCCCGCGCTAATTTGCGCCAGGATGCGGTTGCCCTCGCCGATGGGCAGCAGGATCGCATCGAGCATCGCGTTCACGCCCTCGACCCGCTTGCGGTCATTTCCTTCGAATTGATTGGCTCGTCCGCGCTCGCTGAGGCGGCCTGCGCGCGAGGCTTCCACCAGCCGCTGTATTTCCTCCTGCAGCAGATCCCTCGTCTCCGGCGCATGATGTACTGGACGGTCCAAAACGGCGGCGCCGATGGACCGGTTTCGCTTGGGGCCAACGCTCCGGCCATTCCCTGTTTGTCTTGCCATTGTCCGCTCCTTTGTGATTCCTTTGCGTTGCTTACGACGCCGCCGCGGGCGCCTGATTCTCGATCCCTGATTGCCTTCCGATGGCCGATGGGCTTGCGGCGGCCATCCTCTGCGATTCCCGCAGCCTCTCGTTGCAGCGCTGGGTCAGCGGAGGGCCGTGTCCGAAGTAGATCCGCCGGACATCGCGGGCGCACAGCCTCTCCAATGCCGCCAGAAACTCCGGCTCATAAGTGCCGGCCTGCGACGCGATCAGCAGGGGGGTGTCGCCCGCGAAGAGCACGCCCTCGGCCTGGTTGCACAAGCAAATCGAGTCGCTGCTGTGACCCGGCGTATGGATCGCCTCGAAATACTCGTCGCCCATTTTGATCGTCTGCCCGTCGCGCAGCAGACCATCGAGGCCATCGATGTTCGGAGAAAACGCGAACACTTTGGGATGGAACGCCTCACGGACCCGCGGCAGCAGCGCGCAGCGATCGGAATGGTTGTGCGTCAGCACCACCTGCTCCACGGGCCATTTACCGACCCCCGTGGGCGCCCGCTGAATGCTCGCCAGGATGGCCGGGTCCTGGCCCACATCCACGAGGGTATTGACATCCTCCAGCCGGCTCGTGCTGCCGAGCACCAGGTAAGCCTGGGAAGTGTAGATTTGGCCGCTGTTTTCCAATATCACGATCCGCATCCGGCGCCTTCCACTTTGCGGAACACCTGCCCGTCGGGAATGGCCCGCTGGAACAGGGGTGCGAGTTCCGGTGGCATCTCCTGCGTCAGCTCGCTGGCGAACAAGCCTCCCGATGCCAGGGCGCGGTGAAACATTCTGAGCACTTCGATCCTCTCTTGCGGCTGGAAGTGGAGCAGCACGTTCTTGCACAAGACCAGCGAGTATCCCCTACCGATTTCCCGGAAGCACAAAATATCGTGCCGCCGATACGCGACCCGCCGCCGGATGCTGTCGATCGCGCGAAAGTGGCCGGGTTTGCCATTCGGTTCGAAGTACTTTTGCAGGATGCCCTCGGGCAAGCGCGACAACTCGTCGTTCGGGTACAGGCGCGCCTCTATCATTTGGGCGAACTGCCCGGTGCTTTCCACATCGGCGGCATCGATGCGGAGGTTGTTGAACGCGAAGTATCCCATCCGCCCGGCGAGTATCATGGCCAGCGTGTAAGGCTCTTGCCCCGTCGCGACGCCAGCGTCCCAGATGCGGGGATGGCTGCGGCCCGCCACCACCCGCTCCAACACCTGTTGGTCTCGAAAGAAGACAGTGAACGCCAAACTAGAATCTCCCGAACACACCGCGGGGCTTAAGCCCCGCGCGGGCTAAAGCCCGCCCTCCAGGCCTTAAGCCGCGACATGGGCGGCAATATCGATCGTCTTCTCGGTGTCCAGGACCAGCAGCAGGCGATCTTTGAGTTTGTACACGCCCTGGAGCAGATTCCGCGCGGCGGGATCCAAGTTATCCGGCACGGGCTCGAATGCCTCGGAGTCCACTTTGACTACATCGCCGATTTCGTCCACCAACAGGCTGACGGCGGCTCCTTCCTTGGTGCGGACGACCGTGTTCATGGGTGTCTGGCCCTCGGCCCGGGCCCGGAGTTTGAGCCGCCGCCGCATGTCCACGGCCGTGACGATCTGGCCGCGCAGGTTGATGAGCCCTTCAATCACGGCAGGCGCCAGCGGCACGCGGGTCATCTCCTGGTAGCGCAGCACCTCCTGGACCTGCAAAACGTCGATACCGAAGAAGAGGCCATCGACAAAGAAGGTGGCATACTCACGGCTGGTCCGGGCCGTTTCGGCCGCGCCGTTGGTTGTTTGCGGAGCGTTCATGGGCTTCGGCCTTTCTGCCCGGCCGGCGCCATCGTCGTCTCCTGCGTTCCGACCGCGCCCGCCAGTTTAGCCAGAGAGGCCAGCATGGCGTCCCGATCGAACTTCATCTGGCAATCGGAGAAACCGCGCGGACGCTCCCGATACGCCTGGGCTTGCTCGGCGCTGTCGCTGAGGGCCAGCGCGGGAACGTGAGCCAGACCGGGCAAGCGCCGCATTTCTGCCAGAAGACCGTGGTCGCCATCCGGCAGCAGATCGAGACCGGCCAGCACCACGTCGATTCTAAGGCGCTCCAGTTCCCGCAGGGCCGCTTGCGTGTCGGCCGCCTCCACCACGCGGTAGCCGGCCATTTCGAGCGAGCTGCGCACCAGGCCGCGCACGAAAGGAGAAGCCTCCGCGATCATGACAGTGGCGCCGTTGGTAGGCTGCCCATCCCGGCTGCCGAACCAGCCGCCGTCGGCCGCCTGAATCACGGCGTGCAGATCGAGCAGATCGGTCACTTTCTTGCCGACCACCGCGGATCCCAGCAGTCCCTGGCGCGCGGCAGTCTGACGGACCGTCACCTGATCCTCCACGATGTCCAGGATCTGGTCCACCAGGATGCCCATACTGCGCTCTCCATTATTGAAGACCACGACCTGGGCCGGGTCCTGGAGACCGGCCGTGTCCGGCGCGCCGGGATCGAGGATCGGCGCCAGGGAGGCCAGCGGCAGGATCCGCCCGCGGTATTGCACGACCCGCTTGCCGCCGGCATGCTCGATCTTGGCGAGAGAGATTTCCTCCAGCCGCGCAACGAGGGAAAGCGGCACCGCCAGGCGTTCGAACGATCCCGCCCGGAACAGCAGGAATGTCTGGCGTTCGTTGGCGGAGTGGTCGTGGCGCTGGATCTCCGCTGTGGACTTCTCGCGCGATTCCGGCACCACACCCGCCAACTGCGCGATTCCCGAGACGTCCAGGATCAAGGCCACGCGGCCATCGCCCATGATGGTGGCGCCGGCGTAGCAGTTCAAGCCCTTCAACTGCTTGCCGAGCGGCTTCACTACGATTTCCTGCGTGTCGCCGATACCATCCACGACCAGGCCAAACTGGCGGTCCTCGGCTTGCAGGACCACGATATTGACCACGTTGGACTCGCCCGTGCTGCCGAGCCGCAATACGTCAGCCAGATAGACCAGCGGCAGCAGGCTCCCCCGTCTGCGGTAGAACGGTGTGTCATGGATGCGTTCGATCTGGCGCTTCCCGGAGTCGCCTTCGAGACGGATCAACTCCAGCAGGCTGACTTGGGGAATCACGTAGCGTTCGCCGGTGCCGGTCATCCTGCGAGGCGCGGATCGCTTTTCCGTCAGCGTAACGACCAGGCCCGGGATGATGGCGAGAGTCAGGGGAATCTTCAGTTTCAGTGTGGTCCCTTGGCCCAGGCGGCCGACCAAGTCCACCACGCCGCCGATCTTTTCGATATTGGTTTTGACGACGTCCAGGCCCACGCCGCGGCCGCTCACGCTGGTGACTTCGGACGCGGTGGAGAAGCCGGGAAGGAAGATCAGCGCCAGCGCTTCCCGGTCGGTCATGCGCTCCGCCTGTTCGAGCCGTATCAGCCCCTTTTGGACGGCCTTGTTTTTCAGGACCTGAACGTCGATTCCGGCGCCATCGTCGCCGATCTCGATGTTCACCTGGCCGCCCTCGTGGAAGGCGCGCAGGGTCAGCTTGCCTTGGGCCGGCTTGCCGTTCCGGATGCGCACCTCCGGCTTTTCGATCCCATGGTCGCAGCAGTTGCGCACGATGTGCGTGAGCGGGTCCTTGATGGCTTCGATAATGGTCTTATCCAGTTCGGTGTCCGCCCCGTCCATCTCCAGGTGAATCTGCTTGCCGAACGAAGTGGCCAGATCGCGCACCACCCGCGGCAGTTTATTCCAGACTACCCCGATGGGCTGCATGCGGGTCTTCATGACGCCTTCCTGCAGCTCCGTGGTAATCAGGTTCAGGCGTTGCGAGGTGGCGCTCAGGGTGGAATCCTCCTGGTGGGCGGTGAACTGCAGAATCTGGTTGCGGGCCAGCACCAGCTCGCCCACCAGATTCATGAGCTTGTCGAGCAGTACGACATCCACCCGGATGGTGGAGTCCGATACGGAAGGCCCCTTCGGGGCAGCCGCCTTTTCGGTATCGGGAGCGGCTGTGGGAGAGTCCCCGGCAGGCGGGCTGGCGGTGGCCTGGGCGCAGGCAGCTTCCAGGCGTTTGCGCAGATCGGCGTAAGCCTCGGGTCCTTCGCGCCCGTTTGCTTCGATGGCCACCAGGACGGTCTTGACAGCGTCCACGGTTTCCAGGATGAGCGTGACTAATTCGGGTGTGAGCCGGCGTTTCCCGTCGCGCAGTTGACTGAGGATGTTCTCGGCCAAGTGGGTTACGGATTCCAGTGTGGCGAAGCCCAGGAACCCGCAAGTTCCTTTAATGGTGTGAATGGTACGGAAGATGCCGGCTACTAATGGAAGATCCTGGGGGCGCTTTTCAAGCTCCACCATTTCCTGGTCCAGGCGGGCCAGATTCTCATTGCTTTCAATGAGGAACTCTCGAATGACGTCTTGATCGTCCATCCCTCGGCGCCAGATTTACTTTCTATGGATTTCGAAATGCTAGTGGTGGGGATCGGGGAAAATCTCATGCAGTGTGATAGTGAGTGTTTTCAAGAGTCTTGCTGGGGGGCATGTCACCACCAAGGCGGCAGGCAGGGCTGGGTCAGGCGACGCCACGGCTATTCAAGAACTCGCCGAGTTTGGCATCCCACCCCGTCTGGTGGCTCCCGAGCCATGCGCGGAGCCGGCTGAGCATCTGAAGGGCAGCGGCGGGATGCCCTTCCGCTGCTATTCGTTCCATCTCCTCGAGCCGGATGAAGAACTTCCGATGCTCAAGGGCGTGCATGTCGCGCAGCGGGTAACCGTATGACTCCATCAGCACTTCTTCAATCGGGCAGTGGTGAGCTGCAGATTCCTTGACATCGCGGATGATCTGCGGAAGTGCGGCCCAGCCCACGCCAGCAGCCATAGCCTCCTCCAGCCGCTCGATCTTCTCGATCAGAACCGCGTGCTGGTCGTCGATGAACCGCACGTTGACGGAGGGTGGGGCCGAGCGGGTTAGAGAAACCATACAAGAATGTTATCGGCCAATTCGCCCGGCGCTTGCGCGGACCTCGTGCGCCATTTCCCGCTTATCTTATGGGCGCCGGGGCATTGCCGGAGCAGGGCAGCAATCGGCCGCGCACACGTCGTGGCTAGGGCCAAACTCGCCCAGAGCGCGCTTCGGAGCGGCGCCTTTACGCTCCAGGACAAGCTCGCGGATCATGGCGGCGAAGCGTGGATCGGCGCCCACGGTTTCCGCGCGCACCATCTGCAAGCCGAGTTCGCCGCACAACTGGCGCGCTTCGGTATCCAGATCGTACACCACTTCCATATGGTCGGAAATGAATCCGATGGGCGCCAGGACCACATCGCGCACCGAGCCGGCGGCGGCCAGCTCGCGCAGGTACTCCAGGACATCGGGACCCAGCCAGGGCTGGCCCGGCGGTCCGCTGCGGCTCTGATAGACCAGGCGGTATGGCGGATGGCCCGCGCGTTCGGCCACGAGACGGCAGGCTTCCTGCACTTGTTGCACGTAGCGGCTGGTCTCGGCCATGGCGACTGGCACGCTGTGCGCGGTGAACGCCAGCGCGGCCGCCGGGCGCCGTTCCGGCGGGATGCGGTCGATCGCCGCGCGTACCCGTTCCGCCACCGGTTCGATGAACCCGGGGTGGTTGTAGAACACCCGCAGCTTCAGCACTTCCGGCGCACCGGGACCCACGGCCTCGCGCGCGCGGGCCAGATCTTCCAGGTATTGCCGGCAACCGGAATAGGAACTGTATGCCGACGTCACGAAGGCGAAGGCGCGGCGCACTCCGTCCGCCGTCATCTGGCGCAGCGTGTCCGCCAGCAGCGGATGCCAGTTGCGGTTGCCCCAATAGACGGGCAAATCCGGACCTTCGGCCGCGAGCACCTTTCGCAAGGCTGCCAGCAACGCGCGATTCTCTTCGTTAATGGGGCTCCGGCCGCCGAAGTGATAATAGTGCCCGGCCACTTCCAGCATCCGCTCGCGCGGCACGTTGCGCCCGCGCAGCACGTTCTCCAGAAACGGCATCACTTCTTCGGTCCGGTCGGGACCGCCGAAAGAGACCAGCAGGATGGCGTCGCCGGAGTCAGTCACTAGCGCGCCTCTTTCAAGTACTTGTCGAACCAGGCGATGGAGCGGTCGAGCGAATCCACCTGGTTCTCGCGTTTGGCAAAGCCGTGGCCCTCGCCGAGATAGTAGTGCGCGTCCACGGTTTTTCCATACTTGCGCAAGGTATCGACCACCTGGTCGGCCTCTTCTTTGGGGTCGCGGATGTCGTTCTCTCCCTGCAGCACCAGCAGGGGCGCCTTGGCGCTCTGAAAGTACTTGATGGGTGAAGCGTCCTCGTACACCTTGCGGTCTTTCACGGGATCGCCAAGAATCGACTGATCGTACTGCTGCAGTTCCGGGCTTTCGTGCGCCTGCTCGGTGAGCCAGTCGGCGATGCCGAAAAGTTCCACCGCGGCGGCCCAGACATCGGGCGTTTTACCGATGGCCATCATAGCCATGTAGCCGCCGTAAGATCCGCCGATGATGCCGATCTTCTTTTCGTTGACGTAGCCCGTGGCGATCAGAAACTTCGCGGCGTAGACTTCGTCCTGCAGGTCGCCGCCGCCCAAGTCCTGGTAATTGGCCTTCTGGAATGCCATTCCGTAGCCGGTCGAGCCGCGGACATTCGGCGCAATGCACACATAGCCGCGCGAGGCCAGAGCTTCGGCCGTGCGGTTGAAGGCATCGAATGTCTGTCCAGTGGGTCCGCCGTGCGGCAGTACGATCCCTGGAGCGGTGGCATCGCGCTGGAGATTGAAGGGCACCCAAAGAAATGCGCTGATGATCTTGCCATCGAACGACCGGTAGTGGACTAGGTGCGACGCGGGCAGATTCGCGGGATGGAGCCCGGCCAGCGCGGAAAAAGTGATCTGCGTAGCGCGGCGCGATGCGAAATCGTAGACCCAAAGATCGGCCGGCCGGTTGGAGCTTTGATGCGACATCAGCAAACGGTCGCCGGAGGGTGAGAACGCCGTGGGATTACCGCTGGGACTCGTCAGCCCTTCGGGAAAGTCGAGCGGCTCGGACCGGCTGGAGCCGCGCTCAGCGATGTAGGTCCTGGTGCGGCCGTCTTCATTGATGAGATAAGTGAACCGCCCGCCCTGGGGAGCGAAGTCGACCGCCCTGGCATCCCACTGCGTACCGGTTACCCAAGTCAGCTTGCGTGTGGCGGCATCTAGCAGGGCGACGTTGGAATAACCGCCTTTTTGGTTCGAGCTGATGAGCAGCGTTCGCCCATCGGCGGAAACAGAGGACGCCTGGTAGATCGTGTCGCCGGTGTGCGGCGTGAGGTTTTCGAGCGTGCCGCTTTTCAGGTCGATGCGATAGACATCCGAATCGGTATGTCCGGAATTGGCGCGGTTGGCGTAAAGGTTTTGCCCATCGGGACTCCACGCAGCGATCTGCCAGCCGCGGTTCTTCGACTGCTCGTTGGTCAGGTTGCGAACTTCGTGCGTGCGCCAGTCGAGCAAGGCGATATCGAAGATCGGCGACGTTCTCGGCTTGAGGGAAATGGCGAGAGCGCGGCCGTCGGGGGACCAGCGCGGATCGGTTTCGGAGACATCCGGAGTGCGCGTAAGGTTGACGGGCGGCCCGCCCGCGGCCGGGATGGCGAACAGGTCGAAGATCTCGCCGCCGGCGTAGTCCTGCTGGAAGACGATCCATTTGCCGTCGGGCGACCAGGCAGCGGCGGACTGCCGATCGTCGGACTGCGTCAACTGGATGGGCCAGCCTCCGGCAGCCGCAACTTTCCATAGGTTGTTTCGCCCGGTGAGGTTGGTGGTGAATACGATTTCGCGGCCATCGGGCGACCAGGCAGGGCCGCCCGTGGATCGCGTATAGACCAGTTCTTCGATAGGCGCAGGCGCGGCGTTGGGATTGGATGTGGACGCGATGGACTTGGGGTCGGTGATGGCGCGGTCATCGGGCCCGGACGCCGCGAGCGACGCGACGCAAGAGAATAAGAGGGCAAGAGTGAGTTTCATGGTTTCGACGCCTTGACGATTCTCAGGAGCATTGGCGCCAATAGAAAGGAGAAGGAGCAAGTGGTTTCCAGGCCTTCCTCTCGAAGCGCCTTCGCGTATTCATCCGTATACTTGAAGTCGGAAACAAGAGCCACACCGCCGGGTTTCAACACCCGCGCGATTTCACGGCAAGCCGCGGCGCGGCCTTCCCGGCTGGGGATGTTGTGCAGGCAGAGGTTGGACAGCACGCAGTCGAATGAGCGGTCCGGAAACGGCATCTGCCGCGCATCGGCGTTACGGATCTCCACTTTGTTAGCGACGCCCTCGATCTGTGCATTCCGCATGGCCGCCTCAAGAGTATTATGGGACAAATCCTGTTCGCGCCAGATGTCAATGCCGATACTCTTGCCGGTGGTCAGGCGTTTCGCGGCGCCGATCATCAGGAGGCCGCGCCCGGTTCCGATGTCCAGGACCTGCTCATTGCCGCGCCATGGCGCCAGGTTTAGCATGCGGTCTCGATGGCGGAACTTCTCAACCTCGACGTACGGCACCATCAACAGAATCAGGATGACGCCGGTCGGAACCAGGGAGAGAATGACGCTCGCCGCGGTTCTGGCTGCTTCGCTGGAGGACCTGCGAAACGCCGATCCAAACGCCAAGCCTGCCAAGACGGCCAATACGACGATCAGCCCGACGCGCGGGGCGTCAATGCCGTAGGCCGGTCTCGCTTTTGAGTGCTGTCGGCCGGGGCTAGTCATCCAGCGCCTGAAAGAGTTCGGCCAGCGGGACTTCAATGGCGGGATCTTCAGTGCGCAGCACTCCGTTTTTGGCTTCGTAGAATCCCGAAGCAGTGTAGACGTCTGCACGGCGTTCTTCTGGATCGATGAGCCACACGTAGGCTACGCCGAATGCCAGGTATTCGTCGATCTTTTTGCGCACCCGGCTCATGCGGTCTTCCGGCGACAGAATCTCGACAGCGATAAAGGGAGGAGTGGAGAAGATGCGATCGCGCGGCGCCGGTTCTTTGTAAACGCAGACATCTGGGACGCGGTACGTACGGGGTGCGATGCGGATGCGTTGCTCCGTTAGGACCCGTATCCGAAACCGCTTGCGGCGTTCAAAGAAGAAAGCGCCGAAGGCAGTCTCTAGAATGCTGTGCGGTTGCTCCCCCACGTTGCGCTCCAGGAGTACACCTTCATCGTACTCGCAGTCCGGCTCGTAGCTGGTGGTAAGATACTCCTGCTCGGATACGAGAAGCGACGTTCCCATGTCTGGAGTATAGCGCAGCATTCAATCACCGGTTGGCGGAGCGGGGCTGAGGCCCGGCCGAAGCCCCGCGCGGACTCAGGTCCGCCCTCCACCGCAACCAAAGGTAGCGGCCTGAGAGGCCGCTGCAGGCCGGGGGCCTGCCCCACTTTGCTACCCGCTCATGGAGTTCAAGAACTCCGCGTTGCTGCGGGTCTTGCCCAGCTTGTCGAGCAGCAGTTCCATGGTTTCCACTGGCGACAGCGGATTCAGCACCTTGCGCAGAATCCACACGCGATTCAACTCTTCCTTGGGCAGCAGCAACTCTTCTTTGCGCGTGCCGCTCTTGTTGATGTCGATGGCGGGGAAGACGCGCTTGTCCACCAGCTTGCGCTCCAGGTGGATTTCCAGGTTGCCGGTTCCCTTGAACTCTTCGAAGATGACGTCGTCCATGCGGCTGCCGGTGTCGATGAGCGATGTGGCGATGATGGTGAGCGAGCCGCCTTCCTCGATGTTGCGGGCCGCGCCGAAGAAGCGCTTGGGGCGTTGCAGGGCGTTGGAGTCCACGCCGCCGGAGAGCACCTTGCCGGAGGGCGGCACGATGGTGTTGTAGGCGCGCGCCAGGCGCGTGATCGAATCCAGCAGGATCACCACATCCTTCTTATGCTCCACCAGGCGCTTGGCTTTTTCGATCACCATTTCGGCCACCTGCACGTGGCGCGTGGCCGGCTCGTCGAAGGTGGAGCTGATCACTTCGCCGCGCACGGAACGCTGCATGTCGGTGACTTCCTCGGGCCGCTCGTCGATCAGCAGCACGATGAGCGTGACCTCGGGATGGTTGGTGGTGACGGAGTTGGCGATGCTTTGCAGCAGCATGGTCTTGCCGGTGCGCGGCGGCGATACGATCAGGCCGCGCTGCCCCTTGCCGATAGGCGTGAGCAGATCCATAACGCGGCCGGAGAAGTTATCGCGCACCGTTTCGAGCTTGATCCGCTGGTTGGGATAGAGCGGCGTCAGGTTGTCGAAGAAGATCTTGTTGCGGGCTTCCTCGGGCGGCTCGAAGTTGATGGCATCCACCTTGATGAGCGCGAAATACCGTTCGCCTTCCTTGGGCGGCCGGATCTGGCCGGAGATGGTGTCTCCGGTGCGCAAATCGAAGCGGCGTATCTGCGAGGGCGACACATAGACGTCGTCGGGGCCGGGCAGATAGTTGTATTCGGGCGCGCGCAGGAAGCCAAAGCCGTCCGGCAGGCACTCGAGCACGCCTTCGGAAAAGATCAGGCCGCTCTTCTCCGCCTGGGTTTGCAGGATCTTAAAGATCAACTCCTGCTTGCGCAGTCCGGCGGCGCCGGCCACGTTCATGTCCTTGGCCACCTGGTTGAGCCTTTGGATGCTCATGTCCTTCAGTTCGACCAGGTCCAAAGTGGGGGAGCCGTTCTTGGCTTGCGCGGGTGGTTTGTTGCGCCGGTGCCCCCCGTGGTGGCCGCCGCCCCCCTGAATTTGCTCGGGCCGTTCAGCGGCCGGCTGCGGCCGTGGTTCAGATGGCGGAGGGCCATCGTGAGCCGCGGCGGTTGTTTGGTCGCGGGCGGGCCCTGAGGTTTCGCGGGCAGGCCCATTTTCGCGGGCAGGCCGTTCGTGCGGGCGCTCGGATGGCTTGTCCTGTTCTTCTTGCGGTGTTGTGGTATTTACCGCGTCCGGAGTGTTTTCGTTATCACTTGCCAAATTTCCCTCACTCCCCGGCCCGTGGAGGCCGAGAACGGCAACGGTTCGACGTTCTCCTTGCGGACCGACGCCAGACCTTGCCATTGTTCCGATTGATTCAACTTATCCGTCTTTGTGGCGATCACCTGGTACCGCCGGTTGTGGCTTTCGAGCCATTGCTTGAGCTGCAAATCCCGATCCATCCAGCCCCTGCGGGCGTCCAGGATCAGAAAGGAAAGATCCAAAGTCTGCCTTGTTAACAGGTAGCTCTCGATCAGGTCCCGCCACTGTCCGGTTAGCTCCTTCGAAACCCGGGTGTAACCATATCCGGGGAGGTCGACGAAATACAGCGATCCTTTAATTCGGTAAAAATTGAGCGTTTGCGTGCGACCCGGAGTGCTACTGGTGAAAGCCAGCCCTTTGCGCCCTACCAGGGCGTTGATCAGGCTGGACTTCCCTACGTTACTTCTCCCTAAAAAGGCGATCTCGGGCAAGCCGTCAGAGGGGAACTGTTCCGGCTTGGCCGAAGATGTTACAAAAGTACTGTCAATTACCAAGTGCTGCCAGTCATAACCGCTCCGTTGAAGACGCACCTCGAGCCCGCCGGCCTGCGGCCGTTGGACCGGCGAGGGCGCCGGTCCGCGGGCGAGGGCGCCCGCCCCACGAAGGCGCGTCTTCATCATCTTTGGTGGCC
>Ga0181521_10006500_pt1 | contig 12650 bp, 13 predicted proteins | sample PEATcosm2014_Bin_32_FD_119764 | JGI IMG/M metagenome (GOLD analysis project Ga0181521, IMG submission 119764) | Peatland microbial communities from MTU Mesocosm Facility, Houghton, MI, USA - PEATcosm2014_Bin02_60_metaG | ecosystem: Environmental > Terrestrial > Soil > Wetlands > Peat | place...
ATCGGTGGCCGCGGCCGTCTCATCGGTGGCCGCGGCCGTCTCATCGGTGGCCGCGGCCGTCTCATCGGTGGCCGCGGCCGTCTCATCGGTGGCCGCGGCCGTCTCATCCGTGGCCGCGGCCGTCTCGCCGGCGGCCACAGGCTCGTCTGCGGCACCGTCTGCCAGTACGGCGTCCTCGCCGAACCCGCCGGACAGGTTCTCGCCAGAGGAGCGGCCGTCCTCATGCGACCCGGTCTCTTCCGGCGTGGCTGCGAAGTCTTCGGTCACGTCGGCCTCCCCGCCTCGCTCGGACCCTGCGATCGCCTCGTCCGCGGCTGCGGTATCGCCCACTTGTACTTGGGGCTCGGACACAGTTGCTCTTCCTTCTATGCTTCCTCGCGGATTCTTCCGCGCTTCCAGGCGCCAGAAAACCGATGCCAGCCACAACGTCGAGCCAGCGAAGACGCCACAGCCCGCCCGGCCGGGCCGGGACGCCGTCAACCGAAGAGCGCGATGACCAGCTTGGTAAAGCCGTAGTCCAGGCTGGTGACGATCGCGATCATCAAGCCTATGAAAACCAGGGCGACGGACGTGTACGTGACCAGTTCCTTGCGGGTCGGCCAGAGCACCTTGTGGAGTTCGGCGACAACCTGGCGGAAGAACAGCGCCGGTGACGTGCGGTTCCGCCGTGCGGGGGGCGTATCGCCACCCCTTCTCTCCGCGGCCTCACCGCGCGTCTGAGTCGCCATGTCCTCACCTATGAAGTGCTGAACGGTTTGTGCTTCCTACACACAGGGCCTGTTGCAGGGCAGGAGGGACTCGAACCCCCAACCACCGGTTTTGGAGACCGGGACTCTAGCCAATTGAGCTACTGCCCTTCGCCTGGCGGCCCGGCCAGCTCCGCCTTCCGGTCCGCCACCTGGTGGGTGGCGCCATCCGGAGGGCATGCGCCAGCAACGACGGAACACCATCAGTCCCGAAAGTCTAGCCCGCATACGCGCCCCCGTCGAACTGGCCTGGGGGACGACCCCCCGGAACCCCCCGCTGCGCTCCGCGCCCCGCGCTGGTACGTCGCCGAGACACCGGCCACTCGCCCGGACCGGAGGCCCCGGGACTCGCTCGGCCGGTATGAGCGCCTCGCCTGAGGCCGCGCCACGGACTCGCTGCAGGCCGCACCACGGAAGGGTTATCGATGTGCAGGGCACGGGCTGTGGGTGTCACCATGGGTGTATGGCAACGACACACCCACGCATCTCCGCGCGCTTGTCCGCGATCGCCGAATCGGCCACCCTCGCGGTCGACGCCAAGGCCAAGGCACTCAAGGCGGCCGGCCGGCCGGTCATCGGCTTCGGGGCCGGTGAGCCCGACTTCCCCACCCCCGGTTATATCGTCGAGGCCGCTCAGCGAGCGTGCGCGGAGCCGCGGTTCCACAAGTACACTCCCGCGGCCGGACTGCCCGAGCTGCGGCAGGCCGTCGCCGACAAGACCGCCCGGGACTCCGGCTTCGGCGTCACGGCGGGCCAGGTCCTGATCACCAACGGCGGCAAGCAGGCCGTTTTCCAGACGTTCGCGGCGCTTCTCGACCCCGGCGACGAGGTGCTCGTCCCGGCACCCTACTGGACCACCTACCCCGAAGCCATCGCACTGGCGGGCGGGGTCACCGTCCCGGTGGCGACCGACGAGAGCACCGGCTACCTGGCGTCGGTCGCTGACCTAGAAGCGGCTCGGACCGAGCGGACCAAGATCCTTCTCTTCGTGTCGCCGTCCAACCCCACCGGCGCGGTCTACCCGCCGGAGCAGGTCGCAGAGATCGGCCGGTGGGCCGCGTCCAACGGGCTTTGGGTCGTGACCGACGAAATCTACGAGCACCTGGTGTTCGGCGACGCGAAATTCTCCTCCATGCCGGTGGTCGCCCCCGAGGTCGTGGACCAGTGCGTGGTGGTGAACGGCGTGGCCAAGACGTACGCGATGACCGGCTGGCGGGTCGGCTGGATGATCGGCCCGGCCGACGTGATCAAGGCGGCGACCAACTTCGAGTCGCACGTCACGTCGAACGTGTGCAACGTCGCGCAGGCCGCCGCGCTCGCCGCCGTCTCCGGTGACCTGTCCGCGGTGGTACCGATGCGCGAGGCGTTCGACCGGCGCCGGCGGACGATGGCGCGGACGCTGAACGAGATCCCCGGGGTGGTCTGCCCCGAGCCGCAGGGCGCGTTCTACTGCTACCCGTCGGTCAAGGGGGTGCTCGGCAAGGAGATCGCCGGGCGCCGCCCGGCCAGCTCCGCCGAACTGGCCGCGCTGATCCTGGACGAGGCCGAGGTCGCGGTGGTGCCGGGCGAGGCGTTCGGGACGCCGGGGTACTTCCGGCTGTCCTGCGCGCTCGGCGACGCCGATCTCGAGGAAGGCGTCATGCGCATCGCCAAGCTGCTCGGCCCGGCCCGGTAACCCCGCGGTGGGGGCAGACTAGGCGGATGGCCCGTCCGCTCGATCAGCTGCCCAAGGCGCATCTGCACCTGCATCTGACGGGGGCGATGCGGCACTCGACGCTGGTTGATCTCGCCCGCACCCACCGCGTTCACCTTCCCGCCGCGCTGGTCGAGGAGTGGCCGCCGGAGCTGAGCGGCGCGGACGAACGGGGCTGGTTCCGGTTCCAGCGGCTATACGACACGGCACGGTCGGTACTGCGCACACCGGCGGACCTGCGGCGGCTGCTGACCGAGATCGCCGAGGACGAGCGGGCGGAAGGATCCCGCTGGCTGGAGATTCAGATCGATCCATCCGGCTACGCCGGGCGGTTCGGCGGCCTGACGCCCACGGTGGAGCTCGTGCTCGCCGCCGCGGCGGACGCCACCGCGCTCACCGGGGTAGGGATCGGGGTGGTCATTGCCGCGAACCGGACCCGGCACCCGCTCGACGCGCGCACGCTGGCCCGGCTGGCCGTCCAGTACGCGGGGCGCGGCGTGACCGGATTCGGGCTCAGCAACGACGAGCGGCGAGGCCACGCGGAAGACTTCGCGCCCGCCTTCCGCATCGCCGAACGGGGCGGACTGCTCGCGGTGCCGCACGGCGGTGAGCTCGTCGGTCCCGAGAGCGTCCGGGCCTGCCTGGATGAACTGCACGCGGACCGGATCGGCCACGGCGTACTGGCTGCGATCGACAACGAGCTGGTCAAGCGGCTGGGCAGCCAGGCCGTGACGCTGGAGGTCTGCCCGTCGTCCAACGTGGCGCTGGGTATCGTCACGCGCACCCGGGACGTGCCGGTGCGGCGGTTGTTCGAGGCCGGGGTCCCGATCGCACTGGGCGCCGACGACCCGCTGCTGTTCGGCTCGCGGCTGGTCGCCCAGTACGGCATCGCCCGCCGCCAGCACGGCTTCACCGACGCCGAGCTGGCCGACCTGGCCCGGATGTCGGTGCTGGGCTCGGCCGCGCCGGACGCGGTGCGGCTGGGTGCACTGGCCGGGATCGACACCTGGCTCGCCGCCCCCTGACCGGCCGCGCACAGCGCCCGGGCCCGCCGCGAGACCGGCCGCGACGTTTCTGCGATGCGGACCTGCCGGGAGTCAGGCCGAGATGCCGACGAGCACCGGCTCGATGTCCAGGGTCACGCCGAAGGCGTCCCGCACGCCCGCGCGGATCTCCCGGGCGAGGGCCAGCAGGCTGGCTGTGCTGGCCGCGCCGGGGTTGACGAGGGCCAGTGTGTGCTTGGACGAGATGCGGGCCGCTCCCGGCCCGCTGGGACCGCCGGTCTGGGCGACGTAGTTCTTGCCGAAGCCGGCGTGCTCGATCAGCCAGGCGGCCGGCACCTTGACGTGCCCGTCCGGGGCCGGGAAGTGCGGCACGCGGAGGTCCGGGTCACCCGCCCCCATGGACTCCCGGGCCCGGCGTGTGACGGCGGCGAACTCGGCCGCGGTAAGGACGGGGTTGGTGAAGAACGACCCGGCGCTGCGGGTATCCGGATCTCCGGCATCGAGCACCATCCCCTTGTGCGCGCGCAGCTTCAGCACGGCCGAACGGGCCTCGCCGAGGGGCACCCGATCGCCGGGGGCAACGCCGAGTTCGGCCGCGAGCTCGGGATAGCGGATGGGAGCGGACTGGGAGCCGGGGCTGAGCCGGAACGTCACCGCCAGCACGACGAACCGCCCGGTCGCGGAGCCGGGCGCAAACGGCGTGCGCTTGAAGAAACTGGTCCGGTAGCCGAACCCGCACAAAGCGGCCGGCATCTCGGTGGCGCGGCGCTGCTGGCGATCGTAGACGCGCACGCTGGTGATCGTGTCGGCGACTTCCTGGCCGTAGGCGCCGACGTTCTGGATCGGGGTGGCGCCGGCCAGACCGGGGATCCCGGATAGGCATTCGAGCCCGGCCCGTCCCTCGGCCACGCACCGGGCGACCACGTCGTCCCAGTTCTCGCCCGCCGCGACGGTCAGGGCCACGGGGGCGGAGCCCACCTTGCCGGGGCGGGCGGGGCCGGTGGGGCCGGTGGGGTCAGCGGGGGCGAAGGACATCCCCCGGGTGGCGACGCGGACGACCAGGCCGGGAAAGCCTTCGTCGGCGACCACCACGTTGCTGCCGCCGCCGAGCACGAGGACCGGCTCACCGCGCTCATCGGCGCGGCGGACCGCCGAGACGAGCCCGGCCTCGCGGTCGGCCTCGGTCAGGGTGGCGGCGGGACCACCGAGACCCAGCGTGGTGTAGCCCGCGAGCGGGGCGGAGCCCATCAGGGCAGGACCACGACCGCCCGGGCGCGGGTCAGGACCTTAGTGCCGCCCGACCGGGCCACCAGCGCCAGCACGACCTTGTTGCCGTCGAGCTTCTCCTCGACGGTGCCGCTGACCTCGATCGTGGTCCCCTTGTCGTCGGGGACGACGACCAAGGAGGAGAACCGCACGCCGAACTCGACGACCGCGCCTGGATCGCCGGCCCATTCACTCGCGAAACGCCCGGCCTGAGCCATCGTGAACATGCCGTGCGCGATGACGTCCGGCAGACCGACCGACTTGGCGATGCGCTCGTTCCAGTGGATGAGGTTGAAGTCACCGGATGCGCCTGCGTACTTCACCAGGTCGAGCCGGGTGACCGGGTAGCTCCTGGCTTCCAGTTCGGCACCGGGCTGCACGTCCGCGTAGCTAACCGTCGCTGCCACCGTTCCCGCCTTCCGCTTCAGATTCGCGGCCGTCGCGCCCGCGTCTTGCCCCGGTCAGGCCCCCGTGTCCGCGGCATCCCCCGATGCCGCTCGTGTCACGCTGGCACAGTCCTGCGTCAGTGAGTGTGCCAGCGTCCTTCCCGCGTCCTTCCCGCGTCAGCCCGTTCCGCCGCGTTCGACGAGCGTGGACAGTGCGGTGCAGACGTGCTCGCCGCCGGTGGTCTTGATGTCAGTCCGGGTGGTCAGCATGACGTTGCGCCCGGCGTCCCGGATGTCGGTGATCGTGGACTGCGCCACCACTACGTCCCCGGCGTGCAGCGGACGCGTGTGCTCGAACCGCTGTTCGCCGTGCACCACCATCGAGTAGTCGAGCCCCAGGTCCTGGTCGGTCACCGCGTGAGAGGCGTTCGCCATGGTGACGACGATCGCGAACGTGGGCGGCGCGATGACGTCCGGGTACCCGGCGGCCCGGGCCGCGTCACGATCACGGCACAGCGGGCTGGGATCGCCGATCGCATCGGCGAACTCGGCGATCTTGATCCGGCTGACCTCGTACGGCTCGGACTGCGGGAAGGTCCGGCCGATGTAGTCCCGGTTGAGCGTCATCGGGACGGTTAGCGGGTTTCGCGGTGCGGCCGGTGGCAGCGGCAGTTCGGGCAGTACTTCTTCAGCTCGAGCCGGTCAGGGTCGTTACGCCGGTTCTTGCGGGTGATGTAGTTGCGGTGCTTACACTCCTGGCAGGCCAGAGTGATCTTGGGCCGGACGTCGGTGGCAGCCACGGCGAAATGCCTTTCTCGTTCAAGGTTGGACAGCAGGACAGCGTATCAAGCGCCGTCCTTGTTCCCCGCAGGCCTACCTGGCCCGCCGGCTTCCGCCCCGTGGGCCGAAGACCGGGCCCCTGGCCAGGTTCCCGCCCAGAGACCGGACAAGGCTTACCGCCCCGGCCCCCGGGCCGAAGGCCTGCACAGCCTGCGTCCCGCCGCGCGGGCCGAAGGCCCGCACCGGGGGGTTCCGGGGGGCGTCCCCCGGGCTAACACTAAGACAACGGCGCCACCGATCGAAGATCGGCAAGCGTAGTTGACCGTAGCGGAGGCCGGACTTGAACCGGCGACACAGCGATTATGAGCCGCTTGCTCTGCCTGACTGAGCTACTCCGCCCTAAGACCACCGCGCCGGCGAGGCGTGCGGCGCGTATCGGGTCGCACGTCAGGTTACCTGATCCTGCCGCCCCCGGGTGACGGGCGGAACGTACTCGGCCAGCGCATCGCATCACCGGCCGAAGACCCGCCGCAGCGCGGTCGAGGCCGCGTGATACCCGCACATGCCGTGCACCCCGGGGCCGGGCGGTGTCGCGGCCGAGCACAGATAGATGGACCGGTCCGGCGTGGCGTACGGCACGGGCGCGAACGTCGGCCGGAAGAGCAGGCGGAGCTGGTCACAGCGGCCGGCGGCGATGTCCCCGCCCACATTGTTCGGGTTGCGGGCCTCGATGCCGGCCGGGGCCGTGACCGTGCGGGCCAGGACCAGGTCGCGGAAGCCGGGGGCGAACCGCTCGATCTGCGCCTCGATGGCGGCGGTATGGTCCCGCGGCCATCCGTTCGGCACCTGGCAATACACCCAGAAGACATGCGAGCCCGCTGGCGCGCGGGCCGGGTCGAACAGGCTCGGCTGGGCGGTGATGAGGAAGGGGCGCGGCGGCGCTGTGCCGCGATGCACCGATCGCAGCGCGGCGCTGATGTCGTCCAGGGACGATCCAAGGTGCACGGTCCCGGCCCGGCGGCAGGCTCCGGCGGTCCACGGCACCGGCCCGCTCAGCGCGTAGTCAATCTTGAAGGCGCCCGGTCCGTACCGGTAGCGGCGGAGCCGGCCGCTATAGCGCCGCGGCAGCCGGGAACCGGCGATGCTGGCCATCTGCTCGGGCGAGGTGTCAAACAGGTAGGCACGGGCCCGGGGCAGCCCGGCCAGGTCATGGACTGGCTGGCCGGTCCTGATCGTCCCGCCGAGCGACGTCAGCAGGCTGGCCATGGCGCCGGAAAGGGCCTGGGTGCCGCCGCGCGGGAAGGGCCAGCCAACCTCGTGCGCGGCCAGGGCGAACATCAGCGCGACGGCGCTGGTGGCCGGCGACGTCAGCGGGGCCGTGACATGGGCCGCGAGACCGGCCAGCAGGCCCCGGGCGCGCTCGCCGCGGAAGTAGTGCGCCAGCGCGTCGGCGGGCGCCAGACCGGGCAGGCCGAAGCGGGCCAGTAGCAGTGGGTGGCGCGGCAGGCCGGTCAGCGGCGCCCGGAGCACGTCCGGGACCAGCTCATCCCAGCGGCCCGCGAACGGCCGCAGCAGCCGGAGGTAGGCCTGCCGGTCGGCACTCAGGGACGCCGCGGTGCCAGTCATGGAGCGCGCCAGGGTGGCCGCGGACCCGTCCGGGAAGGGATGGGCGAGCGCCACGTCCGGATGGATCCACGACAGGCCGTGTTGGTCCAGCGGCCAGGCCCGCAGCACCGGGGATCCCGCGCCGAGCGGATGAACGGCCGAGCAGGGATCGTGCCAGAACCCCGGGAGCGTCAGCTCCTCCGTGCGGGCCCCGCCGCCCACCGTGTCCGCGCCCTCGCAGACCGCGACCTCCAGCCCGGCCTGGGCCAGGGTGATCGCCGCGGCCAGGCCGTTCGGCCCCGCGCCTACCACCACCGCGTCGACCGCGTCCATACTCCCGCCATCCCCACCGCCGCCCGTACGGGCGGCTGTCTTTGCGTTGCCCGCGCTGAGCCGGGAAACCTACCGGCCATCCAGACGTCGATGTCGACAGGTAGCAGGTCTGCCGGATGTGCTGCGGCCCGAACCGCACCCCGGAGCGGTACGGGGTTCCGCCGTCGAAGGGCGCGCCGAGGATGACCACATCAGCGCCGGGATAGGTCGCCGGATCAGCCCAGTTGCACCGGGCGACGCCCGGGAACGTGATGTCGGGGCGGAACTGCGGGCCGTGACGTGCCATGAACGGACTTTAGCGGACGGTATTGCGGAATGACCTCGGCAAATGGGCTCACGCGCCGGTACCGCTAACCCGCCGGCCGATCCGGGGGTCTCATTCTTGGACCTACCGAATACATTCCGGATGTGCTGTGGTCGTTGCGCGAGCCAGAAGGCGCCGGCATGATTAGTCATCCGGAAGCGCACACTCTCCGCACGCCGACGGGAAGGCACACCGCATGGCCAGCACGAGGGCGAAGCGCACGAAGGCTCAGCGCACGCAGGAGCCCGCCAAGCCGTGGCGGGTCTATGCCACCAGCGGCTTCACGACCGATCACCGTTCGATGGCCACGGCGTTCGAGCAGGTGAAGGTGGTCCACCGGTGGGGCCTGGCCGCCTCTGTCTACCACTGGCAGGGCGACGGCTGGGCGCTGTACCGGCACATGGAGCCACCGGCATCGCCGCCCGCCCGGGACGCCTGGCCGTTCTAGGCCTCCGCCTGTGCTAGCCCTTGAAGGTATGGATACCGGGCGACGGCGGCTGCTCTCGGCCATGCCGCTGCACGCGATCACCGCGACCTACGGCGAAGAGGGCCTGCGGGAACGATTCACGGCGGAGATCGCCTCCTTCCCGGACGCGGAGCGGCGCCGCCTGGAGGAGGCCCTGGCGCTCGCGGCGGAGCTGCACGCCGCCGACCAGCGCCAGAACGAGCCGTACCTGAACCACCTGCTGCGCGTCGCGATCAGGATCCTGTCCCATTACGGGGTACGCGACGCCGACGTGGCCATCGCCGGCCTGCTGCACGATGCGGTCGAGGACCACGCCGCGCAGCTCGCCCCGGACGGCAGCCAGGAGGGCGCCCTCGCGGTCCTGGCCCGCCAGTTCGGGCCGAGCGTCGCCGACCTGGTCGCGGCCGTGACCAACCCCGAATACCAGCCCGGCCGGGACCGGGACGAGCAGTACCGGGAGCACGTCGCGGGCAGCCTGGACCGCTCTCCCTGGGCGCGGGTCATCAAGGCGTCCGACTTCACCGACAACGGCGTGGGCCTGATCCACACCACCGGGCCGCGGGTGGAGCGGCTGGCCGCCAAGTACGCGCCACTCATCCCGGTGCTCCGCGACATTATCACCCGGCCCGACACCCCGCTGAGCGCCGCGGCCCGGCAGCGCATCCTGGACCAGCTCGACCGGGCCGCCGAGCGGTTCTCGGCCCTGCTGCCTCCCGGTCCGTCCGCGGGTACGGACTAACGCGGGCTGCGTGGCCCCCATAAGGACGGCGAACAGCGGCGGGATCATGTTCAGCGGGCCGTGTACCCGCCGTCGATCACAAGTTCGCTGCCGGTGACGAACTTCGCCTCGTCGGACGCGAGGTAGAGGATGCCGTAGGCGATGTCCTCGGGCTCGCCCAGATGCCCAATTGGATGCAGCTTAGTGAGCTGGCGTCGTGCCTCCTCAACATTTCCGAGCTTGCGGCAGGCGTTCTCGACCATCGGCGTCCAGATAAAGCCGGGGTGCACCGAGTTCACGCGGATGCCGTCCGCGGCATAGAACAGGGCGTCGGTCTTGCTCATGAGCCGCACGCCGCCCTTTGTGGCGTGGTACGGGGGCGAATCCGGCGCGCCGACCAGCCCGTAGACGGAGGACAGGTTGATGATGCTGCCGCCGCCCGCCTGCCGCATGTAGGGGATCGCGTGCTTGGTGCACAGGAACACGCCATTGAGGTTGACCGAGATGACACGGTTCCATTCCTCCAGCGTGACCTCGTGGGTAGGCTTGCTCACTCCGGAGATGCCCGCGTTGTTGACCAGAACGTCCAGGTGGCCGAACGCGTCCGCCACCTCCGCGAAGACGCGCTGGATGGCTTGTTCGTCGGTGGTGTCGAGCTGCCAGTACTGCGCCTGGCCGCCGCGCTCCCTGATCTCATCCGCCGCTTGGAGGCCGGCGTCCGACTGGATGTCGGTGACCGCGACCTGTGCCCCTTCTCCTGCGAGCAGACCGGCGGCCGCGCGGCCAATCCCGTACGCAGCTCCGGTGACCACCGCAACCTTGCCGTCTACCCGGCCCATCTCTCCATCCTTCCCAGCCCAGCCGCCCTGCACCCTGGACCGCCCGCTCCGGATCCTTGGCCAGGACCGCGTGCCAACGCGGCCGAGCCGGACAGGTGTCCATAGGACGCAAGTCCCCAGGCTGGCGAGACTTCGGTCACCACTACCAACCACTCGTACGGATTCCCGCAGGATAACCGGGACAGCTCCAGGCCGGTCACCCACGCCAGACCGTCCGCAGCGAGATCGTGCAGGCGGGAGGGGCGGCCCGGACGACATCGCGGCACGCCGTATCGCGGTGCACCCCCGCGAGCAGGTCTCAGGCACGCACGTAAGCTGCGAGCGGGGCTAGCCGCGGCGCCCGGCCAGACATCCCGTTCGGAGGTTGTTCCTGTGATCGATCTTTCCGGCCGCGTCGTCATCGTCACGGGCGGCAACAGCGGGATCGGACTCGGCATCGCCCGCGGCGTCGCCCGGGCCGGCGCGTCCGTCGCCGTCTGGTCCCGTCGCCACGAGCGCAACCTCGCGGCGGTCGCCGAGCTGGAAAGGCTGGGCGCCACGGCCATCGGCGTGCAGTGCGACGTCAGCGACGAGGACAATGTGGCCGGCGCCATGCGGGAGACGCTGGACCGGTTCGGCCGCCTCGATTGCCTGGTCGCCAACGCCGGGACGACCGGCAAGCAGTCGTTCACCGACATGTCGCTCGGCGAGTGGCACCGCGTGCTGCAGGTCAACCTGGACGGCGCCTTCCTCTGCTTGCGGGAGGCGGCCCGCGTGCTGGTCGGGCAAGGGCAGGGCGGGTCGCTGGTGGGCGTGTCGTCGACCAGCGCGATCGACGGGGCTCCCGGCCAGCAGCACTACGCGGCCAGCAAGACGGCGTTGCTCGCGGTCATGCGCGCCCTGGCCGTCGAGCTGGCCCGGCACCAGGTGCGGTGCAACAGCCTCCTCCCCGGTTGGACCGACACCGAACTGCTGGCCGAGGCCAAGACACACGAGAAGTTCGTGACCACCACGATCGGCCGGACGCCGGTCCGCCGGTGGGGCACGCTGCACGACTTCGAGACCGTCGGGGCGTTCCTCGCCGACCCCTCGCTCATCTTCCATACCGGGGACAGCATGGTCGTCGACGGCGGCTACACGATCTTCTGATTCCCAGCGCTTCATGGCGCGGGCGCCGTGTCAGGCGGCACTTTCGCCGAAGTGGGTGTTGAACCGGTCTTGTAGTGCCAGCAGGTTCGTGCCATGGACACAGGCACCATGGCTTCGGGACGAACGGCCCTAGGAGGCGGCCCGCGTACGGCACAGCTTCGGAAGTGCAGCGATGTCATCGGGAAGGAGGGCAGGCATTATGACCCATGGTCCGCCCGGGCGAGACTGGACGCTGGTCCTGCGGCGCCAGCCGGCCCGCCTCGTCGGCGGTCGGCCGGAAGGCGGCTACACCGACGCGTATGAGCTTATCTGCGGCGATTGCGGTGACGATCCCGACCTGGATTACCAGCAGGTCTCCCCGAAGTTCCAGAGGATCCGCGGGCCGTACCCGATCGCGGCCGGCGTGGAAGCGTATGAGCAGCACGCCCGGCGGCACGAGACCCGTCGGCCGATGTTCGAGCCGACCAGCCGGTAAGCGATCCCGCCGGCGGAGCTACCGCCGGTTTGCCGCATCCGTCAGCCGCGATGGGTCCATCAGCTCAGCCGGGGCAGCGGCGGCCGCAGGCGGGACGGCGGGCTCAGGCGGCCAGGCTGCATGCCCGGCATGCGCGCGAGGCCCGCGGCACTCCGCGAAACGGAACATCTTTGCGCGGGTGCTGGGCGCCCCTACGCCAGAAAGCTAATGACACCACCGGACCGCCGGCTGGGGGATCGGCCGCCCCAGCTCCCGCAGACCAGGTGATTAGTCGATCACCCAGGCCGGCAGCACGCCTTGGTCGGCCACAGAGCGGTCCGGGTATGTGTCAGGCAACCGTGCTGGGGCGGGGCTTCTGGGTGTGGCTCTGGGGCCGTCACAGGGCTTGCGGCGGGGGCTGCACGGCGAAGGGCCGCAGCCGGTCATCTCCCTGGCCGACCACTCCGTAGCTGGCCTCGGGCATCTCGATCCAGGCGCCGGGCAGGTCACCGATCGGCTCGGAGACCACCAGCCGCGCATCGTCGGACAGCTCGGACAGGACCTCCCGGTCGGGATACAGCTGCCGCACCGCGCGGATGTCGCGGCTGAAAAACAGCGACCGCGAGGTGCCCTCGCTGGAGTAGCGGAACACCCACAGGTCCTCGCCGTCGGAAGTCGCGATCGTGCCCTGGAACGGGTACCTGATACCGCGCTTGCGCCCGGCCGCCTCCACCAGCCCAATGGCCTGGGCGACCGCGGCCGGCGGATCGTCCTCCAGCCCGAAGCTGAGCGCCAGGTAGAACAGGACCTCGGTGTCCGCCTGCCCCTTGATCTCGGGAAACAGCGATTCGTCGACCGCGAGCACCAGGTCGCGCTTGACCGCCGCGAACCCGTCGATGAACCCGTTGTGCATGAACAACCAGCGGCC
>Ga0181521_10006501_pt1 | contig 12647 bp, 18 predicted proteins | sample PEATcosm2014_Bin_32_FD_119764 | JGI IMG/M metagenome (GOLD analysis project Ga0181521, IMG submission 119764) | Peatland microbial communities from MTU Mesocosm Facility, Houghton, MI, USA - PEATcosm2014_Bin02_60_metaG | ecosystem: Environmental > Terrestrial > Soil > Wetlands > Peat | place...
ATGTCCTTATGACGATTGATTCGTCGGCGACTTGCCGACGGCGCGAACCGTCACGCCGCAGCGCAAGCGCGCAACGGCCGAGCCCCGCGAGCTCGTGAGCGCCAAGGGGCGCGAAGCCTTGCGCGCGAGAACGGCGTGATACCGTACTCAGCCAGGCAAGACACCGCTTCCCTTGGTCTATCCGCGGCCCTAATCCGGAGTCCTGGACCGGGAGGCGCAGCCGACCTGTGCAAGGGATGGAAGCCGGAACCGGTCGAGCCTCGCCGGCGAGGCTCGATGCTTCGCACGACAGCCCGACCCGGCTTCGCCGGGATGCACCCAATTTGAACGCCGTCTGAACGTCACCTTCCGGTCAAAGGGACTCGGGTGACAGAGCTCGTTCTGGCTAACACATTCGCTGAAAGTTAACTCGGCATGTCCCGTGACACCGGCGCCCTCGTCGTTGCCGAGTTCATCGATTCGGCGCAGGCTCAAGACACTCGCCGAGGGGCGCGCTGATCCCGAATTCGATGAGCGAAGGCTGTTGCCTTCAACCAGGAACCGTTGGGAGGTATACCGTGAGCCAGTTCCGCTGTTGTAACTGCAACAAGAACAGCCGCTATTTGAAGAGGAAGTCGGAATTACTTTTGGAATTCAAGGTCCCAAGGCTGCCCAATTCGGACGAAACAAGGACCTACGAGTGTGAGCACTGCTCGGCCGAAAACCAAGTGACGATGCCGGCGAACGATTGGCTAGTCATCGACTTAAGTGCGCGGGCGTCATGAGTCGCGTGCCCCAGGGGCGACCACCGCCTTCAGATGACCCGGAGAGGAGAGAATACCTTCTAAAGAAGTTGGATGAAGCCCGGAAGGACGCGCAGTGGCTGCTAGCACTCGGTGCTGCCGGCGTTCTGGGAGTGGTCATCAAAGACGGATTTGGAGAGACCACTCCAATCTTGCGTGTCGTGACGCTGGCGGTTTCGATCGTGCAGATCGGAATCTCGATGACCGGCGCACTTTCCTGGTGGTCAGGCGAGATCGACAAGTCCGTCATCATTGAGTCGCTGACCCACCGTCTTCGAACGCGCCTATTTCTGCGGAACTTGTCGGTGGTGCTGTTGGCGGTATCTTTCGTGTTGATTGCAATACTGGGTTGGCACACCGTCGCCTGCAAGAAATGAATTCGCGCGTCGTCGGTGCGGTCGAATGATACAAGCCTGTGTGACGGCGTTAGCAGCGGCACGCTCAAGTTGCCGGTCTGCCACCGGAAAGCTACGCACCGGCGCCGCAAAGCGGTGAGAGATCGCTTCGCCGTCCATGCAAGGTGAGAGCGCGCGAACGATTGAGACAGACTGCTTTAGAGGGCTGGCCGAGGCCGCGACTGTCCAAGTTGCTGGGCGTGCCGCAGCGCGGCACGCCGTCGATGCGCCGACCAAAATACGTACGTCGTGTGCAGCGGCGGACCGGCAATGGACGATCACCCGCTCGGGCATCGCGCTAGGTTCGGCGATCCTGAAACGATTGTTATCGAGCGCGTGGCGGCGGTACCGCGCCGCAGCACAAATAGGAACGAACGACACCGGTAAATGGATTTCGCAATGCCGTAGCGACGCCGGTTGGGGCCGGGTAGAGTATTCAGATGTCACGACAGGGAGAACAGTCATGGCAAGCAAGAAACGGACAGTCAAGCTCGTCGTATCGGCGGACAAGAAGCCGGCGGTGAAGGTCAAACCGGGAACGCAGCTGCAGGTGGTGGCTGTCAAGATGCTGAACCCCGCGAACAAGCGTCCGCGTGCGCTCGGTGCACGGCTCTGCGGTGGCTCGGGCACGTGTATTGCGTTGGTGGACGTGTAGTTCGTCCGCCGCGCCTCGAGAGACCTACGCGTGTGGCTCGTCGCCTCGCGCTACAATTTCCGCGTCCCCATCGGGGACGGCGACCTTCTGTACAACGCGAATTCTGGCGCAGTCCTAAAACTCTCCGGCCCGGACGCTGAAGCAGTAAGCCGCACGCTGTGCGGTCCCGTGACAGGGTACGGGCCAGACAGCCTGCCCGATGATCTCCGGGAGTCTCTGCAGAGCGGGGGGTTCCTCGTGCCCAGCGGCACGGATGAAGTGCAAGGAATTCGCGAACGGTACCTCGAGGCGCGGGGTGTGACTCCGTTCGTCGTCACATTGACGACGACGATGAACTGCAACCTCGGGTGCTACTACTGTTATGAGAGTCGAACAGGAGAGCAGCTTGAGAGCGACGACGTCGGCGCGCTGGAGCGCTGGGTCGGCGATCGGCTTCGCAGCCGGCGAGATCGCTCACTGCACGTCGACTGGTACGGCGGCGAGCCGTTGCTCAACCTTGAGTTCATCGACGCTGCCTCCATCGCGCTCCAGGAAGTCGCCCAACGGGAAACGGCTCGATACTCCGCGTCCGTCATATCGAACGGTACCGCATGGCCGGTCGACGTCGGCGCATTTGTCGCGGCGCACAAGGTGCGTCAGGTACAGATCTCATTTGATGGGCTGCAGGACAATCACGATTCGCGACGACGCTACAGAAAGGACTTCGCACCAGGCCCTGACGCAAGCTCGTTTGAGGCGGCGGTCAGATTGGTGGATCAGTTGCTCGACTTCGTGCGCGTCGACGTGCGCTTCAACATAGACCGCCGCAATCAGGCGGATCTGATGCCATTCGTAGAGATGGCTGACCGGCGTGGTTGGTTCTCACGGAAATTCCGCGCGGTCATCCAGCCGGCGCGGCTCGCATCCTACAGCGACCGATCGGCCTTTATGCGCCGCTATGAATTGACGGCGACGGAGTTCGACACCATTCGCGGTGAGCTGAGAACCGCCGTTCGCGGTCGCGCCCCGATTGAAGAATCGGAGGTTCCTGACGGCTTTCCCGTTCCACGAACGTCGGTATGTGCCGCCCTGGCGCGCGACTCTTTCGTGGCCGGGGCGGACGGACTGCATTATCGATGTGGATTGCAAGTCGGCGAGAAGCACCGGGCCGTGGGCGCCTGGGCGCAGCGGGCATTGCCCGCCAACCCGGCGAACTTTCCAGATGCAGCCTGGTGGGACGCTTTTGAACCTACCGCGCAGCCGACGTGTTCCCGATGCTCATTTCTGCCGATCTGCTGGGGCGGCTGCCCGAAAAGGCACCTTGAAGGGGATCGACACGCCCTGGACGAGCAAGGGGCGTATTGGCGAACGAACCTAGCGCGTCTCGTCGCCGCACGATTTGGCGTCGAGCCGCTGTCCGGCTTTGTGTACGGTCAGTCCGACCAGTTTCGCGTATGAACTTTGAGCGGATTGCGCCGTATCTTCAGGACCCGCTCGTCCTTGTCGGCTTCATCTTCTTTGTCGCGTCGCTTACCGGGCGGCAGCTGCTTCGCTCGGGCATCATCCAGCCGCTGCCGCCACGGCCCGGTTTTCGGATCCTGCGGCTCCTATTGAGCTACGGGTTCGTGCTCGCGCTGGTCGTTATTCTCCTGGGCTTCGGGCTGAAGTATCGGGAACTGTCTCGAGCGGAGCAGCACGCCGCCGTCCGGCTGATAGCCGAGGAGCTGGCGGCGAACGCGGCAGTACTCACGGAACTCGGAAAGAATGCGGACACGTTGACGAACGCTGCAATAGTCTTCTCGAGCGTCGTACGCGACCCCCGCTTCCAAATCCTTCGCGGGCTGTTCCCGGACGAAAATCTGGACCCGCTGCTCGACGAGGGGACGCTGACCAACCTCTACAACGAGCGCATCGACTGGCTTAGCGCGAGCGGACTGCTGAAGAGCAAGGATGAAACGCGGCGACTAACGGAGGCGTGCGCAGCCGTCGGCCGAAGTTATGGTCGAATGATCCCGACGGTACGCTCGCTCGCCGACGAGTCCGGCGAGCGATACCGCCTTTCGAGGGCGGCGTGGGACGAGCAGCTAAGTATTGCCAGGAAGATCACCGTCGTCGATGTCGCGACGTTGTCGCAACTGTACGAACAGATGTCCCGCGCTCGGGCTACGTACGGACGAATTGCGAGCATCGTCCCCGAGTACCTCCGAAATATCGACGCATTCTGCAGGGAATTGCCGCCCACGCGAGACAGCCTGAGCCCGACGTTGGCAACCGAACGATTGACATTCAGGCTGCTGCCCGCCTTTCGTAGCCAATTGACGAAACTCGTTGGGGAGGCGACGGCATCCGCGGCCCACCTGCGCGCAGGTACCGCGGGATGACGACGCGCAGTTGGGCACGCAGTCTGATGCCATTGTGTCATAGCTCGGAGCGACTTGGGCCACCAGTGGCACGTTGACGGGGAGAAGGTACGGTAGCGGCGCTTCACGTCCTTGCTAGGGACGGACAAGACGCCGTCGGTCCCAGAGGGTCTCCGAAGATCACTAATGCCCGAACGGCGATAACCGTTGGTGGCAGGGGAGGCAGGGTGCGCACTCTCTATATTTGTACCGTTCTTATTGCATCTGGCCTGGCCGGAGGGTGCACTTGCTTTCAGGCGCGGCAGCCACTGGAAGGTGTCGCAGTCGAAAAAGTGATCAATCAGATCAAGCACGATCTGGAACATACCAGCCTGAGCAACGAAGTCGTCGGGGACGGGAAGATTCCGGCCTGTGGCGAAGATGGTGGCAAGCCCTTCGTTCTAATTCGTGATCGTGACACCCTGCCTAAAGTCACCTTGAAACTGCAGACTGTTCGGACGGTCGATGTAACCGGGGATATCGGAGCCGCGAAACTCCCGGTGGCTGCAATACTGTTTTCCGGCGACTTCTCTTATGAGAATAAGCGCCAGGTCACACGAGAACAGGACTTAACCTTCGACGTAGTTCTCGCAAAGGATGCGAAGGGGAAGGTCATACAGACTCCGGTCCCGAGCAGCGATTACTCGGCGTTGGGTAAAGAGATCGATGGAGCCGAACAAGGTGTCATCAACACCGACCATGCGTTGTCGCCGTGTTTGCGACCGAAGCAGCTCACCGTTACCGTAATTATTGATGTGACGAGGACCACGACTGTGAGCGGCGGTGTCGGGTTCTTGGTTCTTTACGCCGCGACGGCGAAAAGCGCTCGTTCGACCGAGCAGAAGAATCAAGTAATTGTCGACCTGACGTATTCGAAGGCCACTCCGGCCGCCCTCCTGTGATCACCTCGCTGCAGGCACGATCGGAGTGCGGGCGCTTGAGGGTGCGCGTTCGCGAAGAGCGGCGCGTGCGCGTATCCGAAAGCTCTAAGAGTGTAGGGCCGGCGAGCAACAAATCCGCGTGATTGCGTCGGACCGCCGCGCGTGCATGGAAGCTCGCCGGGCCCTAATCTACTGGGGCACGATTGCAGTGATGGCGCACCATGACACCCCCTGATCACAAAGCGTTCGCTCAGCCGGATAAGCCATCGACTCCCGCATGGAGATACATGGACTTGCCGAAGCTGCTGGACATTGTCCTGCGTCGTCAACTGCATTTGACGAGGCTCGATAAGCTTGAGGACAGGTTCGAAGGTACATTACCGCTGCGAACGCGAGGTGCAACGACCGCTGAAATTCGCAAGTACATGGAATCGCCGACGGGCGGCCAACTTATGGCGGAATTCTTTGAATACGCACTTGGCCTGAAAGACAAATACGGGACCACCGCGGCAACAACGCAAGGCGAGCAATCAAGCCCCGATGTGGCCGAAGGCTTTCTGTATTTGATGAAGATGGCCAGGGGCTTGGCGGTCGGCATCTACGAGTCGCATTACGGCCGACCTATCGACGGCCCGAGGTATCCCAATGAGAGCGATCAGGAATTCGCGGCTCGTATGACGATGACCGCCGAGGCGCCGGCAGAGCTGATGTTTAAGGCCATCCTGTACGCGAGGGTGCACGGGGCAGCGCCGAAGGATCTCGACCAACTAAGGGACTGGCCGCCGAAGAAAGGCGCGGCCGGTTTCGACTTGGCCACAAGAGACAGACTGTTGGAGGAAATCGTAGACCGCGTCTTGGCAGAGATTCAGCGATGCCGCCGGCGCCTCTACGTGAATAGCTGGCACCTCGGCGAAATAGAATCCGAAGCGATGTGGCGAATCTACTGCCGCAACGGCGACGGACTTGCGGTGGTGCTTCCGTATTCCCAGCTACGCGACTCGTTGTACGAACCGGACACGTACATCGGTAAAGTGAATTACCTTAGATTCAACCTCGACCTTATGGAGAATTTGGATCCACCGCACAACTTCGCGTTGGCAATGCAGAAGCGCAAAGAGTTCGAGCATGAAAGCGAGGCGCGAATTGTGGCCGCGCGAAGCACGCCCGGGAGGGATCCGTTCCAAGATGCGGGCCCCGAGTCCGTAGAGCTTCCGTGGGCGCCGGAAGACCTCATAGAGAGAATTGTCATTAGCCCCTACGTGAAACCTTGGTACGCGGACACGGTCCGAGAGATAATCGGCCGTATAGCGCCGCGGCTGCACGGGCGAGTGGAAGTGTCGTCGATGGCAGGCGATCCAAGCGTGTAAGGTACGGCTTAAGAATCTCGCACGGGATGTCTCCCTACGGCCGCTCGCCCGCTTACCTTGTAGCGGCATATCTCGACTACGGGCGAGCGCGTCTCGCCGAGGCCTGGCAGAATTTCGTTAAAACCACGCGACTCGCGTGAGGGGAGGTCAAGTGCCGTATAGGCTTCGGTCAATAGGTGACGGTATGTGGGCGCTCGACGGAGCGACCTCTGATCAGACGCTCAAGCAGGTGCACATATACTTTGACAGCAGGCACCGCGATACTCCGCAGGGGCGCGTGTACCAGTGTGTGGCCGGCTCGGCAAGAGCCGACGTCGTACTTGCTGATGCATCGGGGAAAGAATCAACTTTGAAGGATATTCGAGTTGAATTCGCTCCAAATTAGAAGACGCTAGGTTATAGAAGCGATCGGCGATTTGGACTTCCAAGGATGCTAGCGAAGCCCACGGTTCTGGTTCTCGGCGTTGGCGCGAGCCACCCGTACGGATACCCCACCGGATGGGAGCTGCTGAAGCACGCACGGCGCTACCCGGTCGAGGCAATCGCCGCGCAGATCAAGCCGCGCCCATCGTTCGAAGCGCGCGCTCTCTACGAAGTCTTGCGGGCGACTGGCGACGCGTCGATTGACGCTGTGTTGGAGGAGCAAGAGGATATTCGCGAGGCCGGCAAAGCGTTTATCGCGCGTTGGCTTCTGAATGACGAGCGCAAGGCGCGAGACGCGCGCCAGCGCCCAGATCCGGAAGGCGCATGGTACCGGGAGCTCTTCGGAGCAATGCGAGCCGGGTCGCTTGAAGAGTTTCGGCGGAATCCCCTGATGATCGTGACGTACAACTACGACCGGTCGCTCGACAATTTTCTCGTCGACGCGCTGTCGGCAAAGTATAGAAAGCACTCAAGAGAGGAGTGCGCGAACGCGCTCGACTGCATCGGCCCGTGGCACGTGCACGGCCAGCTCGGCACCCTTCCGGAGCGGCCCGCGATCGGTATCGCGCCGGTGCCGTACGGCGGCGACGCAAATGCGCTCACGGATTCGAACGTCGCGGAAGCGGCGGCTGGCATCAAGATTATGGACGAGGCACACCCGAACAACGACGTTTTGATGCTCGCCCGAGATGCGATCTCAAAGGCAGACCGTTTAGTGTTTCTCGGCTTCGGGTTCAACGGGACAAACGTGCGACGACTGCGGCTGCACGAGTGCCTTCGAAACGAAACAGCGGTATTCGCGAGCGCAAAGGGCCCGGCGCGCCTGCAAGACGACATTCGGCGGGCGCTGAACAGCTTAACGCCGCAGATTGGAGCACCGAACGAGGGCGCCTTAGAGTTCCTGCAACGTTACTACCAACTGCTGGAACCGGTGCCGATCCGATGATGCCTACCGTCGCGCGATCAGTGACGCGAAAGTCTACGGCATTCCGGATGCTCTCGTCGTTGAATTCGGCTTGCGGCCGGGCGCGGCAACGGCGCGCTTACCTACGCGACGATCCAGGCGCAGTCCTAATCCCAATTGCAGCGCTAGATGGCGCGTACGAGAAATCGATCCCGATGTTTGGCCCGGCGAGCCGTAAGCAGGTTCGTACGGGTCAGTGGGAAGACTAGTAGACATGATGGCGGCTCTGCCGGGACGGCGGACAGGGGCCAGGTACCAAAAAACAGTTGGGTGTCGTGGCGACAGATAGGTCAACTCGCGCCGGATGCCGAGAATCGGCCTCACCATGCAATTGACATCAAAAGTCCCGGATTGCCGATTCTTGGCTGCGTACCATATTGATTATATTGAACCGACCATTCCGACCGATCGGAGAAACTTGACCTCAGGAAACTCGAATAAAAGCAGTCGTCTACTTTTCAAAATCGAGCTATTTGCGCGAAATGTACGGGGAGGCCGGGTTGGCGTATTTTCCTTGTTGGAGGTATCGCTTTCTCTTCGGCGACGCAGCAAACGGTCGCGCAACTCGTTGATTGAATGGCTTTCCGAAGCGGCCTTGAAATTGAAGAGAGCCTCGCAAATCGCTATCGCGTATCTCGCTGATTCTTTAGAAAAGAATTTTTGCAACCGCTATTCCTGACACCGAAAGTGTGCCGACTCCTGATATGGATCCCAGTCAAACAATTTCGATCCTTTTGGCGGAATACAACACGTTGAGAGCCGAAGTATTAGCGGCACGATCGAACGTAGCGAAGACGATTGGGTTGGCCGCCGCCATTGTCACGGGCGTCGTAGGCTCCTATTTCTCGGGACGTTTTCCGGGCCCAGACTGGGCTCCGGTGTCGATAGTCGCAATTGTGATTGCGTACTCAGCATTTACTTTCAGCTGGAATGAAAGAAACACGCGAGACTTTACCCAGCGACTTCGAGCGCTTGAGGCAGATATTAACAAGCGCGCAGGCGAACGGTTACTCGTGTGGGAAACCGATCACGGGTCGGGCAGCATAGTTGTGCCATTCCATCACAAAGGTTGGAAGGGAGAGGCAATGGATGAGTCTGGTGGAGCGCCGACTCCTCGAAACGGTGAAACGCTGTCGGACGCTGCGACGCTCCTAGTTCATGCACACCTCGCCGAGTACCAAACTATCACGGCGCGTATCAGCAGGTTCATGTCTCTTCAGGCTGTTCCTTGGCCAGCTTTGGTAGCGTTTCTTACCATCGTCACCATCGCATATGAGAAAGGACTCTTTGATCCAGCCTTTATTGCGCTAGTTGCATGGGGAGCTGCGTTTGTGGCGCAGCTCGCTGTTCAGACTTACTACTTCGCGCTCTATGAGGTTTACAACCATGTTCGATACGTCGAAAACGAACTAAGACCGAAGCTAGCGGCACTTCTGGGCACGGGTTCATTCTGGGGCTATGAAGGGTATCTTAAGAAGACGGGCAAGGCTAACAACCCACTGCTTGGCGACCTCGGTCCTGCAGCAATCTCTATTGCGGCAATAATTCTCGCTTCCGCATTGAGATGGAAATCATGGGCAGCAAGCGACTTCTTGGGCTTGGCCATAAATGGCCTTTTCCTAACAGTCACTGGTCTGACCGCAAGCCATGTTGTTAAAGTTCGGAAGGATTTCGCAGAAGCTCACTAATCGCGTGCCGTCGCACTGCAGGCCGAACTTGTGCTCCTTCTCCACCTCGAGCGCGAAAGTCTTCTGGAAGATGCACCGCTAGCCTGGTCCGATCTGCGTCGTCATCTTGAGTGCGCTAGCAAAGGCGACCCGCTGGCCATGACGGTACATGGAATAGAACGTCGAGCAGTCGGCGGTCTCTCTGAGCGTCATGCTTCCAGACGCGGCGCGTTCGTTCGGGTGCGCGCCTGGGCCTTCCGTTGCGATGTCGGTTCTCGCGAAACCGCCCTATCTGACGCTGTAGGCGTTTGGCTGAGTACTGGTTATTGCGGAATCGAACGTTTACGCAAGCGGTGCGGTAGCTACACAGCGTTAGCGCGGCCTTGGATCTCGCGGCACTTGGCGATCAAAGAGTCAAATGGCTCGTCGTCGTCAAGCAACACCAATGCTTCGGCCATCCGTGTGTAGTCGTCGCGGAGCGCGTCGAGCGCCGTTCCTTCTGGAACCAACGTCAGAGTTCCTGACACAGCAGCGAAATAATCGATCTCCGTGCCGGCCACGTCCTTCTCTGAGAAGAATACTGACTTGTGTCGTGCGACAGCCTGTGCAACGTCACGGTCTGCGAGTGCAGCGGCTGCGTACCCCGCTAGGTCAAGACGCGTCACGTCATGCCAGTGACGGGCAAACCGGTTGGCACGTTGTCTCTGCTGGAGGCAGTAAACATGGATGGCGGTCGCCTTCTCCCAGAACGTTCGTTCGACGCGCATGACTCGTGCGGTCGCTGTCGGAAAAGCGAGGGCGGGTACGTATTCGGCGGCATCACAGACGATAGGCTTCGCTTCCCACGGCTCGCCCGTCGAGCGGGCGCCGAATTCGAGGCGTACGACAGGTGCTACGTAGCCCGCGATGCCCGTTAACGGTTCGTATTGGATGAGCACGGAGTCGCCTTCGGCGCGTGCCGTTACGCCGTAGGGGAGGGTACTCAATCGCGCCTGAACGATCGGTAGAGCCTGGTCGGTGACCCAGGTTGGCAGTCGCGTTCGAACCGCCTTGGACCATTTCTTTTCCTGGCTGGCATTCGCAGGCAGTGCGTCGGCGGCATCCCTGACAAGATCCGGCGCAAGTGCGCGAATGTCGTACGTCACGTCGACGTCTTCGGAGAACCGACGAATCGCCCGGTATCCTTTCGACAAGGATGTGCCGCCCTTGAAGACGAGGTCCTTGCCGAACGGTGCCTCAAAGAGCGCTGCAAGCGCCCAGACGACCCAGACATCTTTCTCAAGCAGGTAAGGCGGGCGCCCGGATGCAGTTGCCGCGACGCCCAACGCCTCTAGTTGTTCCGCACGGGGCAGGCTGAGGAATTCCTCAGCCATTCGCAACAAGCGCTTCGCCCACCTGTTGGGCGAGCCAGCCCGGGAACGTCGATCGTACGGACGCGAGTTGCTGGAGTTCTTCGTTGGGCAGCGTTCGCTTGAGCGACGCAAGAGCCATCTTGGTCTGTGTGGGCCCCAACCATGCGAGCGCACGCACGGCTTCCCCGGCCGGTTGACCGCTCTTAAACAGCTGCCACGGCGGTGCATGCTGAAGTTCGACCACTTGCGCGCCCAATTTGAGCTGCCGGGTCCGGCCAGACGTCAGATAGACCTGGCGTACAGGGACTTGGGTCGTGAGTCCCAGTCCGTTCGCGGCTGCAGCGCCGTGGTGCGCGATCACTTCACCGCGCGAGGTCGCGATTCCGATAACCACCGTCTCTGCGCTTGGGGCCCGTGTGCCGAAGCGCGTGTCGACGGGACGGACGTACGCTCCGCGGCTGACTCGCAACAAGCGCCGGCGTTTCACAAGGCGCGTGAGCGCCTGATCCACAGCGGAACGGCGACCGAGGTGCAGCAGCGCTTTCGCCGAGAGGGGAGTCCCCTCGGGGAGATGCTCGACGTGCGCCAGTATTTGTTGGGACAAGGCTTGCATGGTTTTCTCCGACTGTCAGAAGTTTAATTCTATTTCTGACAGGTTTCAATCGACTAACGAGAGGCCTAACTAGCTGAAAAACAGCTAAATTTGACTGCTAGTCAATAAAATTGACAAGTTCTCACTCGCAGTGTACATTTGAACACTGGCGGCTGAGAAGCCGGCGCTCTTTCAAAATCAGTTCTCCTGCTTTGAGCAGGCGTCGATCGGAAGCATGGGCTTGGCCGACTACGGTCAAGCCGGCCGCCGTCCAGGCGGTCACGACTCCGCGGACCGGATGACCGGCAGGCGGAGGCGGATCTCCCAGTCAGTACGCACGACCGGTGTCCATTGGGACCACGAGTGCGTGACAAGTTGAGGTGGGGTTCCCGGTGGGTTGGGGACTTGTGCTTCCAGCGTTCTCCTATCGATCGACGTCGCTGCTGGGGTTCCGGGCGATGTGCCCGGTCGTGGGAGAACCCACTATGAAGCTCATAGTGTTGAAAGACTGCCTGGAGACTCTCGAGAGAATCCGGGCAGAAAAACGCGGAACGCTGGAAGCGGGTCTTGCTGCAGAGTTGGACGAGGTGCTCGCAACACTTCACCGGCTGCATGAGGAGGCGACAGAATCGGGAGAGGACATTGCCATTGGGCCGGCGCGATACAAGGTCGTTGACCTTGTCCTGCGAATGGTCCAGGCGACGACGAATCTCGCGGAATTGATCGATCAAATCATGCACGGGCAGTAGGACAACAAGTCTCTAATTCCACTTCAGGTAGGTTGGTGACCCTATGAATCTTGGCAATGCGATCCGAATGTGCCGGGTTCGACGCGAGCTCACCCAAAAAGAGCTCGCCCTCCGGGCCCAGATATCGGTGTCGTACTTGTCGTTGATAGAGAAAGACAAACGGGACGTCTCGGTATCGACCCTTCGCCGTTTGGCCGACGGGCTCGCGGTGCCCGTCGGGATCCTCTTCTTCCTCGCTGCCGATAAACGAGAATTATCCGGCCTCAGTGAGGATTTGATTGGAAAGCTCTCGCAGACCGCATTGGCATTTCTTCATGAGTCCGAACCCACGCCATCCCTCGTATAACCTCGAGCCCATCCAGTCGCTCGCATCGCTTGCAGCAGCGCTGGGGCTTTCGGAAGCCGACCTTCTCGACTTGGCACCCCGGGCTCCGAACCTATA
>Ga0181521_10006504_pt1 | contig 12644 bp, 10 predicted proteins | sample PEATcosm2014_Bin_32_FD_119764 | JGI IMG/M metagenome (GOLD analysis project Ga0181521, IMG submission 119764) | Peatland microbial communities from MTU Mesocosm Facility, Houghton, MI, USA - PEATcosm2014_Bin02_60_metaG | ecosystem: Environmental > Terrestrial > Soil > Wetlands > Peat | place...
AGCTCGCTACGGCGAAGCTGACGCTTAAGGGGATTGACGCCGGGACGGTCACGATTGCGCCGCAAATCGACCACATCGCGATCAGCCCACAAATGGGACGCGCGCGGTTGTCCGGGGGCCGCTACTACCCCGCCGAGGGCGTCCAGTTCGAGGCGATTGCCTACGCAAAAAGCGGCGCCGGCAAGACGGCCGCCAGCGTGCCACTGGGTCCTATCTCGGCGACGTTCCAGCTGGCCGAGGAGAGGACGCGCCCCGACGACGACGACCTGCGGTGGCTCGGCGGCATCCAGCCGAACGGTACATACCTGCCCATAGGTGACTACGGGCCCAATCCGCTGCGCAACTACTCTGCGGAAAACAGCGGTCTCGTCAAGGTCCTGGCCCAATACAAGCGGGGCACACAGACGTTCAAGGCGCAGGCCCTGCTCGCTGTCACGATGCCCGACTTCGTTCCGCGGCTGCGATGAACCAAACCTACACATGGGCGGATCACCGGACGTTCGTTGCGGCGGCGGACGGGAGCGCAATTCTTTTCGGCGCCGATCACGCGAGCCTTTTCGCGCTCGAACCGTCGGCCCGCGAAGTAGTCGACCGGTATCAAATGCGCGCGGCGATCGATCTGTACGAAGCGCCGTTGCCGGATCGCGAGATTCTCGAGGCTTTGCGTGCTGGACAAGTGTTGGTCCCGTCCGCGTGGCTGCCCCGGCCCGCGTCAGCACCTATCGATCCGGCCGTCATTCCCCTCGGCACGCTCGTCCTCGAAGTGGCTCAGGCGTGCAACATGCGCTGTGGCTACTGCTACGCGGGTGGTGGTTCCTACGGCGGGACGGCGCGTATCATGCGTCCCGAGCTTGCCCGTCGGGCTGCGCGCCTCCTCGTCGACTCGTCCGGCGACCGTGACCGCGTCACCCTTGTGCTGTTTGGCGGTGAGCCGCTGCTGAATCTTCCTGCTCTGAAGGCGGCGGTGCTGGAGGGCGAAGCGGCCGCACGTGCCTGCGGCAAGGAACTCGTCGTCTCGCTCACCACCAACGGAACGCGTTTCACGCCCGAAGTGCTCGATTTCCTGCGCGATCATCCGATGTCGGTGTCCGTGAGCATCGATGGCCCGCCCGACATGCACGATGCCAATCGCCGCTATCCGGGGGCCGGTGGCGGTGGCACGTACGCCGATGTCGTCGCCGGATTGAAACTGCTCCAGGCGCAGCTACCGCGGCCGCCGGCGGCCCGAGTAACGCTCACGCCCGACCAATGGGGGCGCGTGCCTGAGGTATTCGAGCACCTGCTCGGCCTTGGTTTCCTCGAAGTGGGCATCGCTCCCGCGAGCCCCGTGAGCGCCGGGCTGCTTTCTACGCCGGCCCAGGACGACGCGCTGTTCGCAGGGTTCTCGCAGCTTGCGCAGCGATTCTCGTGCGAAGCCGGGGACGGCCGCGTACTGCCGTTTTCCAATCTCCTCGATCTCCTCGGCAAGCTTCACCTGGGGCAGGTCAGGGACGGGCCGTGCGGCGCCGGGCTTGGGTACCTCGCCCTCGACGCGGAGGGGAGCTTCTTTCTGTGCCATCGACTGGCCGGCGTGCAGCGGTTTTGCGTCGGCGATCTCGATGCCGGGATCGATTACACGAAGATTCGGGCGTGCCTTGCAGCCCAGGCGGCGCCGCGCCGAGATGGGTGCAGCACATGCTGGGCACGCAGCCTCTGTGAGGGAGGCTGCCATCACGACAACTACGTGCGCGAGAACGAACTGGGACTGCCGCCCGGAGGATCGTGCGACTTCATCCGGCGCTGGCTCGAGCTGGGCATTCGCGTGTACGCCGGGCTATGCCGCGATCCTGACAACCGCGCGCTCGCGTTCCTCGGTAGGCGGGCCGACGGCTGACTTGTCCGTAAAGGAGCAGGCAATGAAGACAAAATTCGTCGAGGCGCTGAACGAAAAGGCCAAGGCAATCGAGCGCCTCGCCGCGGGTGAGGCGAAGACCGCGGAAGCCCTCGGCAATCCCCCCGGCATGCCCCAAGGCTGCACGACGATTTTCGATACCGGCTGGGAAACCAATCCGCGGCCGACTTACCCTATCGGGAATTGTCAGGCGTCAGCGCGCGACTTTCTCGGGTGCGCGGGCGATTGCTGGTGGCCCGCTCAGGTGCCGGATGGGCTCACAAACAATCCGGATTTCGACGTCGCCTGCCCGAGCATTGCCCGCGACTGGCGCAACCTCAAGTTCGACTAGGAGGGCAGCATGGGAAGGAAGCGGCTTCTCCCGCTGGTGCTGGCCGCTGCGGTGTGCGCCGGCCAACCGGCGCGCGCCGAAGCGCATGACTTGTTCTATTACCTCGGCTACGAGGTCATCCAGGTGATCGACGGCGATAATGACTCGATCGTCGCCGACATTCCGATCAAGGGCGCGGCGCGTGAAGCCAGCCTCACGGCCGACCGGAAATTCATGTACGTAGCCACGAACCGGCATTTCGTGAACAAGGTCGACCTCGCACTGAATCGCGTCGTTGACACGATCGACGTGAGCAACGACGGATGGGATCGGGTGATGTTCGGGTTCGTCGTCGATCCCGAAGGCAAGACCGCGTACGGCGCGCTGATGTCACGGACGACGGACCACGGCGAGGTGGTGATCGGCAACCCGGTCGTGGCGCAATTCGACCTTGCGACGGGCAAGATCCTGCGCAGCGTCGTGGTGCCATGGGGCATCGCCCATCTAGTGAGTGTCAAGGGCGGCACGACGATCTACGCGTTCGGCCAGGACCTCTACAAGATCGACACGACGGGCAGCGACCTAAGACTCGCCGAAACCGTGCCCATGTTCGACAAGCATATGAACATCCTGCCGTTCTGGGATTACGCCTGGGACAACGGCGGCGTGGCAAGCATGCCCTACTACACGCCGGAGGGCATGGGGCTGCTGCTGCTGGACCAGCAAACCGGCGACCTGCAGGACGTTCGGCTCAAAGGCCAACCGGCGATGGCGTATTCGGTGATCCTCTCGCCGGATCATAAGAGGGCGTACGCCGTGATGGATGACGTGACCGTCATCGATCTCGCGAACAGGACGTTCATCGCTTCGGTCCCGATCAAGGAGGGCACCTGCTACGGCATCAATGTCTCGGCCGACGGCAGGAAGATCTATGCTGGCGGCGCCGGGTCCACGCTGACGATCTTCGACGCCCAGACGCTCAAGCCATTGAAAGTGCTGCAGATGGCGTCCGACGGCATGGACGTTCGACGAATCAGTTTCTGACGCCCACAGGCGGTAAGCCTGGCCGGCCATGGCCCGGATCGCAGATGTGCCGACGTTGCACCGGCGGCACGAGGAGTCGCATGGAATACGGGCTTCGTCTCGTAAATCCCTTCGCTCCGCCGCGGGATCCGCGGGATGCGTGTTCGCGCCCGTGGAGGGAGCTGCTGCCCGAAGGGCCCGCTGTGGCGCTGTATTTCGGTTCGGAGTTCTGCGAGGACCGGCTTCCTGATCTGGAGGAGGCCGAAGCGATCTGCGCCACTGCGAGCGACTGCGGCTGGGAACCCACGCTGCTCACGCCGCTCGTCACGACGGTGGGGCTCGGGCTCGTGGAGCGCCTGCTCGCCGGGCTCACAGCAAGCCGCCGTGCGCCCGCCGTGGTGTTCAATGACTGGGGGGTCTTCGGGCTTCTCCGTGAGCGTCACCCGTCGCTGCCAAGGCGCGCTGGCCGACTGATGAACAGGTCATTGCGCGACCCGCGCGCCTATCGTGACGCGCCGTCGGGCTCCGCGGCTCACGACGGCTCGCGCTTTGAGCGGCTGCGTCTGTTCTTCATCGATGCCGGCGTTTCGGCCGTGGAAACCGATGTGGATCTCGACGGAGGTTTTCTTGGCACCGGGCGCGACGACGCGGGTGCCGGACTCTCGCGGGCCCTCCATCTTCCGTTCACGTTCACCGCCTCGGGTCGCAACTGCCCGATGAAGGCCCTTCTCTACCCGGATGGCAACGGCTTCTCCAAGGCGCTGGCCGATCCCTGCCCGGCGCCGTGCCGAACGGGGCCGGTGCCAGTCCAGCGCGACGACTCGCCGCTGCTGCACTGGCGCGGTGGGAACACGCTGTTCTATGAAACTCCGCAGCAGGTCGCGCAGGGGTGGCTCGCCCATGCAGACCGGGTCGTCCTGCATGAGGAGCCGGCGCCGTGAAGGTTCTCGCGCCACTGCGCAATTCCGAAGAGGTCCTGGCCCTCTGCGAGGCGGGTGCGCACGAATTCTACTGCGGCCTGACGCCGTCCGGTTGGGAACAAGCCTTTGGACACGCCTCGGTCCATCGCCGCAACCCAAAGTCCGCCGGCGTGCCGAATCTCGACGACCTGTACCGTATCGTGGCGTTGGCCGGCCCCCGGCCAGTCTTTGCGACGCTCAATGCGCCGTCTTATCCGACAGGGGCCGTGCCCCGCCTCGTCAAGTTCGGCCGGATGCTCCTCGAAGAGGTCGGCGTTGCTGCGCTTATCGTGGCCGAGTGGGAATTGCTATTGGCGTTGTGCGAGCAGGGGCTCGCGCCGCGGTTGCATATCTCGAGTCTCGCGAGTTGCCGTAATGCCGGCGCGGCCGCGTTCTACCGCAGTCTCGGCGTTGCGCGCGTCATCCTTCCCCGGCACATGACTTTGCGCGAAATCGAGGAGACCGCGATCCCCGGGCTCGAGTGGGAGGTCTTCGTGCTGAACGACGGTTGCGTGTTCGAGGAAGGGATCTGCGCCACGAGCCATGCGCTCGGTACCTTTTGCTTGAGCGACCGTCTCGGCGGCAAGTTCAGCCGACTCGACGAGCGCTACGAGTTCTGGAAGTGGACGCAGAACAACTGCGGCTGCCAGACGAGTCGCGGCTTTACACTCGGTCCATGCGGCCTGTGCGCGCTGCCGCGCCTCGGGCGGGCCGGCGTCGCGAGTCTTAAGGTTGTGGGCCGCGAGGCGCCGCTCGCGCGCAAGGCAGCCTCAGTGCGCCTCGCCGCCGTCGCGCTCGGCCTCGCGGAGAGCGGCGCGCGGCCCGAGGCCATTCGCGATGCGGTCGTCGCGCTGCGTGGGGCTCCGGAGCTCTGTCGCGACGCACACCTCTGTTATTACCCTGATGTCTGGCGCGGGCGCGGGCTGGCGGGCGGAAGTTCGGCGGTTCCATCGGCGCCCATTCTCTCAACGAAGGCTGCCGGCTCTGAGTCACCTGGGCCGTCGGTAAGCACGTCTGCGGTCGAGAGCCGCGGTCGCGCGCTGCCGCCCTCTGGATCGGCGTCCTGCGGGAGCGGATTGTGCTGACGATGCTACGGCGCTATGCACATCACTTGCGCGGCAAGCGCGGGACGCTTGCCATGCTGTTTGTCCTGGGTCTTGCTGGCGCGGCCGTTTCGTTATCGACACCGCTCCTCGGCAAGGCGTTCGTCGACGCGGTCGCCAGTCGCCGAGACTTCGCCGCGGTCCCGATGATCGGCCTGGGATTGTTTGCGCTCGCCGTACTCGACTTCGCGCTCGCCACGCTGTCTCAGCGGATCCATGCGCGACTGTCAGCCGACGTCCTTGGCACCATGCGCGCGGCGCTTTTCGAACGCTGCCTCGTCGGCCCGATAGATAAGCTTGAGACCTTCCGCCACGGGGACCTGCTCACCCGCTTCGGCGCCGACGTGCCACGTATCCAGAGTCTGCTGGTCGACGGCATTCTGGGCACCATTCAGAACGTTCTCTTCCTTGGCGTAGCGGCGGCCATCACGTGCAGCCTGTCACCCACGCTCGCGCTCTGGAGCTTTTTCGGCGTAGCTCTGGCGCTTCTCGCCACGACCGCGTTTCGCCCGGGCGTCGAGGAGCGGACCCGCCGGGTGCGCGACGCGATGGTGGATCTCTCGCATTTCCTCTCCGAGCGGCTCTTTGCGCTGCGGGCGATCCTTTTTCATCGAGCACAGAACGAGGAGCGGGAGCGCCTAGCGGCTGCCAACGAGCGGCTCAACGGCGAGGTCGTGCGATTGCAGATTTTCGACGCCGTGGCGACGGGCGCACCCGGCCTGCTACTGGCGCTTGCGACCGCCTGGATCTACGTCATCGGGGGCAGGCTCCTCGAGGCCGGGACAGTCAGCCTGGGAACGTTCGTCGCGTTTGTCCTTTACCAGGGACGCCTCTTCGGCCCGGCCCAAGGGCTGCTGGGGCTCGTCCGGAACGTGCAATCGGCGCGTGTGAGCCTCGCGCGGGTTGCCGAGATCCTCGGCCCTGACGAGACCCGCGCTCTCCCGACCGCGACGGCTGCGGCGCCGGCCTTGGGCCGGGACGCTATCGCGCTGCACGGTGTCACGTTCGCTTATGCGGGCAAGACGCCAATTTTCGAGGGCGTAAACCTCCGCGTGAGGCGAAGCGAGCGTGTCATGCTCTTCGGGGCATCTGGTACAGGCAAGTCCACGCTGGTTCAGCTTATTTTCGGCCTGCGGCACGCCGCCGCAGGCGCGGTTCTGATCGATGGCCGGCCCGCGCATGACGACTGTGTTTCATTACAGCGCGGCGTTCTTGGGTACGCGGGCGCCGAGCCCTTCCTGCTGCATGCGACGGTGGACGAGAACCTGCGCTACGGAAATCCGGCGGCAAGGCGCGAACACGTGGAGCGCGCGGCTGAATTGGCTGAGGCCAGCACCTTCATAGCCGCACTGCCCGATGGCTACGGAACGGTGATCGGCGGCCGCGGGCTCGCGCTCTCCGACGGCCAGCGCCAGCGGCTCGGCCTCGCCCGGCTCTTTCTCTCCGATCCGAAAATACTCGTGCTCGACGAGGCGTTCTCGGCGCTCGATCTTGGGACCGAGGCCCGGGTGCGCAAACATCTTTGGGAGGTGTTTCCCGATCGCACGGTGCTATTTATCTCTCATCGGCCGATTGGGCTCGAGGATTTCGATCGAATCCTACTCCTGCACAACGGGCGCTTTGCCCCGATGGCGCCGGCCGAGGTGCGGGCGCGGCTCAAGTCCGCGAGCGACGTCACCGTGCGATCGCTTGCAACGCAACCGTGATGGCGGCGTTGCGCATCGGGATCGTGGACACCGGGGTGAACGCGTGGCATTCGCACGTGCGTGGTGACGTCAGCGGCTGTCGCATCTATGTCGGGCCGGACGGAACGATTCAGGAGGACGGCGACTTCCGTGACCCGGTGGGGCATGGGACGGCCGTGGCCGGCCTCATCCGTCAGGCGTTTCCTGACGCTGTGATCTTTGCAGTGCGAGTATTCGACGCCGCAGAGGCCACGTACCCTTCGCTCGTCGCCAGAGGAATCCTGCGGGCAGCGGCCGAACAGTGCGCGTTCGTCAACGCAAGCCTAGCGATCCCGCCGGGCCCGGGAGACGAGGTACTGATCGCGGCCTGCGCCGCCGTCCTCGAAACCGGCTGCGTGCTCGTGGCCCCGGCGCGGCCCGACCGACCCGGTTTGCTGCCGGCATCGCTGCCTGGCGTCTATGGCGTCACAGCGGACGACACCCTAGATTTCGCAGAGGTCCGGAATGCCGGCCCATGGCAGCTACGCGCCCCGGGCCGGCCGCGGGACCTCGAGTCAGTGTCGCGGGACGCGAACCTGTGGGGGCACTCGTTCGCATGCGCACGCGGGCTGGTTCACCTGGCGAACGGCCGGCGGGCGGGATAGCTCGAGAGCAGGTCCCGCAAGCAATCGTCAACGTCCGGGAAAGGAATGAACCAATGCGACGGCCTTGTTTCGGCCTGCCTCGTCAAGCCTTGCATGAGTGGCGATTCGATCGAGCAATTTCGCATCAAGATCGATACCGGGCGTGGAAACGTGGCACGGTCGACATCCTGTGACACGCGCACCGAAGCTCGAGCCAACAGGGAACATGAACCTCGACCTACAGCGGCGCGCCGGTCCTCGAATCCTCCATCGAATCAAGCTCTCGCGCTTTGTTGGCGCGGCAGGCTCGGACGCAGGAGCATCAGGCCGTGCACCGTTAGGTACGTCAACAACGCCGCGGCCCACAGCAGCGCCGATCCGCCGAGCGCCCATTGGCCGAGGCCGTGTACCGGGACCGCGATCCGCAGCAGTGCAGCTGCGAACACCATGACGAACGCCACCTGCATCGGCAGACCGGCTTTCAGCGGGCGTCCAGTGTGCCGCAGCGCGACCCGCGTCATTAGGCCGATCTTTAGCATGCCGTATGCACCGACCGTGAAGGCGTGGATCCATGTCTCGCGCGGCAGCCCCGGAACGAACGCGGCGAGTGCGCGCAACAGCAGCGCGGTGATCAGCCAGGCGTAGCTGAGATGCACACACCACAGGAGCGGCTCGCTCATCGTCCGCCAGCCCCGCCAGCGCGCGAAGCGCCAAGCGTGCACCGCGGCGGCAACCAGCGCCGCTGCCGCCATCCAGCCGGCGGGTGCGCCCAGCAGATCGGCGCACGCGAATGTGACCATGGCGAGCGCAGTGGCGTACTCGAGCGGCATGAGGATTGCGGCTGCGGATTCACCGCGCTGCTGCAACCAGCGGCGCGTAAAGGCAGGGATGAACAGCCCCCCGTAGAGCGTGAACAGAAACGCTAGCGCGTGCACGCCGAGCATCACCGACCAATACGCATCGGGCCCTGAACCCCTCGCCAGCGCGAGATGGAACGCGATATTCGCGGCTGCGAAGGCCACGAGCGGCGGCAACGTCCACCAGAACAGCCGTCGGCGTGCCGGACCGACAGTGAATGAGAGCATGGCGAACAGCACCGGCAGCAGCGCACAGTCGAGGACCATTACCAGCGGCCGCGGCATCCACCCCGCCCCGAGCATCGCCAACCGACCCGTCAGCCAGAGCGCGGCGAGCGCCGCAAGCGGCGCGCCCCGCAGCTCGGCGGCGCCGGTCCAACTCGGAAGGGCGGTGAGCAGCACACCGCACAGCAGCGCCGCCGCAAAGCCGAACAGCAATTCGTGCGCGTGCAGCAGGACGAGAGGAAGCCGTGGGTCCGGTGCGGCCCACCATCCGCGGTACGCCCCGTACCACAAGCCGAGCAGCAGCGGACCGTAGGCCGCCGCGGCTAGGAAGAACGGCCGGAAGCCGCTCGACCAGACCGCGCCGCGGCTCAATTCGGAATCACCCCGGCAGCGGCGAGGGCGCGGCATTCCCGGTCGGAGTAGCCGGCCTCCCTCAGCACCGGGCGCGTATGCTCGCCATACTTCGGCGGAAAGGAGAACTCGCACGCCGCGCCAGGAAGGTCCACCGCCATTGGCGGCATGCGAATGCGCTTGCCGCCCGGCATCACGGTACCGGTGAGGCGTTCGCGCAGCGCTTCCAGTTCGCGCACCGCGGCGACGGCGTTGATGCGCGCGTGCGGAATCGTGGCCGCGCGCAGGTCTGCCATCGCTTCCTCGGTGCCCAATGTGGCCGTGATCGCCGCGATGGCACGCTGCAAATTGCGCCGGTCGTGGATACGGCCCTCGTTGGTGAGCCGCGCCTCGGTGGCGAGGGAGGCGAAGCGCGGCAGCTCGGTCAGGCGCCGCCACTGCACGTCGCTGCCGATCGCCATGTAGAAGAAGCCGTCGCGCGCCGGATAGACGTTGGTCGGCACGAACTTGCGGTGCTCGTTGCCCGCGCGCGTGATCTCCCACGGCTCGCAGTCAAAGTCCACCAGCGGCAGTGTGGTGATGAGCCAGGAGGCCGCGGCCTGTAGCATGGAGACGTGAATTTCCCGCCCGCGGCCGGTCTCGGCGCGATCGGCGAGCGCCAGCATCACGTTGGCGTACACCTCGTCGCCCGCCTTCAGGTCGACCACCGGCACCCCGCACAGCACTGGCGTGCCGTCCGGCTCGCCGGTCAGCTCTACGTAGCCGGCCATGGCCTGGATCACCGGGTCATATCCCGGCACTTCCGGATATTCCGGACCGAGCGCGGAGATGCCGGCCCAGATCAGATCCGGCTTCACCGCGGACAGCGTGGCGTAGTCGACGCCGAGCGGCTGATAGCGTTCGGGTACGGTGTTGCAGCAGAACACGTCCGCATTGAGGCCGCGCACCAAGCGCTCCAGCGTGTTGCGTCCTTCGGCGGTCTTAAGGTTGAGCGCGATTGCCTCCTTTCCGACATTCGGCGCGATGAAATAGCTGCGCCGGTCGTCGTCCACGACGCGGCTGCCGATGTAGCGGTTCGGGTCGCCCGGCAACCCCCGTCCGGAGCCAAAGGCCTCGATGCGAATCACGCGCCAGCCCAGCTGCACGAAGCGCAGCGTTGCGTACGGCATCGACAACGCCTGCTCGAGGCTGAGCACCGTGCGCCGCTTCACGCCGCAGCGCCCCAATGAGGCGGCTGCGCGGCGCCATGGAGCGCGCGGTACACGTTCTCAGGCGTGAACGGCAGCGCGCAGATGCGCGTACCCGTGGCGTTATGGATTGCGTTCGCCACGGCCGCGGCGATGCAGATCGCCGGCGCCTCGCCGACGCCTTTTGCGCCCTGCGGGCCCTCCCCGTCCATCGTTTCGATGAACGTCACATCTATGTCGGGGATCTCGGGCGCCGTGACCAGCTTGTAATCGCGAAAATTTGCGTTGCGGACTACGCCGTTTTCAACGATGAGGTTCTCAGTGATGGCGTAACCCTGCCCCATGACGATGCCGCCCTCGATCTGCCCTTCGATCCCGAGCCGGTTGAGCACGCGCCCAACGTCGTGCGCGGCGGTCACTTTGAGCAGACGCACGATCCCGGTCTGAGTATCCACCTCAACCTCGCACACCTGCGTCGCCCACGCGTAGGCCGCCGACACATCACCGCGGAATTCCTTGTCCTGGTGCCTGCTCGGCGGCTCGTAATAGAAGGAGGTCATCACGAGCTCGGCGCGATCGGAGAAATGCAGGCTGCGCAGGAACTTGCCCAGCTCAAAGAGCCGCTTACCGTCGTCCTTGCGCACGACGCATCCGTCGCGCAGATCGAGTGCCTCCGGCGCGAGCTCCGTCTTGGCTGCGGCCGCGGCGAGGATCTTCACCTTCGCCTTGCGCGCGGCGCCGATCGCCGAGTTGCCGCCGATGAACGTGGTGCGCGAGGCGTGCACGCCGACGTCCCACGGCGTGATGTCGGTGTCATTATTGATCACGGTGACCGCGGAGAGCGGCAGTCCGAGTTCCTCGCAGACCAGCTGCGAGAGCACGGTTTCCGAGCCCTGACCGATCTCGGACGCCCCAGTCATCAGCGTGACGTGCGCAAAATCGTCGATCTTCAGGATCGTACCGCAGCCGTCGGACGGATAGATCTTCGCGCCGCCGCCAACGTGCAGCATCGACGCAATGCCAACGCCGCGCTTCACCGGGCTGGGGTCGTCCCAGCGGACGCGGTTCTCCGCCTGCTTGCGCAGAAAGTCGCTGCGGCCCGCCGCCGTCGTCAGACACTCCTTGAACCCGCAGCTGTTGAAGTGCATGCCCTGTGGTGTGACCTCGCCAGGGTCCTGAGCGTTCTTCAAGCGGAAGGTAAGTCCATCTATGCCGACCGCCTCGGCGAGCTTGTCCATATGGGCTTCCACGGCGAAGGTCGCCTGCAGGTTGCCGTAACCGCGGAACGAGCCGGCGTAGGGATTGTTGGTATAGATCGCTTCGGTGTGGTACTGGCAGTCCGGCACACGGTACAGAGACGAGATCGTCTGCATCATCACGAACGGCGTGGTAGCGCCCCACGAGGTATACGCCCCGTTGTCGTGCACCGTCTCGACCGCGCGGAAGGTCAGCGTGCCGTCCTTGCGGCAGCCGGAGCGCAGCTTCAAGAGCACCGGTTGGCGGGTGGGCGAAGCGATGAACTCCTCTTCCCGCGTGAACACGAGCTTGACCGGCCGCCTGGTAATTTTCGCGAGGAAAATGGCAATCGGCTCGAATGGGTAGATGTCGAGCTTTGACCCGAATCCGCCGCCTATTGGTGGCTGGATGATGCGGATGCGCGCCGGGTCGATGCCGAGCAACTCCGCAAACTCCCGCTTGTGCAGGAATGGTACCTGCGTGTTCGAATGGAGCAGCAGATTGCCGCTCGGGTCAAACTCCGCGATCACGCCGGAGACCCCCATACAACAATGGGTAACGTAATGCAGCCGGAATACGTCTTCGATGATGATGTCCGACGCGGCCTCGCCCCGCACGACGTCGCCTTGGGCGTAATCAAACGTCATCGCCACATTGCCCGGCCGCCCGGCGTGCAGCTGCGGCGCACCCGGCGCCGTCGCCTCGGTGGTATTGCTGAGCACAGGCAGCGGCTCGTAGATCACTTTGATGAGCTTCTGCGCCTGTTCCGCGATCTCCTCCGTGTCGGCCGCCACCGCCGCCACCTCGTCGCGCAGGCTGCGCACACGGTCGGTCTTCAGTGGCAGGTGATCCTTGCCTACGCCGATCGGCCGCTGCCACGGCACGTCCGCCGCCGTGATCACTGCGTGCACGCCAGGAAGCGCCTTCGCCGCGCTCGTGTCGATCGATACGATGCGCGCGTGCACCTGGGTCGAGCGCAGGATCTTCGCGTGCAGCGTGCCCGGTAGGTCGAGGTCGTGGATGTAGCGCGTCGCACCGCTCGCCTTGTCCGGAGCATCGAGTTTCGGGATGCGCTTGCCGATCAGCGTGTCCCGAGAGAGGGGCTTTTCAGCTGCGCCCATGTTTCACTCCTTCTGACGCGGCGCGGGCTGTGGCCGCGATCGCGTCGATGATTTTGCGGTAGCCGGTGCAGCG
>Ga0181521_10006509_pt1 | contig 12638 bp, 10 predicted proteins | sample PEATcosm2014_Bin_32_FD_119764 | JGI IMG/M metagenome (GOLD analysis project Ga0181521, IMG submission 119764) | Peatland microbial communities from MTU Mesocosm Facility, Houghton, MI, USA - PEATcosm2014_Bin02_60_metaG | ecosystem: Environmental > Terrestrial > Soil > Wetlands > Peat | place...
AGGGATCAGCGTAACGTCCCGTCAGTTCAGGCCTCCGCAGCGCGCCCGCGCCGCATCAGACCCCGGTCAGGTGGAGGAGTTTGGGGTGGCCACAGGTGGGGGAATTTGGGTGGCCGCCGGGGCAAGGCTTATATTAATCAGGCCGCGCGCTTGGTCGGACAGCAAGCGGTACAGCTGCATGGAGCCATGGGTGTGGTCGACGATCTCATCATTAGCCACTATTTCAAACGATTAACTACGATCTCTTTGACTCTGGGCGACGTCGATTTTCACCTCGCTCGTTTCAGCCATACGTTATGCCCCGCCTAGTTGAGCGACAGCACCTGTTTAACCTCGACGAACTCGTTTGTGCTTCCGGATATCGTCGGCCACTCAAAAGCGGGGGGACGTCGCGACAGGACTAAAACGGGGAGCAGGTCATGACCACCCGAGGTAGGAACCCGGTCGGGTAGCTCCGTGCGCCGGGACTGCACGAGGGACCGCTCGACTCCACGCGCGACAAGCCAACTCCACAACCCTGCGACCACACCCTCGGTTCCGTGTTTCGCTAGGTCTTCGACAAATCCGTAAAGGAGAATCAGATTTCCCGGGACCGATTCAGGATCGATAGCGTTTTGGGACTCAAATACGGCCTGAATAGGTCGATAACGAGCTCATATCCTTCGTCGACGCAATCCGGATAACGAGCGGTACTGTCAACCGAAAGGTAATTGATCCAGTTGTCCGAAACAATCCAACTCGCCTTTACGAGATTCTTGAGCGTCTTGGCATCTCTTGGCCCCAGTAGAACATCGTTCTCAATCAATGCCTGAAAAAAAAGGACAACAACCATGGTTCTATCGTGCCGATCTTTGCTGAAACGCTGCTTAAGAGATTCGTCCATGGCAAGCAACGTCAGCATTTCGCGGTAAAAAAATCGATAGCGCCAGATTAGCGCTAGATACCGGTCGAACATTTCGAGCATGTGGTGAACAGTTGGCTGCTTGAGGTCATCGCCCCAATTGTGCTTCACTTCTGCGGCGATGCGGTCATAGATCGCGCTAATGATCTCCTCTTTCTTTTTGAAATGGTAATAGAGGTGCCCCCGGCTGAGGTGGCAGGTGTCCGCAATCCGATTGGCCGAGATACGCCCCGTACCATACCGGTTGAAAAGCTCGATAGCGGTATCGAGTATGAGCTGTTGGGTTTCCTTCGTCGTCATTGGCTTGACCCAAGTGCGGCTGATGATCCGAAGCTACGGCGAACGCCCCGCGGCATCGCGTTACTATAGCCCCGCTGGCAAGAATGAATAATTGTGAACTTACGCTTAGACGCTGAGGTCTTAGGAAACTCCGATTTGCCGGTAGAGTTTGATACGTCAGTCGATTTCAAGCCAGTGCGTTGATAGAGCACTGGACGCTGACGCGCTTTCAGACGTTTGGCAAGATCATGCGCCGAGGGAGAACGTTCTTGTGGCGGGGCCACCACCCGCCCGTATCGCGCTCCGCCGCTCCCCGTTCTGCTCCGATTGAAATTACCCACGTGTCCGACTAAAGACCGCCTGGCCCGGTCACGGCCGAATCAGCAATGAAGCGCGCTGAGCCGCGATACACGTGCTGCCGACTACAAGCCCGATACCCGCGCATCATAATCCCCAGGAAATCAGTGTATAGCCACGAAAACGCTTGCGGAACTCGTCGGGCCACGTGAGTGTCGTGAGGTGGCACATTCCTGGGGTCAGCTCCCCTGCCTCCGGGCTCTGGACAAGCCCATTCCGCACGAGTGATGGACGACCAAAACGACCGCCAGACAAATCTTAAGTCCGCACACCGTGGGCAACCGTCGTAGCGCGAAGGCGGTCCACTCCGGAGTTTCACGCCGCGAGACGAGCGCGATCGGAGGCCGCGCGAAGCCCCGGTTAGCAGCGCTCAAAGTCTCGCGCTCAGCTCCTGATTGAGCACTCGAGCCATGAGCTGCACTAACTGGTCCGCGCCGATAGGGTCCGCGTCATCCGCTCGGTACCAAATGTTGGATCACTGGCGGCCGGCGGAAAGAGCGACGTGGAGGACCGGCTTGCTCGTGGGCCTGCCCATACATTTCGTGCAGATAGTTCGGTTGTTAAAAGTAGGCGACTGTTTTTGGCCGGGTTTCCTAAGGTCAGGTTTCTCCGGTGAATCGGAATGGTCGGTTCAGTACAAGCAATATATTACGCAGCCACAAATCGGCAATCCGGCACTTTTGAGATCAATTGCACTGGTAGGTCATTAACGAGCATTGGCAAACTTGCAGAGCAGGCGAATCAACGCCGTGTGCGACGTAGTCTCAACGCACTCAAGACACCCATTACGTTCATGGAACAGTCTGGCAGATTACAAAGAGCGCTGAATCGCAGGATCGACGCTGATGCAATAACCATTATAATGAGTGTCATTGACAGACATAAATGAAATTCACAACGAACGAGGCTCGCGAGGAGCTAAGTTTCTCAGGGTTGGCGGTGCTTGAGCGGCAAAGCCGGTGCTTCAGTCATTGACACAATTACGTGGAAAGTGGACCCGATGAGCAACATGGTGCTCGGAAAGAACATATAAGCGATAGCGCGATAAGTCACTGATTTAGAGGGCGGTTCACGCTCGAGTCGTTAATAGGCACTTTTGCAGATTTTGACAAGCATTCCTGTAACTCACAACATGGGACTGCTCAGCGAAGCCTTCCGACTCCTTGGTCGGCACTCCGAGCTCGAAGACGCGATGCGCCGCCCAGGCGGCATCCGCATCACCGAAGTGCGCGAGCTCTATCAACTCCGAGACAATCTTCAGAAGTACCCCGCCGCTGTCCGCGCGATCCTGGACGCCTCGGAGCGCCTTCACAGGCCGCTGGATGCGCTGTCGTTTCACGACATTGAGACCGGCCAATAGCGAAACTCGATCCCGGAGCCGGCCATCCGCCGTCCTTCGAATCGCCAAGTGGTTGCTTGGAGGAATGGACGCGGGTGTCTGGAACCGCCAAGCGTCTCAGGCGAACGCCTTCGATAGGAGCACGCCCATATGGTCTGCAGAATCTGCCGGGTGAGCGGGCGAGTGCAAGGCGTCTTCTACCGGGGCGGCACGCAGCGACGGGCCCGCGAGCTCGGGATCACCGGGTACGCCTGCAATCTCGCCGACGGCCGCGTCGAGGTACTGGCCTGCGGCGAATCGTCTCAGGTCGACACTTTCATTGCTTGGCTCTGGATCGGGCCCGCGGCCGCTTCTGTCACTGGAGTGGAGATCGCCGAGCACGAACCCGCGGAGAGGCCATCCGCGTTCAGGATCGCTTAGCGCTCCCGCGCCATCGAAAGCAATCACGACGCATTCAGCGGCTGTCGCTGTCGTTGTCCCCGACAGCGTCAAAGCAATCATCGCAACGTCTCCATATGAACCAAGCACTTAGGCCCACCTAACCTGCACTCCGGGGGAAAGCGGCTCCTCTGGCACGAACTGTGCGTAACCGGCGGCCGCAGACGATAGACGCGGGTTGGGTAGCTACGGATGGGCTTGCAGCGCCGTGGATAGTCTAATCGTCGCTAGCGGCGGCTCGCGTGAGCTGCTGCCAAAGGGGCTATGGCGCGATGAGCTACGATTTGGATCGGGCCGTGTCATTGCCAGACACCGGCAGGTTCTTCGAGATCCGTTTCGAGTCGATCGGCGGACTCGGCGCCCACGCTGCCGGCCAGGTGCTGGCCACCGCCGCCGTGCTGCGCATGGGCCTGAACGGTGCACACTTCTCATCCTACGGCTCGGAAAAGAAGGGCTCGGTGGTGCGCTCATTCGTGCGCCTCGGCTGTTCCGAGCGGCCAATCCGGACCAGCGCGCCGGTCGAGACACCCGACGCTATCGTCGTGTTCCACACGGCGCTGCTGCACAACCCGGCCACCTGGGCTGGTCTGATCCGCGATGGCACGTTCATCTACAACGCATCGCCCGGCCTCATTCCCGCGGAACTCGCTGCACTGCCGCGCTCGGCGCGCGTCATTCGGATCGACGCGCTCAGCATATCAATCCAGGAAAAGTCGCGACCGAACGCAGTCCTGCTGGGCACGTTGTGCGGTGCTTTGCCGTTCCTCGAGCGCGACATTGTTCTCGAGGCGCTGTCCGAAGAGTTCGCGGGCAAGCACCCGGAGGCGGTCGCGACCAATGAGCGAGCTTTCCGCCGCGGTGCCGCGGAATTCGAACTGCTCGAGGGCGTTGGCCACGCCGTGGGTGACCTGCCCGCCGTCCGCCCGGAACCTATATGGGGATACGCGACGCAGCCACCGGGCGGGATCATCACGACCCCCGGCAACATGGCTTGGAACGATCTATCGGTGTCGCGCACCGGCTGGCTGCCGATGCTCGACCTGGCGAAATGCATCCACTGCGGTGTGTGCGACCTCGTCTGCCCCGACTACTGTTTGGCGTGGGGGGCCGGCGAAGACGGCGGCAAATACGAACGCATGCTGATGGGCGTCGACTATCGCTATTGCAAGGGCTGCCTGCGCTGCGTCGAGTCCTGCCCGAGTGGAGCGTTGACGCGACACGCCGAGACACCCGGACTCGCCGAGCGCGCACGAGTGCCGCTGTTCCCGGGTTTGGTCGGATGACGGTGCGATCATGACCGGCCTGCTTCCGTCCAGCGTGCCGCGCGAGATCGAGGTCACCGCCGCGACTGCGTTGCGGCAGAAGCTCGAGTTCCGCAGCGGCAACGAGGCTGCTGCGCTCGCCGCGTGCGACATTGGCTTTCACCTCATGGGCTACTTCCCGATCACCCCATCCACCGAGGTTGCGGAGAACCTCGCCAAGATGCGCGCCGAGGGCGAGCACGAGATGGTGATGGTGGCGGGTGACGGCGAGCATGGCGCCGCTGGCATCTGTTATGGCGCGGCGCTTGGCGGCGGCCGCGTCCTCAACGCCACGAGTTCGCAGGGCCTGCTGTACGCGCTCGAACAGCTGCCGGTGCAGGCGGGCACGCGCGTGCCGATGGTGCTCAACATCGCGGCGCGCACGATTTCCGGGCCGCTCGACATCCGCGGCGATCACTCGGACATCTACTACGCGCTGAACACCGGCTGGATCATGCTGCTCGCTCGCGATCCGCAGGCCGTCTACGACCTCAATTTCGCGGCCGTGCGGATCGGCGAGCACGCCGATGTGCGGCTTCCGGTCATTGTCGCGTACGACGGCTTTTTCACCAGCCACCAGAAGCGGCGCATCCGGGTGTTCGACGATCCCGAGGGAGTCAAGCGTTTTCTTGGCGAGCGGCCGCCGATGCCGACGCCGCTCGATACCGAGCATCCGGCGACCTTCGGCCCCTACATGAACGACCCGGACCTCATCAACAACAAGGTCCAGTTGTCGGAGGCGATGGAGGCGGCACGCGACGCGATCCCGCAGGTACTCGGAGAACTCGAACAGCTGACCGGCCGGAAGTATCCAGTGCTCGACGCCTACCGCATGGAGGATGCCGAGGCCGCGGTCGTGCTGATCAACTCGGCCGCGGAGACCGCCAAGGAAACCGCTGACCAGCTGCGGTCCGACGGCCGCAGGGTCGGCGTGCTCTCGCCCAACGTGCTCCGACCCTTCCCGGCGGAGGAGTTTCGTCGGGCGCTAAAGCGGGTTCCCGCGGTCACGGTCGGCGACCGCGCGGACTCATACGGCGCGGGCGGCGGCAACCTGTCACTCGAGCTGCGCGCCGCATTGCAGATCGATCCGAACAACCACACGCAGGTCGTTTCGCGCATCTATGGCCTCGGCGGCAAGGATTTCTACGCCGCCGATGCCGGTCAGTTCTTCGTGCTCGCGCTCGAGGCTACTTCAGCCGGCCGGGTGGACGTGCCATTCGCCTATCACGGCGCCACCGCGGGCCGCCGCGACGCGACCGTGCGACCGGGCCTTCCGCCGGTCACGGGCGCGAGCATTCCGAACGACATGGCGAGGATCCACCGCGACCCGACTACGGGCAAGCTCGCGGTCGAGCTGCAGCCGCTATGGAAGATGACGGAGGTACCGAATCGAATCGGACCCGGTCACGGGGCCTGCCCGGGTTGCGGCGCGTTTCCGACACTGCACCAGGTCTACAACGCCATGGAAGGCGACGTCGTCGTGCTGTTCCAGACCGGCTGCGCGATGGTCGTGACGACCGGCTATCCCGCTACCGCGCACCGCATCAACTACGTCCACAACCTGTTCCAGAACGGCGCGGCGACGCTGTCCGGGCTTGTTGAGATGTATCACGAGCGCGTGCGGCGCGGCGAGCTGCCGGACTCGAAGGACATCACCTTCATGATGATTTCGGGTGACGGCGGCATGGACATCGGCATGGGCGCGGCGCTGGGCGCAGCCAACCGCAATCACCGAATGATGATCCTTGAGTACGACAACCAGGGCTACATGAACACCGGCGCCCAATTGTCCTACTCCACGCCGTTCGGTCACCGTACGACGACGAGCGAAGTCGGCCGCAGCCTGGCGGGCAAACGCTACCACCACAAGGATACGGCGCAGATCTTCGCGGCGTGCCACGTACCGTATGTTTTCACGGCGAGCGAGGGCTATCCGGAGGACCTGATGCGCAAGGTCGCCAAGGCGCAGTGGTACGCGAAGCACGAGGGGCTGGTGTACGGCAAGATCCTCTCGTATTGCCCGCTCAACTGGCGCACGGCCGACGACGCGAGCCAGCCCGTGCTGCAGGCGGCCATCGACAGTTGCTTCTTCCCCCTGTACGAGGTCGAGCACGGCCACACAGCGCTGACCTACGACCCGGACGCGACCGGTCGCCGCCGGCCGGTGGCCGACTGGCTCGGACTGATGGGCAAGACGCGTCACCTCCTCAAGCCTGAGAACGCAGACACCGTCGCGGGAATCCAGGCGGAGACCGAGCGTCGCTGGGCGCGCATCAAGGCCATGCACGAGCACCCGCTGCTGTAGGAAATGGCCATGGCCCGAATCATCGAAACCCATCGCCTCACGCCGGTCACGAAGTTTTTCCGCCTTGAGGCACCGCTCATCGCAGCCTCCGCGCGGCCGGGCCAGTTCGTGATGCTGCGGGTGCGCGAGGGCGGGGAGCGGATCCCGATCACCATCGCGGACTACGATCGCGACGCGGGCACGCTCAGCATCGTCGTGCAGGACGTCGGCGCGACGACCAGCCGGCTGTGCGCCCTCGAGGCCGGCGACGAGATCCTCGACGTTGCGGGCCCGCTGGGCGCGTACATTGACATCCCGGCGGGTGGGCACGTGTGCGGCGTGGGCGGGGGCTTCGGGGCCGCGGCGCTGCTGTGCCTGATGCGGGAGTTCACCGCACGCGGAGACACCACCACCGCCATCCTCGGAGCGCGCAACCGGGAGCTGCTCATCCTCGCCGACGAACTCCGGCCCCTGTGCGGCAGTCTGCAAATCTGCACGGACGATGGCTCGGCGGGATTCAAGGGTTTCGTCAGCGAACGTCTCGCGCAGCTGATCGCGGGTGACGGACCAGGACGTCCGGACTACGTGATCGCGATCGGGCCGATGGCGATGATGCGCGCCGTCGCCGAGACCACGCGGGGTCCGGGCATCAAGACGCTCGTGTCGATGGACCCGCTGATGGTCGACGGTACCGGCATGTGCGGCGGTTGTCGTGTCACTGTGGGCGGCAAGGCGATGTTCGCGTGCGTGGATGGACCCTGCTTCGACGGGCACGAAGTCGACTTCGACGTCGCGATGCGGCGCAACAAAGCGTATGTGCGGGAAGAGAAGCAGGCGCGCGATCGCCTCGCATGCATGGCAAATCGGGAGGCACGCTGATGCCGGTGAAGCGCATCGACAAGACCCGGATGCCGGTGCGTGAAGCGGCCCTGCGCGCGCACGACTTCAACGAGGTCAACTCCGGTTATACAGCGCCACGGGCGTCCTTTGAGGCGGAGCGCTGCCTGCGCTGTCAGGACCCGGTGTGCGAGGACGGTTGCCCGGTCCGGGTGCCGATCCCCGAGTTCATCCATCTCGTAGCGACCGGCGACATGCGCTGCGCTGCGCGGCTCCTGCGCGCGGCGAACCCCCTGCCGGCGATCTGCGGGCGCGTCTGCCCGCAGGAGTCGCAGTGCGAGTCCCGGTGCAGCATGACGAACCGCTTCGAGCCGGTGGCGATCGGCCACCTCGAGCGCTACGTCGCCGACTGGGAGCGTACAGAGCCTCCCGCGGTCGAGGCAAAGATCACCCGCACCGAGAAGATCGCAATCGTAGGCGCCGGCCCGTCCGGGCTCGTGTGCGCCGGCGAGCTCGCGCGGCGCGGCTATCCGGTGACGATCTACGAGGCCCTGCACGCGCCGGGTGGCGTACTCCGCTACGGCATTCCCGAGTTCCGCCTGCCAAAGACGATTCTCGACTGGGAAATCGGCATGCTGAAGGCGCTGGGAGTCGCAATCGTCTGCAACGTCATCATCGGCAAGACGATCACGCTTGACGCGTTGTTCAACGGAATGGGCTACGCAGCCGTGTTCATCGGTACCGGGGCCGGATTGCCGAAGTTTCTCGGCATTCCGGGCGAGAACCTGAACGGCGTGATGTCGGCGAACGAGTTCCTTACGCGGGTCAATCTCATGCGGGGCTACGAATTCCCGGAGGCCGATACGCCGGTACGCGTCGGCAAGCGTGTCGCCGTGATCGGCGCGGGGAACACGGCGATGGACGCCGCGCGTACCGCGCTGCGCATGGGCGCCGAGGAAGCGATGATCGTCTACCGGCGCAGCGACCGCGAGATGAGCGCCCGCGTGGAGGAATATCACCACGCGATCGAGGAGGGCGTGGAGTTCCACTGGCTCACGAACCCACTGGAGATCGTCGACGGCGGCAGTGACTGGGCGACCGGCCTGCGCTGCCAGAAAATGCAGTTGAGCGAGCCCGATGCCTCGGGCCGCGCGCGACCCGTCCCGGTCGCAGACACCGAATTCATGCTGCCGGTCGAGAACGTGGTGCTCGCTATCGGCACGACGCCGAACCCCCTGCTCACGCGCACTACTGCGGGACTCGCAACCGACGCGAAGGGCTGCCTTGTCGCCGACGAGCGGACCGGCCTCACGTCCAAGGTGCGAGTCTTCGCGGGCGGCGACGCGGTTACTGGCGCCGCGACTGTGATTCTCGCGGCCGGCGCCGGAAAGCGTGCGGCGCAGGCAATACACGATTCGCTCGCGGCGGCCGGTTGACGCGCTCCACGGGCTCGAACGCGGGATAAAATAGCCGGGGTGAATCCCTTTCCGAATTAACGAGCGAGGCGTGATCCGCATCAGGCTCGCCTCTTGTCGTTTCTTTTTCGAAGTGTCAGTTACAACCCTTAATGGACATGCAGATCGATGTCCCACCCGAAAGTGACATCAGTGTGTTTGCGTTTTCGAAGGGGATGGTCGTTGAAACTGAGGATCGATCGAGGTGCATGGTCCATGCTTGTCCATTGATGGGGCGGCGTAAAATGCGCCGCGGCACCTTGCGTCGACGGTGCCGAGAGAATGATGCAGAGACCCCGATCGAGTGCCGGACGAAGTTTCTTCGAATGTCGGGAGCTGACAGCATTACAGGTCGGGACGAACGCTGGCACCCCGTTCTATCGGGGGTGGGTGGGTACGGTGCGAGTGGCGGTGTGCGACGAAATAGAACCATCGGCTTGGGATTTCTCTTGTCCGATCCGAAGCTTAGCGACGGCACATCGGGTCCCCGCTCCATCGTCAATTAGAGAGTGAAACAGACAGTTTGAATAGTTACCGACCGGAGGCAGACCATGGATAAACCTATCAAGGATTTTGTCGGGTTGGCTGCGCTCGCCGAATCGACGGCGATTGCCGTGGCGAAAGCGAGTTGTGCTGTGCGATTGAGCCGCGGGATTAACCGATTCCGCCTGTGAGGCAGCGCCGTGGAACAAGAACTCAAGCAAGCCGCCCTCGACTACCATCGTCTACCGACCCCGGGCAAAATCAGCCTGACCCCCACCAAGGCGCTGGCCAACCAACGCGATCTCTCACTCGCCTATTCGCCGGGCGTCGCCTACGCGAGTCTGGCCATCAAGGACGATCCGCTGCAGGCGGCCAGCCTGACTGCGCGCGCCAACCTAGTTGGGGTAATCACCAACGGTACCGCTGTGCTGGGCCTCGGCAACATTGGACCGCTGGCGGGCAAACCCGTGATGGAAGGCAAGGGTTGCCTGTTCAAGAAATTCGCTGGCATCGATGTATTTGACATCGAAGTCGCCGAGACTGACCCGGATAAGCTAGTGGCCATCGTGGCGGCGCTGGAGCCGACCTTCGGCGCCATCAATCTGGAGGACATCAAGGCGCCGGAATGCTTCTACATTGAACGGCAGCTGCGCGCGCGGATGAAGATTCCGGTGTTCCACGACGATCAGCACGGCACGGCGATCATCGTTACCGCTGCCGTGCTCAACGGCCTCAAGGTCGTTGGCAAGGACATCAGCCAGGTGAAGGTTGCAGCTTCTGGCGCCGGGGCGGCCGCCATCGCCTGCCTCGACCTGCTCGTCGCCGTAGGCGTCAAGCGTGAGAACGTGCTGATCAGTGATCGCAACGGCGTCGTCTATGAGAGCCGCGCCGGCACGACGGATCCGGACAAGCTGCGGTACGCGCGTCGCACCACGGCGCGTACGCTCGGGGACATCACGGCCGGTGCCGATATCTTCCTCGGTCTGTCCGGCCCGAGCGTGCTCAAGCCGGAGATGCTCGTGCAGATGGCCGAGCGTCCACTGATTCTGGCGCTGGCCAATCCGGAGCCGGAGATCCGCCCGGAGCTGGCCAAGGCCGTGCGGCCCGATTGTATCGTGTGCACCGGGCGCTCCGATTACGTCAATCAGGTCAACAACTCACTGTGCTTCCCGTTCATATTCCGTGGCGCGCTCGACGTGGGTGCGACCATGATCAATGAACCAATGACGCTCGCGACAGTCTACGCGCTCGCCGAGTTAGCGCAGGCCGAGCAATCGGACGTGGCCACGACCGCTTACGGCAGCGCCAGCGAGGGCTTTGGACCGGACTTTCTCATTCCGCGCGCGTTCGACCCACGGCTGCTCGTGCGCATTGCCCCAGCGGTCGCCAAGGCTGCGATGGACAGCGGCGTGGCGACGCGGCCGATCACCGACCTCGAGGGCTATCGCCGGCACCTGACGCAGTTTGTCTATCAATCGGCGTCGGCGATGCAGCCAGTCTTCGCTGCCGCCAAGCACCGCCCCAAGAGGGTCATTTTCGCCGAGGGTGAAGATCAACGGGTCCTCCAGGCCGCACAGGAGTTAGTCGACGAAGGTTTGGCTCACCCGGTGCTCGTGGGTCGTGCCGAGGTGATCGGGGCGCGCATCGCCAAGCTTGGTCTGCGCCTGACGCTTGGCGAGAACGCCGATGTCGTCAACGTCCTGAGCGACGCGCGGTACGGCGAGGTCTGGAAGGAGTACTACGAGCTCGTCAAGCGCAAGGGCGTCTCCCGGGCCCAAGCCATGGAGGAAATGCGTACCCGTACGACGCTGATCGGCGCGATCCTGGTCCGGCGCGGCGACGCAGACGCGATGCTGTGTGGCACGGTCGGCAATTACTTGGATCACCTGAGCTACGTCAAGCGCCTGATCGGCCTGCGTGCCGGGGTTCATACGCTGGCGGCGATGCAGATGCTGATCCTGCCGCGCCGACAGCTGTTTATTTGCGATACCCACGTAAATCATGATCCAGACGCGGGGCAGATTGCCGAAATAACCCTGCTCGCGGCCGAGCAGGTGCGTCGGCTTGGTCTGACACCGAGTGTCGCCCTGGTCTCACATTCGAGCTTTGGCAGCTCGGATGCCCCGTCGGCACAAAAGATGCGCGAGGCCCTGCAGCTGATCGTCGCTCGAGCGCCGAACCTGGCTGTCGAAGGGGAAATGCGGGCCGATTCAGCACTGTCGGCCGGGGTGCGCGGCGGCGAATTTCCGGACGCGCGGCTCACCGGCGATGCGAACCTACTGATCATGCCCAACGTGGATGCTGCCAACATTACTTACAACGCTTTGCGGGTGGCGACCGGCGATTGGGTGACGGTGGGCGGCTTCCTGCTCGGTCTGGCTCAGCCCGTACACATCCTGACGCCGTCGTCCACGGTTCGGCGAATCGTTAACATGGCCGCGGTGGCGGTGGCTGATGCCGGATCACTGCCCGCTACCGGGCTCTGATCCGCCGTTGAGAACCCTAACAATTTCGGTGGAGGACTGCTGCCGGGAACTGGAACGAGATTGGGGGCGCGGACGCGCCATTGTCACAATGGCTTTCATGCGTCGGCGGTGGCGAATTCACGGCTCCACGTTTCAATGACTTGCGTGTGTCTGGGCGAGCTGGGTTTCCGCCGGTCGGCAACGCATGGCGGCGCACTCCCAATATCGTTCCAGTTCCCGACATGCAGACAGGCTATCTGGGCCGCAAGTGCACCGACATCAACGCGCTGTTCGTCGCCTTGGCGCGGGCGGTGCGTATTCCCGCGCGCGACGTCTACGACATCAGCGCCGCCGAGTCGCGCTCAGGCTTTCAGTGTCTAGCAGGCTGTTGAAAAACGCTGCATTTGATGCAGAGTAACGCATCGGCGTTGCACAAGGCCAAGCAGATGCGCGGTACTGATGTTCAGCAGAGCGGGCTGTTTAGCTACGTGTCGCTGGAG
>Ga0181521_10006510_pt1 | contig 12636 bp, 6 predicted proteins | sample PEATcosm2014_Bin_32_FD_119764 | JGI IMG/M metagenome (GOLD analysis project Ga0181521, IMG submission 119764) | Peatland microbial communities from MTU Mesocosm Facility, Houghton, MI, USA - PEATcosm2014_Bin02_60_metaG | ecosystem: Environmental > Terrestrial > Soil > Wetlands > Peat | place...
CCGCTTCGCCTCGACGACGAAGGTCGCAGACGCGCCGTCCGGTGCCATCACCTCAATCACACCGTCCATTCGCCGGTCGGGGACCGTCGTGACCAGTCGCGCTGCCCACCCAGCCGGCAGGCGTTCGGCCAGTATCGCCGCCCCGCGACGCATGACTTCGGCTTCGTTCTTAGGAGCGTCGGACTCCTCCATGCCTGCCTCCTCTCGGCTGTCCCGGAAATTGGTGGATTCCGCTGGCGACGGAACATGTTATTTTACCGAACATCCAGGAGCACTTGAGACCAGGTCTGTTCAGGAAACAGTATATCTCCGCTGACAGCGGACGAATACTATTTCACGAACATTCGACACGGCGATGCAGCCCGCGCTGGTGGGGGAGAGTGACATGAAGTCATCGGGGAGCTCGAACCCGAAAGTCCGGCACAAAGAAATCCATCCCTACTTCTTCCCTACAACCTCTCCGCGATCAGTCGCAAGGCATGCAGTCGTCGCGTGGAACCCGAATGTCGAAATCGGTTGAACCCGAAGGTCGGGCACCAAGAAATCCATCCCTACTTTTGCCCTACTTTTGTCCCGCGAGCCGCTAATCGATCGTGCCAGCCCTCTCGTGGTGCCGCGGAGAAAACCCAGGTAGAGCCATTATTCAGGCCGACTTGAGCCGACTCCTCATAACCCGAAGGTCGAAGGTTCAAATCCTTCCCCCGCCACCAAAATCCCTGATCAGAGCGTTGCTCCGGCCAGGATAGTTCGTGGCGTCCGTTGTTCCACCGGGTGTTCTACCGGGGGGAACCGGTGGACATATCGAGGATGGCTGCAAAGGTACGAGCCGCCTCGGCTTGCATGCCCGGGAGGACGTGTTGATATGTCGCCATCGTGAAAGCCGGGGTGGCATGGCCGAGCCGTTCACTCACGACCTTGATTGGGATGCCGGCCTTCAGCAACAGCGTGGCATGCGTGTGGCGGAGATCGTGCAGGCGTATCCGAGGGAGGCCGGACCGAGCGACGAGCTTCTTGAAGGCGTCGGAAAGGACCTGGGGATGGATCGGGGAGCCGTCGTCGTGAGAGAAGACGTAGCTGTCCTCATCTGCTCCAGCACGTCGCGACGATTTCAGGATCTCGACGGTACGGTCATCCAGATCGATCGACCGCCTAGCGGTGCGAGTCTTGCCACGTGACTCGTGCAGCTCGTAGGCGACGGAGACCAGTGCGCGGTTCACAGACAGTCGCTTCACGTCGAGGTCAATGTCGCCCCAGCGCAGACCCAGTAGTTCACCGCGTCTCATGCCGGTGTTGGCCGAAAGCCAGAGTGCGACGAAGTGCGGGTGACCGCTGGCGAGTTCGAGAAAGCCGTTGAGTTGCTGGGCGTTCCATGCCCGTGTCTCGGCTGAGGCGAGCGGCCGGCGCTTTGGCGCGTGTGCGATCTCTGCCGGGTTTCGGACGATCAGCCCGCGGCGGAGCGCATCGCTCAGCGCCAGGCGTAGCACCATATGGACCTCCAGCACTGTCTTGGCATCGAGCCCGCCTTTACCGTTCATCCGACCGGTTTCCAGGAGCTTGGCGTAGAGCCGCTCGAGGTGCTCGGCGCGGACATGACGCAACGGGATCCGGCCGAGCTCGGGCAGGACGTGGTGTTCGATGTTGCGTCGATACGAGTCCCAGGTGCTCGGTCGAAGTGTCAGCTTCTTGGTTGGCAGCCATTGTCTGGTTAGGTAAGCGCCGAGCGTCGGCCCGGCGCGGCGCCCGAGGTTCTCACCTTGTTCAGCGGCGAGCCGAGAGGCGAGGTCGAGTGCCCGGTCGCGATCGGTGCCCGCAGGATGCCAGCTGCGTCGTTCACGACCAGTGATCGGGTCGATCCCTTCATAGATGACCGCGTAGAACCGGTCCTTCCTCTTTACTACATAGCCGCGCATCGCGCCGTTCCTCCTGCTGGACGAGCCGTATCTTCCGGTGGAACGTATCGGTGGAACTTCAACATTCGGGCAGCTCGCAAGGCCTTGCGGCCGGGTGACCAACTCGAAGTTCGGCCAGTACTGGCGGCCACCTTGACTGCGGTGCTGGCCGTCAGCGCGCGCTTCTCAAGTGCCATTGACACTCCAGGGGACACCGTCACTAAGAGGAGCTGCCCCGAGTCCTCTGTCGGAAGCTCGCCGTAGAGAGCGATGATCCGCGATCCGGGCTGATCGCGCCACGTCAGTAGAAACGACTCGATCCGATCCCCTCAAATCGCCGTGCACCCGTCGGACGATCTCCGTCGTTCCGGCCTCTTCTGTGTGAGTGCCCAGCCTTGCCGAGACCCTTGAATTATTGAGAGTTACGGGGCACCCACCCGCGGTCGATAGGTGACCCCCAGGTGTCCGGTCCGGCCCTTGATCATCGATCGCGACATTCGTTGATCGTCAACAACTGGAGTCGTGCATGACTGGCTACGTAAGGATCCCTCTGGTTCCTTGCGTAACTTCAAACCTTACGCCAGGATGGATCTTACGAAAGGATCTGTAGTTTCTTTTCGTAGTTGCCGTCCGAGCGAAAGGATCATCGTGCCAGAGCTTGTCGATTGTCTGTGGGAGGGGGGTGGCTACGGCGCCCGGAAGGACCGCAGAGCCTTCCGGTTCAAGGCGTACGTGCCCGATCCGATTGCCGAGTGGGATAACCCGCTTGCTGCTCGCGCCGCCGACGCTGTGGCACAGGCCACAGCGGTCGTAGCGCAACTCCAGGTAACTGGTATCGGTCAAGATCTCGAAGCAATCGCCGGACCGCTGCTTCGTGCCGAAGCCCTCGGCTCGTCGTTCATCGAAGGGCTCCGCGCCTCCAACAAGCGCGTGGCACTCGCCGCCTACGAACCCCTTGCCGCCGATGGCACTGCTCGAGCCGTCGCGAACAACGTCAAAGCGATGGAACGAGCAATCAGCCACGGGATCGAAGGAGCTGACTTCGATGTGGACGAGCTGCTCGACATTCACCGGGTCTTGCTGGAGGGCACGAGCGAGGCCCGCTTCGCCGGCGTCATCCGGACCGATCAGAACTGGATCGGCGGAAGAGGCGCAAGCCCCGCCGACGCAGCGTTCGTGCCACCGCCGCCGGACCGGGTGCCAGGCCTTCTCGATGATCTCGTGCGGTTCGTGAACCGAGACGACTTACCAGCAGTTGCGCAGGCCGCCATAGCCCACGCTCAGTTCGAGACCATCCACCCCTTCGGGGACGGCAACGGCCGAACCGGCCGTTGCCTTATCCACGTCATCCTCCGTCGCCGCGCTCTGACTCCGTTGTTCGTCCCGCCCGTCAGCGTGGTCCTGGCAGCCTCGGCGCGCTCGTACATTGCCGGCCTGACCGACTTTCGAGAGGGCCGCGTCGATGACTGGATCGGGGCGTTCGCCGATGCGGTGTCAGCTTCGGCCGACGCGGCACGATCGCTCTCCGAGCACATCGACGCTTTGCTCGCCGAGCTGATTCGGCGGGCAGGCAATCCCCGAGCCGACTCCGTCGCCCGCAGGATCATCGCAGGACTGCCAGCCCAGCCAATCGTGAGCGCCGAGATCGCAGCTGACCGCTACCACGTCACGCCCACCGCGGCTCGGGCGGCGCTCAACCGGTTGCAAGAGCATGCCGTGCTTGTTCCTACCCGGGTCGGGCGCCGGCGGGGCCGGGAGTGGATAAGCGACGAGCTTTTCCAGCTTCTCGACGCCTTCGAGTACGACATCGCGCGGACAGAAGATGGACGTCGCCGTTGGGCGCCGTTACCGACTCGTCCGCCCCGAAACACGGCTGTACCCAAGCCCGGTTAGGCGGGAGACGTGGATGGGTCCGCATAGCTAGCGAACAGACTGAGCGAATAGGCAGGCCTGACGGGGCGCCACTTTCCCCCGAAGAGTGTCCCGCCTTACGGGCGTCGGTCGGAGCGCCGCCATGGAAGGGGTCGGGGAGGAAAGGCATCGCCTAGTGCTCGACCGGAGGGCCGGCTGCAGCTTCGCGAGGTGAGTCTGGAGCCTGGTCCGGCCGTGCCGCCTTCCCTGACCCGTTGTCCCACTCGCACCGGTGACGGGGTCCTGTCGCCTGTTACAGCCCTCCTCTACCATCGCTTCGTGGCCGAAGCGAAGTTGGGGCGCGCCTCGCTCCTAGAGCAGGCTCTCTCCCCAGACGAGCGCGACCAGCTGCATGTGCTCAGGGCTGCGACCGAGCCGTCAGCCCCGCTCTACGGAGCGATCCTTGCCGTGCTCGTCGAGGCGAAGGAGCGCTACCAAGTGCAGGTCCGCACCGAGCAGATCGCCTCGGCCCTTTCCGCCAACGGCGTCGACACCTCGAGTCTGACCTCGGCGCTCGAGCAGCTGAAGGATTGGGGGGCCGTCACCTGGACCCAGGACACAGGTCGGGTGTACCGGCTCGAGGATTTTCACAAGCGGCGGGAGCTCTGGCAGCTCACTGCAGCCGGCCACGCCGCACACGAGAGCGTCCTGCGGGTGCTCGGCGCCGCCGAGCAGGCGGGCTCGCTGCAACGGGCGCTGTTCAGGGACATCCTCGAGAACCTCCACGCCCTCGGTCTCGCCGTCGACGGCGGCGACGCTACCGCCACCTATCTGAGGCTTCGCGACCTCGACGGGTCACTGCGCGACCTAGCGGCGAATGCCCGCGACTTCCACGCCACGATGGGAAAGCTCCGCAACGACAACGATCTCGATCCGGAACGTTTCCTCACCTACAAGAACATTCTCATTGCCTATCTGCAGGAATTCCTTGACGACCTGTTCCGTTTCCGCGGCCAGATCGCGCGGCAGGTGGACGCCGTCGAGGCGAGAGGTATCGAGCAGCTGATCGCCCTCGCCGCAGCCGGGGACGACTCGGCCGGGCTGTTCGGCGACCCGGATCTCCCCCTGCGCTGGAGGCAGCGATGGGAGGGTCTGGCGGTCTGGTTTCGCCGTGATCCGCTACGGACCGGCAACGGAGCAGACGAGCTGGCTGGCGCTACGACGACCGCGATCCGCGAGTTGATGGCCTTCCTCCGCAAGCTGACCGAAAGCGCGAGCCGACCGATCACCCGATCATCGGAGTTCCTCCACCTTGCCCGGTGGTTCGCGCGAAGTGAGCCTCGTGAGGCCCACCTGCTCTTCGACGCCGCCTTTGGACTCGGCGTTCCTCATCACCTCGGTCAGGAGGAGGAGGATCCCGACCTCACCTCCGCCACTTCGAGCTGGTGGCAGGCGCGCCCGGTGACGGTCCCCGTCATGCTGCGCGAGTACGGCCGCCGGGCACCCGCACCGCCTCCGGCGCTCGCCTGCGACTACCGCGAAGCGAAGGCGCGCCTGGCGGTCGAGCACGAGATGCACCGCGCCGCACGAGTCGAGGCCGCCGCCCGCCTGACCGCTCGTCCCCTGGTGGGGCGCGAGCTCAGCGCGAGCGAGTTTGCCCTCTTTCTGGAGCTGCTCGAGCGGGCTCTTCACCAGCGCCCACTCGAGGAGGAGTTCAAGGTCGAGATCGAGAGCGAGGGCGTACGGATGATCGTGGCGACCGCAGAGAGCTCCATGACGGTCGCGACGAGCGTCGGGACCTTGAGCATCCCCGGCGTGGAGATCGAGGTGCTGCGCCCTTGAGCCCGGCCAGGACCGCCGTCACCCTCGACCCGGCGCTCGAGCTCGAAGACTTCCAGGCGGCGGCCCGGATGCTCGTCGCCCACGGCATCGTCACCGAGCGCTACCCCGAGGCTGGGGTCCTGGCCCTGGTGCGGCGCTTCGAGGAGCCGCTCCGTCGGGAATTCAGCCGTCTCTGCCATTGGCGCCTCGACGTCGGGCCGAGCTGCGCCCGCCTCCTGCGGCGCCCGAGCACGCTGTCGGCCAACCGCCCTGCGCGCACGGCGACTCAGTCCCGCCGGGCCTTCGGTCCCCAGGCCTACGCCTCACTCTGCATGGTGCTGGCCGCTCTCGAGCGGCTCGGTGGCCAGACGACGATCTCGCGGCTAGCGGACGAGGTGGCGAGATTGCGCGCCGGAGACGAGGAACTCCCCTTCGACCTCACCCAGCATGCGCACCGGCGCGCCTTCGTCGACGCCGTCGCCTGGCTCGAGCAGCGCGGAGTCCTCGACCTGCTTGACGGCGACACCGAGACCTTTGTTTCCGGCACCGGTGACGCCCTTTACGATGTGGACCAGGACGCGGCGAGCCGGCTCCTACTCTCCCCGCCGAGCGTGCTCAGCGGCCTTAGGGAGCCGGTGGACTTCCTCGTCGAGGCCTACCCGCCCACTGTCGAGGGCGCACAAGCCCGGGCGCGCCATCGCGTCCACCGTCGTCTGCTCACCGAAACGGCTCTCTACTACGACGAGCTTCCCGAGGACGAACGCGACTTTGCCCGCCAGCGTCGGAGCCGCATCCGAGAGGACCTGGAACGGTTATCCGGCCGGACTCTCGAGTGCAGGATCGAGGGCCTTGCGGTGATCGGCCTGCCCTCGGGGGAAGTCTTCCCCGCGGCCGGTGCGGTCGCCCAGGCGGCCCTTCTCTTCTCGAGCGAGCTCGTCTCCTCCGCCCTCGACGACGCGCCCCAGTCCCGGGGCGGGCCGGCCTTGGGGCCGGCGGATCGCTTGGTCGAACCGGAGCAGGTTCGCGCCGCGTGGAACCGCCTCCTTGTCGCCTACGGGGGGCGCTTCACCGCCGAGTTCCGCGCCGAGCCGCAGCGACTCGAAAAGGAGGCTCTCATGTTCCTCGAGCGTCTAGGGCTCCTCGTGGACAACGCCGACGGCTCGGTCGTGTTGCGGCCGGCCATCGCCCGTTATCGCTCCGAGATCCGCCTGCCAGAGGCGTTCGATGTCTGAAACTGCGGGCGCGCCAATTTCACGATGGAGGCCTGTACGGGCCGGTATCCGCAACGTCTGGGAGTACGACGACCAGACCTTCGAGTTCGCGCAGGGCCGGCTCGTGCTGCGCGGCGCCAACGGTTCCGGGAAGTCGAACGCGCTTGCGCTGCTCGTGCCGTTTCTCTTCGACGGCATCATGGCTGCGAGCCGCATGGACAGTATGGGCGGAGGCCGTTCGATGAAGACGCTCCTGTTGTGCCTGAGCGACGACGAGCGGTCGGCCCGCTTCCGCCACGAGCAGCGGACCGGCTACGTGTGGCTCGAGTTCTCGCGGGGCGAGGAACACCTCACGATCGGCTGCGGAGCGCGCGCCTCAGTGCAACGTGACGCGGAAGCCTGGTTCTTCGTGACACCGATGCGGCCGGGCGTAGATCTCGACCTCACACCCGCCGGAGTGCCTTTGGCCAAGTCCCAGCTCACCGAACGCCTCGGTCCGGCCGCCGTGTTCGATTCGGCCGAGGCCTATCGGGAGGCCGTCGACCGCGCGCTATTCCGCATAGGACGGCACCGCTATGAGAACCTGCTCGAGCTCCTCATCGTCCTGCGCCGCCCGCACCTGGCGGGCAGGCTCAACCTCGATCAGCTCTCCAAGGCTTTGAGTGACGGACTGGCACCTCTCGACGCCAACCTGATCGCGAATGTCGCCGCAAGCTTCGAGGACCTCGAGGCGGTGCAGCGTGACCTGCACAACCTGCAAGCCGCCCACCGTAGCGTGCAGAACTTCCTCCCGACCTACACCGGCTACCTGCGCGCTACGGCGCGCGCCCGCGCCCTGGCAGCAACCGACGCCGCCCGTGCCGTTCGTACGGGCCAGCGGCGTCTTGCAAGGGCAGACGAGCGGGTCGTGGCGGTGCAGCGCCAGATCCAGCTCCTCGCCGAAGCGCGCCGAGCGAACGACGAGCGCCGCGAGATAGCCGATCAGCGACATCGCGCGGTACTGGAGTCACCCGCCTACAGGGAGGCCTCCAGTCTCGTCGAGGTTGAGAATCGCGCCGAGGACGCCGAGCAAGGCGCGAGGCGCGTCACGGCACAGTGTGAAGCGCTCAAGACGAGAGCCGAAGCCGCTGTGAGCGAGCTTGTCGAGGCCGAGACCGAGGCCGGGCACGCCCGGTCGCGTGTCGCGCGCGAGTACCAACGGGCGGCGGTCGCCGCCGACGAAGCCGGCGTGAACTGGAGCACCCGCCCCGAAGCAATCGAGCCGACGATCCTCGATCGCGACGTGAAGGCGGCGTGCGCCGCGCGCCGTCAACAGATCTCCGAGGTACGTGACGCGATCGAGGTGGCCGACCGTGCCAGCGCCGAAGCGAAGGGCCTGACGGAGGCCGCCGGTCGCTCGGAGGAGGCAGCCGGCGAGGCGGAGGCGGCTCGAGACGCCGCGGCCTCGGCTGTAGACGCCGCCCGAGATGCACTGCTCGACGAGGTGGCGGCCTTCGTGGAGCAAAGCGGGCTGCCAGAGCTGGAGGCGCTTGGGGAAACGGTGACGCTGCTCGCGGAACCTGGTGCGGCCACTCTCGAAGACACGCTTTCCCGGCTGCTGCTCGCCCGACGGGAGGAGCTCTCCAAGCGCGACGCCAGGGCGGCCGATGCCTCCGAGCGGACCGATGCCGCCCGCGCTCTTGCAGTCGAGGAGCGGCAACGGGTCGATTCCCAGGCGATCCTCTCGCCGGAAGCTCTGGTGACTCGGCCGGCAGATCGCTCCCGCCGGTCGGGCGCGCCCTTGTATGCGACCTGTGACTTCGCAGCCTCTCTCGACGAGGCAGACCGGGCTGGGCTGGAGGCCGCCCTCGAGGCGTCCGGTCTGCTCGATTCCTGGGTCGGGGAGATCACCGGCGAGCTCGACGCCTGGCTCGGGCCGGCAGGCGCGGTGGCGGGGCCTTGCCTGGCCGACGTCCTCGTGCCCGATCCGCCGCCTGGCAGCGGCCTTGGGCGAGATGAGGTGGCCGGAGTACTCGCCTCCATTGCCCTCGCGGACGCCGGCATCGCGGTGCTCCCTGACGGCACGTTCCATCTCGGTCCGCTCGCCGGACGCTACGCGAAACAGAACGCCCAATTCATCGGTGCGACCGCCCGGGAACGGCATCGCCTCCACGTGCTCGAGCAGATCGATGGGCGGATTGCCGGGCTCGACGCCGAGCTGGCCTCACTTCGAGCGGTACGCGAGGGCATCGTCGAAGAGCAGGCGAGGCTCGATGAGCTGTCGAAGTCACTTCCCTCGAGCGAACGCCTGCGCGAGGCGCGTGACGGCTTGCTCAAAGCGGCAGCCGTAGCGTCGTCACGACGCGAGCAGGCCGGCGAGGACGCCGATAGGGCGCTCAGCGCCCGCCGCCGGGCGGACGAACGTCGCGCTCGCGTCCTACAGCTTTCGTCGGACCGTCGCCTGCCGTCGGACAAGGCGGGCCTCGAGGACGTCGAAGGACTTCTCCGCCTCTACGAACAGTCCTGCGGGGAGCTCCTAAGGACGGCGGCGGTGCTCCAGGAGCGGGAGAGGATCGAGGCCACAGCCAGAGCCGCCCGGGAAGAGGCGGAGTCGATGCTGTCGGTCGCCCTGCATGAACAAGAGGAGGCGCAGGTTCGCGCACGCGGGCTGCGGGCGCGAGCCGACGAGCTGCGCCTTCAGCTCGGCGCCGAGGCGGAGGCGCCCCTTCGTGAGCTTGCCTTGATCGATGCGGAGCTCTCTCGTTTTCACGACGAAGCCGAGCGCGTCGCCGAGGCGTCGTCGGTGGCCTCCGAGGAGCGGGGCGCAGCAAAGGCCGAGCACGAGGCGGCCGAGGCGTCCCTGGCCGAGGCGGAGCAGGCGGTCGCCGCGGCCACGGCCCGTCTCGAGGTGCTTCGCCGCAGCGACATCTGGGCGGCAGTGTCAGCCTCGCCAGGCGCTCCCCCCGGCGATGCCGCTCAACTCGCCTCGATGCTCGTCGAGGCCACTGGGGACCTTGGAGCGGAGCCGGACGAAAACGCCCTCCAACGTGGCTTTCGCGTGCTGATCGACGAGCTCGGCCGCGGGCACGAACCGAGCCTCTCGTGGATAGACCATGTCGGTGTGGTCGAGGTCACTTCGGAAGCGGGCACCTTCTCCCTCCTCTGGCTGGCGTCCGAGCTCGGTGCTCAGATCGACCGTCAAGAGAGACTGCTCTCCGAGCGCGACCGCGAAATCTTCGAGCGGCATCTCCTCACCCGCGTTTCGGAGGCTCTGCGGGAGCTTCTCAACGATGGCGAGCGACTGGTCGACGGGATCAACCGTTCCCTGGCCGACCGGCCCACGGCGAGTGGCCTCAGCGTGCAGCTGCGCTGGGAGTTGGAGACCAGCGACCCGTCGGTTCGCACCGCCGTGTCGTTGCTGCGCAAGACGCCCGAGCTACTCGGCCCCGCCGACCGCGAGCAGTTGCGAAGCTTTTTCTCGAGGGCGATCGCCCAGAGGCGTTCCGAGGACGCGGCGGTCGGGTACGCGGACGTGCTTCGTGCAGTGCTCGACTACCGTTCCTGGTTCGTTTTCGTGCCCTTCGTCCGCTCGGCGGCCGGCGGTTCGCAGCGGCTGACGAAGACACTCTTCCGCTCGCTCTCGGGAGGGGAGCAGGCGGTTGTGCTGCACCTTCCCTTGTTCGCGGCGGCCGCAGCCCACTACGACGCCGCTCCCGAAGGCCCGCGCATCATTGCCCTCGACGAGGCGTTCGCAGGCATCGACGAGGTGATGCGTGGCGAGCTGATGGGACTCCTGGTCCGTTTCGACCTAGACATGCTGCTCACGGGCCACGAGCTGTGGGGGGCCTATGAACAGGTGCCAGCGCTCATGACCTTCGACCTGCTCCGCAGGCCCCCGCTCGAGGGCGTGTCTGCCTTTGCTCTCCGCTGGGACGGGGCAGCCATGGCGGAGGCTTGACGCATGGACTCCCTCGGCGGGCTCGGTCTGCAACCGCTCTGGCGCGCGGCGCGCCGGCGCCTCGAGTCGAACGGCCTTGTTCTCGGCGGGGCCCCGCTCGTCTTGAAGGACCTCACGAGCGAGCAGTCAGATGCCGTCGCCGGGCTGCTTGGCGTTCGCGTGCCGGCCGATGGCGCCGCCATGCGCGTGAGACTCGAGTTGCTCGACGAGGCGCTTCGCCGCTCATCGATTGGGTGCGGCCTGTTCGAAGTACTGAGTGAGCTCGAAGGCCCGCTCATCGACCGCCGCGCCAGGAGGCTTGCCGCCGAGGATGCCAGGATCGCCGAGCGGAAGTTTCTTTCCAATCATCCGGCGGTGGTTTCCGACCAGCGGCTCAAGGCATGGCTTGACGGGATATGGGCAACGGGCTCCCACCGCCGCATGGCGCGTGGCAACGAGGCTCTGGCAACGCTGTCGCTGCGCGCCGCTCTTGATGTTCTGGCGCTCATGAGACAGAGGGGTGACGGCCAGCTGCTCGCCGTGTTGGCCGCCGACGCCACCGGTGACGCGCACGCCCTCGACCGGGGAACTCCCGTCGGAGGGCTGGTCGTGCACGCGCTCTCGACCCTTTCCGGTAGCCCTGTGCCCGAGGACGCCGCCAGTTGGCGAGGTGCCTGGTCTGACGTCGGTATCACCTGCGACGACCTCTCGTGTGATGTGCTAGTTCTGAACCTGCCGGACTGGCCTTCTGGTCCCTGGCGGCTGACCTTGCGCCAGGCGTCGTCCTGGGCGCGTCGGGGACCGCTCCCCTGCGCGACCGACGAATCCGGCGCTGGCGGTCTTCCTGTCTTTGTCTGTGAGAATCCGGCGGTTCTGGCTGCGGTGTCGGACTCGGTCGGCGAACGTGCGGCTCCCGTGGTCTGTCTGGACGGAATGCCCTCAACTGCGGCTCTTGTCGTCTTGACCGCGCTGTCAGGCGCGGGCCGCACGCTTTGCTACCACGGCGACTTCGACTGGCACGGCCTCAGGATCGCGGGTGTCCTCGTCCACAAGCTGCCGGGGGTGGTCCCGTGGCGATACTCCGCGGAGGACTACCGGTTGGCAATAGCAGAAGGACTGGGCAACACACCGTTGACAGGGCGCACTGCGGCCTCCCCCTGGGATGCCGCACTGGGTGGCGAGATGGCTGCGGTAGGAGTCGCCATCTACGAGGAGCAGGTGATCGGGCAGCTCGTCCTGGATGTCGGCGAAGGGTCCGCGCCGATGCGGGCATCTGGACCCACCGCCGCAACCGGTGTGCCGAATTCCGGGTAGTTTTGCCAGTTCCCACGAGAACAGGGCCCAAGCGTGATGCCCAGACCTGTCGATGCGTCCACTGCCTTCCGTCTGGGCAACGAGTTTCTCGCGCGTGGCGCCCGGCCAGGTCGCGAACTCCCGTGGATCGCCGGCGGGTGCAAACTCCACGGCTTCTTTCATTCACTGTGGGCGATCATTCACTAGACACTGAAATTGATACCAGGACTAAACGATGGCGGCCACGATCGAGTTGAAGCGCGATGTCCCAGGCTGTTGTGACTCGAGAATCCTCCTGTTCTCATCGCTCCTTCTACGAGGGGTCATCTGAAGACGCCGGGGGTCGACCAACAACAAGTTCCTTTGTCATCGGGGCAGAACCCGAAGGTCGAGCACAAAAAAACGTCCCCTAATTTTGCCCTACTTTTGCCTCGCGAGCCGCTAATTGATCGTGCCTGCCCTCTCGTGGTGCCGCGGAGAAAGCCCAGGTAGAGATATAATTCAAGCCGACTGGAGCCGACTCGAACAGGCCCCAGAGAAGCCTCGGGGATGACTCATAACCCGAAGGTCGAAGGTTCAAATCCTTCCCCCGCCACCCGGAGATTTTCACGTTTTACCTGGACTTATCTTCACATTTGGCTGTAACAGTCCCTCG
>Ga0181521_10006511_pt1 | contig 12636 bp, 4 predicted proteins | sample PEATcosm2014_Bin_32_FD_119764 | JGI IMG/M metagenome (GOLD analysis project Ga0181521, IMG submission 119764) | Peatland microbial communities from MTU Mesocosm Facility, Houghton, MI, USA - PEATcosm2014_Bin02_60_metaG | ecosystem: Environmental > Terrestrial > Soil > Wetlands > Peat | place...
ACCAAGCCGCCGAGCGCAGCCCAGGGAACCGCCATCGGCGGGGCAGTACCGGGGGCAATTTCCGTTGATCAAGGACCAAAGCATTGCATCACGCCGCTGAAACGGCCTTTTTCAGAGGTCTCCAGTAATATAGGTCTCCATAACTAACTCAGAACCTCAGCCGTAAGGTCACGGTTTCGTGCACCCAGCCGCCGACGATGACCAGACAATCTTCGACGGCATTGCCGCCAGGATAACCGTGTCACGCCAGCAGGCAGACTGAAATTCATCTGCGTTCCTGACTTCCAGCATTCGGACCCAGGCCGGAGAAGAGGATCATCAGTGCGAAAATCACTTTCATGGCTCAATAGCTCGCCCGCACGACGATGGGCACGGCGCTGCTGGGCACGATCCGAATTGTTTCTTTTTGGGGATCAAAGTCCGTGTGCGGCACGCCGTTGACCACGACCGCGCGCATCGGCTTGCCTTCCGGATGGCGCAATCGAAGCACCAACGCCTTCGGCGCCTGGCGGGTCGGCGGGTTGATGGTGGCCTCGATACAGCCCTTGTTTTTGAAGGACTCGATCTGGTAGCTGATCTTGCCAAAGAACGTCGGGGCATTCCTCACTGACACGCGCTGCCCATCGCGCAGCCAGTCGCTGGTCACGAACGGCCCGAGCCAGAGTTCGTTGCCCCGTTCCTGCACCAGCATCGTGCGCGTTTGGTAGAGGAAGTAGCCTGTCTCGTGAGTCTTGTCCCACGCTCCGGTGAAATGAAAATGCTCCCAGAGCGTGAGCACCTCGGGATTCAGCATCGCGGCGAGGGTGTTGAAGTAGGACCGGATAAAAGGCTTCACGTCGTCGCGGAGCGCATCGATCTCGCAGTTGCGCGTGTAGTAGGGCTGCACTTTCGAGAAGCCGCCCAGATCAAACCAATCGGCGTGGTTCATCGTTGCGGGATAATCAAACCATCCGTCGGTGAGAAACTGCACGTCCTCCATATGATCCATCATGCGGCCCACCTCGGGTGAGTTTGGATCGAGAACCCCCGCCGGTACCAGTTGAGACGCGCCCATTTCCACATCGTAGCACCAAGTGCGGCCCTCGTCCTGTCCGGGAAAAAAATCCGCGAGCTTGCCGGGGCTGTGGACTTGCGATGGGTAAGGCGGAATCCACGTGCCATCCCGCAGTGCCAGGGCCGGGGAGCGCGCCTGGGTCCAGGCGTAGGCGCAAAGAATGTTGGCCCACAATTCCGCGGCGTGATGTTTGAAGAAACGAGCGTCGGGGTTGCCGATGTCGCCCAACGCATCGCCCAATTCGCGCAAGGCGGCGAAGTAATACGCGTTCATCATGAAGTGGCAGGCGAAGGAATTCCAATCCGCCAAAACGCCCGGGGGCATCAGGCCGTATTCCGGCACTGGCTTGCCGTGCGCATCGCGCTTCTTTGTTTTCTCAGTTTGCCGGACAATCCAGTGGCCGACGCGCGCAATCTTGGGCGCCACTTGCTCCAGCCAGTTTTTGTCACGTGACAGCTCGTAATGCTGGCCGAGCGTCCATAAATGCCACGCCGTGCCGAAGGTCGTGTAGCCGGTGGTAAGAAAGCCGTTGGTGTTGTAGCGATGCACAAAGAAGTCGAGGCTGCGGCGCGCAAAATCCTCGTGGCCCATGAAATCCATTCCACGGATGACTGAATGCGACTCGCTTTCCAGCGGACCGTAAAACACCGCCGCAATCCAGGCGGCGACCCGCGCCCCGCCGGCTTCGTTGCGGGCGGCGATGAGACAGCGGACTTGAGAGGAGCGAATGACATTGTTGAGCAGTGGATCAGGCGTCTCGATTTGTATCGCAGGCGCCATGATAGCATTCCAATAAGCTTCGGTGTCGGCCCGGAGTTTTGCCACAGTGGGAAGCGACCGCATGTCCATTGGCTGGGCTGGCAGGAACAGCGTGAGCGAGGCGGCTTGGTGCGGCAACAGTTTGCCTGTGAGCGAAAACGTGCCGTTACTTGTCGAAGCCATCAGTGAACTGGCCGGATCGGTTGCGACCAGGCCAATCTCACCCGAGCCGGCCAGGACGGCCCACCCTTGAGGAGACGATGACAGCACCGCGGATTGTTTCTTGCCAGCGTTCAAGAGGAAATTGAGCGAGAGCGAAACTTCCGCCGGCTGGCCGAGGGTATTCGTAACGGTGAATTCAGTAACGCAAATAGAACGGCGATTGAGCCGCGTCGGATCGCTGCCGGGCTCATCGCAGGGAGCAACGAAGGTCCGCTGGCGTAAGATCAAATCATCTTTTGCTGTGGTGATAACCGGAATGGGAAGCCAGCCGCCGTCCAATGTCCGCGTCATCGTGCCCGGCTTGCCGTCGCCCAAATGGACCTGCATCTCCCCGGCGTCGGTCATCCGCTCCGCCAACACGTTGGAACCGACTGGAAAGCGCACTGTGCCGTCGCGGGCCACGGCGAACTTGGTATTGTCGCAGGCCAGCGAAAGCAGGACTGGACCTTCATTTTGAAAGTTGTGATGCGTTTTTGCCATTGCTTGGGCGAGCGTTTGATCGGGCATGGCGCGGACTTCTTCGAGAAGGGTTTTCCTGCCGGCGATGCGGCGTTTGTAATTGGCGAGAGTCACGGGCAATGGCTCGCGCGCGACAAACAGGCCGTGGTCGGGCAGATAAACGCAGTCGTTTACGAGAACATCCTGGACTGCGACCGTGACGTTGCCCGTCGGAAGATGAAACTGCAGTTCCGTGAGGTCGGACTTGGATATCAACGATGGACTGCTGGAGCGGACGCTCAAGTGAAGCGGCTGAGATAGTCTCCACGAGATTTCGGGGGATCCGGGTTTGGTGGCCAGCTCACCGTTCCAGACGTCAACTTCGCCATGCGCGCCGGCTTTGGCATTCTCGATTTGCACGAAAAGATTCGTTGTGATCCAGCTTGAACGGGTGAAGGCCGAAAGCCTGACCATGAGCGGTTTTGATACTGCTGGAAAAATCCACCGAACCTTTTGCATCTGAAGCGCGCCGCCCCTTGACGCGAGATTAAAAATCAGCCGCCGGTCCTCCGGCTGACAGTCGTTGGTCAGCGGCTTCCAGTTTCCCTGCCAAGCCGACTCGCCAAACCAGCCTTCAACCCGCACGGGGCGTGGCGCCGGGACGGGTGTGCCGTCCGCGAATTCCAGTGCCAACTCACGCAACGCCCGGCGGTTGAGCCATTGCAAGCCGATGCAGCCCAAGCCGTTTGCCCAGACTGGGACGGTGTAACTGCCGTCCCGGTGTGGCAGGAGTTCGGTTTCGGTGAAGAGATCGTCCGCCCGGAATTCCTCAATGCGGCTGGCGCGCGCGCCGTCAATGCGCTGGGGGTTCCAGGTCACGACTCGCGCGAAGCGGGCCATGTCAACTGGTTCAGCACGGTCAATCCTTGCCGCGTTTGGCTCAAGCGTTAGCCGGGCTTCCGCCCAGTTGGCCATGTCGCAACCGATGTCATCTCCCCCCGCGCTGGACTCAAGCCAGACTTCCTGGACGCCCAACAGCGAAACATGAACGGGCTTCGCAGCATCCCCGCTATGCATCTCGCCGCTGTCAAAGGCCTTCCGTCCGTCCACCATGACGCGAAAGATGACCCTGCCGCCCGGACACGGTTGGAGACCGACTTGCGCATCAAGACTTTCGTATTGACCATCCGCCATCAGGACGATGACGCCGTTAGCGTGAGTGCCGATCCCTTTTTCAAAGCGCTTCTCGCCGATCCGCAACGGCGAACCGTCCGCGGCTGCATCAAAGCCCAGAGTGCCCCAACCCTGTGTGGAAGACTGGATCAGCTCCGGCCGGTCGCTCAAAAAATCTATCTGCGCCGCTCCAGCAATTCTGCCGGCGCCCATTGCCAGCAGCCCAAGGCAGGCCAGCACCCCCGCCCCAGCCATACGCCCAATACATATGTTTCTCACCAAGTGATTCTCCGTTATAGTTGCCGCCGCAGTGTCGTTTCAGGACAAGATTCGAGCGGGTCTTTCGCACCGGCCTTCACGAAGCGCGCCAAGCCCCAGGCTGCGTGGTCGCACGAGTAGCCGTCGCCTCCGTTCAGCACCCGCAGGGTGATCTGTCTGGCGCCAGCCACGTCCACGCTGAACTGGTGCGTTTCGCCTTGCTTGACCACCTGACTTTCGGCGCGCAGGGAGCCATCCACGAGCACTTGGAACTGCACCGTCCCGTTGCCAGCGGCGCTTTCCACGCCCGCCTTGGCCGCGAATCGGACCACACCCAATCCCGAGATATCCACCACCAAGTCGGCGGGGGTGGCATCATTAAAGGCGTGCGTCCAGACCCCTTTGGGACAGACCTGACCGCCGACCTTGATGGTTTGACCATAGTAGTTCGTGTCCCGGTGCACCGTATTGCCCGCCCCAGCCGTGGCGCTGACCCAGGGGAGGTCGGACACAAACAGTATCCCCGATAGGTCCATTGCTTTCGGCGTCTCAAAGCAACCAGTTCCGCCGTCATTAAGACAACGCCCGCCCCAAGCCACCGCTTCCACTTTCCAAGAGAGGGTTCGGCTCGCGGGAAGGTTTGCCAGAGAGAGCTTCGTGCCAACGTTGACCTTTTCGCAAATCGGGTGGCTGAAGTCAGGTGAATCTGCCACTGTTACCCGGTAGCCTCGCGCCCGTGGGCTCGGCTTCCAACTCAAGACCGCCGCCGTGGCGAAGAGACCGCTTGCTACGCGCGGTTGGTTCAAGGTGAACGGGCCCGGCGAAGTGAAACCCTTTGGCCGAGGTTGGGAAGCCTCCTGAAAATAGACGAGATCGCTGGTGTAACGCTCGGGCAGGCGCACGGTGAGACCCGAACGCATTAGGTCCGTGCCACGGCGCAGACCCGGTTCCAGTGAGCCGTCCTCAGACCAGACCCGATAACGCTTCGTGGCTTCGAGGCCGGTCAGCTTGATCGTGTTCTCCGTCTCACTCGCGTCCGGCCGGAAGATGTAGAGGGTGCCGCGTCGGAGCGATGCGCTCCAATAGAACATACCATCCCAATGACTGCCGTCAGGCCGGGGGAGGATATGATGGACCTTTGCGTCCTTAAGTATCGGGCGAACCCACTCCTTGTAAATCTCCGCCGCCCGCCGGGCCGAGGCCCGGTCCTCGTCGGTCCAAAGGCGCGTGTTGGTGGGATCAATTTGCCAGGCCCCCATCATGGCGCTGCGCCACAGGAACGGGCCGGGCTCGTCGCCGGGCACCTGGTATTCCCACTCGTAGGTATAGGCTTGCAGCACCAGCGGAGGCAACGCGAACGTCGAGTCATAGAAGCTCTGGCGGTCGGGCAGGTTCGACAGGGTATCGGTGGCGACCACGTAATGGGTGCGGGCCAGGGCGCCGTAGTCTTTGATGTGGCCGCCCCCGGAACAGTTTTCGAGGATAAGCTGCGGGAAAAGCCGCCGCAGGTTTTCCTGCACTTCGTAATAGCCCACCGCCGCCCAGTAGCTTGCATCCACCCCGTAATGATGGCGGTGCGTAGTCTTGTTGCAGTGGTACACGATGGGACCGCAATCGTGCTTGAGATAATCGAGCTGGTGCTCACGCACCAGCCATTCGGTCTTTCCTTTGGCCCATTCCTTCGCCGCCGGTGAGCCCAGACAGAGCTGGCCACCGCTAAACGGAGCTGGCTGCCAGTCGGGGGCGAAATCGCTGTTGAACCAATCCGGATGGCCGACGGGGCCGCGCACGCTCAGGGCGTCCGGATGCTCCGAGACGCCGCCGTTGCTCCAGGCGCACCATAAAGCCATCTTCATACCGTGGTGATGGACAAACGATTCGATCGGCGTGATGCCCTGCGGAAACCGCTTTGGGTCCCATCGCCAATCTCCGGTTCCGGGGAACCACATCGCATCGGGCATAAAGGTCTCGAATCCGAGGTCGTAGCAGGACTGGGCGCTGCGCAGCACATCAGCCTCCGTCGCGCTCGCGCCCCCGGCGTCTAAATACAAGTTGTAGGCGAGGGTGGGGTCCGGTACCCCCGGGGGCATTGCCGGGCGCAGCTTCTCAACTACCCAGCGGTGCAGGGTGAAACTGCCGTCGTCCACGTCCCCTGCGTAGCAGCCAACAAACGCCGGCGGCACGAGGAAGGTCTCGCCCGGTTCGACATCCGTCTTGAACTGCGGCAGGTTGCCGACGCGGAGTTCGAGGCAGGTGCCTTCTTCCAGCGGTGTGGCGGAGATGCGCCCGAGACCGGAAAACTCCCAGCCCACGTAGAGCCCGTATGATTCTCCGACCTGCACTGCCAGCCACGGCACCGGGCTGGCTCCATCTTCGCAGTTGCTCACCAGTTCGAGGTGGAGCTGCGGCGTCAGTGGCTCGGCGAAGGTTCCGCCCTGGGCGCTGGCATTGCCGCCGCCGCGCCGGACCCACCATAGTTTGGCTGGTCCAGACGGGAGGATCCTACTAAGCGAAAGGCTGTCCTGCTGCGAGACCGTTACGCGCACCGCCGCGCGGTTCATCAGGTTCATCCAATGCTCGATCGGGCCCCGCCCCGGCCGCGCCCGCCAGATCGAGTCAAGCACGAGGGCGGGAGAAGCATTGGTGAACCTAAGCGTGACGGTGCCGGTGCGGCGGTTCCGAATGGCGGTGAGAAACTCCCAGTCAGTGGCCAGTTCCCGCCCCTCGACCCAGACTTTGCGCATAAGCTGGACTGGCGTGGCCACCTTGATCCAGTCGTGTTTCGCCTGCCGCGTCTCGAGGTGTTGGATGACCGGTTCATGGTTCGACACCGATAAGGTGATGCGGGTGTCATCTGTGGCGAGTGACCAACTCGGCTCGCTTGCGTGCGTGGCCAAGGCAATTGGAGCCAGCAGGCACGCCAGTATCTGTCGCGCGCCAATACCTCCTGCTTGTTTGCCTGTCAGAGTAGAGTTCACTGCCTCTTTTGGATCGATCATTTCTTTTGCCGCATAACCAATTGAGGAGCAAGATGGGGCAAAGCAGCATGAGTTTCAACGTTTGATGAATCGGCGAGAATTCTTGGCGATCAGTTCGACTGCCGGCTTGGGAATGCTCACCGGGAGCCAGATCCTCGCCTCGGGACAGTCCTCGGAGACCGCTCCTGGAAATCCACGCAGTTTCAAGCTTCTGCCCTACCCCCAAGAGCTTGTTCCCCTGGCGGGCGTTCTGCGCCTGGGTAACCCCGTTTTCTCAACCACAGGCCCGCTCACACGGACGAAAGAAATCGCCATGGATTGTCTGCGCCGATTTCTTCCGCACCAGGGAGAAAGAGTAGCGGTGCGACTGGGTTCTCTGGAAGAGGGTTATGACGTCTCCTGGCTGGGTGATGAGGAGGCAGAGTTCCTTGTCTCCGAGAAAAGCGGCGCTGAGGCCAGTGTCCTTCGGATCACGCCACACGGTATTGTCGCGGTCGGTAAAGGCAAATGGGGCATGCTCGGCGCGGTCCAAACAGTTAACCCGATGATCCTCGAATCTCGCCGCCAGGGGCGAAGCTCAATTCCCTGCCTGCGGATCAAGGACTGGCCGGATATGCGCTGGCGTTGCTTGGCACCCACGTTGACGTGGTATTCCGGCTGGAACCGGCTGGAGGGATATGATTTATGCAACTGGTCGGAAGGGGAATGGAAATGGCTGGCCGACTGGTCAATGTTGCACAAGTGCAACGGTTGGGCGGTGTGCCTGTATGGGTATTGGCCCTTCCGCCTGCCCGGCTACGAACAGGAAACACTGGATGTGGATTCCTACCGTTTCAATCCGCAAACCAAACAGAAGGAGCGGTGGCACTTCACGCACAGAAACATCGCCCGGGAATTCTATCCCGAGGTGATTCGATACGCCAACGAACGCGGCATCAGGGTGTATGCTTATATCGGGAAGAACTCGTTTAACGGCTGCAACTTCCGCAATGACCCCAAGGTTTACGCGGGCGGCGCGGCGGAGATGCTGCCTTTCGCTCCGGGTGTGGCGGAGTACTGGGACGCGTTCATTGGCCGGATTCTGGAGTTGGGCTTCAACGGGTTTGTCTTTGAGGACCCCGAGGCAAATCATGTTCCCAATCAGAACGAGCAATGTTACCAGACATTCTGGAAGCCTTGGGAAGCTGCCTATGGCTTCTCCTCCGTTCAGCAGACGGACCAGAACAACCCGCCTCTGGGGGTGCAGGTTGAGTATTACACGTGGCTGTTCCGCGAATTCGACCGGAAGATTCAGAAGCATTGCCAACGTCTTCAGTGCCAGAGCGAGATTTACCTGATCTCCCACGTTCTCCTGGCGCGGATCGTGGCGGAAGCCAAGAGCAGCCAGGAGCGCCAGAGGTGGTTTAACCTGATGGATGAGAAGCAAGGTAAAGCGGTGCCATTTGTGATTACTGAATCGAACGAACCGCTGTATGTGGAGCTTTTCGGCAAGGAACGCATTGCCAGCCTGGGCGGACGCGGGAGCTCCGGATCCGGTCCTGCCCGCGATCGCCGCCTTTACTCCACATAAAAACGGGCGCAACGGCGTCACCATCGGAGAGTTCATGATCCAAGTTTAGCCCGCAGCCCCTCTTCCTGGCGCCCATGAACCGCAGCCGGCTTCAAACGTAAAGCCTCGACATAATCAGGTGTGTGCTGCCAATACTGTTGGTGTGGTTTGCGCTTGGTGTCCTAGGCTAGCGGCCTTTTTGTTGTTTTCGGCGTGTGCTTTCACAGGCTGTAAACTGGCATCTCCCCTTGAACCAAGAGACGGCGAGCGAATCGCAAAGTCTTCGGCTAATGAACTTCTCTGGTATCGCTACCCAGGCCAGGATTGGAACTCCCAGGCGCTGCACCTGGGCAACGGGTATTTTGGCGTCTCCTTCTTTGGCGGTGTGCAGCAGGAGAAGTTTACGCTCGGTGAAAAGACGTTTTGGACGGGTGGCCCCGGGGACTCGACCAGCAATAACTACGGCGTCAAACCTGGCGGGAGGGAACACATCCAGGAAATTCGGCGGCTGATTGTCGCAGGCAGGATTGCCGAGGCCGACGGGCTGGCTTGGAAATACCTGCTCGGCGACTATTCGCACTTTGGAGCGCTCTCCACCATTGGCAACCTCTATCTGAACTTTGAAAACCAGCAGGGTAAGGTGGCCAATTACCGCCGGGAACTCGATCTTCACCGCGCCGTCGGTTCAGTCTCTTACGAGATCAGCGGGGTCCATTACCGGCGCGAGTATTTCTGCAGTTACCCGGCCCGCGCGCTGATTCTGCGGCTGACCTGTGATCAGCCGGGAGCGTTGGTCTTCGATGTTGGAATCGAGCTTGCGCACAAGAAGCGCCATCCGGCGGTCAGGATTTCACAAGCCCGGGGAACCTGGGAAGCGAGCGGGAATATCGACGACAACAACCGGCCCTATCGTGCGGTAATTAAGGTCCTGCCTGAGGGCGGTACTGTGTTGAGCCGTGGGGATTGTTTGCGGGTCGAAGGCGCCAGCGCGGTTACGGTCATTTACACAGCCGCAACGGACTACCGCCTTCAGCCGCCGGATTATCGTGGGGCTGCCCCTGAGGCCATCACTGCAAACGTGTTGAAACACCTGACTGGCCTCAGCTTCCAGGCCATTCGGGAGGAGCACATCCGCGATTACCAGCGGCTTTACCTGCGCACCCGATTCCACCTGGGTGGCGGTTTGCCCGACCGCGAGGCTCTGCCGACCAACGAGCGATGGCAGCTTTATGCGGAGCGCGACTTTGCGGACCTCGGTTTCAAGGAACTGGCTTTCAATTTTGGGAAGTACTTGCTCATTAGTGCCTCGCGTCCGGGTTCGGTGCCGGCGGGCATTCAAGGGGCCTGGTCCGCCCACTACTCGGCTCCCTGGAGCGGAAATTACCAAATCAATATCAACGTGCCGCTCATTTACATGCCGGGAAACGCCCTAGGCCTTTCCGAATGCAATGAGCCGTTTCTGGATTGGATCGGCGCGCTGGTAGTGCCGGGCCGAGAGGTTGCCCGGAACTATTTCGGCACCGGCGGGTGGGTGAGCATGGCCACGGGCAACATCTGGGGTTTTGCCAGCACTGGGGTTGACCTGGAATGGGGCCTCTTTCCGAGCGGGGCAGCGTGGGAATGCCGCCACTTGTGGGAGCAATACGAGTTTGGCCAGGATCAGACTTACCTTCGAGAGCGGGCTTATCCGGTAATGAAGGAGGCGGCGCAGTTCTGGCTTGAGAATCTCGCAGAATACCACGGCGCGCTTGTGGCCATTCCCGCCGTGTCGGCCGAGCAGAAGTCGCCGCGCGGATTTCTGCTGCCGCCCATGCAAGACGTCGTATTTGTCGGCGACCTTTTTGACAACGTCCTCCGGGCTTCAGAGATCCTTCGGGCCGACCCGGAATTCCGCGCCCGGGTGGCACAGGCCCGCGCGCGCCTGATGCCTCTGAAGATTGGCCGGCTGGGGCAACTCCAGGAATGGGTCGAGGACGTGGATGACCCCAATTGCAAGCACCGCCATTTCATGCACCTGGCAGCGGTGCATCCTTGCCAGCAGATCAATCCGCACACCCAACCGGCGCTGGCGGAAGCAGCGCGCACTTCGATGAACCTGCGCGGTGACGGAGACAATGCCACAAGGCTCGATCCCAACTACACTCACCTCGCCTGTGCGTGCACCCACTGCGGGATGCCCGCGGACCCTTATATCGGCGGCAATTGGTCGCGCGCCTGGAAGTGTTGGCTCTGGGCTCGCCTGCTCGACGGTGACCGCGCCGATAAAATATTCTCTGAGTTGATCGGCGAAGCCGGGATGGAAAACCTCTGCACCTACCAGCAGATGCCGCCCAAGGAGACTCCCATGCAGATTGATGGTTCCGTTACAACTCCGGGCTTCATCGTCGAAATGCTCGTGCAATCCCACAACAAGGAGATCGAACTGCTGCCGGCTCTGCCCAAATCCTGGGCCAGCGGGTCGATAAGAGGTGTCCGCGCGCGCGGCGGTTTTGGCGTGGATGTCGAGTGGCGGGAAGGTAAAGTCGTTTCCTATCGTGTTAGTTCGACAGAGCCGCGCCAGGTGCGCCTGCGCCTCAACGGCCAAGCCAGAACCATCACCTCGGCAAGAGAACGTGACAGAGAATTGTTCTTCTGATACTGGCGTGATTACTGCCTCCCCACGCAGCAGCCGCCTGGCGTGCGGGATGGTAATCTTCGTTACGGTTTGGATAGCCCTGCTCGTGCTTGGCGCGCCAGAGCCGGCCCACGCGGTGGCTGGGCTCGGCTTGCAGGAGCCGAGGTTTAGCTTTCGCCATCCTGCGGGACCTCAGTTCACCGAAAGCCAGAAACAAGCGCAGCGCCAGGCGGGGCAAACTGTTGTTCCCAGGGTGCTCGAAGCCTTCCGCAAAGCGGCCGACTCAGTGAGGATCCCGCCCGGCGACTACCGGTTTGGCCAGGAAACCTGGGACGCTAACTGGGTGATTCGTGCCTATCCCTTGGAATTCAAGGACCTCGTGCGGGACGCGGCGCATCCGTTTGTCATCGACGCCACTGGCGCGACCTTCTGGTTTGATCTCGAAAACGATCAGTCGCAATTCTGCCACTTTTGCGTCGGGTTCAGGAATTGCAGTCACATAACCTTCAAAGGAGCCACCCTGGACCGCGGCACGCGCGGGCATGTCGAAGGCCGCATCACGCTACTCGACTTTACCCATAACCGGATCGAGCTGGAACTTTCGTCCGGCATTACGGTTCCGGACAAGTTCAACCAGGGGATTGAACAGCGCGTGGTGCCCTTCAAGGCGGATGGCCGGTTTTGCGCGCCGCTCTACGCTTTGCAAGCCGGAGGCATTCACCTCAAGTACCAGAGCATCACTCCCGGATCTGCTCCCAACCGGGTTTGTGTAAACTTCGTTGACACCGCCCTTCTTGACCAGATAAGCGATCCGAGCTGGACCAAAGCTCACGGTGACCTCGGCGTATTGCGGGTGGGTGACGGCTTGTCGTGCATTTACACCGTTTCGGCGGCGATCGAGTTGGTGCATTGCAAGAACCTGAGAATCGAGAACCTTAAAGTCTATATCGCCAAAGGCTGGGGCGCGGAATGGGGTGGGGACGGCGGGCACCTGTGGAGGAACTGTTATTTCGGCCCGCGTCCTGGCACCAGCCAGTGGCAAGGCGGAGAAGGATTCATGTTCTGCGCCACGCGCCATGGCCCAACGGTTGACCACGTCACGATCATGCACACCACGGATGACGCTGTCAACATCCACGGCTACTGGGGTCATATCAATGGCATCGCCGACAACCGCGTCACGTTCGAGCCAAGTCTCGAATTCAACCGCACGGTGTTGCATGACTTGGTCGTGGGCGACCGACTCCTGTTCCGGGACAAGGCGACCGGTCAGCCTCTCGGGAGCGCGCCAGTCAGCGGCGTCCGGGGCATGACGGTGACAATCAGCGGTTCCGCCGAGCGTTTCACCAATGCGATCGTTGAATGGCCCGACCACGAGTGCGCCGGCTGGACGATCCAGAATTGCGATTGGCACGACAACTACCAGCGGCTGCTGATCCAGTCTGGTCCCGGAACGGTGCGCCATTGCAGGTTTACGCGGCTTGGCGGCGCTATCGAATTGAATACTGTGATGGGTTACGTCGAAGGCAGTGTGCCGTGCGATATCCGGATCGAGGACAACCGGTTTGTCTCGGTCGCTTCCGGCCTGCCT
>Ga0181521_10006513_pt1 | contig 12635 bp, 8 predicted proteins | sample PEATcosm2014_Bin_32_FD_119764 | JGI IMG/M metagenome (GOLD analysis project Ga0181521, IMG submission 119764) | Peatland microbial communities from MTU Mesocosm Facility, Houghton, MI, USA - PEATcosm2014_Bin02_60_metaG | ecosystem: Environmental > Terrestrial > Soil > Wetlands > Peat | place...
GAGCTTTTTGCCGTCGGGCAACGTGGCCAGCCCGACCGGCGTGTTCGGGAAAAGCGCCAGCAGTTCGTCGTCGGTCAGGGAATGCGGTTGAGTGGAGGCAACGGGTTTTGCCAGGGGCAACGATGCTTGAACGGACGGCGGGTGTGATTTCTTCTGTTCCAGCGACAAAACAGCCGCGGTCACCACCAACGAGAGGGCGAGGCCTCGTGCCGCCGCGCGCCAATGCCGCCGGCGGCGGAGAATCCGGGAGCCGGCGAGCAGGGTGGTTTCGCGGCGGCTTTCGTCGCCGAGCAGATCCTGAATCAATTGTTGCTTCTCAGGTTTCAGGGGACAGTCTCCGGGTAATCAGTGAACGCAGCTTGGCGCGCGCCCGTTCCAGACGGCTGGACACCGCCTTGGGCGTCGTGTTGAGCTGCCCGGCGATTTCCTGGTGGCTCAACCGGTCGAAATAAAACGGGATTATGCACTTCACAAGTTTAGGGGGTAAAAAACGGTTAATTGGCGCATCTCAAAATGTTTCCCAAAAGGGACACAAGGGTTTTCTTTGCCGCCTCGTTTTTATCAGTTTCTTCATAGCGTGTGAATTGAACTTTTTTGTATGCAGAGCAGGCATCATCAAACCGGATTATTTGGCCGCAGTGGATGCAATGGCGAACTTCCAAAACTTCTTTGGTGAAACTGTCAATGTCCATCAATATCCGCTGTTTGAAAACAAAATCATGTGCTGGAGTGGATTCGATATTCCGGCGAAGCAATTCGATGTAACTTCTGAACCGCTTGCGTTTGGATGCGGACTGCATGAAAATAGTCAGTCGGGGAATAACCAGCCATCCAGAAAGGGCAACGGCAGTCATCCAACACGCTATGTCAATTGGGGTGAATTGTGGCATAAACTGAATGAGCCAAGCATCAAATGGACTTGGACTCGTTTTGTTTTGGTTTCGCTCGTATGTTTTCTTGCGGGCGGCTTTGCTGGCAATTTTGTAAAGTTAATATGGCCCGCCAAAAAGGAGTCATCAATGATTCTGCACGACTGCATTAGAAAGCTGTTCGGCTTCACATTGAAGTTCATAAAGGGAGCGATCAGAAGTGTCAGTAAAACCGCACTTACAATAAAGACGAAAGCGAGGGCGGTATGGGAACGCGAAATACCCCCTCTGGGCCAATTTACTACCACAGGCGGGGCACAGTGGGAGAGTTACAAAAAAGGTGAATGGTGCCTCCTCGAAACCAACGGCGTTGAAACGAAAACCGCAGTGTGTGAACTCTTGGAGTATCTTCACTTTCCATTCTGGGCGCTTCAGGGTGAAATCAAGGAAAAGACCGCTTTTCTCGACATACTGGCACCGCTTATCGAGTTGGGAATGACGCTGCCGGTGGAATACATCAAGCGCACCTATTGCGCCGAAAACTCCAAGGGCCACATAGAAGCCTTGCAATGGCCCCCAAAAACAAGCACCTATGCCGAATCCAGCAATCCCGGCCAAAATCGTGTAGATGCTCACGACGTTCTCAGCACGTTTGAGCCATCTACTAATAGCGGTGTCAGTCCAATCCGCGCCGGACTTCATCGCTGCGCCGAGTGCAACAAGGAATTCACGGTGACGGTAGGAACAATTTTTGAGGACAGTCATATCCCGCTCCGCAAATGGCTGATTGCTTGGTATATGATTTGCAGTTCCAAAAAGGGAATTAGCTCGCTGCAATTGCAGCGCAATCTCGACTTGGGCAGTTATTTCTTTCTGCGCTCCGCATTTCGGCGTCATGCGTGCGCTGTGTATCTTCTCATATAAAAAGTAACCGCCAATAGTCCTGCAAATCCTAGAGCGGCTAGGGATGCCTTTCGGCACGGACTATTGACGGTCAAAAGCATTATCATTTTCCGCTCGGTTAATTTGGGTTTGCACCCCAAAAAACAAAAACACGAAGGAATTTAGTTCCTTCGTGTCGTGTGTTCCGGTAACTAGCCGGAACGCCGCTTCGTCCCCGCGCGCCACGGCGGCCGCCAGGTGGCGGGCCTCCGCGTCGGCGCTGGACCGGGATGTTTGCAGGCTGGAGGCCGCCGCGGTCGGGCACGAGGTCGGTTCGAGGGCCGGGAATGGCATGGAGGTGGTCGTAACCATCACCCGTTCATAACATATTCAAGGAGTTTTTGTCGCCTCTGATTTCGGCTTGGATTCAGCGGACTTCGACTGGGCTTTGCGCACGGCATCCAGTTCCTCCTTTTGCCTCAGCGCCGTGAGAGTATTCCCAATAAATTCAATTTCGGCGTCCGTGCCGGTGACAATGACCAACTGCGCCTGTTTGTGGAACTGAAGTCCGCCCTGCGAACCAAAACTCATTTGATGAACTTCGGAAAGGGTCCGGACAAGCTGTTCCATCGTCATGCCGCCGGATTTTTCGTCTCCGAGCAGATTGCCCACGAAATAAACCCCCCGCTTCGTCTCTTGCGGTGGCACGGGCAGGCCAGTTGTCGGGTCAATGGCCGGGGGCGAATTCTTGCGACCTGGTTCTGCCAGCACGCGCAGCAAAGCGGTGGGACGTTTGCCGTTCATCTTGAGTTCCCAGCGCAAAGAGGTCTGGTCATTTTCAAACACCAGATTCATGGCGTTGAAAACCTCGCTGGCGGTCACATTTTTCAATTGCAGCCGGATCATGATGGATTGCCAGTTTATGTCCACATTGACCGGCATCAACACATCAAAGGAATCCTTGAAGCGCTCACGCAAAACGCGTGGGACTTCGCTGAGCGGCAGGCCGTCATAGAAAACATTCGTCAAAACAATGTCCGGGTCCTTCCATTTCGGGTCCATCCATTGAGAGGCGGGCTGGGGCTGAGGTGTCGCCAAAGCGCCCCCGCTGCCGGGCAGAGGCACCGTGATGGGCAAACCGGTGTTGGGATCAACCGCGGGCGGAGCGCCCGGACCTTTCTGGGCCGGCGCCGTGCCCAGGGAGACGGTGAGGAAAAAGATGGCCGCCAGGCATTGCAAATATGTTTTGGATTTCATGGTGGAGTGATTTATTTGTTTTTCTGTCCACTCTGCATTAGCCCGAATCCGCAAAAATGCCTCGAAAAATCTTTTTCTTGGGCGCGTCATTTCAGCGGTTCCAAAAACACTTTGCGGATTTCGAATTCGCCGCCTTCGCTTTGAAAGCCAATGAAGCCTGAGGAAAGGGTGCATTCGGTGCCTTCGTTCATGAACCTGCCGTTGACGTAAGCCTTGACGTCGTTGGTGGAGCAAACCGTCAGAATCGTGTTCCATTCGCCGACCGGTTTTTCATTCGAGGGCCATTGTTTCGGAACCGGCGTATTGGCGTCCATGCCCTTGTGTTCCTTGGATTCCGCGCCGGCCATGTAAATCAGGTCGCCTTGGTTGTTGTGTTTTCCTTGATTCTGGATGCACATCGGCCAGACCTTGTCCGGCAATTGCATGTGAACGAGCACGCCGGTGTTGTCGGCTTTGGGCGCAATTTTCACGAAGCGCCATTCGACGGTGAGCGTGTAATCGCGGTAGCTTTGTTTCGTGCGCAGATAACCGTTCGGTTTGCCGGTGCAATGAATCACGCCGTTGGTGATGCTCCAGGTCAGCGCAAGGTCGGCGTTGGACTTCATGCAAAACGTCCAGCCGGAAAAGTCTTTGCCATTGAAAAGCTCGATATGATTGGTCGGCGCGATGACATCCTGTGCAGTGCAAAAATTTGCGGGGGCCAGCGCGAAGCAGAGCAGCACCGTTGGGGCCAAGGTAATTTTCATTGCCACGAGAGTGACGCTGTCGTTGCCGCAAATCAAGTGTGACAGCCGGCGGGCTTGCCGTTGATCAGGCCGGGACTAATTTCCTTTTGTCTGGAACACCAGCAGATAGGGCACGGCGGAATGGCCTTGCGCGTCTTTGAAGCCGTGAAAGTTTTGGCTGTTTATCCAGTAACCATAAGTCTTGTTGGGTTCCAGTTTGACTTTGAGCACGCAGGTTTTTTGGTCCGCTTCATATTTAGGTTTCCCTACCGATTCAGGATCTGAATTCTTCCAGGCCGAAGACCAGCTCCATGATTGATCCATCATTTCCTTGCTGAACTTGACCTTGATTTCAAACTCGCCGGGTGGGACATCCTTGCTGCCCGATTCGGGAACGGTTTTCACGACGACTGGCGCCATGGAATCGACATCCTGCGCGCGGCAGATCTGCGGCGCGAATTGACAAATCGCGCCGATGATGAGTGTGGTGAGCAATGTTTTCGTTTTCATATTTTTGTTTTTCAATTTTGTTTGGTCTGGAAAATGAGCAAATAGGGAACCGCCGGCCGACCGGCCAAGTCGGTGAAGTTCTTGAATTTGTCGCTGTTCAGCCACCAGGCATAAGTTCGTCCCGGTTCTAGTTTCACTTTCGCCACGCAGGTCCGGCCATCGGATTCGTAATGCGGCTGGCCGATGATTTCCGGCGCGGAATTTTCCCAGGCGGTGGACCAACTCCACGACCCATCGGCCATTTCCTTGCTGAACCGCACTCGAATTTCGGTGACACCCGGTTCCACATCGCGTGCGCCGGAAACAGGCTGCGTGTTGACGACGACTGGAGGCAGCCCCGCCACGGTCTGCCCGGCGTCTTCCGCTTCAGTCTGTTCCGCACCGGACTTTTGCGCATCCTTGCCCCGCCGAAAGCTGATGCCGCCATTGACCGTGCTGGCTTTGACGCGGGCGCCGCCGCTGCCGAGCGTGCCTTTCAGATGGCTGCCCAGCGGAAATTCCTTTTTCACAATCAACGAAGGAAATTCGCTGGTCATGCCGCCGTTGACGGTGCTGGCCGAGACTTCCGCGTCGGCGTTCGCAGGCAAGGTGGCCTCAATGTGGCCATTGACCGTGTTGAGCGACACGGATTGGCTGCCGCCGAGCGAAGCCAGTTCCGCCTCGATCCGACCATTGACGGTGGACAGTTTCAAGTCACCCCCCGCGCCCTGGACCTGCATCTCGCCGTTGACCGTGGACGCCTCGATGTCGCCGGAGACACCGTCAATCACGATGCGTCCATTGACGCTGGAGATTGTCTTCAAGCGCGCGTTCTGCGGAACTTGGATTGCGTAATCCACAATGCCATCGTTTCTTTTGCTGTTTTTGAACCAGAACCAACTCCACGGGAAGCCGGTCATACTCGACGGCTGTTCCGTGTGGATGACGATCTCGTCCGGCCCCGAATCAATATTGATTTTGACGGCTTCGACGCTCTCCCTGGTTTTGCCGTGTTTGAGGGCTTTGATGGCCACTTCGTTCCGGTCCCAGCCAATGATTTCGACCCGGCCGTTGACATTGTCGAGACTGAGGCGGCCATTGGCGGTGAGCGGGAGTGTCTGGCTGAAATCCTGCGAGACTTCGCCCTTGGTCAAAAAACTGCCCAGAATGGACGTCCGGCGGACTTGCGGTTCGCTCAGAATCGCCGGGCCGGGGGCGGGAGCAATTGTGCCCGCTGGCTGCAACTGGAAATCCATCCGCATCTGGCTGTCGAAGCCGAAGATTTCGGTGGTCAGGGTGTTCAGCCCGGTCACGTAACCCGGGGCAGCGGCGGCGATGGTGTGCTCTTCATACCAGGTTTTGAGTTCGTAATTCCCGTTTGCGTCGGTCCAAATTTGCTGCGGCGCTTTACGGGGACTCGCGCCGTAGCGGTTGTCGTCCACGCGCGCGCCGGCGATGGGTTTGCCGGTGACGGCGTCGGTGACGATGCCGGTGACGGTCACGTTGGGCGTTCCGCCGACCAGACTCAGCACGAGCGCAACCAGGAGAATCAGGCCCAGTGCCGCCGCTCCCAAAAGCCACGGCCACATTCTTGCCGGGGCCGGCTGCGGTTTGGGTTGGCGCGCGAATGCTTCGCGCACATCCTGGAGTGACAGCACCACCAGCGCCCAGATGCCCACGGGAAATCCGACCAGGCTGCAGCACACGATGGCTAAAATCGCAGCGGCAATGGCCCACGCATAACTTCGAAGCTGAACCATTTTGATCGCGCCGAAGAGCATGAACAGCCCTGGCACCACCTTGAACAGCACGGTGCTCAAACCAATCATGGTTTGCCAGGGGAGAAACGAATTGATTCCCAAACTGGAAAAAACCGTGTCCAGAATTCCCCTGATCGGGCTGGCAAACAAAAACAGGACGGTCAGGGCCGAGGACAACTTCAGCGCTGCGGCCACCATGAGGCCCACGGCGGGTGCGATCACTTTTCCACGGCTGAAGGCAACCGGCTCGCCGGTCAGCACCGCTGGCGGGATGGTTCCGGCTTGGGGAATAGTGCCCGGTTGTTTTCCGGGCGGGGTGGAAGCAAATGCCGGTGAAGCCGTGGGCGGCGGGTTGGCCCCGGTGAAAGCTGAGGCAGCGGTCTCACCCGGCGGCGGGGTTGACGGCGGACCAGTCACTGGGCTGACAGCAGTTTGCAATTCGCCGGTTTTCGGGTGGAGCCAATGGGTGATTCTTTTCCCCTCACCGTCCGTGAACACCTTGCAGAGGATTAAAATCCAGTCAATCGTGGCCCAGATGCCACAGGCGCCAAAAGTGCACAACTGCAGGATCGCGGTCCCGGTTTTTCCGACGTAAAACCGGTGCGCGCCGAACACTCCGAAAAAGAAGGCCAGCAGAAACGCCGGAAGAATGATCTTGTCGCTGGTTGCCTTGCCGGACGGGGTGGCCAGCAGCGGAGCCGGGTCTCCTTTTGCCCCAAATCCCGCTGCCGGTGGCACCGTTCCCGCAATTGTCTCCACGTCCGTCTTAAGCTGGTTCGCCTGCTGGTAACGGCGCTCCGGTTCCTTCTCCAACGTGTGCAACACCACTTCATCAAGCCGCACGTCAATCTGGACTTTCTTTGACGGTGGGGCGAATTTGCCCAGCGGCAGCTCGCCGGTGAGCATTTCATAGAACACCACGCCGAGCGAATAAATGTCCGCGCGATGGTCCACGGTCAGCGGCTTTTCCAACTGCTCAGGCGCCATGTAATGCGGTGTGCCCACCACGTCCTTCGCGCCCGTGAGCGCCTGGTGTCCGGCCTCGACGCCCAGCATCTTCGCGATGCCGAAGTCCGCAATCTTCACCCGGCCTTGTTTGTCCAGCAGGATGTTCTCCGGCTTGATGTCGCGATGGACGATGCCCTGTTCGTGGGCGTATTGCAGCGCTTCGCAAATCTTCGGCACAATCGTCAGCGCCTGGTCCGGCGGCATCTTCCGGGTCAGAAGCAACTGGCGCAGATTCAGGCCGTCCACAAATTCCATCACCAGATAACAATGCCCGCCCGCCTCGCCGAAGTCGTGGACGGTGACGATGTTCGGATGATTCAACCGGGCGAGCGTCTGGGCCTCGCGCGTGAACCGTTCGGCGAATTGCCCATCCTGCTCCTTGTCCCGGGCGAGGATTTTGAGCGCGACGAGGCGGTTCAAGCGCGGCTGCCGGGCCTTGTACACCACGCCCATGCCGCCGCGACCGAGACATTCGAGGATTTCGAGTTGCGGGAACAGCGACGCGATTTCGGCCGGCGAAGGCGGTGGCTGGACGACTTTGGTTCCCTGTGGCCCGACCCCGCCGGGTCCCTCCGTTTGCGCGGCGAGGCCGGCCTTGAGCATGCATTCCGGGCAAAGGCCGCCCAACGCCGTGGGGGGCACGGGTTTCCCGCAATGCGGACAGGTTTTTTCGTCAGCCATAAATCTCTACTTTCACCCCATACAAAGGAAGAATGGGCCAAAGGTTACAGCGGATTGACAAAAGAAACCATGAAAAGACAGGGGAATAGCAACCACGGATGAACACGGATGGACACGGATTTCGGAGAGCCGAACTCTGCGAGGCCCAAACTTCAAACCGCGAAACACACGGAACACGCGAAAGAGATTTGCCGCAAAAGAACGCAAGGACCGCAAAAATTTAACCACGGATGAACACGGATGGACACGGATGCCAATGCGCCGCAGGCGTTGGGCAGAAAAAATTAATAAAGGTTGGGGTGGTTAAAACAACGATGGCAGTTGTTGGTGGTCAAACGAAAGGCGCCGCTGGCTTCCGCGCGTTTCTTGGGATGCAACAACACCACGCCATAACCGCCCGTGCCGGGATTGGGTTCGCATCCGCCGTCGGTGTAAATCTCAGCGACTGGCAGCGCGAGCGATGTTTGGGCAGTGTTCATACCAAGTTGAGCAAACCTCAATCACCATAAGGATTTCGTTGAGCCTCACGTTCAGCGTCTCGTTCGTAACCTTTCGCAAGTTCGCGCATTGCTGTAGCTATTCGCTGAAAACCGTTTTCTTCTAGGGCTTCAGCCTTTTTGTGAAAACCTTCTGCAATGGCTAATTCCTCCTTCCCTGCGCTGAATCCGTGAACGCCACGCAGGTTGCACATCCGGGAACTGTTGGCCTTGCGCTGGGCAGCGTTGAGTGGAAGGAATCTGACGCCGGGTTGCTTCCAAAATATTTGGACATCGAAGACAAGATTATTCGCGACTTCGTCGGCAACTTTGTATGGGGCAGGTATTGGTTACGAGGGTGGCTGTGGGTAGAAAGTGTGCCCACAGACAAATGGACGGCTGATCAGAAAGTCACTCTCTACACATTTTTGCCGTTTGGCTTTGAAACTTGGCGGCGAGCTGAGGCAACGCTTGGAGAGGATTACCCCGCAGATCTGCTGTCAGGCGTTCATTCTCGTCCAATTCGATACGAGGGTCTCCACACTCAAACTGTGCAATGTGCGAATTCAAGAGCGAGAGCGTTACCCCGGACACAATAACTCCGCCTCCGCCCATGGAGAATGGGTTGCTCAACTGTGTGGTTGCTTCGCTCATTCGAGTTTAATTAGGCGGCCAAAGGTTTTCCACGCGCAAGCGTTTGGCAATCACTTCCGCCGAGACGCCGAATTTTGGCGCGATGCGCGTGGCGATGTGATCGAGCGCGCTCATTTCAGTCCAATTCCCATTTGTGGCTCCGGTGATAGAACAGAACGTTGTTTGCGAACAAGTTTTTTCTGATTTTTTGCGCTCTTTGCGCCTTTTTGCGGCAAATCTATTTCGTGATTTGAATTCGAGGACGAGAACGAGGACGAGGAGGACTTGGCATTATCACCCCGCCAGTGTCCGGAAGAGATAGCGCAGTTCGTCCTCCACCTCCTCCGGGCCGGAGACGGTATCGGCGATGGTGTCGCGCAACAATCCCCGGTAACGCTGGCGCAGCCGATGTACGGCCACCTTCACCGCGCCTTCGCTCATGTCCAGTTGTTGCGCCAGTTCGGCGTAGGGCGCGGCGTCACTGGCACCGGCCAGCGTGGTGCGCAGCGCGTTGAACAATGCGCCCTTGCCTTCCGCACGATATTCCTCGCCCAGCCGCTGATAAACCTGTTCGAGCAGCGTGATGGCCCAGCGATGTTCAAACGCCTTTTCCGGCGTGAAATTTTCCACCGGGATTTCGCCCAGCCGCGTCTCGGCGCTCTGCAAATCGAGCGAAATTACCTTGCCGCCGCCGCGTTTCTGCGCGCGTGCCTTGTCCCATTCGTCGGCGAGGAAATGGTTCAGGCTGGCGAGCAGAAAGGAACGGAACCGGCCCTTTTCCGGCGCGACAGCGGCAACGGCGTTGCGTTTCAGCAACCGGGCGAAGAAGGCCTGCGTGAGGTCCTGGGCGTCTTCGGGCGAATAACCGCGCCGCCGCACATAGGCGTACAGCGGAGGCCAGTAGGTCTGGCAAAGATTTTCGAGCGCAGCACGGGCGCGGGTGGTGTCCTGGCGCCCGGCAGTCAGCACCACCGACCAGTGGGTGGTGACGAAAACCTGGCGGCGTGACGTTTTGTTGTCGGGTGTCGCGGCTCCCGTTTCGGTGGCTGGTGAGGATGTGCTCACGTCGGCAGACTAGCGTGAAGGCGCAAAAGGGCAAGACGAGGGACGTCGGAACGTTTCCGGAGCGGGTGGAGTTAAATCATCGGATCAAAAGTAATCCGTTTTACTTCCTCGATCCAGGCGCGCCTTACGGCGGCCAGCAACGGCGAGCACGCCGATGAGAACCAGGCCGACGCCAAAGGCCGACACGGTGATATACGAAGGCAGGCCGATCGGGACCTTGAAGACGAGTTCGACCAATTGCGTGTCGCGTTCGACTTCGACGCGCGCGAAGGGCAGGCCGATGGGGATCTGGAAGGTGAACTCGACGGTATGGGCGCCCGGAGCGAGTTGCACGCCGCGCATGATATAGTTGCAGCGCAGCAAAGACGCTGGCTGGCCATCGACGGCAACCCGCCAAGCCGGGTCGAATCGGTCGTTAAGCAACAGCACGGAGGCGAAATCGGCTTTGGTTTTAAGCACGATGTGTTTCGAGGCGTAACTGGCGAACTCGACCGTCTCTTCCTTGGCGGCATTCCGGTCGGCGCTTTCCGTTGCTTGGCCGGCAGGCAGGGCGGTATCGACCAGCACAGCCTGTTCCGGGTCGAAGCCCGCGCTGCCCAATTGTTCCAGCGCAGCCTGATCGTTGGTGATGACCTGCCAATGGGAATAGATTTTGGCGCGGGGCAACGCGCCGGTGAACTCGAAGATGGCGTATTGGCCATTGGTGTTAAAGACCGCCGTGAGTTCTTCGGTTTTGGTTGCCCTTTGCACGCCTGAGCCAGGCGCCGGGTCGAGGGCGAAGCCCGGTTTTGGCATAATGTCGAAACTGCGGGCGATGCGGAAGCGATGCAGCGCGGGGTCGAGTTCGGCGTTGAGCGGGTCGAGGGACGAAGCGGAGCCGAGCAGGTAGCGGGTGTTGGTCAATTGCCAGTGGCGGGTCATGCGGAACAGCGTGTTCGAGCCTTGAGGACGGAGCGCGGTTTCGAAGGCAGCCAGATCCTCGGGCATGCGCGGTAGCTGGACGATGTCGAGCGATTGGATGTTGTAATAGAGAAAATGATGTTGAGCCCACTCAATGTGGTAGAGCGGGCCCAGCAAAGACGGTTGCTGCGGACCGGGGAATCGAAGCTCCGCGACCCTGTGCTCATAGGGTTTCTCCCGGAAAAACTCGATGACGTCGTTGGTGGCGTATTTCTGCCGATAATCCCAGTGAACGATCCAGGGCAGGTTGGCGCGGCCGAGGTCAAAGACCACCAGCAAACCCAGCAGCCAGGCGCCCCATTTGGCACGCGGCCCGGCAAAGACGCGGCCGAGGATCAGTGTCAGCAGACTGGCAGCCAAGACGAAGCGCAGCACAAACCAACCCGCCTGGCGGATGCTGAAAGCGGCGATGAGGTGTGCCGGTTGCTCGTCGAATCCGCCCATCTGGATGTAGTGTTCGAGCGATCCCCGGGAATTGGCGTAAACCATCCAGGCCGCCAGACCCAGACCCAGCGCCAGCGCGCAACCGATGGCCCAACGCCGGTCGAATCGGCTGGCCCGGTGCCACCAGTTCTTGGTCTCGTCGGTCAGAGGAGGAGAGCTGGCGGATGTCATGTATTGCCGCCACAGAGCGTTGAGACCATAGGCGAAAATCATGGACACGGAAAAAATCATCGGGTTGAGGAACTTGATCGGGTTGCGGATGGTTGAGAAGTGCGGCAGCGCATAAAGCAGGCGATAAAACGGCGCGAACCGGCCAAAGGCGAACAGGAGGCAGACGACAGCCACTCCGCTCCAGAACCACAGCAGCTTCCGCTCGGGCAGAGTGAAGACGGAATCCTTTTTGCGGAGCGCCTGGATTGCCGCCCAAAGCGCCACCAGCGCGACCAGCACGCCCAGGTAATAGCCGCCGCCGGAAAAACGCATTAACCCCGGCGGCTGCGCCCCCTGCCGGCCATTGTCGAGCCAGCGGTCGGTCGCCGGGTCGCGGCCAATTCCGCCCCAGTAATTTCCGCCATCAGACGTATCCATCCGATAGCCGAACAGACCCGGAACGACCAAGCCGAGCATTTCAGTTTTTGGCAGGCTCCATTGCGTGGCCCAATCCCAATGTTGGGCTTTTGCTTGCATGTCTTGTCCGGTGCCAGCCCCGCCCTTGATCTGGGTATTGATCAAGCCGATGAACGTCTGCCCCGCGATGAAGAAGGCAAAGCCGGCAACGACCAGCGTGCGGAAAACGCCTCGAATGACCCTCGCCGGTAAAGGACCATTTTCAACCAGCGAATAGAACGCGACGAAGGCAAAGACAATGAGGCTGAAGACAGCTCCAACATCGTTCGCTTCAACGACGCCCATCCCAGCGGCCAGACCAGCCAGGGCGTAGGATGCCCAGCGTTCGAGCTTGCCGGCGGCCCGACATCCCGACACCACCAATCCAATGGCCAGGTAACTCATGCCAATGCCCAGGACCATCGGAGCAACTCCCCAGCAGGCCGTCGAGAAGAAGCACGAAGAAAGGGTCACTCCCAAAGCGCCCAGGAGCGCGGCGAAAGGTGCCAGGCGCAGCCGCTGAAACGAGAACCAGGCGCACATCCCAAGGAGGCACAATATGACCGGAGCCAGGAATTTGCTGGCGCCAAGCGGACCGAGCATCCAAAGGATCAGCGTGCTGATTGACTCTCCAAATGAGCCGCCATTGAATCCGAGACTGTTGAGATCATCCCACAGGCCCAGCAATCCTGACGGAAGTCGCAACCACTCGGCCATTCGGATTCCCAAGGGACCATCGTTGGAGAAAAGCACATACCGGGGAACGAAACTGCGCCAGAA
>Ga0181521_10006517_pt1 | contig 12626 bp, 12 predicted proteins | sample PEATcosm2014_Bin_32_FD_119764 | JGI IMG/M metagenome (GOLD analysis project Ga0181521, IMG submission 119764) | Peatland microbial communities from MTU Mesocosm Facility, Houghton, MI, USA - PEATcosm2014_Bin02_60_metaG | ecosystem: Environmental > Terrestrial > Soil > Wetlands > Peat | place...
AGACGCGCGCCAGGATGCGCACGGCGCCCGCGCCGGCAAGACCGGTGCGCAACATCACAAAGCCCCAGGCGGGCGCGAAGTGCATGCGGTCGAGCCAGAAATAATCGGCGTTTTCGTTGATGACGAAAACCTTGGCGGGAATGCGCGCGGCCAGCATCCATTTCCACTTGGTCATGAGCGGTTGGGCGGAACAGACGATGCCGACGTGCGAATATCGGTTGGCGGCCAGCTCGCGATAGAGCCTGCCGCGGCCTTGGGAGCCGCGATAATCGGCGACACGATAGAGGCGGGTCGCGGGCGGGAAGCCGGCGGGCAGGGTGGCGTAACAGGTGACCAGATCGACGGCGGCGTCCTTGCCCCAGGAGCTCTGCAAGCCTGGGATGACGCGCTCGAGGATGCCGCGAGAGCCGCTCTCCACCAGCAGGATGGCCGTGGCGGGAGGCTGATGGCCAGTGAGAAAATATCGCACTCATTTGAATATAGCCCGATCGGGAACAGGGCCGCGAGGTGGCCCACGCACGAGTGCGTGCCGCCACATCGGCACCACCGAATGTCCGTGAGAAGAGCGGGTTAAGATAAGACGATGGCCGGGCTCGAAAAACTCCTGACGGAACAAACCAACCCGGCATCGGCGTCCATCGATACGCTGAGCACGGAGAGCGTTCTGCGCATCATGAATGCGGAAGACCGCCGGGTGGCCGGCGCGGTGGAGCGCGAAATTCCGGCAATTGCGCGGGCGGTGGACGCGATCGTGGCGGCATTCGAACGCGGCGGGCGGCTGTTTTATCTCGGCGCGGGGACCAGCGGGCGGCTGGGAGTGCTGGACGCTTCGGAGTGCCCGCCGACGTTCAACGTTCCGCCGGAGAAGGTGCAAGGGATCATCGCGGGCGGGGAAGCGGCGCTGAGCCAGGCCACGGAAACCACGGAGGACGATCCGGCGGCGGGCGCGCGCGACCTGGAGGTCCGGGGATTTACGGCGGGCGATGTGCTGGTGGGGATTGCGGCCAGCGGGCGCACACCGTATGTGCTGGGCGCGGTGGAGAAAGCCCGGCGGATGGGAGCGGTGACGGTGGGGATCAGTTGCACGCCGGATTCCGAACTGGCGCGCGCGGTGGAAATCGCCATTACGCCGCTGGTCGGGCCGGAGGTGGTGGCCGGGTCCACGCGGATGAAGGCCGGGACGGCGCAGAAGCTGGTACTCAACATGCTCTCTACCGGGGCGTTCGTGCGGTTAGGTTACGTTTACGGCAACCTGATGGTGAGCGTTCAGCCCAGGAACCAGAAGCTGCGCGACCGCGCGCGCCGGATTGTAGCGCAAGCGGCCGGGGTTACCGTGGAGCGGGCGGGCGAGTGGCTGGCGGAGGCCGGCGGAAGCGTGCGAGTGGCCATCGTGATGGCGAAGGGCGGCGTGAGCCGCGAGGATGCGGAACGGCGCCTGGCCGCGGCGAAGGGAAGGGTTTCCACGGCTCTGAATGGATAAGTTCGTAATTCATGGCGGCACGCCGCTCCAAGGGGAAATCCCCGTGAGCGGGTCGAAGAATTCGGCGCTGCCGGCGCTGGCCGCGGCGCTGCTCACCGAAGAACCGGTGACGCTGCGGCGCGTTCCGGCGGTGCGGGATATCCGCACCATGCAGCGGCTGCTGGTGGATATCGGCTCCAGGGTGGACGTGAACGGCGACACGGTGCGCCTGGAGACGCCGACGATCGTTTGCGCGGAAGCGCCCTACGAGCTGGTGAAGACCATGCGCGCCTCCAGCCTGGCGCTGGGGCCGCTGGTGGCACGGTGCGGCAGGGCGCGGGTGTCGCTGCCGGGCGGCTGCGCCATCGGGGCGCGGCCCATCAACCTGCACATCTTCGGCCTGGAACAACTGGGCGCGCGCATCAACCAGACGCACGGCTATATCGAAGCCGCCGCGCCGGACGGGTTGAGGGGCGCGGTGGTGCACTTCGACCGCATCACCGTCACGGGGACCGAAGACCTGATGATGGCCGCCGCGCTGGCCAAGGGCGAAACGGTGTTGCGCAACGCGGCGCGCGAGCCGGAGGTGGCCGACCTGGCGGAGTTGCTGGTCAAGATGGGCGCGCGGATTGAAGGCGCGGGCACCTCGACGATCACGGTGCAGGGTGTCGAGCGGCTGCACGGAGCGGAGCACACGATCATCGCGGACCGCATCGAGACGGGGACCTTCCTGATCGCGGGCGCCATTACGGGCGGCGATCTGACGGTGACGGGCTGCGTGCCGGAGCACGTGGGTGCGCTCGTGTCCAAGCTGCAACAGACTGGCGTGGGCGTGACACAGCCGGACGCGACCAGTTTGCGGGTGCAGGCCGGCGGGCGGCTGCGCTCGGTGGACATGACCACGGAAGAGTATCCGGGGTTCGCCACCGACTTGCAGGCGCAATACATGGCGCTGATGACGCAGGGGGACGGGATCGCCATCATCGTGGAGACTATTTTTGAAAACCGCTTCATGCACGCGCAGGAGCTGGCGCGCATGGGCGCGAATATCCGGCTGGACGGCAAACAGGCGATTGTGGCGGGACCGCGGGAGCTGACGGGCGCTGGCGTGATCGCATCGGACCTGCGCGCCAGCGCTTCGCTGGTGCTGGGCGCGCTGGTGGCGCGCGGCGAGACGGTGATCGACCGGGTGTACCATATCGACCGGGGCTATGAGAAGATCGAGACGAAGCTGGCGCGAGTGGGGGCGAAGATCCGCCGCGTGGAATAGTTGGAGGGCGGACCCCCTGGTCCGCGCGGGACGCCCTCGTCCCGCTTTTGTTTCGTAGAATCAGGCGCTGGCCGCCATCCGAAAAGCCGGCCGGGGGGCCGGCTGCAGACCAGGGGGTCTGCCCCACAATTCCAGGGAGAGGCGATGAAACACAATCCGGGATTTCTGAAACTGGTGGACGACGCCAAGGCGCGCGTGAAACAGATCGATATCGAAAGGTACAAGAAGATGGCGGCGGCGGGCGAGGCGCACGTGCTGGTGGATACGCGGGAGGACAACGAGTGGGCAGCCGGGCACGTGGCCGGCGCGGTCCATCTGAGCCGCGGGATTATCGAGCGCGACATCGAGACGCAGTATCCGGACAAGGCGACTACGCTGGTGCTGTATTGCGGCGGCGGATACCGGTCGGCGCTGGTGGCGGATAATTTGCAGAAAATGGGATACAGCGGAGCGATTTCGCTCGATGGCGGGTGGCGGGCGTTGCAGGAATCGGGGCTGGCGCTGGAGAAGTAGTCAGGCAAACAGAAGCCGGCCCTTGGGTTCGGGGAATGCTCGCGCTCGATGAGCCATTCCTCGCGAGTCAGCTCATTTCTTGGCTACGGCGCGGCGATGCCGATGGCCGAAGCCGCGCGCATCAAGGCGCGGTCGGCGCTCAAGATGCCCCATCCTGAGAGCTTGGCGGCAGCCAACAGGTGAAGATCGACCCAACCCAAGCCCTTACCCCACAGACGACTCGATTCCAACAGATGGTGAACCTCAATTTCGCCGGCTATAAGCGTTTGAGGCAGCCTGGCCAGGTCGCCGAGCGTGGCGGCACGGTTCTTGAGATTGCCGCAAGCCAGTTCCCCCACGATGAACGGGTGCACACCAGCGGCGCCATCGGTCAGCAATTGCACCAGAGCTGCATCCGGCTTCCGGAAGTGATTGACCCAGATGGAAGTGTCGATCAGGATCATCGCGCTCTGCCCGACCTGCGTCGGCGTCCCGGGTCGAAATTGGGCATGGTGCCACCGAGAGCGGCAAGGCGGCGGGCGGCTTCCCTTGAAACCAACTCCCGCAGGGCTTCATGGATGAGGGCGGTCTTTTCCTGAATGCCCGTGTATTGGCGAGCCAGGCGGAGCAGTTCGTCGTCGAGGTTCAGAGTGGTGCGTGTGGCGCTCATATGCATCAGTATAGACGATTGATGCAGATTGATGGGCGCAAGAAGCCGCCTGAAAGGCGGCTGCGGCCAGGATTGGCCGCCCCACACAGTGGCCAGTCATTTCAAGGACAGTGCCTTACCGGTACGCGAAGATCATGGCGTACAGGATCAGCCCGATCATCAGCATGCCCAGGCCCAGCGCGGTGAAGCCCAGGCGGCGCCAGAAGCGCTGCGAACGCTCGGGCGGGGCGGGCATCAGGTTCTCTTCCAACTGGCCGGCGTCCACCATCTCCTGGTACTCGCGCGGACGGTCGCGCTTGAATTCTTCGAGCGGCATGCCGGTAGTGAAAATCACCGTGTCGATGGGGAACTTTTCAGGACGGAAGTGCGTGTTGAAGAAGTGAATCACGAAGATGAAACTGACCGCCAGCAGGGCTTCGTCGCTGTGGATGGTGGTGGCTACGTTCACCATCCAGCCGGGGAAGATGCGGGTGAAAGCCTCGGGGAACCAGAGCATCAGGCCGGTGCCGCCGATGATGGCCACGCCCCAGAAGACGGCGAAGTAATCGAATTTCTCCCAGTAGGTCCAGCGGCCGTATTGGGGGCGCTCGCCGCGGCCCAGGAACCACTTCATGGAGGCGATGAATTCTCGCCAGTCGCGGCCGTTGAGCAACATGCTCTCGGAACTGGTGATGTACTTCAGCCAGGATTTGCCGCTCTTGCGGCGCTGCTTGATCAAGTCGTAGATATGCAGGCCGAAATACGTGAAGGTGAGGACGGCGCAGAAGCGGTGGATCAGTCCCGCGGCTTCGAAGCCTCCCAGCAGGCGGGCCAGGAACTTGGCCCAGGGGGCGTAGGAGAACTTCAGGGTCATGCCGGTGAGGGCCAGACCGAGGAAGCTCGAGACCACCATCAGGTGCAGGTTGCGGTGGAGCGGGCGGAAGCGGCGCACGTAAGCGCCGCTTTCGTCGTGGCCGCTGCGGGCTAATTTCCGATATTGGAGCGAGCGCGGGAGCCATGCCAGGGTGTGCGTGCCGGAGATTACCAGCGTGCCGACGAGCAACGTGGTCATGCCCCAGAAAGTATAGAAGAGGAACGGATACTTCTGAGGGTCGTGGTGGGTGGCGTGGGTGAGGTATCCGGCGAACTGGCGGTGCGATCCCATGTGGCACTTGCCGCAGGTGTTGACGATGTTGTTGCGGCTGAGGCGGGAGCGCGGGTCGGTGACGGGCAGGATGTCGTGCGAGCCGTGGCAGTCGTAGCACTTGGCGGTCTGCAGGTAGCCCAGCTTGGAAACCTTGCCGTGGAAGGTCTCGAAGTAGGCCTCGGTGATCTGCCGATGGCAGCGGCCGCACTGGTTCATAATGTTCAGCCGGAAATCGCTGCTATCGGTGCGTTCGATGCTGTGGGCCGAATGGCAATCGGCGCATACCGGGAGTGGTTTCCCGGACTTGGTCACGGTGGGGCTGTGCACGCTGGCGGTGAATTGTTCGTAGATGCCGCGATGGCATTTCGAACAGGTGGCGGCGATGTTGGCGCGGTAGACGCTGGAGAGCGGGTCGCTGGCGGGCAGCTCGTGGTGCGCGGTGTGGCAGGCGGTGCAGGCCGCGGTGACCGTCAACCCGGACTGCAGCAGGCCCTTGCCATGGATGCTCTCGGTGTAGTTCTCGATGATGTTGGTTTGCGTGCCGGTGTACCGCAGGGCGGCTTTGTGGCCGGTCTGGTGGCACTTGGCGCAGAGCGCGGGGACGTTGCGCGAGAACGTCGGTGACGCCGAGTCGGTCTTGCCCAGGGTGTGGTGCGGGCTGTGGCAATCCTGGCAGGTGGGAGCGTCGGGGCTGCCTTGGGCCGCCAGCGCGCCATGGGTGCTTTCGTGATACTGGTTGACCTCGGTCTCGTGGCAGATGGAACAATCGACCTTCGCCGGCATGGTATCGCAAGGCCGTTTGTGCGCCGGCGTGCCGCCGGTGTGGCATTGCACGCAAGCGATGGGCGTTCCGCCGCGGCTGGGCGGGTTATGGTGGATGGAGGTGTCCAGCTCGGCTTTGTCGACGAACAGCGAGACGGTCCTCGAGCCGCGCGTCACCTTGAGGTTGGGATTGCCGTGGCAGCTCTGGCAGTCCTTGTCCGCCATGCCCTCGGTGTAGAAGACCTTGCGCACTTTGTGCGGCTCGTGGCAGTCCACGCAGGCCGGAATCAGGCTCGGCCCGGATTCCCAGAGCTGGCCGTTGATCACCTTACGGTGCACGTCTTCGATCCGGCCGTGGCACTTGGTGCAGGTCTTGGCGATGTTGATTTTGGCGATGGACGAGCGCGGGTCGGTGTGCGGCAGCACGAAGTGGGCGGTGTGGCAACTGGTGCAGACGGCGGCGACGGTGAGGCCCTTGGTGAACAGCGCCTGGCCGTGGAGACTGTCGGTGTAATTCCCGAGGATGTTGCTCTGCGGAATGTCGTGGGTCTTGCTGACGTCGGTGCCTTCGCGGTGGCAGCCGCCGCAGAGGCCGGGGATCTCCATGGTGGAGGTGCGAGCCTTGGGGTTCGACGGGAGCAGGATGTTGTGCGTCCCGTGGCAGGTTTTGCAGCCGGGCGCGGAGCTGTCGCCGCGCGCCGACGCCTTCCCGTGGAGGCTGGCGGCGTACTGGGTCTGCTCGTCGGGGTGGCAGGCGCCGCACTCCACTTTGGCCAGCTTTTCGGGATGGGGGAATTCTTTCTTGGCGAGCTCGGCGTGGCAGGCGGCGCATTCCAGGTCCGCATGCGGGGAAGCTTTGAGCGCGGCGGCGTCGAATGGCGGAGGAACGCCGGGCTGCCGCTTGCCGACACGGACCCCGGTTTCATGACAGCCGAGGCAATCGTCGGAGCCGGGGAGCGGCTTGGACTGCTGCGCCGGGAGTGCCGCGGCCAGAAATCCGACTGCTACCAGGATGCGCCTCGGGATGGCCAGTCGATGAGCCATAACAGAAATTGGGACCCTATTCTCTGTATAACATCTGTAGGATTTTCCGTCAACCCGCGAAAATCCTGTTGAAAATTCCAACGGGGCGACTTTGGATCAGCCCACGTTCGCGTGACCACGTCAAAACCAGGCAAGAGTACCTGTGACGGGAGCCGGGCTTCGCCCGGATGCACCGGTTGGCAATCGGTGCACAGGATACCATCCGGTCCCACCGGCTACTTTTGGGCGGACTTGCTATCTACAATACCGAGATCCGTGAGTATCTTCGGGTTGGCTTCATCCATAGCCAGGATGTTGTGGCAGGCATTGCAGTCCTGCGTGATGGCGTCCCCGGTCTTGGGGGCGTGCGAGCCGTCGTGGCAACGGAAGCAGCCGGGGTAATCGGTGTGACCGATATTAACGGGGTAGGTACCCCAATTGACCTTCATTTCGGGGAAAATGTTGCGGTCATAGATTTTCACCAATTCTCCGGCGGCCAATGCGACGTCCGGCTGGCGGGCGCTCCAGATGGCGGGGTAGGTCTGCTGATAAAACTGGGCGAACGCGGCGGGGATCTTCTGGTCGGCTTCTTCCCGCGACAGGTAGGGCGCTTTGAGGATTTCGACGGACTTTTTCATGGCGAAGGGGAGCGAAGAGGAAATCAAGCCGTCGTGCATGGCGTTATCCACGGCGCGGTCGGGTAGGTCATAGCTGTGGGCGGGGCGGTTATGGCAATCCATGCAGTCCATGGTGCGTTTGGTGAGACCAGCGCCATCGGGCTTGGCGTCGGGAGTGGCGTAGACGGTTTTCTTGCCGTTGTCGTCGTATTCCACCCAGGGGATGGTCTGGCGGGCTTCGTCGGAATGGCCGTAGCGGATCACGACTCCGGGGCCGAGGTGGGTGCCGTGGATGCCGATACCGTTGTTTCCGCCGCCAATCCTCATCAGCAGGACGGTCTTGGTGAGGCTGTTGGTTTCATCGTCGGCGTATTTGGAGATGACTTTCACGCGGTCTTCGCCGTACTTCTGCGGCCAGTGGCATTGTTCGCAGGTTTCGCGGGCGGGACGCAGGTTGGTGACCGGGGTGGGGATGGGCTCGGGATAGGTGTGGAACGTGACGGCGAAGACCTGGCCCACGCCGGAGAGTTTGCTTTTCACGAACCAGCCGGCGCCGGGACCGATGTGGCACTTCACGCACTCCACGTTGGAGTGCGGAGAATTCCGGTAGGCGGTGAATTCGGGCTGCATGACGGTGTGGCAGGTCTGGCCGCAGAAAGTCACGGAATCCATGTAATTGACGGCGCCGTAGGCGAACTGGCTGGCGATGGCGAGGTTGAGCAGAGTGGTCAAAGTAACGAAGTAGACCAGCTTGCGCAACTCCGGGTTGTGCCAGTTGAGCGGCGGGAAGCCGGGCGGATAAATGCCCTTGCGTCCCTCGCGTCTGCGCTTGAGCCAGATGCCCAGCGGAACCATGATCAGGCCCGTGAAGAAAGGCGCCGGCAGGCCTAGAAACACCAGGATGCCGATGTAGGGGCTGTTGGCTTCGCCCTTCAGGGTGGTGGGCAGCAGGAAGAGCCAGAAGACTACGGTGGTGGTCACGATGACCACGCCGGCCAGGCTGACCCAGTTGTTTGACAGGTAGACGAACGGGGACAGCCAGCCCCGGCGGCTTATATCGGATTGATTTGGCGTCATGCTTTGGGTATCAGTCTCCCGCGGTCTTCACCGGCTCGCGCTCTGGAGGGTGCTCCTTCTTTTTTACACTAAATCCAGTCAGAAAAGCCGTGTTGAGCGGGTAAACGTCGGGATCGAAGATGACCGAGTAGAAGTGCCACACGACGATCGCCAGGGTGGCGAGGATGGCCTCGTACAGATGAACCGACGTAGCCACGTCGAGCCAGCTCTTGGGCAAGTATTTCAAGACCACGGTGTTGGCCCAAAGGAACGTCCCGGAAACAATCATGACGACCGCGCCCCAGACCACGGCCCAGTATTCGGCCTTCTCGATATAACTGTGCGGCGAACGGGGCGGCGGCTCGGAACCCAGGCCCAGGTTGTAGGCGAAGCCTGCCAGGGCCTCGCGGGGGTCATCCATTTTGGGCAGCATCTCCGTCCAGTGATGGCGCAGCTTGCGGCTGGCGACGAGCGAGACCAGGTGGGTGACGGCGACGGCCGTGAACACGGCGGCGGCGATGCGATGAATCAGGCTGCGCACGGCGTACCTGCCTTCCAACATCAGCAGGGGGCGCGCCCACCAGGTGTCGGGATATTTGAGGGCGAAGCCGGTCCAGATCAGAGTGAGGAACGAGAGCGCCATGACGGCATGCTGGACGCGTTCGAAGGGCAACATGCGAAGCTCGCCGTGGCCGGCCGCGGCCATGCGGCCGGGTTGCGCAGGCCGAACCCGAAAACGCAGTTTGACCAGCTTGCGGATCCAATCGCCGCCCTGGTGGAGCATCATGAGGCCGATGGTGACGGGGATTAGCAGCAGGTAGAACTGACGCACCCAGCGCAGCACCGGGGTTTCGGATTTTTCGGTGATGTGCACCTGACTGATGGCGAAACGGGTACCGGCGCCGGCGTGGCACCGGCCGCAAGTTTTGGGCAGGTTTTTCGGGTTGATGGTCGACTTGGGATCGGATGACGGCAGGATGTTATGCACCCCGTGGCAACTCGAGCAGTTGGCTACGGTTTGGGAGCCGGCCTTGTCGGCGAGGCCGTGGTAGGAAGCGTCAAAGCTGACTACGCGATCGGAGGGCAGCCCAAAAGAGCTGGTCAGCCGCACATCTCCGTGGCAACTGCCGCAGGTATCGCGAATGTGCGTGGGATTGACCATGGAAGAGGTGTTGCCGGGCTTGAGGATCTTGTGTTCGCCATGGCAATCGTTGCAGATGGGCGCCTGGGTGACGCCCCGTGCGAGGGCTTGGCCATGCACGCTGGCGCGGTATTGATCGACGACTTCGCTGTGGCACATGCCGCAGGTGTCGGGGACGGCCTTACGAAACTCCTCGGACTGCGGGTACAGCAGCTCGTGGGCGCTGCCGTGGCACATAGCGCAATCAGGGGCGCCTTCGTTGCCATTTTTGCGAGCCAGGCCGTGAACGCCGAGGGCATAGTCGCCGGCCTGGTCCGGATGGCAACTGGCGCATTGGGGTTTGGGGATGTTGGCGGGGTGAGGATACTGGTCGTGGGATTCGTGGCAAGTATCGCAAGGCAACCCGGCGTGGGCGCTTTTTTCGAGCTTCTGGGACTGGTCGTGACACGAAGAACAGTCTGCCACGGGCAGCTCCGCCGCACTGGCATTGGCGCCGGCCAGGATGAGCGAAAGGCCGAATAGGGCAGAACCGAGCGCTCGGCCGGTGATTCGAAGTGCCCGGCTCTTCATGACAATTACACTCCCGCTTGGGATGTCTGAATCCAGGCCTGATACGCGTAGGCAACGGCCAGAATAATGCCGTAAACCAACGCGACCACGGTGAGGATTTTGCCCCATTTGTCGATCTGATCGAGCTTGTGGGCTACCACGGTTTGGTCGGCGCCGCCGCCATCGAACACGTGCAGGTTGTCGTCTTCATGGCTCGCAACAGCCTTGCGCCACACCAAAAGACCGATGACGGCGAGGGCCAGTAGGACCCAGGGATACAGGAACGGAAGCAAACTGATTTTCATAAGATCATCTCCAGATTACCGTTAGTTCACATCACAGTTGAATTTGCGGCCTTGGGCCGGCGGTGATTCCGCTACCCGCGGGGCCCAAGCCGTGCTTATCGAAAGTTTTCCCGGTGGCTTCCTCGATGGCATCCACAACCAAAAGCAAATAGGCATCCAGTGCGCACCGGACCTGTTGGCGGGTTTCGCAGGAGCCGTCGCGAGCCTGATCGGCGCAAACCGAGCAGACGTTGCGGCGAATGGCTTCAATGTACTGCTGGATATCGTCGCTCTGGACAGACTGGATGGCTTGGGCCACTTGCGGAAAGAGGCGGAACAGGGCGCAACTGGAGGGTTGTTCCAGGCCGCACTGACCCTCTACGGTACGTTCGGTGCAAACGCCACAGATCCGGTTGCGGACTAGAACCTCGAGTTCTGCCAGTGAGCGATCCATATCTGAACCTCGTTTCGCCTGAACCAAGAGCAATGCACGCCGAAGTCCAAGCGGGCAGCAACCCAAACTATGGGGTTTTGCAACGTTTTGGGCTGCAATGCCGGTGAAGTGGGGCTATTGACGCAGATTCGGAGTTGATTGTGTGGGTTATTTCGCTTGCGATCTCCGGACTGTGGGGTTTTGCGATACGCAAGGCAGCGGCCATGATGGCTAGCAGAACAGTATTCAGGGGATCTTGCTCCGAAACCACCGAAACAATCCCGGCTTCCCAAGCCTGGGCAAGGAATTGAGGATCCTGCAGTTCGTGGCGGGTGATCAGGACAACCCGCTCAGGGTTGGAGAGGGGGAGGGGCAGCCGCCTGAACGACTCTTCGTCCAGGACCATCACACAATGCTGCGAGAGGTCGGGGCGATCGACGGGCTGGATGTGCCAGGCGCAGCTACGGGTCAGGGCTTCCCGAACCGTCGCGGCGTACTGGCCGTCAGCAATCGAAAGCTGAACCGTTTGCATCATGCACGACTCCACGCCTCCGCCTTCCATCGGCTGCTACTTCTTCTCGACGTAGCCGTCCAGGGACTTATTCTTGGCGTAATACTTGCCGGCGTCGGTCAAGTTCTTGTTCATGGCGTCCTTATCAGCGACGGTCTTCTCATGACAGTAAGTGCAAGCTTTCTTAGTAGCCTTCGAGTATTCCGGCTTGCCATACGAGGCCGTGGAGCAAACCAGGAAACCGCCCAGCAAAATAACAGCGGGCAAAGCAATTTTCCAATGGGACATGATGCCTCCGCCCAATAAGGTAGCAATTGCATCACCATGCACCTATCTTCAAACGCAGCAGAGGCTTGAAGAAATATTCACCATGCGGATGGGGGCAATTCCCCCCGAAATAGCGGCATGCTGGGCCAATTCCCCCAAATCGCTTGATATAATCCAAGTACGTGTCGTGAGAATGTCTAAGATCATCCCAGGCTGGCAGAAAACCAGCGTGCTCGAAACCGTGTTCGACCAGCTTTCGGACGCGCTAGTCCTTTATGATCCTGAGTTTCGGATTACCGGCGTCAACCGGTCGGCGGAAAGGCTGTTTGGCGTTTCCTCGGAGGAAATGCTGGGAAAGCACTGCCAGGATGTTTTCAAGTGCGAGCTTTGCGAACCCGGTTGCGGCGTTCTGGTGGGACTGAACCAGGCGCCCGCGGCGCCTCATTCCACGGTGCGGCTGCACACCGCCAACGGCATGGAACGGCTGGTGGTGATGCGCACCACGCAGATGTTCGACGATGCCGGCAACCTGAGCGGGGTGGTGGCCACCATCAAGGACATCACCGACGAGGCGGCGCCCCAGAAGCGGGAAGTGATCGCCGAATCGCCGTCCATGCGGGAAGTGCTGAATTTTGTGCGGCGGGTGGCGGCCAGCGAAGCCACTACAATTCTGCTGGAAGGCGAGAACGGGACCGGCAAGGACCTGATCGCCAAGACGCTGCATTACCAGAGCGTGCGCCAGGCCGAGCCGTTTATCGCCATCAATTGCGCGGCCATTCCCGATTCGCTGCTGGAGAGCGAACTGTTCGGGTATGAAAAGGGCGCGTTCACGGATGCGCGGTCGCAAAAGCGGGGCATTTTCGAACTGGCCGACAAGGGCACGCTGTTCCTGGACGAAATCGGCGAGATCCCGCTGATGCTGCAGGCCAAGTTGCTGCGGGTGCTGGAGGAGCAGACCTTCCGCCG
>Ga0181521_10006518_pt1 | contig 12623 bp, 11 predicted proteins | sample PEATcosm2014_Bin_32_FD_119764 | JGI IMG/M metagenome (GOLD analysis project Ga0181521, IMG submission 119764) | Peatland microbial communities from MTU Mesocosm Facility, Houghton, MI, USA - PEATcosm2014_Bin02_60_metaG | ecosystem: Environmental > Terrestrial > Soil > Wetlands > Peat | place...
CGCAAGTCGTCGTTCCCGGATTCGAACGTCTGACGTCCAGCCACCGCAGGCATCGGCCGGCGGCCGGCTCGCGCATCCGAACTATCCACGCGCTGAAGCCACAACGATGGCGGCCTTGATCTTCGCCGGTGCCGAGGTCACCGGTCCGGTGCGCGCGAGGAGTAGCCGAGGTCTGTGCCGTCGCTTATCGCCGCCTATGGTGGGTGCTGCCTCGCGCGCGGTGCAAGCGTCGGGCCGGTGAATCACCTGCCCATCCGCGGGTTGCCCGACATGGCGCGACCCGGCGCCTTCATCCACTCCGCGGACTAGGAGTCACGGCTGAGCATTCGCCGATGCGCCGCGGCCACCAGCCTGCGTGCGCTCGAAGGCGTGTGCGGGCCTCGCCGCCGCGCATTGCTGAATGCCGTGGGGCGCGATCGTTGGGACCCAGGCACACGGTCTCCAGACATCGGCGCCGTCGTGAAGCGATGCCGCCCGCTCGAGTGCGTACGCCCCGTGGCAGCCGGCGGGATCGAGGTCGCACTGCTCAGCGATTGCTCGGGATCAACCGCGTGGCAGCTTGCGTCCGTGGCGTCGACGCAGTGGGCGCGAATTGATCGATATCGAACGGCTGCTGCCGGTCGTAGGCGCCATTTTCCGGGCAGCCGTTGTCATCGCAATTGCTTTGCGAGCGCGTCGCGCGCCTGCTTGAGCTGCTTCCAGTTCGGCGCCAACGCGAGACCCGCATCGTATTTGGCGAGCGCCTCCTGCGTCTTGCCCTGCTTCGCGAGCACGTCGCCCCAGACTTTCAGCGGATCGGCCCAATGTGGACCGCGCTGGTTCGCGTCCTTGAGCTTCACTTCGGCGCCCGCCAGATCGCCATGCTGCGCGAGGGAGGCTCCCCAGGAGTAGTACGCGGCGGGCAGGTCTGGCGCGAGCGCGACGGCTTCGGCATAGGCCTTCTGCGCACCGGGCCAGTCACCGCGGGCAGCGAGGATGTCGGCGCGGAAACGATAGCAGTCGACGAACGTGCCGGCGGTCCTGAGGAACGCATCGGCCTTGTCCGGATGCCCCGCGGCTTCCTCGGCTGGCGCTATCCAGCAGTGATAGCCCGGATTGTTGGTGGAGACGGCAGGGTTCTGGTAGGCGATCCCGAATGCCTCCATCTCGGTCACCGCGGTGGCGGTATCGCCGGCTTCGGCTGCCAGCCGTGCGCGCACGTGGTGGATCAGTGCCCCGCCGGCCGGATCGTTTGGATCAGCCTTGGACGTCTTGAGCGCGAGTTCCGCGGCATCCAGATCATGAAGTCGAGCGTAGACGTCGGCGATGACGGGGCCGGCAGCCGTGGCTTCCGTGCCCATCCCAGCATTCGCTTCGGCGTCGGCCACAGCGCCTCGCAGCCACGCCTGCAGGTTCCAAGTCAGATAATCCCAGTTGCCGTAATAAAGCTCGGGCGCTCGGCCCGGGCGCCCACCGGCGACCGTGCGCATCTCCTCGCCGGCGCGCCACGCGCTTTCCTCGTCGCCCAGCAGCATGAGATCGTTCTGGATGTTGTTGTGGGCCGGCCAGCTGTCGGGCTCGAGCTTGACCGCCGCGCGGAACAGGCCCAGGGCCTCGCGGTGCGAGCCTCCGGTGCTATCAAGCGAGATGGCCCAGATATTGAGGAGCCCCGGACGCTCTGCGGGGTCGGCGCTCGCGACCGCGGCCCGGCAGAACGCAATTGCCTCGTCGTAACGACCGGTATTGCTGAGATACGTCGCCCACCGTGCTGGCTGGGACTTCGAGTAGACGTATTCCGCCGCCTGCGTCGTGAGCTTCTCGAGCTCGACGGGCGATCCAGCGAAGGTCTTGGGCGGCACGCCGTTGCCGCGGACCGTCAGCGCAAGGCCGCCCGCGGGGGTTTCGATCAGGTCTCCTTCGATGTGCACGTCGTGCCCGAACCGCTCCTTGAGCAGGCGCGAGATCTCACCGAGGGACACGCCGGTTTCCGGTACATCGAGCTTTATGTTCCCGGTCCAAGCGCCGGAGAGGCCGCGCGCCGCGGAGCTGCTGCGGGTGGCATCCTGCAGACGGCTGAGTTCATCCAAGAGTCCGCCGGCAACGACCTTCCCCGTGACGCCTCGGTCTGCAAGGCCGGGTGGCGCGTCGAACGGCTCGACGACCACGCGGCGGGAAGTGACCGCGTCGTGGATCATCACCGCGCCGCCGAGCCCGATGGCCGTCGCGACGAGTGCGATGAAGACCTGGAACCCGATCCGCAGAATCTGGCCGAGGCGCTGCCCGCGCAGCAGGTATGACTCGTAGCGTAGGTGCTCGAGCCGCAGCGCGTGTTCGTCCTTCAGATGCTCCGCTTGAATCTCGACGAGTTGCGTCTGCGTCTTGAGAAACGCCGCGGTGTTCCGGGCAACCTGTGGGTCCTGTCGCGAGGCGATGGTCGCGACCGCCGCGGCGAACGCCTCGGCGCCAGCACGAGCCTCCGGAGCCGCCACTTGCGGCTTCTCATCCTCGCCCCCGAGGATTCCACCGAGCATCCCTTCGGCCATCTCCATCCCCCGCGCGACGCCTCAGCGATGTTCGCGGATGGTGCCTCCGTTGGCAACACACTCAGGAGCTGGCCGGTCCCAACATTCGCGCTGCAACGACCATTTAGGGACGCTGAATGGTGCGGGTGGCCGGGTCAGGCGCGCCACAGAACCGGGAACAGCGGGTGGTCCATCGGCGCCCCGGCGGGAAGCTCCGCCCTGAGCCCCGGGAACTCGGGCGAGGTGGTCCACGGCCGCGGCGCATGACGGATGTCATCCCCGATCAGGCGCAGCGAGAACACGCGCCGGCGGCGCCCGGCCTCGACTCCCCTGGCCGCGTGCAGCGCGAGCATGTGGAACGCGATGACGTCGCCCGGCTGCACGTCCCAGCCGAGAATCGGGAAGTCCCCGCGCCGTGCTTCGATGTCCGGCAGTTCCGCGAGGCTCCCCTCCGGAAACCATCTCGCTTCCTCGCTCAGGAAGGTGCGCGGCATCAGCCACGGACCGCGGTGCGAGCCGGCCACGAACTCCAGCGTCGAGGTCCGGCTGACCGGATCCACCGGGATCCAGAAGCTGCAGTTCTGCCGGCCCTCGATGTTGTAGTACGGCTGGTCCTGGTGCCACGGCGTTTTCTGCCGGGTGCCGGGCTCCTTGGTCAGCATGTGATCGTGGTAGAGGCGGATCGTGTCGCTTCCGGTGAGCCGCCCCGCGATCGCAGCCAGCGCCGACTCAAAGATCACGCGCCGGTAATGCTCGTTCTCCGACCAGCAGCAGAAGTCCTCGATGAAAAACCCCGGATCTCCCGGATCGCTCGCCACCTTGGCGCGCGGACTCGGGCGGCTCAGGTTCTGGTCGATGCCGGCCGCGAGCAGGCCTTGTTCGGCGGGCGTCAGCACGCCGCGCAGGCAGATGGCGCCGTCGCGATCGAAGGCCGCGACATCGGCCGCAGTCACGTAGCTTTCGGCCTCACGCGCACCCATGGCTTCTCCGACGCACGATCAGGCGGGCGCCGCCGCGGCCCCGGCCTGCGGTAGCGCACGCGCCGCCCGCCACAGCCAGACACAGAGAACGGCTGCCACGACCACGACCGCGGCCGCGGCCGGCGCGAGCCCCGCACCCATGCGCAGCGCGACCACGACCACCGCAGCGGCAGCGATGATCCGCAGCGTCTCGAGCCACACAAATGTGCGCCGTCCCTCGGTGAGTCCGCCGACGATCCACAGCGACGCCACGAGCCCGGCGAGGTAGCCGAGCGTGGGGCCTAAGGCCCAGTGGGGAGCGACGGCCAGGTAATGGGTACCGAAGGCGAGCACCAGAATGGCCTGGACCAGGCAATACGCCGCGAGCGGTGACGGCAGCGGTCGCTCGAACTTGCTGACGGCACCGAGACGGAACGGGGGCTTGGGGAACCGCGCCGCAACATCGGCGGGTCGCCAGCCGGGATGCTTGATCCAGACGCGAAGCTTGTCGGACCACGAGCGCGCGTACCAGCTGTCGCGCGCGAGGGCCGCATACGTATGGACGTTCGCCCACACGGGGTCCCACGACCGCAGCGGATCGCGCGTGCCGTATACGACCGGGACCGCCGGCAGTTCCGGCTGGAACGTGCCGAACAGTCGGTCCCAGAGGATCAGGATGCCGCCGTAGTTGCGGTCCAGGTACAGGTCGTTGACCGCATGGTGCACGCGGTGGTTCGACGGCGTGGCGAACAGCCGGTCGAACACGCCGAGCGAGCCGACCTGCTCGGTGTGAATCCAGAACTGGTACAGAAGATCGATCAGCCCCACGCCCAGAAACACCTCGGGCGGGACCCCGAGCACCGCCATCGGCAGGTAAAACACCCACGACAGCAGGAATCCGCTGCCGGTCTGCCTGAGCGCGGTCGACAGATTGAATTCCTCGCTCTGGTGGTGCACGACGTGCGCCGCCCACAGCACGTTGACCTCGTGCCCGAGCCGGTGATACCAGTAATAGAGGAAGTCGTACAACAGCAGTGCCGTCACCCAGACCCACGGCGAGCCTGCATCGAGCGTGAATAGGCGCGCGTGGCGGAACGCAAGCACGTACACCCCGAGGGTCAACAGCCGCGTGAACACCCCGACGTAGGTCGACAGCTGCCCGAGGCCGATGCTGTTGATGGCGTCCGCGAGGCGGTACGGTGACCGCCGCCGGATCCACGCCGCCAGTGCTTCGATCGCGATCAGCAGCAAGAAGGCCGGCGTCGCCCACAGGATGACCCGTTCGTACATCGGGGCCCGGCAGGTCAGGTGGGACGGACGGCGGCCGCGCGCCGGCCGCGGCGCTCGGTGCGCGCCTCGTCCGCGGCGGCGGCTTCCCTCGGGGCCGGCAGCTCGACGACCTTGCGCAGATTCGGGTAGTCGGCGGTCTTGTGCGGGATCGCCATCGCGTCCACGAAGTGCGCCTGGAAACGCGGCTCGATCGCCGTCTCGATCTTCTCGACCCGCCGCACGATCTCCTCGATCGTCGGCCGCGAGCGCTTGTCGAGCAGCGCGATCCGTGCGCCGGTCCCTGCCGCATTGCCGGCCGAGCTCACGTGCTCGAGATCGCAGTCCGGGATCATGCCGAGCACGGTCGCGTACATGACGTCGATGTGACTGCCGAAGGCTCCCGCGAGCCGGATCCGGTCGACCCGCTCGACGCCGAGTCCATCCATCAGCAGGCGGATTCCGGCATACAGCGCGGCCTTGGCGAGCTGAATCGCGCGCACGTCGTTCTGAGTGATCCTGAGCGTCTGTGCCCCCTCGTGCAGCACGTAGGCGAACGTACGGCCGCTCGCGACGACCCGCGGGCTGCGGGTCGCGACCTCGCCGTCGATCACGCCGTCCCGGGTGATCACGCCGGCCAGAAACAGCTCCGCGAGCACCTCGATGATGCCGGACCCGCAGATGCCGGTGACACCGGTCGCGGCCGTCGCCGCCGCAAAGCCCGGATCGTCGGACCACAGGTCCGAGCCGATGACCTTGAAGCGCGGCTCGAGGGTCGTGCGATCTATGCGGACGCGTTCGATGGCGCCGGGCGCCGCGCGCTGGCCGCAGCTGATCTGCGCGCCCTCGAATGCCGGGCCCGTCGGACTCGAGCACGCCAGCAGACGCGTGCGGTTGCCGAGCACGATCTCGGCGTTCGTGCCGACGTCCACGAGCAATGTGATCTCGTCGAGCAGATCCGGCCGCTCGGCCAGAATGACGCCCGCACAGTCGGCGCCGACGTGGCCGGCAATGCACGGCAGCACGTAGATCCGCGCGTTCGGATGCAGTGCGACGCCGATCTCGGCCGCCGTGACCGTGATTGCGCTGTCGATCGCGAGCGCGAACGGCGCCCCGCCGAGCTCGACCGGATCGATGCCGAGCACCAGGTGGTGCATGATCGGATTGCCGACCAGCGTTGCCTCGAGAATCGCCTCGCGTTCAACGCCGGCCGTGCGCGCCACCTCGGCGGCGAGGTCGCCGAGCGCCTGCCGGACGGCGGCCGTCATCTGCTCGGCGCCGCCGGGGTTCATCATCGCGTAGGAAACGCGGCTCATCAGATCCTCGCCGAAGCGGATCTGGGGATTCATGACGCCGGACGACGCGACTACCTCGCCGTTCGTCAGGTCGCACAGGTGCGCCGCGATTGTCGTCGAGCCGACATCGACCGCGAGGCCGTAAGCCGACTCGTGCAGGCCAGGCCATACCGCGATGATCCGCGAGCGATCGTGTACCGCGACGGTGACTTTCCACTGCCCCGCGCGCAGCACGGGCTGCAGCTGTCGGAGCACCGGCAGGTCACATTCCACGCCGGTCAGCTGCCATTCACGGGCCAGCGCTTCCTGCAGGCGCTTCAGATCGCCCGATGGATCGTGCATATCCGGCTCGACGACCTCGACGTAGTGCAGGGTCACGACCGGGTAGAGCTCGATGTCGCGCACCTCGGCCGCCTTGCGCACGACCTGGCGATGTACCTGGCTCGACGAGGGCACGTCGACGACGACGTCGGCCTCGACCTTGGCCTGGCACGACAGACGTCGGCCGGCTGCGAGCACCTGGCGCGCGGCGTAGCGCTGCTCCGGGGCGGAGACCGGCGAAAGACTCGCCGCGCTCGAGCGCACGCCGTGCTTCGCGAACTCGCCCTCCGCGACCAGCACCTGGCAGCGCCCGCATAGCGCGCGGCCGCCACACACTGAATCGATATCGACACCCAGCGTCCGCGCCGCGGACAACAGCGGTGTGCCGACCGGAAAGCGGCCACGCTTGCCGGACGGCGTAAAAACAACGAGTGGGTGCTGGGCGCCCAATGCGAATCCGTCAGGCTGGACCCGCTGACCGCCGGCGGTGCCCGCCCTCGCGGCGACCGCGAGGGGCCTCTCCGGACGCCGCTGCCGCGGCCGTGACCGGCGGCGCTTCGCGGAACTTGCGGATCCACCGCGCGCAGTCGGGGTCGTGGCCCATCATCACGTCGGCGCCCATGCAGGCCCTGACGACATCGCCATGCAGGGGATTGGTGATCGCGGAGGTGAGCCCCGAGGCGATCGCCATCGTCAGGAACGCGCTGTTGATGCCATCGCGCGCCGGCAGGCCGAAGCTCACGTTCGACGCGCCGCAGCTGGTGTTGACCTTGAGTTCTTTCCGCAGCCGGGCGACCAGCGTCATGACCTGTACGCCGGCGCGGTTGATGGCGCCGATCGGCATCACCAGCGGGTCGACGACGACGTCGCAGGCCCGAATGCCGTGATCGAGCGCGCGGTGCACGATCTTCTTGGCGACCTCGAAGCGCACGTCCGGATCCTCCGAGATGCCGGTCTCGTCGTTCGAGATCGCGATGACCGCGGCACCGTACTTCTTGACGAGCGGCAGCACCGACTCGAGGCGCTCCTCCTCGCCGGTCACCGAGTTCACCAGTGGCTTGCCGCGGTAGACCGCAAGCCCTGCCGCAAGGGCCGCGACGATCGACGAATCGATCGACAGCGGCACGTCGGTGATCGACTGCACGAGCTGTATGGCCCTGGCGAGGATTGCAGGCTCGTCCGCGAGCGGGATGCCGGCATTGACGTCGAGCATGTGCGCGCCGGCCTCGACCTGGGCGCGGGCGTCCGCCTCCACGCGGCTGAAATCACCCGCAGCCATCTCGGCGGCGAGGATCTTGCGGCCGGTCGGGTTGATGCGCTCGCCGATGATGACGAACGGGCGCTCGAAGCCGATGACGACCTCGCGGGTGGCGGAACTGACAACGGTATCGGTCATGATGCTTTCCTGTCTGCAGAAGTTTGCTGATCGCGCTCCGGATGCCACGGGACTCGCCCCGCGAGCACGCCGGATCGGTCGATGATCTCGGCAACGGACTCTTCCTGGCGGTACGCCATGACGTGCACGCCGCTGACGCCCTTGATCGCCTTGATTTCCTGGATCAGGTCGACACACAGGTTCCGGCCCTCGCGCGCCTGGTCGGCGGCACCGGCGAGGCGCGCGATCACGGCGTCCGGCACGTGTATGCCCGGGACGTGGGTGCGCATCCAGTCGGCGGCCTTGGCCGAGCGCAGCGGGCCGACGCCGACGAGGATGTAGACCTTACCGAGCAGCCCCGCATCCTCGACGGCGCGCATGAAGCCGCGCAGCAGCGGTACGTCGTAGCAGTACTGTGTCTGGATGAACTGGGCGCCGGCAGCCACCTTCTTCGCGAGCCGCAGCGCGCGGTGCTCGACCGGCAGCGCGTTCGGGTTTTCGGCGGCACCTAGCAGCACGCGCGGCGCGAAGCTGACCTTGCGGCCGCTCTGGAACTGGTGATCGTCGCGCAGCGTGCGCGCGATCGCGAGCAGCGACAGCGCGTCGAGATCGAAGACGGGCTTCGCCTGCGGGTGATCACCGGCCTGCACGCCATCGCCCGTCAGGCACAGCATGTTGCACACGCCCATCGCCGCGCCGCCGAGGATGTCGCCCTGGATCGCGATCCGGTTCTTGTCGCGGCAGGAGATCTGCATCACCGGCGCATAGCCGACGCGCGTCAGCAGCGCGCACACGGCGACACTGGACATGTGACAGTTGGCACCGCTGCCGTCGGTGGCGTTGATCGCATCGACGTAGCGATCGAAGATCCGGGCGCGCCGATAGACCTCCTCGGGATCGGCCGAATCCGGCGGCGACAGCTCGGTGGTGACGGTGAACGCGCCGGCCCGCAGAACACGTTCGAGGCGACCGGGAGAGGTGTGCCCCGGAAGGATCGGCAGCGGATACCCCGGTACGGGTTCGTCCTCGAAGATCATGGGCCGCCCCCGGTCTGCTCGCGCACGACGCGCAGCCACGACGAGGTCCCCTCGAGGCGGCGGTCAACGGCGGGTTGCACGGCGCTGATCTTCGCAAGGCCGTCCGGGATCCGCTCCGCGCCGCGGAACGCCTCTACCCACACGCAGCGCATATCGGGCTTCACTTCGCAGTTGCCATTGGCGCGCACGCCGCCGCAGGGTCCGTTGCGCAGCTGTTTCGGGCAGTTCATCGGACACGACATGCCGGTCGAGCTCAGCACGCACTGGCCGCACATCCGGCAGTCGAACAGCAGGCCCTTGACGGCGTGCTCGACCAGCGCAACCGGCCGCTCCGCGCGGGCATGCCCAAACGCCTTCCACAGCGGCGCGAGGCCGACGAGCAACCGCTCAAACCAGGCGTAGAACGACGCAAGACCGCGCGCGTGCCGCACCGACCAGAGGCGTACCGCGTACATCAACTCACCCCGGGGCGATAGGCGTCGGCCGGCGCTGCTCGTCGACGCCCTTGGCGCGAATCAGGCGCTCGAGGTCCTCGTCGCTGTAGCGCGCTTCGAGCCGCGCAGCCTCGGCCTCGGCCTCGGCCTTCAGGTCCTCACCGCAGGGCCGCGGCGGGCTGCGCTGCCAGTCGGCGAGGTAGGCGTCCGAGCTGCCCTTGCCGGCGCGCATCGCGGCGCGATCGACGGCTTCCTGGAAGCGCGCCGACAGCTGCACCTTCGCCGTCTCGCGGGCGCGCTTGACGATGACCTGCGCCGGAATGTCGCGCCATGAAATGACGATCAGCGAGGCCACGAGACGGCTTCCTTGTTGGGCCTGACCTCTGTCACGGAAACGCTGACCGCGGCGGCGAGGCTGGTGGCGAGATCGCCGTAGCCGGTCAACCGGCGCTCGAACGCGAGATTCAGCCGTGCCGCAGCCGCCTCCGCCGCCGCGGTCAGCGTGGCGTCGTCGACCTGTGCGAGATAGACAACCTTGCGGTAGTTGCGGAAGTACTCGGCCAGGAGTTCCGGATGGCGGTCCAGACCGAGGCCCAGGATGACCAGCCGCTCGAAGTGACGCACCAGGAAATCGGTCAGATAAAAGGTCCCTGGCTCGGCCTCGTGCAGCGCGGCGAAAGCCCTGGCGGTCGCGAAGAACTCGTAGCAGTGCGCACCCGGGATGCGCTCGACGCCTTCGGCCGCGAGCACCGCGTCGAGCTGCCCGCCCGTTCCGCAGTCGGCGTAGCCGACGAAAATCCGCTGGTAGCGTTTCCGCGCGAGCGCGATCGCCGCGCTGACGGCCCCGGCAATCCGCTCGGGGCGGTTGTGCAGCTCGGGCGGCAGGCACTCCACGTCGAGCGCCTCCCAGTTATTGAGGCGCTTGAGCGCGACAATCTCGCGCGCCAGGGCGCCGCAGGCGATGACCAGTGTCCGAATGCCACCGTCCATCGCCATGCCGGACGCCTCAGCGCGCCGCGCGGCGCGCGGCGATCAGCGACTTGGCGGTCTCGACCGCGATCGCGGCGTCGCGGCAGTAGGCATCGGCCCCGACCGCCTTGGCGAACTCTTCGTTGAGCGGAGCGCCGCCCACGAGCACGATGTACTTGTCGCGCAGCCCCTTCTGCTTGAGGGTGTCGATCACGACCTTCATGTAGGGCATGGTCGTCGTCAGCAACGCCGACATGCCGAGGATGTCCGGCTGATGCTCCTCGAGCGCGGCAAGATACTTCTCGACCGGGTTGTTGATCCCGATGTTGATGACCTCGAAGCCGGCGCCCTCGAGCATCATCCCGACGAGGTTCTTGCCGATGTCGTGGATGTCGCCTTTGACCGTGCCGATGACGATCTTGCCGATCGGCTCGACCCCGGTCTCGGCGAGCAGCGGCCGCAGAATCTCCATGCCGGCCTTCATTGCATTGGCAGCGAGCAGCACCTCTGGCACGAACAGGATGCCGTCGCGGAAGTCGATGCCGACGATCCGCATGCCCTCGACGAGCGCGTCGTTGAGGACCTTCTCGGCCGACCAGCCGCGTTTCAGAAAGATGTGCGTCGCCTGCTCGACCTCTTCCTTCAGCCCGTTGTACAGGTCATCGTGAACCTGCTCGGCCAGCTCTGCGTCGTTCAGAGAGTTGAGATCGAACTGCTCGCCCTGGTCGTCAGACATCGCTGTGCTCCCAACGGCTTTTCCGAGCCGAGTCCTCGACTTAGATCAAAGGCCGGCCCGCCCTGATGGTACGGCGTCGGCTCCCGCCGCGTTGGTGGCTTAGCGACCGCCGCTTGCCAGGATGCGACATTATATCTCGCCGCGATCGCCGCACCACTGCGCCGCGCGGTATTGCGGCACCGTTCTGGTCAATTCCTTTTCTCGCTAGGCCTATTCCTGTAACCAAGCGCCGCCGCCGGGCCGCCCGGACGGCGCACAACGAGCCCTGCGGGCGTCGCCCGGCCGTCCGGCATTGTCGCATTCGGACAATCGCCGCGCCGCCGGATTCCTACACTGTGCTGCTGCAGTTCGGGGACGGACGCCATGAGCTTTGACACCGACCATCCGCTGGTGCTGACAGTGACCTGCGCGAGCCGCATGGGCACCTCCGCCGCAGTGACCGGCTTTCTCGCCTCTCGGCACCTCTACATCGTCGAAATGCAGCAGTTCGATGACACGATCTCGCAGCGGTTCTTCCTGCGCGCGACCTTCTGCGGCGTGCGCGGCGACACCGTCGACGTCGAGCGCCTGCGCAACGAGTTCGACAGCGTCGCGACGGCGGAGGACATGGAGTGGCAGATCCACGATACGCACCACCGGACGCGCGTGCTCATCATGGTGTCGAATTTCGACCACTGCCTCGAGGACCTGCTGTACCGCCACCGGATCGGCGAGCTCCGGATGGACATCACGGCGATCGTCTCCAACCACGTGACGCTGCAGCCGGTCGCCGGGCAGCACCGGATCCCGTACTTCCACCTGCCGGTGACACCGGCCACGAAGCCGGAACAGGAGCGGCGGCTGCTGGAGCTCGTCGACTCGACGCGCACGGAACTCGTGATACTGGCTCGCTACATGCAGATCCTGTCGGACGACCTCAGCGGCCAGCTGCGGGGTCGCGCAATCAACATACATCACTCGTTCCTGCCCGGCTTCAAGGGCGCCAAGCCCTATCACCAGGCCTACGACCGGGGGGTCAAGCTGATCGGCGCGACTGCGCATTACGTGACGCATGATCTCGACGAGGGACCGATCATCGAGCAGGTCGTCGAGCGCGTCGATCACGGCTACACGCCTGAGATGCTGGTTGCCGCCGGCAGGGACTCCGAGCGTCGAGCGCTGTCGACCGCCGTACGCCTCGCGACCGAACACCGGGTGTTCCTCAACGGCAACCGCACGGTGGTCTTCAAGTAGCGGCGCCGGCGCGCCGTTGGTCCGTCAGGCAGCGGCCCCGGTTGCCGTGCGGGACGCGTCGGCACCCGCCGCCGACTTCGACCGCATCTGCCGCTCGGCGCTCGGCGGGTGGCCAAACTGGTTGCGGTAGCACTTGGAGAAGTGCGGCGGCGACTGGAAGCCGCACGCGGTCGTGATGTCCATGATCGGCATCGCTGTCTGCAGCAGCAGCTCGCGGGCGCGCTTGAGCCGCATTTCGAGGTAATAGCGCTTCGGCACGCAGCCGAGGTGCCGTTTGAACAGACGCTCGATCTGGCGGCGTGAGAGCCCCGTTTGCTGGGCGATTTTCTCGAGAGACAGCGGCCTTTCGATGTTCGCCTCCATCAGTTCCGCGACCTTGATGAGGCTCTGATGCGCGATGCCGACCTGGGCCCGCAGCGGAACGTACTGGCGCTCGGTGTCGCCACGAATGCGATCGACGATGAACTGCTCGGAGACGCGCTGCGAGATCCGGCTGC
>Ga0181521_10006519_pt1 | contig 12622 bp, 10 predicted proteins | sample PEATcosm2014_Bin_32_FD_119764 | JGI IMG/M metagenome (GOLD analysis project Ga0181521, IMG submission 119764) | Peatland microbial communities from MTU Mesocosm Facility, Houghton, MI, USA - PEATcosm2014_Bin02_60_metaG | ecosystem: Environmental > Terrestrial > Soil > Wetlands > Peat | place...
GCCGCCGCGTCATGGGCATTCTTTCACCCGCGGCTGCCGCCGATCCCGGCTTCTGGAATTCCCGGTTGCTCCCAATCTCAGTCGGCGTTCTTGGCACAACGCTTGGGATTGCTCCACTGCATTGTGCCTGTTTGGATCGCCACGGTGCTGGTCTCCTCGTCGCGGGCAATTCCGGAGCCGGAAAATCCACTCTTACCGCAGCGCTGGCTGAACGCGGCTTTGCCGTCGTCTCGGACGACTGGACCTACGCTTCCAGACTCAACGGCACCCTCGTCGCGCATGGCCTATTTGCTCCCGTCAAATTGCTTCCCGACGCTATTCGCTTCTTCCCCGAGTTGCGCGACTCCACGCCCAGCAAGACTCTGAACGGTGAGATCGCTCACGAAATCGACCCCTCTAGATTGCTCCGCTCTCAATGGAAGGCTTCTTCCGTTCCCAAGTGGCTTTTTTTTCTGGAGCGGGCTTCCATGCCCGGCTGCCGTTTTCTTCCCTGCCCGCCGTCCCATACCCAGCAATTCTTCGAACTAAATGCGGAAAAGCTTCCCGCGGAATTGCCGGAGGCCGCTCGCACTCGCTCCGCCATCATTCAGCGGCTCTCTTCCTGCAAATCCTGGATTCTCCGCACTGGCGATGATCCAATCCGCACCGCCGCCGCTATCGATGCTTTCCTCCTGGAGGTGTGACGTGTCCGCGCTCGATTTCGTCCGCTACGAAGATCCACTCGACATCCTGCTCCGCTTTACTCCCACGCCACTCCGCGCGCGCTTTCGTATACCCGCTGCTACTCTCTTCGTCGAGCCCAACGATTTTTCCCTGCTTCCCGCTCTTCCTCTGGAAACTTCCTCCCGCCGTATCCCTCCGGCCAGCCTCAATTGGAAGTTGGTTCGCGACCCCGATGCGCGCGGCCTTTTGCAGAATCCTGTGATGCAATTGACCCCGCAGCTTACCGTCGTCGCCATGGGCGTCGCCTGCCTCCTTGCTGTGGACCATGAACGGCGCGAATTGCTCTGTTTCCTCGGTCCCGACGTCGACCCGCACACCTTCCAGGAATTCCTTGTCCCACTTCTATGCCGCTTGTCCACGCAATCTCTTGAAAACCCTCCCTCGGAATCTGCTCCTGGCTTTAATGAGGATCGCGCGGATGCATGACGGCATTGCAAAGCGCGCCATTCTCCAGGCCCTGCAACGCGGGCCTGATTTTTCCCACCTCGCCTCTTTGCCTTCCACGCAAAGCCGCCCCGGCCGCCAACTCCTACAATGGCTGGACCAAAGCGGCCTGGCCCTCATCTTTCTCCATAGCGTTCAGTCTTGTGCCTCACCGTCTCCCAAATTCCCCACTCCTCTTTCCCCCGAATGGCACGAAGCCCTCCGCGAACGCAAGCACCGCAATTCCGCCCGCTTCCACGACATGCTCCGCGAATTTCAACGCCTCAATGACGCCTTTCGCGCGCGCAACATCCTCGCCATCACCCTGAAAGGTTTTTCCCTTTCCCCTGATTTCTGCGAAGACCCGCTCTTCCGCCATCAAACCGATTTCGATTTTCTTGTCGCTCCCGCAGCCGTTGCACCCGCCGCCGAGGTTCTCAAATCCCTCGGCTACTCCACTCCTCGTCTCTCCGACTTACAGGAATCCTGCTTCACCACTCCCCTCACCCACATCCCTTCGCATCATGACGATCTCTACGCGCTCCAGCGCCATCGCCAGGTGGACCTCCATGTTTCTCTCGTCGAATCTTCCGCCTGGCTTAATCTCGATCTCCCCTCGGATTGTCAGAACCACGCCGTCCCCATGACCGTCCACAATGTGCACTTCGTCGCCCTCTCCCTTCCCGATCGGTTTCTTACTCAAGTCCTTCACGCCTTCCGCCACTCCTCCCGTGCCTGGCTTCGTCTCTCCTGGTTGCTGGAAATCGCCCGTTGCGTCGAGCTGCATCGCGAGAACGAACCCCTCTGGAATCGCGTCGTCGAGCGCGCTGGCGATAGCCTTCTCACCCGGCGCGCCTTCGCACTCATCCTCTCGCTCGCCAATCGTCTCTTTCACAGCCGCACCCCGTGTCGCCTACGTTCCTGGTTCGCGGACGCCATCACCCCCTCTCTGCTTGCCTGGCTCGACCATTTCTCTGTCAATTGGGCCCTTTCCGATTGGCCCGGCAGTCTCAGCAACCTCCTTCTGGCGCGCGATTTCATCTCAGACTCTACGCTCCGCTGGCGCTACCTGACCGGCAGACTTCTCCCCACCAAGGCGCAATTGTCGATTGCTTCCTTGCCCAGCCATCAGAAAAAAAGTTCCCACGCATGGCACTTGCACCAATGGCAGTACCTGCTTCACCGCTCCAGCGTACATTGCAAAGACCTGTTCCGCCTGCCCCTGCACCAACTCCGCTGGCGGCGCGCCCTGGCTCTTTCTCATTTCGGCTCTTGCGATTTGGATTCTTGAATTGTCAATGCGTCATGGAGGCGTATTATGAACAGAGCAATCAACCCTTTAGCCGGAAATGCCCCCGACCTCTCCGCGCGGGACTTTCACCAAGGAGAAGAATTCACGATGACGGTTGACACCGTGCTCGTCGTCGAAGACAGCCGCCCCATGCAGCGCACCCTGCAGCGCTTATTTGAGGCGGATTCCCTCCAGGTGCAGATTGCCTCCGACGGCCCAACCGGTTTGCAACTCTTCCGCAAGCAGCTTCCCTGCGCCGTCATCCTTGATCTGAAACTTCCGGGCATTTCCGGCAAGGATCTTTGCCGCGAATTCAAAGCCCTGGCGGCTTCCGTCCCCATCGTTGTCCTCAGCGCAAATTCCGAAGTTGAGGACAAAGTGCTATTGCTGGAGCTCGGCGCCGACGACTACGTCACCAAGCCTTTCAGCCCCAAGGAACTGCTCGCGCGCGTCCGTCGCGCCATGCGCCGCAAAGGCGCTGCCCCCGCGCTCGTTTCCCCAGTCCCCGGCAAGCCGGTCAATCACGTCGTGCTCACCTTCGGCGACGCCCGCATTGATTTCACCAGCATGGAAGCCACCCGCGCGGGTAAACTAGTCACCTTAACCACCCAGGAATTCAAGCTTCTGAAATATCTCGCCGCTTCCGCGGACCGCGTCGTCTCTCGGGAGGAGTTGCTCAACGAAGTCTGGGGCTATCAGAATTACCCTTCCACTCGCACCGTGGACAACCACGTCCTTCGCCTTCGCCAGAAGCTCGAGCCCGATCCCGCTGCCCCTCGTTTCCTCTTGACCATGCATGGCGCCGGCTACAAATTCACTCCTGGAGGTTCCGCCCCCGGTTCAGACTCTTGAACTTCTCCGCCGGCACCCCATGACCACGCTTCGCCTTCGCTCCCAGCTCTTCATCGCTGCCCTGGTGATCATCCTCGGGCTGACGGGCTCCCTTCTTTTCTTTATCCGCCGTTCCATCAACACGGAAATTCAGAAGTCCGTGCGCAACGGCACGGACCAATCCGTCCGCGCCTTCGAAAGCGTCCGCCGCCAGCGCGAAGTGCAGCTCTCCCGCACCGCCGCCATGCTCGCCGATCTCCCCACCATGAAAGCACTGATGTCCACCGAACACTCCCTTACCATCCAGGACGCTTCCGAAACCTTCTGGAAACTTGCCGGCAGCGACCTCTTCGTCCTCGCCAAGCCAAACGGCGAAGTTGTGGCTCTCCACATGAACACCCCGGGTTGGTCCTCCGCCAGCGCCCAGCGCCACCTCCAACACTCGATGGACATGGGTGAAGACGCTTCCTGGTGGTACGACGATGGCCGTCTCTATTGGGTCTTCCTCGACCCCATCACTTCCGGCGCCGGTCCCACCCTCGAGCAATTGGGTCTGCTTGCTGTCGGCTATCAGGTGGATTCCGCCGTCGCTCAACAACTCGCCATTGCCGCCGGTAACCAGATTGCCCTCACCACCCCGGACACACTCATTGCTTCCACTCTGCCCTCCAGCGATGAAGCCGAACTCCAGCGTCGCCTTCGCTCCGCACAGCTTTCCTCCGATAGCTCTTCCGGCGAGATCTCTTTGCAGACCGATCGCTACGTCTTTTCTTCCGTGCTTCTCTACGGCTCCTCCCCCTCTCCCGTGCGCTGCTTCGTTATGATGCCCTTGCAGCCTGTCAACACCTTCATCAAACGCTTGAATTTCTCTATCTATGCCGTCGGCGGCCTGGCCGTTCTCTTTGGCGTGATGCTCTTCGGTTTCGTCGCGCGAACTATTACGCTTCCTCTCGATAATCTCGTCGCTGGTGTCAAGGCTCTCGCCGCCGGTGATTTCACATACTCCATCACCCCGCGTGGCAGCACGGAATTGGTCGAGCTCAGCACGTCCTTTGCCGCGATGCGCAGCCAATTGCTCGCCCTCCAGCAGCAACGTATCGAAACGGAGCGCGTCGCCGCACTCGCCCGCGCCGCCAGTTCCATCTCTCATGACCTTCGCCACTATCTCGCAGCCGTTGTGGCCAACGCCGAATTTCTCTATGAAGCCGACGAACTTCATTTGAAAAAAGACGAAATTTACGAGGAGATCAAGACCGCCGCCAACCAGATGACCGACTTGATCGATTCCCTCCGCGAACTCTCCTATCAACGCGTCGCTATCTCTCCCACTCGCACCCACATCGACCAGGTCATTCGCCGTTCCATCGAAGCCATCCACTCCAAGCCCGAATTCCGCGATGCCCGCATCTCTTTTTCCAGTTCAGGTGATCTCGAAGGCATGTTCGACTCCCGCAAGCTCGAGCGCGTCTTTTTCAATCTCATCCTGAATGCCTGTGAAGCGATGGTCGGGCTCGAAGGCCCCATCTTAGTGGACGCCCGCAACACTGGAACGGCCTTCGAAATTCGCGTCCAGGACTCCGGTCACGGTGTTCCTCAAGGCATCCGCAGCACTCTGTTTGATCCTTTTGTCAGCTTTGGCAAACCGAATGGCACCGGCTTGGGCCTCGCCATCGTCAGCAAGATCGTCCACGATCACTCCGGCAATGTCTCCGTCGAGAGCACCTCCGAGTCAGGCACCACCGTCCTGGTCTCTCTCCCCCTGGTCCGCGAAGCCGCAACCGACCCCGCCAAATCCTCCATTCTCTAGCTTACCTCCCGACAGAATAGTGACATCCTTTTGACACCCCGTAGATTGACCATCCCTCCCTCTCCACGTAAGGTCGTAACATCCGCTGAGGAGATTCCCCTGCCATTCTCCTCCGCGGCCACGTCACCCATGACTGCTCTCTCAGACACTCACGCAACTCGCGCCACCAGGCTCTTCCTGGTGATCGAAAATCGCATGCTGCGCGAAGCCATGGCTGCCATCTTTCACAAACAATCTGAATTTTCCGTCACTGGCGCCGTCCCTTACGGCCCCAATGCCCAGGAACAAGCCGCCGCATCCCGTTGCGACATTCTTCTCGCCGACCGCGCTTCCGCCGCCGCCTTTCCAGACAATTTCCTTCGCGAACTCCTTCGCTTAAGCGAAGGTCGCAAAGCGATTCTCTTTGGTATGGAAGATGACCCGGAGATATTCCTGCAAGCCGTCCGCTCGGGTGTCAGCGGCTATCTATTGGGAGATGCCAGCGCCGAGGAAATGATCGCCGCCGTGCGTCGCGTGGCCGCGGGTGAAGCGGTTTGCCCCCCCCGCCTCTGCAGCCACCTCTTTCAATTCGTCTCGCGCGCCCCGCGCGAAGGTTCCTCGATCCTCAATCAGCGCCTCTGCGTGCAGCTCGGCCTGACCGCCCGCCAACAACAACTCCTGGCTCTGTTAGCTCAGGGCTTCACCAACAAGGAAATTGCCGCGAACCTGCGCCTCTCCGAATTTACCGTCAAGAATCACGTTCACCGTATCATGCGCCAGCTCAACGCCCAGAGCCGCTATGCCGCCGTCCAAACCGTCTGCACTCACAACCCTTCCCCACCTCTCTAATCTTTCTTTTGTTTGAACCGCGCCCATCCAACTTCACGGCTGCGCATACACCGTCGCAGGCGGCACATAATCCTGTCCATACTTGTTCTTATGCGCCGCTGTGAAGCTTGGATTCTCCGGTACCCCAATCGTCCCCAAATCCATTCCGCCAGACACAATGCTCACGCGGCGCGTCAGCCCCTTCAGATCCTCTGGCAAACTCCGCTCATACCACACATGCATTTCGTATTTTCCTTCCGGCACGTCCGGAATCGAAATATTCCCCGCGCGATCGGAAATCCCAAAGTAGTCCGTATCCACAGCCACCACCACCGCGCTCATCTCCGGATGAATGTTGCAGAACAGGAAGCTGACCCCAAGACGGTCGAAGCGCGCCGAATTGGTCGCTCCCGCCTCGTACAACCCCAAATCGAAGCGCTTCCCGTCGAACAGCGAAAACACGTTGTGAAAAAATGGGTCGTGATTCGGAAAATCCACCACCGCGCCCACCGGAACCACCAGAACATGAGGCTGGAAACTCTTGTTGTGCTGCACCAGTTGCCACTTCTTCTGCTTCACCGCTTCCGGCATCGACCCCGCCGCCCCGGGCTCCAGCGGCTTCAACCACACTACCACGTTCGATGCATCAACCTTCCCTTTGCTGGACTTCTCCTGCTTCGGCCCCGCCTTATTTTGAATCACCGCGTGCATCGTCACGGCATTCTGTTGTCCGCTGGCCGCAGTCACTGCGCATGTCAAAGCAATCCACGCGCCAGCGAGCTTCGCCAGATTGCCACCCTTTGCGGCCATCCCCACTAGAATATGTACCCCACACTCAAGTTAAACACATTCGCCGAGTTTGCGCCGCTATCCAGCTCGAACGTCTTCAACCGCCGGTACTCCAGCGAAAACACGATATCCGAACGCGGCTGGTAAATGAAGTTCACCAGCCCGCTCTCGTTCTTCGATAGCGGCACCGCATAGTAATTGGTATTCCCCCCGTTCGCCCGCAATTCCCCCGCGTACGGATTGTCCAGCCCAAATGCTCCGTTGAACTGCAACTTGGCGGTTGCCTTGTACTTCAATTGCGCCCAGCCTCCAATCGCGTCCAGCCCGTACACTTCCGTCGCCGGATCGAACAGCGGCCCGCTCCACAGTCCGCTCTGTCCAATCCCTCCTCCCAGTCCTCCGATCGAGCGCCCGCGGAAAAACTCCCCCGAAAACTCCAGCCATTTCCCCAACGGCACGCTGGCATCAAGTGTCCCCGCCCAACTATCCACGCCTCGGCTGTACCCCCACTCCTGCCGCGCGTAATAGCCACCTGCGCCCAGCGTCAGTTTCTCGTCGTTGATATTTTGCGTCCACGCGACCCTTGTCGCGTACGCCGGCTGCCCCGAAGACTCGCCCCAGCTCGGGTAACGGTCTATCCCGGACTCCGGTGTGTCTCCCGAGAGTGAGTCCAGAATCCCGCCTTGTAGCAAAAGAGAAGAGGACTCGCTCAGCGTGAACTTGTGCTCCACGCGCAGTTGCGGTGTCCAACTCCACAAGTTGCCAGAGTACGCCAGCGCGGGCATCGCCACCGTCGCAATCGATGTCGGACTCAGCGGCGCGAAAAACAGCGTGTCTTGCCCCGCCACTACCGACGTGTTCTCCCAATCAAACCGAATCGTCCCCGTCCGCAACCGCATGATTCCGAAGTCCACCCCATTCGGCGTCTCCGGAAATCCCCCGGCAAAATCAAACTGACCTTCCGCGCTTGTCCGCGCGCCGCCAATCGTCGGTCCAAACGCTTCAATTCCGATCTGCGATTGCCGCAGCGTGCCTCCAAATGACCCGTTCGAGGAAAGTGCTCCAGGTGGCTCCGCCAGTTGCGGAAAATCCACGTTGTCCACTGTCCCCCGATTCTCAAACATGTTGAAAAGAACCATCCCTGAAAGGCGCACGCGGTACTTCGATCCGCTCTCTACCTTCGTCTGGCTCTGCTCGGCTATCTTGGAGTCGGCAAGTTGTTGGCTCTCTTCCAGCTTGCTAACGCGCTCTTCCGTCGTCGCCGCCGTCACGCCCTGGCCCGGGAGCGTTTGCCCCGGCTGCACGGCGGGATTCCCTGGAACCGCCATCGCGGCCAGTTGCGATTTTGTCGCCTCAAGTTCCTTCCGCAATTCTGCGGACTCTTCCTTTGCATTCGCTTGTTGCGTCTTCAAGTCCTGCACTTGCGCGTGCAGTTCCTGGAGTTCCGCCTGCATCTGCTGCAGCACTTTCCCAACGCTCGCCAGATCCAGTTTCTGCGCCTGTTCCCCCTCTTGCCCGCGTGCCGCTTGCGGTTGCGTCAGCAGCGCCCCCAAAAGTGCTCCTGTTCCCAATAATCCCTTCACCCGCTGTGTGCCTCGCATAACTGCCTCCTCTACTGGCAGCTTCCATCCTCGGCCCCCGATCCTTTCCCAAAGAGTGTTTTCACCCCGGGGATCAGGCAGGTCTGAGCGACCTCGGCACACGCTTCTGAAGCCACCACACGGCTAAGTCCACCTCCTCGCCGCCACCTTCCTGCGGCACAGCTATAGGCCTTTCGGAGGTGCCCTACATGCTAATCGCTCTCCGCCCTATCCAGAAGCAGTCTTTTCTCCGCTCTCCGGTCTTCTGGCGCAGTCAGCTCTGACTGTCCTCTTGGACTTTCCCGTAGGGCCGCACCAGTGTTCACCCCAGTCCGCAACCTCTTCCCCGCCAGTCGAGCTTTTTGCTTTTGAATGGTAATCCCTCCTCTTGCGCAATAATCTCGCTCACGACTGTTTTTGCAATCTGTTGACAATTCCGAGACGCTGTCCAGACTCCCGGAGCTTTTCTGCTCTCTCCCGCGCCCTTTTCAGCGGCCTTGCCGTTTCTGGAGCGCCCGCCGGCGATTCGCACACGGTGTACATCGCCGGGGTTTCGCCTTCCTATCCCGGTTCGGTTCTGGTCGCCTGGAAAAATGTGACTGTTCGTTGACCCACTGGTGACAATCCGGGGTCGCACCGCAATTATCTTTAACTGTTCCAGCAGGGATTCTTGTTTGCGGGGCTTTCTGCATTGCAGTTACGAGAATACGGAGTGGCCGGTGCCGAGATTGACTTTCGCCGAAAGATCCGAAACGCCAACGCGGGCCGCTACATCCACTTCCCCTTTGAATCCCATAGCGTTGCAGCGCTCACCATTCCTTGCGCACTCCGCTTCACTCCGTTCGCCCACCTTATGGCTAGCCATCGCCTCCAGCGCGTTCCTCTTCTTCAGCCTCTTTCTCTTTCCCAACCTGCCCATCTGGACCGGTGGCGACCAGGCCATTTTTCTCGAGGACGCCAAGCGCATGTTCCACGGCGAAGCTCTCTACCGTGATTTCTTTCAAATGACCTTTCCCGCCACCCAGCTCTATTTCCTCTCTCTCTTCAAGCTCTTTGGGCTCCGCACATGGATTCCCAACCTCACACTCGCCTTTCTCGGCCTTGCCCTAACCCTCCTCCTCTACCGCCTCTCTCAAAGGATTCTTCCTCCGCGTTTCGCCGCTCTTCCTTCCTTACTTTGGCTCACTCTCATCTTTCACGAGAAATTCGACGCCACACATCACTGGTTCAGTCTCTTATGCGTCCTCTCAGCCTTACTTCTCCTGATAGATAATCAATCTCCGCGCCGCATCTTTGCCGCTGGAACCCTTTGTGGCTTTTCCGCCTGCTTCTCACAAAGTCACGGGTTCGCCGCGCTCCTCGCTTTTGCTCTCTTTCTGTTTCTCGAAAAAAACACCCTCTCGGTTTCCTCCTTATCCCTTGCGAAAAACCTCGCTCTGCTGCTCGTCGGCTTTTCCTGGCCCCTCGCGCTGGTCGTGGGTCCCTTCGTCCTACAAGCTGGTTGGTCCCGTTTCGCTTATTGCACCTTCACTTTTGTTTTCAAGTATTACCACGCCTTTCAGGTAGGCAATGACTGGCGCGGCTACATGATCGAACTCGTCCCCCTGGCGCGTTCCCTGCAAGTGTGGAAGTTCGGCGCTTTCCTGCTCATCCACGCCATCGTTCCGCTGATTTATATTTTGATTCTCGTCCGCAATGCTCGCGGAACGTTTCGCATCGATCCCGCTCTTGGAACCAGCCTCCTGCTCTTGTGCCTTCTCGGCCTTTTTCTCTTCTTCAGCGTGGCCGCTACCCCAACCTGGAGCAGGCTCTACTACGTATCCTTCCCCGCCATCGTCCTTTTCGTCTGGTGGTTGAATGCCGCAGGCAAGCTCGGCAGACGCACCCTGATCGCTCTTTACTCAGCCACACTCCTTCTCCTCATCGGCCTTCCCATCGCCACACAACTTCGTCCGCGCCACATTCTGGACTTGCCTGGCGGCCGCACAGCTTTTCTAAACACAGAACACTTCGCGCGTTACCGCTGGGTCGCCGAGCACACCCATCCCCGCGACTATTTCTTCGGCGGCTTCTATCCGGATTTTTACTTTCTGTTGGGCCTAAACAATCCCGCCCCAGTGCCCTTTGTCACTCCCGACGACTACACCCGCCCACAGGATGTCGCCGATGCCATGGCGGCGCTCGAACTTCACCATGTCCAACTCGTCGTCTGGCAGTCAGCCCTCGACCTGCCCCCCATCCCCGCTACCGATCACCTTGCTCCCCTTCGCGCCTATATTCATCTGCACTACCGCTTGCTGCATCGTTTCTCCGACTACGAAGCCTGGGTTCGCATCGACTAAACACAGTGGAGGTTCACTCAGTCAGTCAAGATTCTAAGTATTTAGTTATCAGTTGCAGGCTCAGAGCGAGGAGAAACGGAAGACTCATACCTCAATCACCGGCGCGGGAGACGATGACAATATGTCATCCAACATGTGGAATTTGGTCGAGTGTTGTCGTCACGCTTTAGGTTTTAGGGTTGAGAATACCGCCGCGTGGGTTCCCAAAGTTCACGCCCGACCTGGCTGGTTAGCTTTACTTAAGACTGAACACTTATAACTGAAAACTTCTCTCACTTCTTCCTGTCCTGCCATTCTTCGTGCCAAGCCATCTGGATCGCTTCCAGCTTACTCTCATTGGATTTCTGCGGATCGCCGGTAAACCCAGGCAATTCCGTGATCCATTTGTGCATGTCGGTGAAACGCACAGTCAACGGATCGACTTCGGGGTATTTGTCTGTCAAGCCGATCGCAATATCGTCGAGGTTGTCCCAGTCAAAGGCGTGTGGCATGATCAGTCCTCTAGTTTTCAGTTCAAAGTTTTCAGTATTCAGTCAGAAAAGAAAGCCAGAAACCAAAGCCATTAACGATGCGACCGCCTCTCGAGGCCGGCAAACTGCAGAGCCGACTCCTCTTATCTGACTGAGAACTGAAAACTTACCACTGACAACTCCTTCAGTGGTCCAATTCCTTAGCGTAGTTCTTATTCCAATCGGGAATCTCCACCACAATGTCCGTGGTGCCGTCGGGGACGGTCTGACAACCAAGCCGCGACTTTGGCGTGATGCCCGGGGCTTCGTCGAGCTCATCGAGTTCCGCATCGGTAGCTTCGTTGCAGGATTCCAGCCCCTCTTTTACCCTCACGTGGCAAGTGGAGCAAGCGCAGACTCCTCCGCAGGCATGGTCCAGGCCCAACTTGAAGCCCTCGGAAATGTCCAGGATGCTGCCGGGAAGCCCATTGTGGCCATAGGGAAACTTCTCCGGGTCGACTTCAACGGTTTTGCCGCTAGGCAGAAACGTGACCTTGAATTTCTTCGTGGCCTTCTTGTATTTTACTTCCTCGATGTACGGATTGCTGCCGCCCATATCGTTAGACCTCCGCCAACTTCTTGCCTTCAAGCGCCGTCTGCACCGCAGTGTTCATCAGCAGTTCGGCCAGATGCTCGGTGGCACGATTCAATTCATCGATCTGTCGCCGGATCATCTTGTAGTCGTTTCCCTTTACTGCTTCTTGCAGCGCCGCAACGCTGGCATCCAACGTATAACGCTCCGCTACGGGCAGTTGCACCGCCTGCGGATTTGCCAAAGCCTTCGCAGTGGCCTTGAGGATGGTTTCCGCTTCGGTGCGCGCTTCGATCAGTTGGCGCTCGGCAAAATCCTGCTCGGCATACTCGATGGACTCCTCGAGCATGCGCTCGATGTCCGTATCATTCAGGCCGTAACTGGGCTGCACCTCAATGGTCTGCTGCGTGCCGGTGCGCACATCTTTCGCGGCCACCTGCAGGATGCCGTTGGCGTCGATCAGAAATTTCACTTCAATCCGCGGAAGACCCGCGGGGGCCGGAGGAACGCGCAAAGCAAAACGAGCCAGCGAACGGCAATCCTTCGCCAATTCCCGCTCACCCTGCAGGACGTGAATATCGATACCGGTTTGATTGTCCACGCCAGTGGTGTAGAGTTCCTGCGCGCTCGCGGGAATCGTCGAATTGCGCGGGATAACCTTGGCTACGGCGCCGCCATACGTCTCGATGCCCAGTGAAAGCGGCGTGACGTCAAGCAACAGGACATCCTTGAATCCGCCGGAAAGAATTTCCGCCTGGATGGCCGCGCCCAGGGCAACCGCCTCATCCGGATTCTGTGACGTGTTCAGGCGCGGGCCGGACGCCGGGTGATAATCGGCGCCCAAACGAATATCGCCGCGGGCCTCGCCGAACTCCGCGCAGCCAAAAATTTCCGCGACCATTCTTCGCACCAGCGGCATGCGGGTCTGGCCGCCGACGAGGATGACCTGGTCGAGGTCTTTGGCCTCCAGTTTCGCATCGGCCAGGGA